>Ga0209232_1000221_pt1 | contig 36069 bp, 50 predicted proteins | sample ETNvirenome_2_60_FD_184066 | JGI IMG/M metagenome (GOLD analysis project Ga0209232, IMG submission 184066) | Marine viral communities from the Pacific Ocean - ETNP_2_60 (SPAdes) (version 2) | ecosystem: Environmental > Aquatic > Marine > Oceanic | place: Pacific Ocean | collected 2013-06-22
AATTCCCAAAGTCTGTCTTTACAAAATTCTTTGGCAGCATCCCACTTTGCCTCATTTTTGACATATTGGGTTACCTCGTATATGTATCCCTTTGTTTGTCTTTTTGGTTTCTTAGGAGGTCTTGTTTGTTTATCTGGTTTCACCTCAATGATAGACCTACAAATAGATCCATTAGATTTTTTATATTTGATATAAAAGTCAGGAAAATATCTATGTACTCTATTATCTAAGGGAGAACGATATGGTATAAAAAACTCTTCACTTCCCCACTCTAAAATATTATCATTTAAGTCACAATAACACATAAACTTACGCTCCCAAAGAGAACGATAGATGACATTTGTTGGATCACCTTTGTATTTTTTAGGATTGGTTGGTCTATATTTTCCTTTATATGCCATTAATATTTATCACTACCTCCCTATATAGTATAGGCAAATCATAACAACAAACGTGCAAGATCTTGCAAAGGGTGCTCAGATAGCTGCTGGATATGGCAGATTAGCAGCAAGTATATTCCCTAATAGTAAAGCAGTAAAGAAAGTATCTGGTATTCTTAGCAATGCTACTGACATCGCTGACGCTTTAAGTGGTGGTGGTGCAGGATATACTGGCGCAAAGACAGGTTCTGGAACACCGAAAGGAATGGCAGAAGTCATTTCTCAGTTTGGTAGATTGGCACAGACTTCTCATTATGAAGTATCCTTTGCTGGTTTTATGAATCTATCTAATCTTAGTGGATTCTTACGAAATAAAGGAGTTGATACAGATTTTGTTACTAGAGAACTAGGTTTATTGTGTAGTAGTGCTTCTCTCCCAACATCTAAGTTTGCTCCTGCTGAGATAACAAACTTTATGGGTGTTAGAGAAAACTTTGCACATACAAGAATATTTGCCCCTATTGATCTTACTTTCTATGTTGATGCAGAATATAAGACATTAAAGTTTTTTGAGCACTGGATGGAATATATTGCTAGTGGTGCACAAACTAGAGATGGAGTTTTTGATCAAGCAAGACCAGGATATTATGTAAGAATGAAATATCCACAACAAGGTTACAAATGTGATACAATCCAGATTAAAAAATTTGACAGAGACTACCAATATCAGATAGAATATAACTTTATTGGATGTTTTCCTTTTGATATTATTGCTATTCCCGTTTCATATGAAGGATCACAAATTCTTCAACTGACTGTTAGTTTAGCATACGATCGTTATGTTTGTGGTGCGATTGATAGTAAATCTGTATCTCAAGGAACTTTCGGTAACTTTATCCCTCAATTGGGTGGTCTTGCTATTGCTTCTGCTGCTGCTTTTGGTGGAACCTCAGCTCTAGGTAAAATCAATAGTGCTGCGAACAGTCTTGCTGGTATTTCTAGAAATGCTAGATCTTTACAGGGATCTGTTGACTCTATCAGACAGCGTTTTATTTGACCCCTATATAATATACTGAAATTATAAATTATGCCGTTACCAACCATTACAACTCCTACGTATGAGTTGAGTTTGCCATCGAACGACAAGAAAGTTAAATATCGTCCATTTCTAGTCAAGGAAGAGAAAATACTTATCCTTGCAATGGAATCTGAGGATACAAAACAAATTACAAATGCAATTACTGATGTTCTTAATTCATGTATCATTACCAGAGGTGTTAAGGTAGATAAATTACCTACCTTTGATATTGAGTATCTCTTCTTGAATGTTCGTGCTAAATCTATAGGTGAAGTTGTGGATTTAGTTGTAACCTGTTCTGATGACGGGGAAACAAAAGTAGATGTCGCAGTTAACCTCGATGATATTAAAGTACAAAGAAAGGAAGAACATAAAACAGATATTAAATTGGATAAAAACCTCTCCTTAAGGTTAAAGTATCCATCAATGGAACAATTTATTAAAAGTAATTTTGATTTTGATGGTACTAATGTAGATGCATCATTTAAAATGATCGCTGGATGTATTGACCAGATTTATACTGATGAAGAATCGTGGCCAGGAACTGATTACACTGAAAAAGAAAGACTAGCATTTTTAGATCAACTAAACACTAAACAGTTCAAAGAAGTAGAGCAGTTTTTTGATACTATGCCTAAACTTTCACATAAGATGACAGTTAAGAATCCCAAAACTGGGGTTGATAATAATGTGGTGCTTGAGGGTTTGGCGTCTTTTTTCGTATAATAATGGCACAAGAGGATCTTGTGTCATACTTTAAGTTAAATTTTGCCTTGATGCAGTACCATAAATACTCTTTGACAGAGCTTGAAAATATGATTCCTTGGGAAAGAGAAATTTATGTTTCCCTTCTCCAACAACACATCGAAGAGGAAAATTTAAAAGCACAGCAAAATGGCTAGTTCATTCCTACCAAAAAGACAAGAAAGTAAGGGCGGTGCTCTTGCTAGAACTATGATGGGAAGAAATAGTCAGACAAGTCAAGTTGGTGGAGTTACTCAACAAGTTGTTGTTGCTGGTTTTAATGATGAGGTTTTAGGAAGAATAGATCAGAATTTAAAATCAATACTTGAAGTATTGACAAAGGATTTAGAATTACAAGAAGATAGTTTAGACGATCAAAAGGACGCAGCAGTACAAGCAAAAAGTCAGTCTAGAAAAAATGCAGAAGAAAAATCATTTGCCAGTCCTATCATGGGAGGAATTAAGAAGATTGGTAATATTGCCAAGGAAGTAACTGGTGTAGGAAGTGTATTAGATAGATTGATACAAGGATTTGGTGCAATAATAGCAGGATGGGTTGCTGGTAAATTACCAGAAATAATAGAAACACTTAAAGCAACATGGGACACAGTTTCAAAAGCTGTGATGAATGTTGTTAACAGCGTTATTGAAGGTATCAAGGGAGTATTTAATTTTATCAAAAATATAGTTACTGGTATTATTGATTGGTTTAAAGGTGGTTTTGATTTTCTAGGAAAAGGAATAAAAGGATTCATAGACTTCATTATTGGAATTGGAGAAAAAATATTTGAAGGACTAAAGAAAGCATGGGATTTTGTAACTAATCTTCCTGGTGCGATTGGTGGTGTCTTCAAGAAAGGTTGGAATTGGATAACTGGTGGTGACAAAAATGGTGAGATTAAGTCCGTAAACACAGGTAGGAAAGTAGAGAAATCTTTACCTAAAGGATATGCGGGACCTGGAGTTGGAGATGGTGGTGCGATTCAAAATTCAGAAAAAACTTATAATGAAAATTTTAGTGATAAAGTATTTGATAAGAAATCTGATGTAAATGTCAATGTAAATTCATCAAGTTCAGATACTGTTGGAGATATGAAAGGTCAGGGTAATAAAAAGAATCCTGTTATACAACCCAAGGTTTTAACTGGAAAGAGTTTTACACAAGGGCAAATGAATAATGCTGTTCCTAATGTCAGTCCTAAAGAATTTGATATACCATCATCAATTCAACCATCATTATCACAAGTAGAACCAGGTAAAGTAAAAGATAAAACAGTTGCTCAACAAAAACCAGAATCATCACCACTTATTGTTCCTTTGGCACCAAATCCAGTGATGCCTACTACAAAATCTCAAACTAGTGTGGGTCGTCCAAGTGGCGGTGATAATGGTGCTAAGGCAATTCCATCTAAAAATCCTAAAAATTTCTATCCAATGTTTGCTGCAATTCAATATAATTGCATGGCAGACTTCTAAGGTAAAGTAAATGGCAAAAGTAGAATTACCAAAGGTTAACGAAGATACATTAAAGAGATCAACTCTTTCTATGAAGAGTATTGATACTACTGTTCTTTCTATAGCCAAATTTTTAGATAAAAAAGAATCTTTTACAGCAAAGAAACAAAAGTTTTTGAAAGATCAAAAAGCGATGATCAAAGGTCAGAAAAGAAAAGCAGATGAAGCTGACAGTCTAAAGGTAGAGAAAAAGAAAGAAACAAAAGAAAATAGGATTGTTACCGCTGCAAAGAAAAAGGGTGGTAGTATGTTAGATAGACTTATTTTGGGTGTTGGATCTATTTTTGCAGGATGGTTAGCAGGTAAAGTACCTGAAATCATAGAATTGATAAAGAACAGTATGCCAAGAGTTAAAGCAATTTTTGATGGAATAACAAAAACAGTTGGATTGATTTATGAATACTTCCAAAGTATGTTTGTAATTGTATATGAACTAGGCAAGTCTTTATTTACATTGACTCCTCCAGATGGTGAAAAAATTGCTTCTGAATTTAATGACATAAAAGGTGCATGGGATTCATACCTAAAAAGTGCCACTAATGGTTTTAAAGCAATAACAGGACAAGACTTTCAAGATCCAAAGGATTTAGAAAAAGTAGATAAAGAGATAAAAAGTAATAGTGTAGATGAATCTAAATTAAAAGAAGAAAACAAACCAAAAGTAGATAAAAAGATTAATAAGAAAGAAGTTAGCCAAGAAGAATTAGATGCAAAAATAAAAGACCCTAAAATTATTGAACTGTCTAATAAAATGGCAGGTGATGGTAAACCAAAAACTAAGGCAACTCAGGGTTATATGCAGGCAGTTTCAGTTGGTAAGATGCTCACTGATCAAGGTGTTGGTGTTTGGCAACATCCAGACTTCAATATAAAAAGTGGTTTCACTGGTTCTGGTCTAGAGGGTATGATGAAAAGAGCTTCTAATTCTTTCCATAGTTCTGGTGAAGCACTTGATATTCCTATTGCAGGTCAAGGTGAAGAGAGATTAAATCAAATAGCTTCAATGCTTGGTGCTAATAAGAAAAAACTTGGCATCAATGAACTGAAGTGGAAAGATGATGCTGACCACATGGATCATATCCACGTTTCTTTCAAAGGAGCAGTTAATGAATTAATGAAACCAGCAAGTGTTTCTGCAGCACCATCTTCTAAATCTACAACTATAGATAATATTAATGCTGCTAAAGATATTGATTCTCCAGATAGAGACATGCAAAAGAAAATTACTCAAGCAGTATTGTCTCAGCAAACACAAGTACCACCAATGTCTGTGCCTGAACCACAAAGTAAAGCAATAGTTGTAGGTGGCGATGGTGGAGAACTTCCTACACCTGATATCGATACTCTGTTAAATACTATGCAGAGGACTAGAGTACTAACAGCATTAGCATACCAATAAAATGAGTGCAGATCAAGCAGCAAAGTATGAAGAGTTTATCATCGAGTCTAATGATGGTTCTAGAAATGTAGACCTTAGATTTGGTGTATTATCTTTTCAATATTTTGAAGATGTATTTTCTCCAACAGTAACTGCCAGAGTATTAATTCAATCCTCTGGTGGTGGTGATATTGAAGATTTTAAAGGAACTGGTGGTACTAAAGCATTACTACAAGGTTTACCCGTCATTGGTGGAGAAAGAGTATCAATTAAGGTAAAAAACATTGTCGGTGATGGTATTGATTTGACTGAAGATCCACTTTATGTTGGTGGTGTTAGTGAGATTATGGTTGATGGTGATAGAGAAGTATTTACATTAAATTTAGTTTCTAGATCGGCAATTACAAATGAAACTTCCAGAGTAACAAAAAAATATCCAACTACTCAAAAGATTGATATTTCTGTAAAACAAATTGCAGAAGAATTTTTAAAAATTGAATTACCAGAAGATAACATTGACTCATGTAAAAATCAATATGGATTTATTGGTAATCTCAGAAAACCATTTACTGTTCTAACATGGTTAGCTGGCAAGGCAATTCCTGCCAGTGGTAAAAAAGATTCAACAGCAGGATATTTTTTCTATCAAACACTTGATGGTCATTACTTTAAATCAATCGATGAATTAATCAAACAAGAACCATATGCAGAATATAAAGAAGATACAGTAAATAAAAGTACTCTTGAATCTGGTGTTAAAGATACAGCAACTAAGATTATGTCTTATGCTTTTAAACAGAATACAAATATTTTAGAGAAACTTAGAACTGGTGCCTTTTCATCTCATAATGTTTTCTTTGATCCCCTGACATTTGAATTTCCCCAGTTTACATATAAATTAAAAGACTTTGCTGAACAAATGGAAGTATTGGGAGAACCTCCCACACTCCCACCAATGGAAGCAGGTAGTAGTGAAAGTCTTGGAGATTATCCAACAAGGCTGATGACAAGAATACTAGATCGAGGTACAATGGATGCAGACGTCAAAGTTGACGTTAATTCAGATCCAGCAAAAGTCCAATCACAATCCATTGCTCGTTATAATCTACTAATGACTCAAGCAGTCAATGTTACAGTCGCATGTAACTCTGATTTAAGAGCAGGTATGATTGTAAAATTATTCTTTAAAAACCAAAGTTTTGAAAAGGGAAATGAGTTTGACGAGCACACAAGTGGACTATATATGATAAAGGAACTTTGCCACCAATTTACCCAAACTGACTCTCTGACATCTATGTTATTAGTGAGAGATTCATACGGTAGAAAATAACTTACACATAGGAGTTTAAAATGAAAAGCATAGAAGATCACATCCAACACGACAAGGAACTTATTGAAGATCCAAAAACTTCTGAACCCATGAAGAGACATGCAAAAGAAGAACTATTTGAATTACAGGAGTATGTTGGACATCATAAAAAGGAGATTGAAGCAGGAGATCATCATGATCCAAATACTTTAGAGTTGTTTTGTGATAATCACCCAGATGAACCTGAATGTTTGGTTTATGACGACTAATGATCGAAGAAGCAGCGTTTAAAAGTAATTTTGTAGGACGTGATGGATTTAGATGGTTTATTGCTCAAGTAGCACCTTCTACCAAACAATCTAAACAAAGAGAAGGTGGTTGGGGTAATAGATATAAAATTAGAATCATGGGGTATCATCCCTTTGATGCTACTATTACAGATGAAGACCTACCATATGCCCATGTGTTAATGCCACCTACCTCTGGTAGTGGTGCAGCGAACACGTCGGAGTCTTGTATGATTAGACAGGGAGACGTTGTATTCGGATTCTTCTTAGACGGAGATGATGGACAACTCCCTGTCATTTTAGGTTTATTTGGAAGAACTCCTCAGATAAAAGCAGGAGAAGCAAGCACTGAAGATACACAAGCATTTAAACCTTTTACTGGTTACACTGACGAAATTGTTGGAACTTCCAAGATGGGTCAGGAAGAAGCAAATGATAACCAAGGGGTTGTCAATCTCCCTGCTGCAAGAAATCCTAAAAATTCTCAAGGAGGAGTTGTTGATGGTTTGATGGGTGGAAACCTAACAGATCAATTAGAGTCTGTATCAGGAGCATTAGACGGTGCTTTAGGAGCAGTTAGTCAAGGTATGCCAGAGGTTTCAGGTGTTGCTGGTCAGGTATCAAATGTTGTTAGTAATGCTGGTGGAGCAATTAGAGGTGCTACTCAGGGTGTTTTGAGTGGAGCATCCAGTGTAATATCAGAGGCAATTTCTGGAGCAGTCAATTCAGCATCTGCAGGTGATCTTTTAGGTGCTGCAACACAGGCACTAAAGGCAACAGAAGCTGCTACTGGTATTATTGCTTCTATCGGACAAGATGCTGCCACGATTGCAAATAATATTAAGTCATTCGCATCAATATCAAATGCAAACCTTGCCAAGTATATTACTCAACCAGGAGGATATCAAAACCAAACATCTTTAAGTGCGGTTATTCCTTCAGGTAATACTGCATTAGACTCGTTAATCTCTGCAAGAAATGCCACTTCAATGATGGCAAGAAATAAAAAGTCTGGAGCACCACAAACAGATAGTTTGGCAAATGGTTTAAGAGTTGAACCTGCGGGTGGAGGTACTGCTATTTCCAGTATCGATTCTGCTATCAATAATACTGTTACTAAACTTCAAACAACTAGAGGAGTTTACGATTCAAATAAAGAAATTGCAAGAACAGCAGAGAAAATAACTAAGGTCATTAGACCGATGATTGAGATTGCTTTGAAGGGAGTTAATGATGAAGTTACAAGTAGAACTCCTGATGGTTTAGAGAAACAATATAAACTTTTCTATGAGAGAAAACTTAATGCATTGTATTATCAAGCTCTTGGTATTACAACGTCAGGTATTGGACAGTTTCAAGGTGGAAATACTGGTATTACAACTGCAATGAAAACAGCAGCACATCAGGCAGGATTAGAAAGACAACTTGAATTTGAAGATCCTATTGTTGCATTTGAAGAAGCACAAAATGGTATCTTAGAAACTGTAGAAGATGATGTTACATCCAGAATGAAAACTCATGTAGCAAGAACATTAAGATTCATTGCAGAAAGTCCCTCAGATGTTCCTAAATGTGTTGCAGAAAACTTAATGGTTAGAGCAACAGTTGAAATTGGTTATGGATTAGATGAAGCATGTAAACCATATCTCATTCCATTAGAACCAATTAATGGTTTAGTTAATATTACTGATCGGGTCTGGTCATCAGAATCAGTTTACGAACCTATTGAACCCGTTGATGGTGCACCTAATTTTGGTTTAGTTTTAGGTGGTGGTGGTTACACTATTCCAGTTGTAGATAAAGACAGAGTAATGAGAGTAACTCCAATTGCTGCTGGTGAATCAAGAGATACACAATTATTGTTCCAAAATGAAACTCCATACTCTGCTGATCCAACATATGATGGAGGAGTATTAGGTAAGTGTTATACAGGACCACCTGTATGTAGTGGTTTGATTGTTGAAATTGTTGGAGGTAATGCAACTAAAAATGCAACAGTAGCACCAATTTTTGAAAGAGTCCCAACAGAGGAAGAAGTTGGACAATTTGCTGCTGCCGTTGGTGGAACTGGTGTTCTTGCAATTCAAGTTGTAGATCCTGGCGAGGGATATAAGAAAACACCAAAAATTGTTGTAAAAGATCACTCAAACCAAGGGTTTGGATGTATTGCTGAAGCAAAGATTGATTTTAATACAGGATCTCCTACATATGGTCAGTTATTAAGAATTACTGTTAAATCTACTGGTCAATCATATCCACCTAATGTTTGTCCAGAGACTATTACAAATGATACTCCTAATAGAGTAGTCAGTATAGGGAAAGAAGGTGGTTACATCAATACCATTAATATTGTTAATATGGGATCTAATTATACAGTTACTGATAAATTTAATACAAATGCACTCAAACCTGTTATCTCTTTAGGTAAATTGGTCGGTGCCGACATTCTTGAACCAGTTTTATATGATGAATTACCAAACATCAAACTGGTTTCTGAAACTGGAAAAGGAGCAAAGATTTATCCTATCTTAGATAATCAAGAACCTGTTGAGACATATGGATACAAGAGGATTATTGATTGTGTAGGTTACTGGTCAACTCAAGGTGCTAAGATACCAGTTGGATTTGTAAATGGTCGTCCCTACTATGGTGCATATCATTCACATAGTAATGGAATTTTGATGACGGGTCAAGTTCATACCAAGTTTAGTGTTATTATCTACACTACTCCTGATGCAAGTATTGCAAATATAGATGCAGTCCCAGACGCATCGACTGTAGCAGGTGCATCATCATCTGCTGATCAAGTTGTACTACCATTAACAGGTACTGAGGCAGCTACTACAGCAGTAGATAATGTCTTAAATTACGGAACTTCATTACAAGATGCAGTCAGTTCTCAGTCTGGATTCTCTGCTGATCCTACTACAACAAGTACATCATCTAGTGGTGGTACACAGACTACAACAACTCAATCAACACCTCCATCCTCAAGTTCTCCTTCTCCACCTAGCAGTGGTGGCGGTGGCAGCTATGGTGGCGGTTACTAAATATTGATATGAGAAATACAAAAGAAGCATCATACGTAAAACAGTTTGGACCTAACTTAGCAATTTCTTCTGCTAATGAGGTTGGAACTGGTGGAGAAGAAGCATATAAAATGTATTCTGTAAACTTACAGGAGGATGTTGCCTTCCATAGTTTTTCAGAAAACGGAACTTTTAGATGGCATAGTGATAAAAGTATAGAAGTAGATGCAGGTATCACTGGAGAAGGTGGACTTGATATGATGTTTATGTGTCATAATGGAAGTTATCAAGTAACTGCTGATAATGGCACAATTGTTTTAAAAGGAGAAAATATTGTTATTGAGGCAACTAATGGAGTTTCGATCAAGGCAAAGACATTTTCTCATAATTCAAAAAACTATACTGCAACTGCAACAGCTGCCAGTAGTTCCTTTAGTAAAGGAAGTTGGCAAGCAAATAGAAAACTGCTTCCAGGCGGTGCATCCAGTTTCAGTGGATCTGCCTTCAAAGGATCCCGTGTCGCAAAAGAACAACTCCTTACTAGGGCACCTAATGTGAGATAGGGGATTGACAAGGGATGGGCGATGCTCTATAATATATGAGTAATCAATTGAAACCCATGAATCCAAATTCCTTTACTGACTCTCTTGTTTTCGGTGTTGTTGTAGATATCTGCACTCGCTCTTTCGTTTTGCTTAGTGATGAGGGTGAGGAAAAGGAAGTTACTTGTGAAAATTTCCAACAATTTGCCAATGTCCTTGAGTTTGTCAAAAACAATTTGGAACCTAACCAAGTTTTATACGCAGAACCTGCAGTAAGTCTTAGATGAAATTTCACCCTAATCCAAAAGAACTATGGGAGGAGTACCACAGAGTTGTTGCTCCAGTGATCAGTGTGGATGGATTTGAGTATGAGAGAAAATATGAGGACGAACCAAGTTTTTGTTTACATCCAGAAGAAGACTAAATACTGAAAAGGTATTATGGTATGTCTTTTCAATACTTACTAACAGCAGATTACCGTTGGTATAATAACAAATCAACAATTTGTTTATTCTACTATATTCAAGGTGCTCCATTTACCTTTGATGAATTGCCTAAATTAATGCAAGATCATCCAGAAGTAATAGCAGAAGCAGAATTAAATAAACCTATTGAACCAGAAGAAATGTGGAGAATATCTAATTATCTTGTTGAAGAAGAGATGCACCCATGTATTTTTGACATAAATGTAGACCATCCAGAATTATTACCTGATTTAGCAGAATGAAACTAACACAAGAAGTTATTGATCAGATCCAAGAAGCAATGCTACACACCAAAAAAGATGGTAGTATTAATTGGCAAGATAGTGATGAGATAGAAGTAAACTTAGCAGGTACATTTGCTGCTGATAGATTTATTGTAATTAAGAATAAGACTAAAGATCCTGTTATAAGTGCTGCACCACATCCTAACTTTGATTATGAAAAGAAAGAGTGGAAGAAATGAATAAGACATTAGAAAAAATATTAGAACCCATACTTTTGGTCGGGTTGACAAGTGTTCTATTGGTGATGTTTGGAATCTTTACTGTAGAACACTTCATAGTCAGACCACCTATGAGATTATTAGGACTTGGTGAGTATAAGAAAAGAAGAAGAAGAAAATGAAAATAGAATTTGAAAAATCCTTTGGTAAAGGTAACGATCCTTGGTATGCAAAGGCAGAAAGATGGGCAAAGAAGCAACGCTTCCCCATTTCATTTCTTGCATTAGGTGTTATTGAATGGTTAAAGAATAAATGGATTGATATTAAGATTGAAAATACAATGAAAGATGTTGATAGACAAGTTGAAGATATTAAAAAAGATTGGGATGGTTATACTCAACCTAAAGTAAAAATTATAGAAACTCCTTCTGAAGTAGAGGGATTAATGGATATGGAGATAAAAAATCCTGTAAAATGGGAAGATCTACCATAATTAGATAGAAATACGCATACATATATTATATGGGTCTTTTAGTCTTCTAAATAGATTAGCATAACATTTTGTATTAGCATAGGGAAAGATGCCTCTTAGTAAGCTAGAAAATTTTATTAAGAATACTGAAGGTCGTATATTATACGTCAATCCAAGTGATATTGACTCTACCGACAGTCTTGATAATCAGGGTAACTCTCTAACGAAACCCTTTAAAACAATTCAGAGGGCGATGTTAGAATCTGCCCGTTTCTCGTATGTGCGAGGAAAAGATAATGATATTATTGATAAAACTACTATTCTTTTGTTCCCTGGTGAACATTTGATTGATAATAGACCTGGATATGGTATTGTAGATAATCTTGGTGCTAAAGCAGTTTCACCTGCTGGTGCTCAGTCTGTTGCGTCCACTGAATTTGGACTGACTCTAAACTCAAACTTTGACCTTTCCCAAGAAAATAACGATTTATATAAGTTTAATAGTGTTAATGGTGGTACTATTCTTCCCCGTGGTACTTCTATAGTTGGTCTTGACCTTAGAAAAACCAAAATCAGACCGAAATATGTTCCAAACCCTACAGATCCTGATACTCCAAACAGTGCTATCTTCAGAATCACTGGACTATGTTACATTTGGCAGTTTACTATTTTTGATGCTGACCCTAATAGCACAGTATATACTAACCATCAGAATTTTACAAACCAGTTATATGTCTCCAGACCTCTATTCTCTCACCATAAACTAACTGCATTTGAGTTTGCAGACGGTGTTAATAAGGCAACAGGTTTTAATTATACTGACTTGAGCATGTATTATTATAAGTTGACTCATGCCTTTGGTCCTAATACTAACAGACCTATTGCATTCCAATGGCCAGATCAAATTGGTGACTTTGATAAGCAAAGAACAGAATGGGAAATTGTTGGTGCACTAGCATCTGATCCTATTGTTATATCTAATATTATCGCTGGTGATGGTACTACTCCAACCACAACAGTTACTGTTGACACAGATTTACCACACTTACTTGATATTGGTACTCCTATTAGAATTACTGGTATCAACGTTGCTAACTACAACGTCAGTACGACTGTAACTAATGTTGTTACTGACACTAAGTTTACATATACGTTATCAATTATCCCTGTAAACCTAGATCCAACACCATCAACATCCAGTCCAAAAGTTACGGTTGAATCTGATACTGTTAAGGGTGCATCACCATATATCTTTAACATATCACTACGTTCTGTTTATGGTATAAATGGATGTCATGGTGATGGAAGTAAGGCAGATGGTTTCCGATCCATGGTTACAGCGCAGTATACGGCAATTTCTCTACAAAAAGATGACCGTGCTTTTGTAAAATATAACAAGAATGCTGGTACATATGATGGTATTAATATTAGTACACCTTCTTATGGTGCTGATCTACCTGCTGGTTCTTCCTCAACAAACAGTGAGCAAGTATATCACTTAGATAGTAGAGCAGTCTATAGAAAAGGTTGGGAAACATGCCATATGAAATTCACCAATGACGGTGTATGTCAGGTTGTTTCGGTTTTCGCTATCGGATTTGCAAGACACTTCCAAGTACAGTCTGGTGGTGATCAATCAATTACTAACTCTAACTCTAACTTTGGTCAAATTTCTCTATATGCAGATGGATTTAAGAAAGAATCTTTCGGTAAGGATGATCAAATTTATATTACTGGTTTAGTTCCACCAAAAGCAATTCCAAGTTCTGTAGAAACCAAGATTAATTATCTTACTCTTGATGTTGGTTTAACAACGGCAGTTGGTGTTTCTTCTCATTTATACCTCAAAGATTTCGTACAAGAAACAGGTGTACCACCATCAGGTGCACAGGGTTTCAAAGTTGGTGCAAAAGACTTTGATAAACTATATGTAAACCTTAGCAATACTGGTATTGGAGAAACATATGCTGCAAATATCCAGATGATGGATAATACTGTTTCTGTTTCTTCAACTATTGCTGCTGGTGAAAATATTGGATTCAAACAGACACAGGTTGTTGGTACAAGTGGAGGTCCAAATGATGAAACAACTTTAAACACTAATGGTAATCATACATTCATTACTGGTGAGTCAGTAATTGTACAGCAAGATCAGGGTAATATTCCTGACGGTATTTCAGATCACAGATTATATTATATCATTCGTACATCAACAAACACACTTAAGTTCGCATCAAACTTAACTAATGCTTTAAATGGAAAAGGTCTTAACCTCAATAACGTCAAGATTGATGGTAGTTTACAGATTATCTCTAGAGTTTCCGATAAAATACCTGGTAATGTAGGACATCCTGTTCAATTTGATCCTAACAAGAGTAACTGGTTTATTAAAGTTGATAGATTTAATGAGATATACCCTCAATTACTTTCTAAAGGTGTAGCAGGTATAGGTGATGCTACTACTGAAACATGGTTTAATAGAGTTCAGGAAAATAGATCCCTTGATGAAAGAATCTATACTGCTAGAATGTTTATTCCTAAGGAAGCAGATGACGCAAGAGATCCTAGTGATGGTTTCGTTGTTCAGGAATCTAAGAGTACTAGTGATATTCTTTTCGATCCCGTCCAAATTACTCAAGAACAATACCAATATGATAGAAACCCAAGATTTATTGGTACATGTTCCTATAATAGTACTAATGCACAAGTAACTCTCTTCTCAGAGAGACCACATACAATGAAAAAGGGACATCTTGTCATGGTAAGGGGAGTTAAGAGTGCAAATAATCTTAATGCAATTGATGAACAGGGTTACAATGGTCGTTACCAAGTTATTGAGGTAGTAGATTCACATACACTTAAATATGCAATTACTTCGGGTGATCCTGGTGTATTCCAGAATGATACATCTGTAAGAGATAGTAAGTTACCAAGATTTGAAAAGAACCAAATTAATGCAAACTTCTTCATCTTCCGTCCAAACATTCTTGAAGATTTTGCACAAGGATTCAATGACGGTATCTCACAGGCAGACTTTGTTAGTGCATCTTATCCACTAGACATTGAGTTTGATGATCGCGAGTTTACACAACCCGTTGAAGATTTCTACCCACAGTTGGATAGAGACAACTGGGATGATAACCCACTACCTTCTCAAACTTATGCTAAGAGAACTCCAATTGGATTGACTGTTCTTAACGATAAGAAAAAGTCTTTGACCAGAGAAGCAATAGATAATTTTGTCAAGGATATTGGTATTGGTATTACTATGGTAAGTATTGCAACTTCCGAAGCATCTGGTATTGCAACAATTACAACATCAACATTCCATGAATTTGGAAAATTACAACTAGTATCTAATATTAGTAATGCTGGTTCTGGTTTTATTGATGGAACTTACTATAATAAGAAACTACTTAATACTGGTACAACTAATTGGGATGGTGCCTTAGCAAAGATTGTTGTTAGTAGCGGAACAGTTATTGAAGTTACTATCACTGCTGGTGGTGCTGGTTATGTTGGTGGTGAAGTTTTAGATGTTGAAGGTTTCCCTGGTGCTCAAGTAACAACTGCACCAAATGAAATTTCACATGGTCTTGGTGATGTTTTACAATTTACTGGTATATCTACAGTTCCTGACTGTTTCTACAAAGTTATAAAAATTCCATCTGCTACAACTGTCTCAGTCGCAATGACTGAAGGTGACCAAGTATTAGTAGCTGAACAGTTTTATATAAACACAGGTCCGTCTATTGAAATAGCATCTGTTGATTTTAATGCATCTGCAGGTATTGCAACATTTACAACTTCAGGTCTTGCTGGTGGTCATGGTCTTGTTCAAGGTAATGCTTTCAGAGTTGTTGACTCTAGTAATAACCAAGTTTCTTCTGCTGGTACGCAAACTACAAATCAACCAAAATATCTTAACTTCCTTGTTGAAAACGTTACAAGCACATCAAACTTCTCTGCTAAAACTTTAAATCCAAATATTATTAATGCTAGTACCGTTTACAAGGGTGGTATGACAGCTAATGCTGGTTCAATTCTAGGATCTGCTGATGAGAAGATTGGTGGTAGAGGTATGCCATTTTATGATAATGAAATAGGTTCATTGAAAGCAGCAATTGGTGATACTGATGCTGATAATATTATCAGAGTTGGTATCTTTACTGATACTTCTGGATCTGTTGGTGTTGGTTCTACTGCAAGATACAAGATTGGTCAATATGTACAGGTCAACAATGAGATTATGAGAGTTTCCAGAAATGATCTTTCTGGTGTTAATAATGATGGTCTTACTGTTATTAGAGGTTACTTTGGTACGGAGAAGAAATCTCAACCTATTGATTCCAAAGTCAAGAAGATTAAGGCAATTCCTGTAGAACTTCGTAGAAACTCAATTCTAAGAGCATCTGGTCACACGTTTGAATATCTTGGTTATGGTCCAGGTAACTACTCTACTGGTCTACCTGCTGTTCAGGACATTACACTGACACCTATGGAAACATTCCTTGCACAAGCACAGGAATTGTCTGGTGGTGTTGTTGTATACACTGGTATGAACAACGATGGTGACTTCTTTATTGGTAACAAATCTGTTTCTTCTGCAACTGGTAGAGAGACAAGTTATGATACACCAATTGCATCTGTTACAGGTGAAGAGGGCACTTCTGTTATAGGTGACTTTGATGAAGTTACTATCTCTCAAAGACTTAAGGTTGAGGGTGGTGCATCTAAGACGATCCTATCTCAGTTCGATGGTCCTGTAACATTCCAGAATGAGATAAAGATTAACGATGATGTATTGATTGATGGTGATAAATTTATTATTGATGCTAAAACACAACTAACTGGTAATCTTAACGTCACTGGTGATATAACCGCAACTGGTATCGGTTCCTTCGGTGGAAATGGTAGTTTTGGTGGTAATGTAACTATCGATGGTTCAATAACAGTTGGTTCACTTAACACTAGTCTCAAAGCAGATGGTGCAACTATTGAACTTGGTACAGTCGCATTTGTTGATACCTCTAGTGGAACTGTTGCATTGACATGCCCAGATCCAGGAACTGCTGCTAAGAACTTCAAAATAATTGATATTTCTGGTAATGCATCAGTAAATAACATCACAATTACATTCCAGACAGTTTCACCTAATCCCACTAGAAATGTAATGGGATATTCTGAAACTCAATTCATCATTAACCAAGATCATGCAGCGATTGGATTTGTATTCAATACCAATGACAATAATTGGTATCCTACCGAGTTCTAATCGCACTAAATACTTAAAATAGTATCCCGCGCTATAACTATTGAATAATGGCACAAAATTTTAGAAAAGTTTTTACAGTCAGAGACGGTATCCAGGTATCTGGAGAATCTCTTGTAGTCGCTAATAATCGAGTTGGTATTGGTACTTCTACCCCGTCAAGACAGGCAGAAGTAGTTGGTGAACTCCTTGTTTCTGGTAAACTATCCAATACTGGTGTGGTTTCCTTCCGAAACCTAGAATTATCTGGTATTACAACTTTCTATGAGTTTGATGATGTAACGGGATATAAAGGATTAGGTGCGGGTACAACTAATCCAGGTACTGTTATTGGTATTGGTACTAGTTACTCTGGTATTCAGACTGGTGCAACAATGCAGGTTGGATTTGGTATTACATTATTTGGTAACTCAGGTAGATTTGAAGCAGTTGCATTTCATGGTGATGGATCTACATTATCTAATGTTCCTGTCTCTGGTTGGACATCTACATCTGACAACCCGCCAGCATTAGTTGCAGCAAATACAGAAGACATTTATAGACTTGCTAGTGTTGGTATTGGTACGACGATTGTAACACACCGACTGACTGTAAAGACGGGTAATTTTGATGGGCAAGACATTAAGGGAGATATTTTTGTAGATCAACATGGACAGTTTGGTGGTATTGTAACAGCACTTTCTTATAGAGGTGATTTATCATTAATGTCTGGTATTGCCCAGACTGCAGGATTTGCTAGGACTGCATTTGGTTTACAAGGAGATCCAACTATTGGTATCACCACTCTGACTGCACTAGGTGATGCAACAATCAACGGTAAACTTTCTATCAGCACATCAGTCAATCATTTAATTGCTGGTGCTGGTCTTAGTGTCACTGGTATTGTAACAGCAACAGCAGGTTTTGCAGGTTCTGTTACTGGTGATGTATCAGGTAATGCCACAGGTCTACGTTTAGAACCTAGTGTTGTTTTGAACAATATGTTTGCCAGAACAGTTGGTGTCGGTACTACAAATACTGGTATTGCAGTAACAACTAATGGTGGTGTACTTATTGATGGTCTGTTAGACCCAACTGGTAACACTTATTCTGGTATTACTACAGATAACGAACCACCTAATTATCATGTATTCCTAAGAAATAGTGATGATAAGGATGCTGCCACTATTGGTATAGGATTTGGTGTTGGTATGGGCAACACTTCTGGTGGTGCACTTGTTTATGAACAAGAAGGTAATGAAGGTGGTAATATTTCGGTATATACAAGAAATTCAACAAGTGCAAGAGCACAAAGAAGATTTACTGTAGGTAATGGAGGAAATGTTGGTGTCGGTACATCACGACCAGGTAAGAACCTCGCGGTAATAGGTGATGCTGAATACTATGGTAATGCAGAATACATTGGTTCAGGAGTAACATTTACTGATGGTGCAAACGTAAATATTGAACTCTTCACTCAAGGAACATATGCTGGTATTCTTACTGGTTTGACTGCGATTAGGTCAGAAGATATAAACTATGCAGCAGGAACAAGAAACGAATTTGGTTTAAGTCACTTTAATACATCTGTTGGTTTAGGTCTTTCTATTGGTGAACAAACAACAGGATTGTATCCTGGTCAACCAAGAGTTGTTATTAATCCAGGTGGTATACCTACTACTGTAGATGATTATTATTGCACATTTGCAAATGGTGGATCTGCATACTTTGGTTATCAAGGTTTACAAAGTAAAATTGTTATTGCTAGTGATGCTTGTATCGCATTTTCTACTAGTAATTACTTACAAGGTATTGTCGCTGACTTAACACCATATCATCTTGGTAGTGGATCTGCATATGGTGGTGGAAACTATACTGGTGTGACTACAGGATTCTTGAGATTACCTGTAAATACCGATCAGAGATCGGATGGTATTTTTGCTCCTAGTAGTTATACAGCAGCACAAGATATAGGATTCTTCGGTTTAGAACAAATTAATACTTCTATTGGTTTAGATTCAATAGTACCAGTAACAAAATTGAGAGTTGGTATCGGAACTACCAATTTTGGTTTTTCGATGCAATATAATTCTCATGCTCCTGGTTCTCAGTATGCACAATGGTTTGGATTACCTACATGTGATGCAACAAGAAGAGCACAAAATGATTACCTATGGACAAACTCTGTAGGTATTGGATCTGGTATGATGTTCTTTGATCAGACGTCGGCACGGGTATGTTATCTCAAATCTGGTGATGGATATACAATCGGTGATGAACTGCAATTCCAAAGACTCTTTAGTTCTGATGACGTTGTTAATTTAATTGGTATTGCTACAATAACAACCAATACTGCATATCAGTTAGGAACATTTACTGGTAGTACGATTAGTAACAACACCACGATCAAGAATGCCCTACAGCAAGTAGAGACAGCAGTAGAAACAAAATTAACTAGTGGTTCTGTTGACATGGCAAATGTTAATAGTGTATCTTCTATCACTGGTAATAGTAATCAAACTGTAAATGCTGCGACTAATAATAAAGTTTATTGGGAAGCTTCACTCTCAACTGGCAGAACTCTCAGTGTTAGTAACCTAACAGCAGGAAGAGAAATTACTGTTTGGATGAGAAACACTGGTAATGAAGAGACTATTACTATTCAGGCATCAACCACTACTTCTTCATATCAGAGTGTAGAATTAGCAGATGATGATACAACGAATGGAGCAGCGATTTCATCATTTAGTTGTGGGGATGGTACTGGTTCAAATGGTATAGCAGAAATCCATGTTATTAATATTGGTGGTGAATTTATTGGACACGTTATAGGTAATGTCTAATACCCCTGACATTACTTGATGTCCCAAAAAAATTGTGATTAAATAATACTAATCATATGTATTAGTTTATGTTATCAACAGCATACCGCCTTCGGTTACAAGGGATCTGCAAAGCAATTGCAGCAAATCAGGAAGTAAGTTTAGACGATATGATATGGGCAGAGAAATTGGCAAAGGCAAACACATCAGCAAGAGGTATGTTAAGTTCAGCAAGAAGATTAACAACGGATAATGACTCAACTTTTCTTAAGTACTTGGATATAGGAAACCCAGATCCAAGGAAACATAAAAAGGGTTTCGGTGGTGCAGATGATATAGCAGATTGGTTTAAGAATGATAAACGTAGTGATGATTGGAGACAGCGTGACTAATGAAAATTGACACACAAGGAATGTCCTTTGGAACTGAAAAGAGTGGTAAATCATTACAAGAACAACGTGATGCTATACCACCTTTGAAGGTGAATAAAATGAATCTTATATCTGATGCACTCAAGGTAGAGTTAAAGGAACTCATCAATGAAGTATTAGATGAAAAGATAACCAAGATTCTACGAGTAGGAGCTGAATATGAGAGGATAAAAGATCATGACTGATATTCACTCAACACTTCTTACACATATTGAAGAGAAACTAAAAAACATTACTGGCAGCATTATAGAAAGTAAGCGGATGCAATCAATTGTTTATTCTAATGGAAACCAAGAATGCGAACGTTCGGTTTCACTTTTAAAAAGTTTAGGTCATGATATCCATGAGTACATGGTAGGAAACGACTTTACCCAGACAGAATTTGAAATGGAGTTTGGTGGTGATGCCAAATATCCTATGATTTCTGTTGGTATGTTTAGAGGTACATTGAAAGAAACTCTTAATTATCTGAATAAAAAAGGTATGTTGACAAGAAGTTAAATATCATATACAATAGTATTATGAAATTATTATTAACAACCTTAATTGCACTAGGTTCTGTATCACCTGCTTTTGCAGATCAAAGGTCAGGATATTCAGAAGATAGAAAGTGTTATAAAACTGAATACAGAGAAGAGTATGTACCAGGCACTTATGATAATCCTGGTTACATAAGAACATTTAATGAAACAATAGAAGTTAAATGTCGAGATGGTGCTGGTGGATATACCAGAAGAGAAACAATCGAGTATGATAACAATGACTGTACAGATGGAAAGATTGCAGGTGGTCTTCTTGGAGGTGCTGCTGCTGCTGCTATGTCTAGGGATGATGGAAGATGGTGGGCAATTCCTCTAGGTGTATTCTTAGGTGGCACTATTGGTTGTGATGTGGACGGTGGTTAATGAGTGATATACAATTTAGAAGACATCGTGTATTCAGAGAAACAGATAGTGTTATCTTTTTTGATATATCAGTAGAAGAATCAAATGCTAGTGACCTTGTAGTACATACAGGTCCTGCTATATCTCCACCACCTGATTGTGTTGGAAGTAAACAGTTTTACATTCATAGTTTTCAAGACGATGTTAACAGAGTAATACAAGGTGAGAGAACCTTTGAGTTAGTAAATAAAGATTGGAAATATCCATATCATATAGTACATCTCAATGTACACAGTGGTGCACTAGTAATACCTCGTGGTACATTTCATAGGTCAGAATCAGGTGAGAGTGGATCTATCGTAATTAATCAGGCAAAGAGATATGATGGGTTCAATCCTAGTTCTGAGTTCGACCCAGTATCCACAGCAGAGAACAGAGATCTATATAATATATTAAGACATGAAAAACCTGTTGTACACACTTTAGGCGAATGAAGTATTCATGGTTACTACCAATAATAATAACAGCATGTGGTACTGCTCCAGTTACACCACCTGCAGGTGCCTTGGATGTTGATAACGACGCACTAGAAAAGATAATGCTTTATGCACATGGATATAGAACAACAGTAAGAAATCCTGATGTTGATGCCATGCTAAATAATGCACTACTAGAATTTAACTATGGCAGCAATGGAACCACCAAGTCGCAAGAGTTGTTACAACTTCAGAGTGACTGAGATTAATAGAGTTTTAGATGGGGATACAATAGATGTTACAATTGACTTAGGATTTGATCTTTATAAGAAAGAACGTGTTAGAATAGCAGGGGTTGATACACCTGAAAAACGAACACGTAATTTGGAGGAGAAAGCACTTGGAATCGACGCAACAAACTGGCTCAAAGAGAAACTGGACAGTACCATTGCTGGTGACAGCGAGCTTACTATTAGGACTGAACTTGATGGTGGCGTCGGCAAATATGGTCGTCTTTTGGGGTGGTTATATGTCGGGGACAGTGAGTTGTCACTTAATGAAGCGATGATTGAAGAAGGATATGCTCATGCATATGATGGAGGAACCAAGGATATGAACCTTGAAGCACTCCGTGAAATACGTAGAGCACACGGTACACTAAACGAGGGTTAAAAAAATGTCTTGCGAGAATCACGAAAAGATGAACCCAGTAGTTCATCGTTTATATCACTTGAAAGAGTGGGATAAGAAAATGACAAAGAAATTTCAGGACAAGTTTAACTTGACTGATTATCAAATGCTTTGTATTACATTTGCAAAAGGATTTATTATTGGTGCTATTTTATTATGATGTTTGCTATTTTAGGTGACGCTGCTAATGCGTACAATGCTATTCCTTGGGAAGATGCTTTCCCATTTGCACTTTGTCTTATTGCACTCTATTGGATCAAGGTAAAGATAGATACCAGAGCAGGTCTTGGTAAAAAGAAATCAAGAGAGTTGAAAAAAATTATAGTTGATGCTATAGTGGAAGGACATAGACAAGCACATAAAAAAGATTAATGACTGATGATGAAATAGCACAGATGATGCTAGAAGAATGCTTGCATAATGCAGGTATTATTGACAAATCACCATTTGATGATGAAGAGGATGACTCTAAGTAAACTGTCACAACTCCCTATACAGGGGGTTTTTTTATGCTATAATTAAGACATCTAAAGAAAACTGATGCAACTAAGACCACACCAAGAGCAAGCAATTCAATCAATGTTAGACAATGACAAAGGACAAGTCATTGTTCCTACTGGTGGTGGTAAGACTATCTGTATGATTATGGATGCTGTCAAGCAGTTGGAAGATTATGGTACAGTTGTAGTCGTTGCACCACGTATATTACTTGCAGAGCAACTATCACATGAGTTTATGGAAATCATTGATGAGAAATACCCTGATGTAGATGTGATGCACGTTCATAGTGGTAAAATCAAAGGTGTATTCAGTAGCACTAATCCAATTGATATACAGCAGTTTGTTGAGCAGAACTTAGTAAACTTTATTAGTAGAACTATTATATTCACAACATATCATTCATTACACAGAGTTCAAGAAAGTGGTATCGATGTTGATACTATCTACTTTGATGAAGCACACAACTCAGTACAGAAAAACTTTTTTGGTGCTACTGATTACTTCTCACAGTATGCAGGTAGATGCTATTTCTTTACAGCAACACCAAAGCATAGTCGTACACCTTTCAAAGTGGGTATGAATGATGCTGATGTTTATGGTGATGTGATTTGCAATGTACCTGCACCTAAGTTGGTCAAGCAAGGATACATACTACCACCTAAAGTTCAGGTGTTTCGTTCAAGAATACTCAAGAAAGATGAGTTAGTTGCAGAAAGAGACAATGAGCAAATGGTAGGTGCGATTGACAATCTTGATAAGGACAAGGTGTTGATATGTGCCAAGTCAACAAGACAGATTATTTCACTTGTATCACAAACTGATTTCGTACAGCAACTTGCTATCCGTGGTTACTCTTGGATGACTATTACATCAAAGACAGGTGCTATCATTGATGGAGAGAAAGTATCCAGAGAGGACTTCTTTAATACACTTAATGATTGGGGTAGAACAAGCAAGAAGTTTGTTGTACTACATCACAGCATACTCTCAGAGGGTATCAATGTCAATGGTCTTGAAGCAGTATTGTTCATGAGATCAATGGACTACATAGGTATTAGTCAGACGATCGGGAGGGTCATTCGTAAAGGTGATGCAGACAAAGTATTCGGTCTTGTTTGTGTTCCAGTTTACTCTAATGTTGGTATTACTACAGCAAGAAAGGTTGAAGCAGTAGTCGATACTATCTTTAACAAGGGACAAGCAGCAACTACAGTGATTACACGATGAATAAATTATCAGAATTTGCATATACTAATTTCTTATTCCTTAATAACTATTATTATCATGCACCATGTCTTCATTTCAAGGAGATAGAGGACATTGTTAATTCATATACTGAGGATGACATAGACAATGATTTCTTTGATTGGGGATATAATTGTGATATGGACAAGACACCTGTTAAAAATTCAAATATATTTCAATTAATTTTGGATAACATGGGAGCATTTGCAGAAGACATTTTTAAGATTGATTCAAGTACATGGAATATTGAAGAACCATGGTTAAACACATATAAGAAAGGACAGTATCAAGAAATACATGACCATGCTGAAAATGATTTTTCTGCTGTTGTGTTTATGAATGAAGAGATTGATTTTGGACAATTTTACTTTATGGATAGGACACCTGCTAGAAGATCAAATATATTTGAAGATGATATATCTTATCCTAATATAAGTAAAGGAGATATAATTATTTTTCCAGGACATATGTTACATGGAGTATCTCCACATAAAAATGATATAATTAGGAAAACTCTTTCGTTTAACATGGACATGAAAAGATGAACATTTGGGAAACACATGACCTATCTAATATTCGTAAAGTACCATTACCTAATGGAGACTTTTACTATGTTATGGATGAGTTCTACAAGTATCCTGATCTTGTAGTAAAAGAAGTTAAGAAGTTATCTCCTGCATCTTTTAAAATTAGAGATATAGAAGAAGGGGAATCAACTTACAATGATAAATTTTTTAGGGATCATAGAAATGAAGCATTATATAGAGGTCTTTATCGATTGACTTGGGATCTAGGTACACTTGTAGACCAACCACCTATTGCATGGGAAGATTTGGAAGCATATAAAATGGGTTACTTGTATAGTAATCATGCCACAATTTATAAACATCCATTTAATCAATTGGATGATTGTTATTGGTATCCCCACATTGACTCTGGATGGAATGGAATTGTATATTTGAATAAAAATGACTCTGGGAAAAATGGTACAAACATATATTCAATTAAGAGAAATAAAAAAAAGATTATCAATCAGGTTCTTCACTCACATGAACATCAATACCCATGGATTCCAAAAAGTCAAATGGATCTTCTTGATTATATACCATCAAAATATAATTCGTTTGCATTTTACAATGGAATAAAGTATCTTCATGGTATGAATATTGGCGATGATCAATATGTGTGTGATATGGGAGAAGAGTTAGAAGAAGAAAGAATAAACCAAGTATTCTTTTTTCATGATCAAGGTGCTGTTCGTAGAAATAAACTTGCTTACCTATTCATTTATAACCCACCTATTCCTCATGTGAGATTTCCTGGACCACTTCACAAAGTGGTACATTTTTTCAAAAAATTATTGAAAAGGTATTTCTTTTCTATTCATACTGGTGTATAATAAGAGTAACAAACAAGTTACCACACATGAGCAAGCAAAAAGCATTCATTGATTTAGTCGATCATCACTTCGGTGGTCTTCGTCAAGAGATTAAAAACTCTCTCAAGTTTAATGATGGTGTTTCTTTTGACACTGGTAAGTTTGGTGAGCGTGTGAACTTTGTTCTACATGATACCACAGGTGTTCCATCTAATGGTGGATGTGCATTTGATGCTGCTAACGGTGCTGAAGCAAAAGCATGTAACAAGGCACAGACATATGTGTGTCCTGATTGTGGTTCTAAGAACAACTATTATGCTCATGAGTGTCACAAGTGTGGTAGCACTGAGCGTAGAGATCCTAATGATACTCGTTGGGGTATTGATACTGAAGCACATTTCAAGTATGTTGATCAAATGCCATACTATTGCTTCACTATCATCACTCCTTTAAATTGTAGTGTAGAGAGTCCTGAATTTAATATACAAGTTTATCGTATTGATACTAAGAATAAGTTTTTCAATGATATGCTCCAGTATCAGTTAGAACATGGTAAGAAAGCACACAAGAACTTTATGCCTCTTGGTCGTGATTTCTACATGTCATCACCTAAAATGTTAGTAGATTGTAATGTTTCTCTCACTAATAAATCTTTAGATATTGATTTCAAAGAGTTCAATGCTGATGGTCGTGAGATCGAAACTATACCTGTTACTTTATTCACCAAATCAGAACAAGAGCAGTTGCAATCTGTTGATGGATCGTGTATAATAACTGAAGCAGTTAATGCTATTGGTGTCAAGAAATCTACCCATGGTAAAGAACGTGGAACTCTTAATCGTAACAATAGGAGGTAACCTATTAATATTTTTGTAACTGACCCATCACCAACTATATCTGCTAGACATCTACCTGACAAACACATCGTTAAGATGCCATTAGAAACATGCCAAATGTTATCTATTGTATGTTCTGAGAAGTGGGGTCATGGATATGGTAATCTTCATCGTCTTGATGGTCAACCATACAAGACAGAGAAAGGTGCATTTCGTAATCACCCATGTACAATCTGGGCAAATCAATGTTTAGAAAACACATGGTGGTTACTTGCACATGGTCTTGCTCTTTGCAATGAATATCAATGGCGATATGGTAAAATACATAGTTGTGAGAGAACACTAGAGGAAGCAGTAAATATTATTCCTTCTGCACCACCACCATATAAACCAAAATCATTCGCATTCGCAGGTCCAGATGAGTTTAAATATGACACAAGCATTGACACTTTTACTGCTTACAAGAATTACATTAGCAGCAAACCTTGGGTTGCATCTAATTATTTACGTGACCCATCCAGAAAACCGAATTGGTTATGACTAAGTTAATTAAAAAGAATGACTCACGTTACTTCTCACAGACAAGTAATGAATCTTATGACAGACATAGGTACAAAGTTGTATTCAAAAATGGTGCAGATCCTGTTATTGTTGATGATTGGGAACAAGCAAACTTAATCTGGTTCCAAACTCCATCACTATTCAAATCACACATAGAAGTTTTAGACAAATGAGAAATCAAATTATTTCAGCACTCCTTGCTCATGCTCAAGGGGACATTCAAAAGCACAAGATGAATGTAGAAGTGTACTTAACTAATCCTGTTGGTATTGGTGAGCATCCTGATGTGATGGAAGCAATAGAACAGGAACTAAACATGATCGCCAAGTATGAAGATCAGGTATCAGTGATCAAAAAACACTTTTTAATCAAGGATTAAGGATGAAAGATACAATCTTATTTGGAGACTGTCGTGAAACACTTAAGACTTTAACAAATTCAAGTGCTCGCATGTGTGTTACATCCCCACCATATTATGGTCTAAGAGACTATGGAGGAGAGAAAAACCAAATAGGGCAAGAAGAGTCACCAGAAGAGTATGTAAAACAAATGGTGGAGGTATTCCGATTGGTACGCGATGTATTAACTGATGATGGTACACTATGGTTGAATATTGGTGACTCATATTATAATTACAGATCCGATGGTAACTATCCCAAACAGACAGTATCAAAAACGAGACAGGATTTACCACAGAGTACACCAGTAAGAGGTAATAAGTTAAAAGGATTAAAGAGTAAGGATCTAATCGGTATCCCTTGGATGTTAGCATTTGCATTGAGAGCAGACGGATGGTATTTGAGACAAGATATAATATGGCATAAACCTAACCCCATGCCAGAGAGTGTGAAAGATAGATGTACAAAATCACATGAGTACATATTTTTGTTAAGCAAGAGTAAAAACTATTTCTATGATAATGAAGCAATCAAAGAACCCGCAAAAGATTGGGGAACAAGAGATCGCACAAATGGCAAGTACCATAATCCTGGTACTGGCTTGGCTCCTCATAGTGGGTTATCCAAGTCTTATCCTACAAAAAACAAACGGTCTGTTTGGTCAGTAACAAAGAAACCATATAAAGGAGCACACTTCGCTGTATTTCCACCTGAATTAATTGAACCTTGTGTCAAGGCAGGTAGTGAAGTTGGAGATACAATCATTGATCCATTCATGGGTAGTGGTACAAGTGCCATGGTTGCGAAGTCACTAGGCAGATATTATACTGGATGTGAACTCCACGAAGACTATGGTAACCTAATTCAGCAAAGAATACAAAATTATCACCCAGTTCAAGAAGTGGCACAAGAACCCACCGTTAACATCCTAGATCTTATACAATAAAGATATGGCAAGAATGAAACAACTACTCCATGATATGGAGTCCTTCAGGTATTCACCTCAGTTCAAAGAAACTATAGATGATATGATGTCATCAGGTTCATTCACATTTGAACAAATAGCATCAGAAGTAGAAATTACTGTTGATGAGTTACACCACTATCTCTCCCTTGCTACATAAATTACTATGAAAGTTAAAGTCACACTTTTTAAAGCAGGTACTCTCTTTGAAGAGAGAGTAATTGCTCGCGACTATCAGGATGCAAAAAACGTTGCACTTGCTCGTAACCCTGGTGCCACTGTTACTGGAGTAACCGCAGTATTTGACTAATGAGCAGTAAAATCAAAGTATCTGGTAGATATGTTGATCAGTTTGAGGTCTACACCATGACCCTTACTGATCAACATTTGTCTGTGAATTTTAGTATGACTCAAGAGGATTTACTTGAAGTCAAAGCAGCAATTGATTCTATGTTGTTAGAGAATGAATCACTGGACATGATGCAACAACTAAGAGAATTAACAAATGACTGAGAAGAAGGAGTTTACTGGTAAAGATTTTTATGGTAAAGAGAATCCAATTAGCGAAGCATTTAAACCCATACTTCCATTTGTTGTGCCTCACATGGTATTTCCTATGGAAGATTCTGAGAGAAGAATTACAGAGTTACAACAAATACTTGGTGAGAGGTTAGAACTTCAAAGTCTAACTGATGGAAATGTACCTACAGATTTTTATAATCAGGATGATGATTATGTAGAGTGGAAGAATAGTTTGTTTAATAGTTTCTTTGCTAGGGAGATTGAATTAATTTCTAAAGCATGGTTCGATTGGTGCCTTGATGTAAAAGAATATTCAGATGGTAGAGTCAATGACCATCCTACCAGTAGCGAGGGAACAGGTAGTACAATATATAAAGAAGAAGAGCATGGGATGATGGTTACAAGTGCATGGGTTGAACAGGCACAGACTTTTCATCAACATTTACCACATGATCACGGAGTTGAGAATTTTTCATGTGTCTTGTTTGCTGGTTTTGATGATGCAGTACATGAGTCAACAACACTTATTTCTCCTTATAGATCTGCTGATGGTTTAATCTACCAATATAATCCTACCGTCAAAGAGGGTGATATTTTGGTGATTCCTGGTAATATTCTACACTATACAACTCAAAATAGGAGTACAATGTCCAGAACAGTTGTTGTATTTAATTTACAATTCAAATCATATCTGATGGAGTCAGCGAACTTAGTGAGAGAAGATCTCCTGAAAATGTTTGGAAACCCAAATGACTAAGTATGTTCCTCAAGTAAATGATTATGTAAAGTGGACAACTCAACTTGGTATGGTACACCAAGGATGGGTATATTATGTGGCATCACCAATAGAACCTAAGAAAGGTTGGAAAACACCATCACGGTACATTACGATTGAAATTGCAACCAAACCTAGAAAACAATGTGACTTAACTACATTCTTACATAAAAGAATTCACGTTTGTCTCTGTTGTTATGAACAAGATTGGGGTGAATTAGAGTTTATTAGGAGAAGAGTAAGCAAACAAGATGATACAGACCCTGATACTCCCATGAGTTATGGTGAATTTAAAAGAGAGCAACGTAATGAGCAGGCTAAATAAAAAGTAGCATGTAATAATTTCAATCAGTGGCATTATTCCTTGATAGATTTAAAGACAGTAATAAGGTAGGGACTGTTGCTCCATGGCCAAATAGGACTACTGTTGCACCAACTGGATGGTTGTTGTGTAATGGTGGTCAGTATGATAGCACAAATGCTGAATATTGGCAGTTGTATCAGGAAATTGGTACAACCTATAATACTGGTGGAGAATCGACTAATTATTTTAGAGTTCCTAATTTACAGGCAAAATTGCTTATGCGTGGTGCAAGTACAGGAAACCAAGGTCAAAATCAAGGTTCTAATAATCCTGGTAACACAAATAATGCAAGTTTAGGTAATAGTCATTTACCTGTTCATAATCATAGTGTTGGTCATAGTGGTAATACTAACACCTCTACCAACATGAACCGTTCCAATAACCAATATCGAACAGGTAGTGGTAGTAGAAACTGGAAACAGTTTTCAGGTTTTAATAGAAGAAGAGTATACAACTCAAATAGTACTGGTGGTAGTGGTTCTTCTGGTAATAATCATTCTCATAGTGTAAATGCCTCATGCCGACAACCAGACTTGACGACAAAGTATATTATTAAATATAAGTATACCGTCAGAGACGATAACTGGAACTGAACCATGGCAATTGCACAAAACTATTTCTCAGGAAAGTCAAAAGGTGGTAGGATCGGAACTATTGTTCTGGTTGCTAATGTCCCAACAGGATTTACAAATAAGTATATCCTATGTAATGGTCAAACTCTTGATGCTTTCCAGTATAGAAGACTACACAGAACAATCAGTAACATATATGGTGGTGATCAGTATGTTCAGAACGTCACCGATCTTCCTGGTTCAACCAGTACATTCAGAGTTCCAGATTTGAGAGGTAGATGTCTCAGAGGTGCAGATAACATGACCAGTGCTGGTACTATGATACAACAAGGTGGATCAAACAGTATGTCAATAGTATCACATACACTGACTAATAATCAAGTACCATCACATACACATGGTATAAATGCTAATACAAACTATGCATATGAAATCAATGTAAATAATCACAGTTCTTCAGGTAATGTTGAAGTAGCATCATATTATCCAACATATAATAGAAGTTTCAGACCAAATAGTACAAGTGGTTATTTGAACAATAGCACAGGTGGTCATGGTCATGGTGATGCATCAACATTGCAACCAAGCATCTACCTAAATTATTACATACAATCCGCATAACATGGCATTAAGATACAATCAATTTAAACCAGATAAAACTGCCATAGGTACAATCATAACATGGTCAGGTAATTCAGTACCAAATGGATATTTACAGTGTGATGGATCAACATATACAATCACAGGTGTAAGTAATATCCGTTATCGTGGTCTTGCCAGTGTTGTGTCACAACAATATAATGGATCTGATACTTACCCACCTGGTAGTAATAATGGTACTGGATCATTTACTCTACCAAACATGAATCCTGATGATGTTGTAGTTCAACGTAATAATGAGGGACTGGGCAGTCGGTCAGGTTCAACCAATGCAACATTTGGTGCAACAACATTAAATACTAGTCAGTGGCCACGACACAGACATAATCTACCACGACAGAACTATAGTTTGACAAATAATGCTGGTGTCACCAGACAACCAAACCACTGGGGAGCAGTTGTAAATAATCCACGTTGTTGGGATGGTAGGTCATGTATGTCATATCGTATTAGAGTCCGAAGAGGAAGAAGAGGTAGATGGATCAGAACACCATGTTATCCTCGAAGTACATGGTGGGGTGGTTATACCAACTGTTCTGTACCTGGTAATACCAGTTATGGTCCAAGAGACGCAGGTAGTGCTGCAGGTATGGGACCTCGTACCAACTTCTCATATAATATGGGTAATGCAGGTTCAAATAACCCATCATCACATACACACAGTGCCAACATAGTTCAGGCAGGTATGAGAATACAGTTCCTTATAAAAGCGTTCTAAATAATAGAACATAATAACAATTGATAACATTATGCAAGGAGTTAACGAAGATTTCATCGAACATAGTGATGATTTTATTTCAATATACCACAATGTATTCCCCAAGAGTAATTGTGATCAGATAATCAAGAAATTTGACTTTCTTGAGAATGCATGTATGCACAATGATGAAGTCAAGAGACTACATCAAGAGTGGGAGGAAAGCGGGCATAATATGAATGCCATGGATGGAGAGAAACAATTTAATAATGGACGTGGTGGTAGAATGGATCGGGCATATAACCTGATTCACATTGATGATTATTGTACCAGTACATCATATGATCCTGCAATACGGGACGAAGGATGTATTTGTAGTGTTTCATTAGTGAGTGAATACTTATATAATGCCATTGATGATTATATGAATCACTATGGTACATTAAGAAAGAGACACGTTTATAGTAATTTTAACAAGGTACAAAAGACACCACCAGGTGGTGGATATCATGTATGGCATGATGAGTTGGGAGAATCTGTACAACACAGTGACCGAACCCTCGTCTGGATGCTATATTTGAATGATGATTTTGAGGGAGGAGAGACAGAGTTTTTATATCAGAAAAAGAGAGTACAACCATCACCAGGCACGATTGTCATTTGGCCAGCACAATGGACACATCAACATAAGGGTAACATGGTATTGAAGGGATACAAGTATATTGTAACAGGATGGATACACACTATGTGGACAGATCATAATATTGCAGGTACTCTTATTGCACCTGATGCACCACCAGAAAACTCAGTTATGATTTAATTGGCATAGTACCAGTAATATCCTTTCCATGTCCTTTTACCAGGATATAATAACGACTTCCTGATACCACCGCCACGTTTACCATTAATAGTACGTTCAGCATTAGATATACTTTCATATATTTGAGTCTTCTTACCATTAGACTTATGTACACCATATATCTTACGTTTGTGTAGGTTCTTACCTATCTTTCGCCATGTGTACCCGTATGCTTCCCATCCATTACGGGCAGCAAGTACAATATTGCCATTTTTCTTCTTATCACCAGCAATATCAAGGGCAGCATCACTTATACTATCCCATATCTTTATCTCTCCAGTCTTTATATTAGTTCCCTCTATCTTCTGTTTCATGTGTGTGCCATCTCCCCTATGCTCTTCACACATAAATCCCCATTTCTCTCCTGATGCTACCTTCTTATTAATACTCTTCTTTATATTGTTGACCCACTCTTTAGTCTTATCCATATTCTTTATTATTATCTTCTCTGCTACCTCACGATTATTATATTCACTCTTCAGTTTATCAATATAATAGTCCTTACGCTCTTCTAATCTATCAGTTGTTGTTTCCTCTAATACACTTATATTAAACCGACCCGTTCCAAGATTGTTAATATCATTATATAAGTCCTTATGAGTATTATTTGTTATGTGTTCTTTCCATACCTTGTTTAATGGTAGAATTGTAGTGCCAACATATTGTTTCTTATTCACTTTGTTGGTAATACAGTAGATTGTACCTTGTTTTATTGCCATAGAATAGTGTAGTGTTCACGATGGTACATGTATATAGGGAAATATTAACAAAAATATGGTTGTGTGTTGTAATTGAGTCTCATTATCAATAAGAATGAGAAAGGTGTGATCTTATTGTTATCTTAGCGAGCATAGCATAAGACTCGGAGTTTGTCAACCCCACCGCCCCCAAATCTCGTCGAGACCTGAGCATTATGATCTAGTCGAGGTCTGCGCATCATAAGTCTCGACTAGCTTTCGCGCATCATACATCATCTCGACTAGAATGTTCACAAACCGTAACAAATCTCGACGAGATCACATAAATATGCTATACTTATCATATACCTCACACAATCTAGTCGAGCCATGTACGAATGGTCTTATGAGTATCTCGTCGAGCTTCCCGACGTAGAGCAGGAATCGTGCAAACATCTCGACGAGAATACGCAGGCACGAGACGTACATAATCTCGTCGAGCTTGTGCCCATTCCTGATGCATGATATAATAATCTAGTCGAGATTCTAACACGCATCATACTCTATGTCAACTCTTCTCAGTCAAAAACGCAAAGTCTCGGTCGAGCTCGAGATCGACGCATACGCGGATCTAGACGTGCAGGTGCTGCGGGCGCTAGATTGGCACAAGATTCTCATGTTAGAATCAGATGAGACCGTACGTGTCAGTGTGCAAGAGGGTGAGGACCAGATCGATGAATTATATTATTCTCAATAGAGATTCGTTATTGAGAAAGAGAATTAGTAATATTTTATGGCAGGTTCCGTGACGAAGATTTTATAGTTCGTACCCTCGAACTTTTCTTACCTTTATTATAACAACTCAGCTGGCATGAATGCAACCTGCTATGTGCCACTAATTAAACTGTCACACTGAACCACCACGGGGTGGTTTTTTGGGTTATATTAAGAGTGGGAAACAAAACTGGCATCCATTGGGTTAGGTGCAAGTCCTAAACGTAAAAAGAAGTCAATGAGTTTAAGTCCACGTTTTTGTTTCTCGCACCCAATTTATTTCAGGAAGCAGATGAATTATCCACACGGGGTTTATGATTTTATCAAGTACGTTGATTCGTTCTACGGTACCAATGATCCGCTGTACCCGCTGATCGATCAGAATACAAAAGATCCGTTAAATCTTTATGATATCATGAGAGCAACGGTGAACTACGTAGAAAAATGCATGAAAGGTGATTTAGAGTTCGTGCACTATTCGTGGGGTGATGGTGATTCGCTTGACCGTGAGCGGGTACGTGATATCCTACTAGATGAATTCAACTACGGGTACGTATCATGACTGATCCAACAAGATGGGCGGTCCAACCCGCTTCGTGGTTTAACTTCGATGCCGATGGTGCCGTATACTGCGCGGACCTGGAGACTGCTTACCGTGTAGCGAGTGACCAAACCAGGTTTAGTGATCAAATTATTTGGAAGATGACTGCAGGTGATCCGATCCGTTGGATCCGTGTGACAAAAGACGAAGTGGCACAGTCTGCTTACCAAGGTGCGTGATGTGCGGTTATAATAAGTACATACCACACAAAAGGAATTTATTATGCCCAATTGGTGTAACAACAGAGTTGACTTCTACTCTGACGATACCAGTAAAATTACTGAACTTCGTGAAATCTTTGAAAGTCAAGACGTATTCGCAAAAATAGTTCCACCCCCAGACTGGCAGAAAGTACCACTAACCGCAGAGGATCAGTATGAATATTCATTCTCAAAACCTCGTGGTGAAGTTGGTGAATTACCAGTCGTCAAGGATAAAGGATTCGGTAAGGGTCTATACTTTCCGTCAACAGATAATAATGATGACAGATGGTATAACTGGAATGTGAACAACTGGGGAACTAAATGGGACATTGACGGCAATGATTCAGAAATTGATGGTGATGATTACAGTTTTCAAGTTGAATTTGAAACAGCATGGTCACCACCTGAGCAAATCTTTTATGCACTTCGTGAAAAATACGGAGAGACAGTTGACATTACGTGGTTCTTTGACGAACCAGGACAGCAAGTAGCAGGTTATTTGGGATCATGAACAGATACGAAATTACATGGGAGGAACAATTCCATCTCATAGAATTATATGATCTACTCAGAGATAATGGTACGATCGAAGACTTGCCACCAGAGATTACCACATTTTTTGAGAAGATCATGTCGTGATGTGACAGTTAACAAAGTGGCACATGGGGACTTTCGTAGTCCCCTTTTTCGTTTATAATAAAAGAGTAAAGCAAACAATCCACACATGAGAAAAATTGAACTTGAAATGAATGAAGCGATCAGAAATGGTCACGCATGGTCTAAAGATAACACTTGCGTTACTTATGACCCTACAAACAAAATGAGTGCGGAAGTATTCTTGCATGGTAATCACATTGCCACAGTTACTGATAATTCGTTAAAACTCTACTCTGGCGGTGGTTGGTTTACTAATACCACTAAGTCCAGACTCAATGCACTTATTAATGAGTTTTGCGAACCAATGTCTAATGGAATTTTTCAAAAGAATTGGAACTGGTACGTTCGTGCATTTAATACAATCACACCATTTCACGATGGCATTACAATCCCCGTGGTGTAATGACTCATGACGAAATCCGCAGAGCATCTACTGCTAAACTACGGGCATATCTTAAAGAGGATATCCCCGTAGAGTTAGATGATATGATTAATTACGAACTTTACATTAGGGAATTTTCATGAAAACTAAACGTCAAATCAAACTATCCGTGTTAATGGACAAACTATGTGACCTCGGATGGGAATACACTTGTAATAGAATGTCACG
>Ga0209232_1000223_pt1 | contig 36016 bp, 41 predicted proteins | sample ETNvirenome_2_60_FD_184066 | JGI IMG/M metagenome (GOLD analysis project Ga0209232, IMG submission 184066) | Marine viral communities from the Pacific Ocean - ETNP_2_60 (SPAdes) (version 2) | ecosystem: Environmental > Aquatic > Marine > Oceanic | place: Pacific Ocean | collected 2013-06-22
GATAGCTGCGAACGAGGGTCCGGTATTCCGAATAGGGTGCCCGACCTTTCCCCGCTCCGGTTAAGGCCCGCTGGCGGGACGAAATTATCAGCTCGCCCAATTTGGGCGGGGGGACGCGACAGGGGCGCGGGAGTATAAAGCGAGATCAAATCAGCTCGCATGGCTGGCCCGCTATAATGCCATGTCGCACGGCAAGCGAACGACTGACCGAAGTGCAATCGGCTTCCCGCCTCCTGTAGTTCTCTTTTGGGGGACTATAGGGGGCCTACGTCTGCTCACTCTCTCACTCAATGCAATAGGGTGACTCGCGATGGAATAGCAACCAGTCACTGCACCGCCGAGCCTGACGAGGTGGGGTAGATCAGACTTACAACAAAAATACACCTTGACACTCAGGACCAAATTAAATCAAATAGCCTTGTTCCCTTGCAGGGAGCACAAACTAAAACGACAGAAAAAAATTGTATGTCACTACAAGCAAACGTAAAGATAGGAGAAGCCATCACCATAAGTGTTGGCGGCTCAAATATGGTGGAACTCATTAAAGGTTGCGCCAAGGTCGCGGGATTCCCACAGAAGTGCGGGCACTGCGGATCGAGTAATTTATCCTTCATGCATCGCGCCGCTGGGGATCGAAAGCAATACAGCTACTTCCACCTAAAGTGCAACGACTGCGGAGCGCAATGCGACATCGGTCAGAATCAGGGAGAGAATGTTGGAGATGTTTTCTTCAAGTTTGATCCGAACCGAGGCCGAAAAGAAAGCGGCTTGCCCGAACTCGTAGATGTAAAGGATTCCTTCTACAAATATTGGGAACAGCCTAAGTCGGGTGGCGGCGGGAATACCTTGCAACCATCGCAACCATCGCAAACTCAAAACGCCGAACCAGATACCGACGATGACATCCCCTTCTAAGAATGCAACGCTGGCTGGATTTGACGCTGGAGACCTACTTTTTATGGACGGCTACGACGATTGCATCGTCGGCGTTGTCGAGAGATTTGGGCAACCTCCCATCTTATGCTACGACAAAGAATTAGTCCTACTCCAGATAGCAAAGGATAGCGGAATGTCCGAGGCTGATGCAGAGGAGTGGTTCGAATATAACCAGATCGGAGCGTGGATGGGGGAGTCTACTCCCTGCTTCATTAACCTCGGAAATCCAACAAAGAAAAATGAAAGATAAGGATCGTGATTTTTTTGAGACAGTAGTATTCGCTTGCACGGTCTTGCTCACTGTCTTTGTCTCAGGCTTGGGATTTTACAAAATAATCCAGTTCCTTCTGAGATGAAAAAACAGGCGCTGCGAGAAAAATACAAAGCCATGAAAATAGCTGACTCTCCAATGCAAGTTTGTAAATGCTGTAAGGAGAAAAGCATGAAGAAAGAAATGGAGCCCCATCATCCGAAGGGGCGACGCAGCGAAAACCTGTTGAGATATTTTTGGGTCCATCCGCTCTGTCACAGATGGATTCATGACAACCCTACTGAGGCCACCGAACGGGGGCTTCTTGAACGTGGCAGAAACACTTAAAGAAAAAACCAAATGAAAAAACCAATAGTAACACTTGAAGACGCCAAAGATGCAGTCGCAGACATTCTAAAGGAAGCCCGAACACCGATCAGGTTTCGAGGTATTCCGAAGCTCTTAGGGGACATCCAAGAGGAGTTAGCTAACCGCGCAACTGTCCGAGCCCGAGCGAAGGGAAGGTATGTTGCAGACGATCCCTCAACTCCTGATATTGACGAGTCACGCGAACCTGTAACAGCAAAGTCTAAACGGGCTCGCAAGGCAGCAACCCAGAAGAAGGCAGCTAAGAAGGCAGCTAAGCGTAAAAGCTAATAACCCCAAATCGAACATCATCATGGCTAAATATACATCATTCACACCCGAAGACGTTGCAACCGTCAAGCGGGTCATCGGCCCCAATTGGATGAAATCCAAGGAGCTTGAACAAGGCACCGGATTCAGCGGAGCAAAAATAAGGGCAATCGCCAATGGTTCTTGCATGTTGGTAAGCAATACGCAGCAAGGCTATCGCCACGTTGACTACGCAACCGTTGACGAGGTGCAACACTCAATCGCCGATCTCCGCTCTCGTATCGCTCACATGGCGAAGAGAGCGGGGGCGATGGAGATTCACGTTATAACAAAGAAATTCGGATCAACCTCGCCAGTTCTTGAGCAAGGGTCGTTGCTATGAATAACCATAAGCAACGAAATCACTTTGACACTGCTGAAATAAAGGAGCGACTCACCGTATGGGGGGTGCTCAGGCATTTTGGTTACGAGGTGTCAGATGGGAGTGTTAAGGCCCTTTGCCCTATTCACGGGGAGAAGACTCCATCCTTTTCTATTAGCAAGGATGGGAGGCTTTACAAATGCTTCGGATGCGGTGCCGCTGGCGATGTCATCACCCTCTGGGGTGAGCTGAGTGGATGCGACAAACACACTGCCATCGTTGAGTGTGGCAATCTCGCTGGGTTGCAAGCGGGAGAGATTCCCTCAGGATTATCTGTCCCACCTCCACCGAGATCCCAGTTCAGGCAAGACAAGCAACAATCGTCATCGTTCCGAGATAAGATCGGACCATACACCGAAGAGGTCCGAGGGCAGATGATCGATCAGGCTCTCAGGTTCCTCAGCGAAGGTGACAACGTGTTGACTGAGTTCTGCTCCTACAAAGACATCGATCTGGAGTTCATGAGGTATCTTGTTGAGTCAAGCATGGTTGGGGTCCTTAAACATCCAGCGCTTCGCCAGCCCGCAATAGGATGGCTCTATGACAATCATTCTTATGGCAAGGCGTGCAAGCTGAGGTTTGACGCGAGATCGTCGAAGATGACAATGTGGTGGGAAGGGAAGAGCGCTCAGCATTTCTTTGGCGAGCAACTTGTCCCTCCGGTCAAGATCGGCAGCGTGCGACCGAGGATAATGGTCGTCGAAGGCGAGTCAGATTGCATCACTATGTTGCAACTTGGAATCCCGGCTCTTGGAGTTCCGGGGTCCAAAGTTTTGCCTGATCCTCGCATTACTCACGGATTCCTTGCCTATAAAAATGTTGGAGTCTGGTATGACGCCGACACTGCTGGTCGAGAAGCAACTAAAAAAATGCAGCAACATGTGATAGCACATGCAAGCGGCGTGGAGTCGTTCAGTGGTATCGGCAGCAAGGTTCCTGATGGTATGGACATTGGGGAGTGCTGGAGCAAATGGGGCGACCGCTTCAAAAAATATGCCGTGGCCGAGCTTGACAGGATGGAAATTTCCAACAAATCTACAACCCTCGATTGAACGCGCTTCTCATACAGTTTGAGACCGACTCAGCCATCATGGCCCTCGTTTGGACCGTCTTGCTAATCTCTGTCGCCCTCATGCTGCTGGACGAGTTCAAATAAAAACCGAACATCAATTATGTCAGAAAACACTACCCAAGTAGTCCGACCAGATAGTGCATCCCACTGGTATCTGGTTGACCCCGAGAAGGGCGTCGAGTCCTTCCACACTGTCCCATACGCTGGAAAGCGCGGGAAGAACGGCGAGACACGCAAAACCACTCTGCGCGATGCGCGGAAGGTCAATGCGTTTCCGAGTGTCACCAACGTCCTTGGAATTTTGCACAAAGACTTTCTTGAAGCATACAAGGTAAACCAAGCCATACTGGCAGCTCTCACGCTGCCGAAGATCGACGGCGAGAGCGAAGACGAGTTTGCGAAGAGGGTCGTATTAGACTCTAAGGAACACGCAGCATCCGCTGCCCGCCTTGGCTCTCGTCTGCATGAAGTTGGAGCCGACTACCTCAAGGGCATCACCTCAAAAGATTCCATCAAGGAAGGGGAGATTGTCGAGGGGAGGAAGCTGGAAGAGGTTGCAATTCCACTCAGAGACCTGATCGAAGACATGCTTCCCTCAGGGATGTATACCGACGAAGAGTTCTCCGAGTTTTATGTAGCTCACCCTCTGGGCTTCGCTGGCACATGCGATGGGTTTGTTTGGTTAGATACCAACAAGCCGTTCATCCAAGAGAAGCTAACGTATGCTGGCTACGGCGAACTCGCGAGCGAGGGCAAGCCCCTGATTGCAATGGCTGACATCAAAAGCCGTGGCGCCGACACAAAGAAGCCGCTTGTGTATGAGACAGACCTCTTGCAGCTCGGAGCCTATCTGCACGCCGTCCCCACTACGCCGGGGCTTGGTTTTGCAATGGACCCAAGCAATACCCCAGTGGCCAACATCCTCGTCAACACTCACCCGAAAGCTGGCACGGATGACCGCTGGGAGGCTGAGTTGGTTATCCATAAAAAGGAAGACCTCGAAAAGGCGTGGGAAGCATTCAAACATGCTCAGGCCCTCTGGTGCTGGGTGAAAAACTACAATCCAAACGAAGAGAAATAAAAACATGAACATTAAATCAATTAAAGAACTCGCTGACAAAACTCCCATCGCCGGAGTGCGGGGAACAATCGAAAAGCAATACGCTCCCGCTGATCAGACAGAAAACGACCTCAAGTGGTCGCAGCACCGTCAGAGCCTCCTCATCGTTGATGACGAAGGGAACAAGCTCATGGTCACGCTAATGAAGCAGCCCCTCCATATCCTCGATAACGTAGAAGGACATGAGTTGCAACTGGCCGCTGGCCGAAACGAAAGTGGCGAGTCCAGAGGTCTACTGGTCAACCGCTGGAAGCAGCGAGGGAAAGAATACGACTCCATCGTTGTGAAGGTTTACCCTGAGGCAACAATTCGTGCCGTTCCTCCAGAGGGGCAGCAGGAGGCCAAGCCCGAGCCTACTCCCGAGCCGACTCCCGAGCCGACTCCCGGGCCGAAGCCCGAGCCTTCTGGATCGTCTCAGTTCGATAAGGAGTTGCAGCTTATCGCATACGGATACTGCCTGTGCCTCGACAAATCTGAGGAGATTGTCAACGACCGACCGCTACTCAAGGAAGACCCGGAGAGCGTTCGTGCCATTGCAACAAATCTTTGGATGAGCACCAAGCACCACGTTCACACGCTGTCCCCGAATCTTCATGGGGCGCCAAAGACCGTAAGCAAGGGGACAACGGCTCCAACAAAGAAAGCCTCTCGCAAGATGAGCGATGCCGACCCTGTGATTATAGATCGCTGCATTACTGGTCACAAAATGGCCGAGGAAAATGACTTGAAAGAGAACGCTAAGGCTAAGCTCGACGAGCTTGACTCAATAATGGATGAGAGGGAATTGTGGGACAAAGCCTACGATCAACTTTTGATCAGCCTCATTACTCCGAGGCTCGACGAAGAAGAGGCTTTACGAAAAGCAGCCAATGAGGTCTACGACGAGACGAAGAAGATTATCGGAGAGAGCGCTAACATTGAGAAGTATTTCGTAAGCGGCCAAAAGGCTTGGCAAGAAGCCGTGACGGATCTTGTCGCCGAGGATAACCAGAGCTAATTAAGTATTCATGAAATCAGAACCGAAAAACGACGAGAAGTATTTTAGACTGGCTAACGCTCCAGAAGAGCAGCCTCTCGCATTTGATTTACGAGAAGGGAAGCTCTACACCGATAAGCACCAAGACGATGAAGATTCGATCATAGACCTCGACAAGGCGCACTCGGTTGCGCAAATGCGGTCTACGTTGAACCAGTCTCGCCCGAAGTGGCTCAAAGAATTTTTTGAGCAAATGAACGGGTATGTGTCCCAAGCCTCCGACAAGGCCGAAATCGACGCCGAGACAGGGCAACTGTCGTTGCATCCCGATATGACGAAGAGCAAACTCAAAGAAGTTTGCGGGAATCTTGCTTGGCTATACGAGGCTCAATATCGCCAGAACAAAGAGATCCTTCTCTGGATTGGAGAATTGATACTGGACTACATGGCCCGCGCCGTGACGGACATGACGATTGAGGAAGCCATTGAAGAGCTTGGTCTCCTTGACCGCAGCAACGGGGTCAAGTGGAAGCTAAAGACTCTTGCAAGGTGGCCAGTTGTGGTGCAGCGCATCCCAGCCCCGATTCGACAGCTCCCCATCCCGCCAACATACCTCTCCGAGGCTGCTCTATTTGCTCAGCCCGATGACGTAGAGGATAAGATCAAGTTCAACAACTCTCGAGATGCAATGCTTGTGGCCGTTAGCGAGAAGCCTGATGTTTGGTCTCGATCAAAGTTTGTGGCGTGCATGAAGGAGCTTCAAGACCACTTTGGAATGGAGCGATCTCGCAACGAGGGCGTTTCTCAGTTGCAAGAACGCCTGATTGCCTACTACCGATTGCAGCGTGAGGCCGAGGGGACTAATGACATTGGTGCTTTCTACGGGAATATTGGCCTCGACAGGAAGGATGTCTCTCAGTGGATCTACAACATTGAGGCGGCTCTGGTGGACCGGAACCGAATGACAGCCTCGCCAACGGATCAAATACCTCGCGGGGACGGCTTAACCCAGACGGCCCGTGAGCGTGTAATGAAAACCTCGGCAGGGAAAGGATACCATCCCAAGTGAGCGACGACAGAAAGAAGGCCCGAGAGTCTCTTTATGACCTTATCGCCGAGGAGTCTTGGATCAGCCACGGTTGCAACGAACCCAAGTTGCTGGCCGAGCACCACTCGGTCACCGACACCCTTACTGGTGAACGAAAGGAATTGTGTGAGGCGGTTTATGATCTGGCAGCATCAGGAAAACCCCTGACAAGTGAGTCCTTGCGTTTGCATGGCGCATCCGACGAGCTAAGAGGTTTGTTTGAAAAGTTGGCAGGAGTAACCCCGGGGAGCGCCCCAGAAAGCGTCATGGATGTCCTCAGGGATACAGCAGCGAGGCGAGAAATTGCTTCAGCGAGTGCAGACGCTTTCTCCAAGGCTACCGAAGGGGCCGACAAGGCGATCATCCCTATCGAGTCGCTTGAGGTTGCTACGAGCCAAGCGAGACTCCACCTGCAAGGCCACCTCACATCTGGGGGTGTGTCTCACGTTGGAGAGTTGCATGAGCTTATCAACGAGATCCAGTGGCGTGCGCAAAACCCCGGCTCAATTAAAGGCATGCCGTTTGGATATTTCCAGATCGAGAAGTTTCTCGATGGGTTGCAAGGCTCCAAACTCTACCTCGTTGGAGCGCGTCCCGGAGTAGGGAAGACCGGATTCGCTGGTCAGCTTGCTGTGAACCTTGTCTCACAGGGTGTGGGATGCATGTTCTTTTCCTGCGAGATGTCAAAAACACAGTTGCAACAACGACTCCTCGCAACCTGTTGTGGCGTAAACCCAACGACCTCGCTGCAAGGCGCGTTGGTCAAGAGGGATTTGGAGGCGATCCGAAAGGGGTTGAAAGCTATGAAGAGTTGGCCTCTCTGGATCGACGATACCGACCGTATCAATGTTGAGCTTTTGCGATCCCGAGCCCGCCGAGCCGTATCCAAGGATGGGGTGAAGTGCATCATTGTGGACTACATCCAACTTGTCCGAGGCGTCGAGCCCAAGAGTCGCATGTCGAAGAAGGAAGAGGTGGGAGAAGTGTCTGGAGCCCTCAAGGCGCTTAGCAAAGAGCTGGATGTTCCTGTGATAGCACTGGCCCAGCTCAAGCGGACGGGCAACGCATACGCATCTGCAAGCGCAACGACCGAGCTTCCTAAACCAAACCTTGAGTCACTCAAGGAGTCAGGAGATTTGGAACAGGACGCAGACGCTGTTATCTTGCTCCACCGTGACCAAGCCAAGAGTGCAAGCGAGGCATGCGCGATTATCGCGAAGAACAGGAGCGGTGGAACCGGAGAGGTCGAACTACAGTTTTTCAACGACACTACATCATTCAAAGAGGTTCCCAAGCTATGAGCAAAAAAACAAAATTTGGACTGATTGCATCTTTGATATGCGCAATCTTATTTTTTCTTTCTGGAGCGTCCCTCCAGAGGGGGTGGTCACTTTGGACAAGTGCTATTGCCTCAATAATCGTGGTGCTCTCCGCAATGGCGATTGGTAGCGTAAACGAGGAGGGGGAATCAGAATGAAAAACGAATGGTTCCAAGTTCCCGAAGAGCTACACGTTGATCCGGTCATTGCATTCCTTATCAAGCAGAGGAGGCAAGCCTCTGATACATTACGGGAAGCTGACGAGACCTTGAAGAATTACGTTCTCAGAAACGCGAGAGAGGTTCCAGAAGACCTCCTCCCCGGATTAACTCAGTTGCAATCCGCATCTCTTGATTTCATCGTTAGCTTTTATCTTCAAAGCGGACAATCTCCTACGTCCAGCGAACTAATGGAATACATGGGTTGGAAGTCAAACAACTCAGCCGTGAATTGCATTTATTCGCTCACGAAAAAAGGCTACATACACAAAACAAAGGGAAGATGGCGCTCTCTGGTTCCCTTGTTCAATTCTAAGCGAGAGAGAGTAAAGCAACAAGGAAACCCTAAAAAATAGAAAATATGAAAGTCACAATTGAAAAGCAATCCGAGTCAAAAGACTTTGGAGATTTAGCAACTATATGCATCAGAGCATATAGCCCGGAGGAATGTTTCAAACTGGGAAAAATGGCTAAAGAGTTGCGAGACGAAGGAAATCCGGCTGTATACGGGATGACTCCCCACGGGAAAGAGGGGATGTTCATACGAATCCCGCTCGTTCCTGCTGCGTCACCAGCTAATAAAAAAGACGGATTGCAAGTTGGTGATCGAATTCGCGTCTTGAGTGGCTCGTCTCACTGTGACCCAACCCACTACGGTCGAGTCGGTGAAGTGATTGAAATTGAACCGGGAGGCGAATACGATGCAATCGGAGTGCGTTTGCGTCCGGTAGGTAGCATGGTGGGCGGGGAGGAACATTCTCAGCCAAAAAACTATATCTTTGACCGCCAAGCTCTGGTCCTGTTTGATTGGCGAGACGATGAACTCTAAACCCAATGCCAAAATTCAATGAAGAACAGCTTCGTAGCGCAGGTTTTGAGGAAGGCCCTGACGGACAGTGGCACAAAAAAGATAGCTCATGTTCGCATACCGCAAGTCGGCCCGACGCTAAATGCAATCAAGAGGAACCGGAACATCGGCCTCGACCACAAAGTGAGGAACCAGCAGCGAGCCGCTTTGTTGCAATCGTTACCGTCCGAACCGTCCGATCCCGAGACTACGACGGATTGGGAGCCGCAGCAAAGCACTATCTGGACGCTCTCATTCAAGAGTGCGGACTTTGCAAAGACGATTCCCCCGAGCATCTTGAAGTCGTCCTTGTGCCGCAACGTGTCCGGTCTTTTGACGCCGAAGAGACGATCATCGAAATCTGGGAAGCGCCAAAGTTCTAAGGTTAAGAAAAAGTGATATTTACCTTGCCTTGCGATACCCCAACCTTCATGGTTCAACCCCTCTGAGGCAGGGGCTGGTTTTTTCTCATGTTTCGACCTGTCTCGCTGCGTCCGCTTGAGCGACTCAATTAGCGTCGTGAGCGACTCAATGTCGATAATCAGGCCATCGCAGCAGCCTCAGAGACCTAAAGATTTCTTAGCATAGAACATAACATAGTGATTGGAAGCCCCCGGTTCTTAACGGAGCCGGGGGCTTTTTCATCCTTACACATCACTAATCAGTAAATCTGATTTCGTTCTTAATCATAACGCCCCCGTTTGTCTGATGAGCGGTAGCTATATCCTTTTTTCGGCCCATGTATGTCTGGGTAAACCAGACGCCTCCAAGAGGCTTGGGTGGGCGACCTAAGATGTCGTGAAACTGAGTAGTTTCTGGAGCATACTCCTGCTTATAAGTGGGAACGCAAACATGAACTTGTTCATCCAAGTAATACTCTCCAGTGTTGGTGTTGATCCTGTCCCGAACAGTAGTGACCTGCCATTTTTCGTGAATATGCCCCGTGAATACAAACTTCGCATCGGGGAGGTAAACAGCCCTCCGGTTTGTCTGGATTACGCCTTTTGTAACAGGCCCACCCCCCCCGGACCCATGATGGAAAAATGCGGGGGTCATGTGTTTCCGAGTTCCATTTTTATTGCAAGTCCCGAAAAGCCACCAGCACCCAATTCCTCCCACTACAGGATGGCCTCCGTGCTGACGAATCCCTTCCGCAAATCTATCAATCACTGATGTTTCGTTATTTTTTGAAACCGAGGCTTCGTGGTTTCCGTGTCCAATAAATATAATCTGCTCAGCGTAAGGGGCGAAGAACTCCACAGCGGTATCGATAACAGCGTCAAGGTAGTGAGTTGTATCGTGCTCTGGGCGAATGCCTGATCGAGATCGGCGGGGGTCGTATCGTCCTTGCATGACACAGAACAGGTCACCCCCAAATAGGATCTTGGCGTCTCGCTCCTTAGCCTCTTTGAGGTGACGCTTCAATAGATCATGGTCCGACTTTGGATTATCCCAGTGGACATCGAAGAGTAAAAGAAAGTCTTGGCTGTCACCCACATTGTTGAGAACGGACTTTGTTCTTAGGGTTTTTCCGTGCTTTTCATGGGTAAATGACATGGTCTTAATGGGGCGTTAGTTGGTTTATTTTTGAAGTCTCTTTAAGAGCCTTTCGTATGCGGGGAAAAAAATCTCATCTACGCACCGGACGCACGCCTCCTCTTGAAAACTCTCGAGAAAAGAGATTCCAGAGAGATGGAAAGCGGCATGGAGCATTTCGTGCCGAAGGGTGGGAAGGTAGTCTTTAGCCAGTAGCTTGTTGGAGAGTTTAATAGTGCGTCGTTCATGTGAGTATTCTCCGTAGCAGTCCTCCAGTTGCTCGTTAGTTATTTTAACTCGATGCCCTGCGATCATCACTGAATTGATAGACTGCATCGCCAAGGTTATTTTCTTGAGTTTCCTGTGTGAGACTTAGCTCCTCCAAGCTGTCGATTTTTCTTTTTGGATATAATCCGAGTTCGGGCGTTGTTAAGAGATCCATTTTTTGAGCTACCCGGATGGTCAACCTCCTTACCTTGCAACGCATCTTTGCCATGAATTCGGACGGCGGCACGGTGCGCGGCATTCCTCTGAGCGCGTCGCTTCTTTTGCTCTGGCCGAGAATTGTATCCTCGCTGCCTTATTGAATCAGCAGTTGCATTGGAGCTGTATTGTCCTTTCGCTGGCATCCTTATGATCCTTTTTTCCACTTCTTAGAAGGAGACTTAGTTTTGGAACTGTTCCACTTTACCTTGTCGGCCCAGTATGCCGCAGACATCTTCCCTCTTTTGATATTCTTCGCGTGGCGAGACTTGAATGCCTCCCTTTGCCCCGCTGTCTGATTGGTCTTCACCCCCTGCTGACCAAACCTAATGAGCTTTGTCTGGCTCCCCTCTTTGGCTACAACGACATGACTCTTTTTGGGGTGGTTGGGAGTTCGCTTAGGCTTATTATAACCGCTGACTCCGGCTTTCTTTAGCTTCGGATCACGCCCTTTACTGATGCGGCTTGCCGCTCTTTTTGATCCTTCGCTCATTTTTGTTACTTTTGTGGAGGTTTGTGGCCCCATCCTAAAGCGCTTAATCTCTCATGGTCCTCAGGCTTTTTGGCTCTTTCCCTTTTCCCTGTTTTTGGGTCATACATCCAATGAGGCTTGAAATCGCCCGATCCCTTCTTCTTGCTAATGCGGCTTGCCGCTCTTTTGTATCCTTCTTGCATAAGGGTGGGCTAATACATGGCCTTTTTGACAGGAATTTTTCTTGCCGTCTTGGCAGAGTTCTTAAATGCTTTGTCCGAGGGAGAGCCTTTACTGCCGGGTTTTCTCATTTTTTCTCCGGAACCGGCTTTGATTCGTTTCCGCTTCGCATGAATATTTGCGTATAGTCCTTTTTTCATTTGCTCATTGCGTTCTTGACAGGGCTTTTCTTTGCTCTTTCGTCAAATTCTTTCTTGGATTCGCGCACCGCTTTCTCAAAAGATCTCAACTCCGCTGGGGTCGGCTTCCTTTCTCCGTCCAAAACACTTTTGAAGCGTGGTTTCTTTGCTCTTTCGTCAAATTCCTTCTTGGATTCGCGCACCGCTTTCTCAAAAGATCTCAACTCCGCTGGGGTCGGTTTCCTTTCTCCGTCCAAAACACTTTTGAAGCGTTTTCCGGACGCATTTTTAGGAGGACCAGTCATTTGCTTCATCCCCGGATCTGCTGTTGGGCGCTGTGAAGGCGCGGATTTGCTCGCTATCCGGCTTGCCGCCTTTGAGCTTCCTGTCGTTTTTTCTGCAAGAGCCTTGCTTTTACCATAAGTCATGACTGGTCAATAAGCTAAAATTGTTGCAATTGCAAGCCTACAGTTTCTAAAAGAAGCCCTTGCGTTGCAAGATCCCCGTCCCCCGGCGCTTTCGTTGCAACTTACTTTCGGCTTTCCGGAGATCACGGGGGATCGGAATGTCCTCGTATCGGTTCCGGTAGCGGGTTGCTTGCTCAATAACACACAATCCTATGCCGCTCGAAAGAACATCATCGTCATGAGAGCCCCTCAGTGCTTCAGCCCGGCCTTTGTTGTTTACGCAAAACGTCTCGCACTCACTAATGATGCTCAGGCAGTTAAGATGAACACCGCCGCCATCCTCATTATATGAGCGAATATTTCTTGCGAGGGTCTCCTCAATCTGCAATCTCGTAGATGAGCTGGTATGCCATCCAAACGCTTTTGACCTCTTTTGGTTTACATGGTTGAAAATCTCTCTCTGGTAGATCGGGATGTCACCTTTAGATCGGATAAGCTCGATAAAACCACGGTCGCAGTTGATTTCCGAGACCAATAGGCACTTTCCGTAATAATGGGCCAATCTCCATGTCCACTCGGATAGAATGTCAATATCCCAACGGCATTCGGGCTTGATTCTTGCAACCATTGCTGGAGGGGTCCATCCGCGATCCCGGTCGAAGAAGCCTTTTCTCCAAACCAGAACAGAATGGCAATCGGGGTCCTTACCTCCAACCTGACTCTGACCCGTCATAAGGTCGGCGCTGATTAGATAGTAATATCCCTCGCGAGGCTTCTCGTAAATGTTGAAAATGCACTCCTCATCAGAAGTTTGGCGCCAGCTAACTGATTTTCCGCTCTGACTTAGCTCTAATAAGCCATACTTGCATTCTTGAGCGGTCGCATGTCTCCGCTGCCAGTCGAGCCCATCTCGGTCGAACCGGGTGCGAGCCGACGCCCGGAAGGCGTGCTGAGGGGTTGTTGGGAACTCTCGGTCGAACTTGGTTTCGTCTCCGTCGCACTCGGCCTCCAGAATCTTCCGTCTCCATGAGATATGCCCCACGGTAATCTCATAGAGGCGCCCATCCGCACCTCTGGTGCTGTAGTTGGACATTAGGTCCCGCTCAGTAGGCGTGAGGCTCCTCCTGACCTCTTCTTGCTCGTATGGGCTAAGGCTGTCGCAGGAGTCTTGGAAGGCATACCACGGGGCGAACACGCGAATCCATCGGCCCTTCCACTCGCCAGACTTGGTGGCGCGAACATGCTCCCAGTCGTCCGCGTCGTTCCATCGGTCATAAAATACCCCGGATGGACCCTGAGCAGTAGATTCCAAAACTGCAACAGTGTCTGGCAAGTCCGGCATACAGGCCAAAACACCAGTGAGGATCTCTGCGCTGTTACGAGCCGGGGTGTCTTTCCAGCGACCGATCTCGGTTGCAAGAAGGAAGTGGAAGGTTCCGGATCGACCAGCTTCTGAGTCCTGCGCTGTTTCCTTTTCCAGCGTAGATCCGTTGTCGAAGTGCCCTCGCTCGTTGGTTATGCGTGGTGGCTTCTGGCCCCACCGCATCTTGTCGTAGTCAGAATAGCGGCGGGTTATCTTCCAGAGGTTGTCCGTCTGGCTAAACTCTCCGCCAATAATCAGTCCGTTTGCCTGCCTGCGTTGCAACATGTGGTAGAGGCAAGCGGTCGTGATAGTAGATGAGCCTTTTTGTCGGGGCTTGAGGATGATGATCCGACAGGGGTATCCGTTTTGTCGGCACCAAATGATGGACTCTACGACCTGCTCCTGCAAGTAGTTGAGATCAAGCAGCTTGATGTCTCCGTTCTTGTAGAGAATCTTTCCAAATGACTCTGACCACGCTCCCTCGTCATTCTTGCAAGCGGCTCGTAGAAGCTCGTCAGCCTCCTCGTCAGAAATGTTAATCTTTAGTTCATTTGATGTCGCTGTGCTCATGATCGATCCCAACCATATCCCTCTGAGATTTTTTTTGCAACATCATCTTCGGGATGCAGTCGCCCTCCCCAAACTTGGTCGTGAGTCTTATTAGGTCCGAGGGGGACAATTCGGACAAACCACTGGCCTCGATACTGCCCGCTGGTATTCTTGAATGAAAGAGTCCCGGCAAAGTGCGATTTTGTGGCAGATATTTCTTTCCACCTCTTGAAGTAGCTATCGGACTCTATCGTGTTCGCAGAGAATTGACGCCAACCGAGCCCAATCAATGCGTCATCATTAGCAGCGACCAACGTCTCATAGGCTCGGTTGACGAAAATGTTTTCTCCATTCGTGTTAGTTCTGAACGCAGGATATGGAGCCTCTTGCAACTCCATCATGCGCTCACTGACCAAAAGGCGAACCTCATCTTTCAAAGAAGATCCTCCGTTGGTCGTCAGCTCCTTCTCAAATCCTTTCTGGCGTTCAGAAATAACCTTTTGCCGCTTTAGGATTATCCCCAGCTCCTTTTTTATGCAGCAGATCAACTCTGGCATTTGCTTCTTCTTTTGGCGCCTCTCCCACCATGAACCCCATGAATCTCTTCCTTTGCTTGTGAGAGACCATATTGAAAGAAGGGCAGACGCAACGCCTCCAAAAGCCATGATTATAGTATGACCTTCAATATCCATTTCCCAATTTTATCTGGTAGCTTGAAAATGCATTGCGTCGCGAGACCAGAAGGCCCCAGCGGGCAACCAGCCTTCCTTTGCGAACTCCTCCATTACCTCGATAGGCATATTGGATCGAAGCGGCCAGTGTGAGCGGTTAGTGTTGGTTGAGGCAGAAAGATCGATTGCGGCCCCGTAAGCGTGGGTAGAGGGGCTTGATCCTCCTCGCATGGTGCGGCCAACGTGGCAACCAAAGTATCTCCGAACAAAATCCGGGTGCTTCTTGTAAGCAGCGTTGAGAGCCCGGAGGAGTGACTCAGAGACCTTTTTGTGGCATGAGATTGCAGTTACAGGCTTGTCGGTATCGTAGAGCCTAAGCCACTCTGGAGCGTCTACCCGAACAATATCAGGGTTAGTAAAAGTCTCAGTGCTTGGGGTGCCGTAAAAGCTACGAAGAGATGACTGGGAGGAGGATGGCCAAGGGTTATCCTTTGGCATCAGGGATCTAAGGTGGCTCTTAGTTGCGGCAATCGAATTAGGGCCCCAGAATCCATCAGCTTCCGTCCCCACATGAGTTTGCAACGCTTTGATCTGGGTCTTGTTCATTGCTCACTTGGAGTCTCCCTCTGGAGGGGGAGGGGGAGAGTTTTTGATTTTCATGATCGAGTCAGCGGACATCCCAAGCAGGAATACGCATCCAATCATGGTGAGAAAAGTAAGAAATGGCTCAGGGTTAATAGATGACTCGTAGACATTTGCAACAAGGACTCCAGAAGCGCAAAGAATAAGAAGTAACGCCCACCGCTGGCGGTTTCCCTCAAGGAACCTCTCTTTTTCCAGTGGATTTCTTCGCGGTTTTGGCATGTCCTAAATCTCGTTTTCTGCTTCAGGCTTCAAAGAAAGCCATTCTTCCTCCGTAACGATGAATACGTCTCCTTGATCGATATACGGCTCAAGGACGGCGAGATCGTCTGCGGTTACGCGCCACGTTGCGAGTTGAATCATTAGCCGTCCACTGCCGTCGGTTGCCGTCAAAAGCTCTTCGGCTACTGGAAGACCTCTCAACGTAGATGCTTTTTCGCCCTCAATAGGGTATCCTCGCGAGTCGTCAACGTATTCTGAAAGAGCTGGGTATACGTCCGGCGACGCAAGAAAAAAGAACCAACCAGTGTCTGACTGATCTTGCTCAAGTTCAGTGAGGGGATTATCTTCTTCGCTCATTCTTCAGTGGGAATGTCAGGGTTAATTAAGAAGTCGGGGTCTACTTCGACTCTCGCGTCCAACCCTCCGAGAAGGGTTACCAGTTGGTCAAACTCGGGAAAATCGCGGGGTGTGAGGCCATTACGGAGCGGAGTATCGAGAACCTCATCACCAGCAGGCATGAACATTTGACCAGCATTTTCTCCGGTGTAAATAGGTTCTGCTCCCGTGGTCCAGTAGTGGGCTCTCCCGTTATCAATCTGGACTTGCTTTATTGCATCCAATACGGTCGAGGCTGTTTCGGGTGTAGTAATAAATCCAATCATAACGTAAGTCCTGAGCAAGTTTCCCAAAGGTTTTTCACGGCGAGCGTGTAGGCTGCGCGGTCAGTTGCATCGAGTCCCTCACCAATTCCAAACGCGCCTGCTTTTGAATCTGTGGCCTGACCGACTGCTCCTGTTGAACCAGACGATGAGCCGTATCCAGTAATGGGGAAGTTGTTATTATAAGTTCCCGTTAGTGTCCCTGTCGTCGAGTCCTCGTCGTATGCGGAAGCGGTTCTTCTGCTTAATGTTGTGTCCCCGCCCTTGCGGTTTGATAGGAGAACACCGTGAGAACCATATGAAGGCAGAGTAGACTCATTAACACCCAGCCATACGGCTTGGGGAACAAGTGAGCTACTCGTTGTATTTATTCTAACACCGTTTGCGGTAATTGAGCCAGAACCGATAATAGTTTTGTTGGAGGCGTTAATGGCTCGGTCTGGGGGAGGAACATCATCGTAGGCAATGGCCATAAGGCAAGCGTCCTCGGTGGTCAAGTCATCCAAAAGTTTGTATCCGGTATTGAACCTGTTCGCAGACGAGGCAGCGGTTGGGTGTGCGTAGCCAGTGGCGTGAGTGAATGAGCCTTCAAATGTTCCGCTGGTGCTGCTGACAAGGCATCGAGCGTTAGGCGCGGCAGCTCCCCAGATGGGGAGGTAGAGACGCTTCAGGCTGGAATACCATCCTCCACTCTTTGCGGTCACGCAGAAATCTTCGATGGCTTCTTTCTGAGTGTCGGAGACGCTCACCCCGTCACCCTCAAGCGCGGCTATATAGGCCAAAGCATCCGAGTCTGTGATGCGTCGGTAGATGCTGTCCGATGGATTCATATAATCCTGCACCTTTGCCGCTTCCTCAGAAGAAAGGACTCGATCAAAAAGATAAATCTGTTCAATGTCAATCGGGGCTTGGCCACTAACAGACCCCGCACCAATACGGAATTTGCTCGCGTTTAGAGAATACGCACTGCTGTCCGTTTGTATGGAAGCGTTGTTGATTTTTGAAAAATGATTTCCGTCAGAAATACCGATCTCCGCGACAATCGTTCCGTTCGCATCATCCCATTTACCTGACTGCGACATAACAGTAGCGGCAATATAAGTCCTGCCGTTCGTGCCTGTAGTGCCGTTACCTGAGTAAAGAATCGCAGCGTTCGTGAGCCAGTGATCGGTGCGAAACAAAGATAGGGTTGTTGGAGCCGTGTTGTTGAAAGTGTCTCCGTTTACAGCAAATTTGATAAACCCATGAGCCGTAGTAACATCTTCGCTAAACGTGTTGAACATGTAATTAGCAACGCCATCGAAGCGTGCTACAGACCGTCGAATAATTGTTGCAGGGTCGAGACCAGCCTTGTTGATACTAACCGTTTGCCCCGTTGAGCAGACAAAGGAAGACGCGCCATGTGTAGCGTTGCTAAAGTCAATATTTAGCTCTTCGGTTCCAGCAACAGAAAGGGTGGCTGTCTTAATATAGCCGTTCAGACCTAATATCGAGCTGGTGAACTGCTGATTGAACGATAGGTGCGTGAAATTATAAGCATTATCTGAAACACCTGAAGATTTTGTCGCTTTGGTCACACCATCTTGTTTCAGTGTTAGCGTGCTGCCACTTCGCTCGACAGTTAAGGTGGAAGCTCCAGTCGCTAAGGACGAGTCCAATGTTTGAAATTCAGACGATGCAAAATAAAATTTTCCGTCGAAAATGGCGAACCTATGATCAGCCGTTGCTCCTGTGACAAGATAAAAATTAGTTGCAGAAACCAGAAAGACCTCCGCTTCAAAAACGAAGTCTTCGTCAGCCGCGATTGAAGGGAAGGTGACGCTGGCCGAGTTTCCGCTCACTGATGGCAAATACAAATGCCCTCCACCTACTGGAACGTGTGCGCGGGGCTGGTATGTAGTTGATGAGGTCTGGGTCGCATCCACCCCACCACTTACTCGGTTCTCCAGAGCGGCAATTAAGTCAAAATTTTCCGCAGCAGTGTCTCCCGCAGCCAGCATCGATTTGCTTGCCTCAAATGCGAGAATCGGGTTTAGGGATAAGGGGTCGAAAGAAGAGAACCCCTGAGCGCATTGGATTCCCAATCCGAGTTGCAATGATCCGGGCATGACTTAAAAAAGAACTGAAACTCCTTGAGCGGTCGTGCTTGCAGACCAAACTTTCTTAATGCAAATAGAAAGCTGACCGACAGGCACAGGGATGACTACTTTGCGCTCCGAAAGGGTTGTGATTTCAAGGTTTCCTGCCGTTTGGCAGATTACACCTCTTGCAACACTCTTGAAGGTTGAGTCTGAGCCGGGAGCGGCTCCAGCAGCAGAGAGGTTTAGCACATCAATAGCGCTGTCCTCAAACTTGTGCTTCACGTTCATGGTCTGGTTTAGATGTGTGGGCATGGTTGGTTTTTGTTATGGTTATCGGAAAAGAAATGAAGCCATTCGGCCTTGCGGTGTGATCTTGCCAGTTGCAATAAGAACTTTCAAGACAACGTATAAGATAATTAGGACTATAGCAATCCAGACGCCGATGACATATTTACGGGCCCCGGAGAGCTTTTCCTCAGTTTTTGTCAGCTTTGTGAGTGCCTCGTCGCGTTCTTTTGCAATCTTGATTCCTATCCTGAGCCTTGCGTTAGCCTCATTGAGCCTTGCTACGAGCGCTTTATTCTGCTCGTCCATGGTTGTTATTTGTGTCCGCAATATGGCATTAGCCTGCTCAGTCTTATCAAGTTCCGCTTTAGCCTGAGCGAGAGCAACCATCGCTGTCTCGCGTGCTTCGGTTGATTTTTTAAGCTCAGCCTTTAGCTCGCTCACAAAGGCCCTGAGGTCTGTTGCTGACGATGATCCCGCTTCAAGCCCGTTGGCATAAGCCTCCTCCGCAATCGCCTCGATTGATTTCGCCGAAGCTCTTGCCGCTTCCAGTTGACTCCCTACCTCGCGGACAGCATCTTCAACATCTTCTACCTTGTCTTCTACCTTGCGAACCTGATCTTCGGCCTGTCCAATATTTGGTGTTGCAACAGGAGGGGGAACCGGAACAGCCTGCGGAGCTAAGGTATTGGAGCCCGAAGTCGCACAACTTGCAAGAAGCAGAGCCGCAAGTGATATTAGTGCGAGGTGGGACTTCATGGCTTAACTATTCAATGGGATGATTGAGATATGTAGCATAGCAACCTTGAGGTCTGCCGGGGTTCCATCCATGTCTTGGATCATTACTTGAATGGTATCGTTAGTGGCTAAAGAGACAATTCCTTGAGTAGCAATATTTATGGACGTATCGGCTCCGGGGGTGCCGGATAATCCGTATGTAGCCTTCATTACTGTGCCAGTTTGCTGAGTCCCTCCTTTGCCAATGGACAGTTCAATTTCGTGATTAGCTCCAGCGTCTTCTACGGAAACCGACACAGATACAGCAAAATTAGCAGATCCGGACGAGTCAGACCCAGATCCACCATAGGTGAGGCTTGCTGATGCGGCATTTGGGATGGTGAACAGGCTTGTGCTGCTCATTAGGAAGCTGGCTGAAGGAGCTACTACAGTGGACGGAGAGGCACTCGCAGGCGTAGCTACCGCTGCTGCTGATGTCAGCTTAATGTAGGCGTGGGCATACCCTATAGAAGAATCGGAGCCGATTTGGCTAACGCCAAGGGCGGTTCTGAAATTTGCAGCACTGGTAATTCCTGATCCATCTCCAAGAACAATAGTCCCGGTTGCGTCGGGCATTGTGTAGGTTCTTGCTCCACCGGGATTGCAAATAATGCTTCCAGTGTTTCCGCTGGCTCCAGTCAGTTGCAACTGAGTCGAACCCGAGGAGGGGTTAATTGTCAGCGCTCCTGTCATGGTTCCGCCGCTGCCCGCAACCACCCCAAGGGCTGTTCGGAAATCAGAGGCCGTTAGTCCGTTTCCTTTGCCATCTACAAGATTCTCAGTCGATCCCCCTCCAGAGGGTAGCTTCCATGTAGTGGTGGAAGATGCGGATTGCAATGCAAGCGTTGCCCCGCCAGATCCAAACAGCAATCCAGAGCTTGTGCTTGCATCGACCGCGACAGTCGCGAACTCAGGATCGGATGAGCTTCCGAGGTCAATGGCGGTTCTGAAAGCTGTAGCACCAGTAACTCCGGAGCCATCACCAAGGACAATAGTCCCGGTTGCGTCGGGGAGAGTTGCAACTCGGTCCCCTGTAGCCGTGCCGGGAGCAATCTTTTTAGTGTTCGCCCCTACGCCCCAGACCATTTCAGCGGCCTTAGTGATGTAAAACAGAGCCGAGCTAACCGCAGTGGCTGCAAATTCAAGAAAGTTGCCAGTGCCTGTTCCAAACCCCCAAAAGTTCGGTCTGGTTGCGCTACCGCTCATTTCGGAAATGACGCCAGCGCCGGGTGAGGAAGTTGCTGTGGACACAAAAGATCCTCCTACTCCGCTCGCTCCAGCAATATTAGACCCGAATACTCCAACTCCTTCCGTTCCAGTGGCGTCACCTGTAATACCATTGCCTGTCGAGGCTGAGCTACCCCCTACTACCTCTCCAGTGCTGCCTCTGAGAACGAGGACGCTGGCAGTTCCGGTAGCGCTCGCATCAGTAATGTCAGCGCTGACATGGGTGTGACTGGTTGCGGCATAACTCAACCCTTCTACGGTGGTCAATCGAGTATTAATATCGGAAATGTCATCTTGGAGGTCTGACGAACCACCAATAACTCCAGTGGGTCCGATCAGGCTCCCGGTGCTCGTAAGTGTTCCTGTTGCATTGGCAAGGTTAAAGAAATCAGCGGAGGTGTAGCCCGAGTCCTCATATTGGCCAGTTGACGTAACATATTTTGGAATTCGTTGGTCGGCGTGAGCGGAGAACACGGGATATCCGTCACTAAACAGCAAATCCTTGACGAAGGCGGTTGTTGCAATCTTGGTCGAATTATCTGAGGAAGCCTGCGTCGGCGCAGTTGGGGTTCCGGTAAAAGCAGGGCTTGCGAGGTCCGCGACCTGATTGCCGTTCTGATATATGGACTGCCCGCGCACCTCAAGCCATTGCAAGCCAGAGCGGCCAAGGCGACCTTCGTTATTGGAGTTTGGAACTATGTTTGGAGTGGCCATTTTTGTTAGTTTGGTTTGAGGTCTTCACCAGAAAGCGTCCAGTTATTGTCGCTCGCTGCGCCATCCTTGATGGCAAGATCGCTATTGGTTTCAAGCCATGCGAGAGAGGTTCCACGCTTGGCGTTAGTGGGGTCGCAAGGGGAAAGCTCGAAAGGAGTGGACCCAGTGTCCAGAACCCAAGGATCTTCAATTTTTTGCCCCCCTTTGAGGTGTTGTCTGTTGGATCTTGAGATCATAAAAGTTAAACTGGCGACGATTAATATTGCTATTGCAATCAAAGTCATGATTGACGCTGAATTGGATTTTTTTGCTGGATAGGAATGCGAAACTTTAGGATGACGCCCTTATCTTCGCTTTGCGTAGTAGTCTTTGACACCCCAGTGGTAGTTCGGGTATCCCGAACATTCCCGCGAGTAGTAGTCGAGTCGGTCGTAATGGTTCCGATTTGAGTCCTTGTCTCGGTGTATCCTGTTGGAGTTGAGGTTACGGATCGGATAGTTGGCGATCCATAAGATTGAATAGACGATGATCCACGGGTCGTAGAGGATTCGGTATCTCGGTTGGTAATTTTAAAATCTGCCATGGCTTATGTTATTCGTATGTGTAAGTAACATTCTCCTCCGAATTGTCTCCTCCTCCCTGCTGGGTTGTAACAGACGGGTGAGAAATTTCGGTTCTCTCGCTTCCAGCAGTTCCGTTCCTCTGGGTTTGAAATTTCTCACCGCTTTTTTCTGATTTTTCGGTATCGGGAGAAAGTTGCTCTCGGAGAGTAACAGTCTGGCCTCCATCAGCTTCAGCCTCAGTTACAGACCTCTGGACGGCGCCAATGTCACCATTGGTAACCATTCGCACTTCAAAGTCGATAGATTCCGGTAGTAATACGGTCACGCCCTCGGCCCTGAGGGCAAGACAGGCGTCATTTACCTCCCGCAGAGCTTGCTGGATGGCTTCTTGGAGTTTTGTTGCTTCGACGATCATAATTTACCAGCCCGGTCGGGTGCGGAAGCGGTTGCGAGGCGCTCCTTGGTTCTGAGTTATTTGTCCTTGGATTTTGGCTATAGTGGCCTGCCCTTTGGCGATTGCGGAGTCAGCGTTACTGCCACTCCAAATCGGGGTGAGGGCAAGATCACTAAGCGCAAGTGGGAGAAGATGCGGAAGAACATACTGGTCGGGAACTGCGATGTCCACGCTTCCGTTCATGCTATCCACCTCGAGAGTGGGAGCGTCTACAACAGCATCAAAGTTAATTGTAAGAGGGGCCTCGGGAATAGGATCGACCCTGATCATCATTCGGGCCTCATCTTGAAGCGAGAGCCCGGTGTTTTCAAAAACGTAGCGGTAAGGGGTGCCAAAGTTACGGGTGTTTGCAACATCCCACCAACTTACCGGGCCCCAAATAGCTCCTCGGCGTTCAGCGCCTTGGAATCGCATAGCTTCGTCGTCCCGATATAGCTCTTGTCCCGTATCGAGAATGCGAGGGTGATTTACGATTCGGTTGATCAGATAATCAGTGATCATGATCGAATCAAAGTAGATGGTATAATTCTTTGTTCCTGAGTTTCGGAAAGAGTTAAGAACTTTCGGGGTTCCAGTAACCGAAACGATTTCGTTCAAGTGAGGCTCGTTATCGAACTCTATGGACGCTCCGAGGTGGTAATCTTGCAATGTAACCCCAGTAAGCTCGTTAGTTTCAGCGGTGACAGTGGCGCTCCCTTCTTCCGGTGCGCGTAGCAAATGACTAACTGTCGTCATGCGCATCCGCTCTGGAGCAGCGGCAAACCAGTTGTAAACTGCTGCGTTGATGCAATCGAGCAATACGAGTCGATCCTCCATAGGCATCTGTGAGAGAGTCTTAGAGGAGGTCCACCTTGCAAGGCGCTGGGAAAATTGGGCGACGGTCATAATTTATTGGGCTGTTCGGGATGCTTGCTTTTTCATCTGCTCGGACATGTGAGACATTGTTCCATTTTCTGGATCTGAAACTTGCAGAGTCTGCATAGCCCGAGCTGCATCCTGCTCAAATAGCGGAGACTTGTCCTTCTCCCAGAAGAAATGGGACCGCATTGCATACATCCGGCATAGAGGCAGAAGAATTGTCTCCACCTTGTCGGCTGGGACAGGAGTAACCTCGGTTCCGGTTAGGTTCTCAATTGTAGACTTAGAGAAGACGGGAGCTGATTTAGCCACCAAAAGACGGACAGTGATAGCTGCTGTCGGGGTAGGTTTAATTGCAAGGAAGCAGGCTGAGGCGTCCTTACCGCTATCCTCGGATCGGGATCGGCGGGTGCGAACTAAGTAAATAAGAGCCTCGGGCGCTCCGTCAGCGATGGCAGCGGTTTCGTTCTTGCCGTAGAATCGCTGGAAAAATTGGTTGAACTCCGACTGATCGGTGATCTGGTGCAACTCTCGGCTGTCTTCCGCTGGAATCCAGCAAGGCCCTATAACCTCTTGGACTTCAGCCTCGTCATAGAGGTTTTTTTCGGATTCCCCTACGCCAAAAACAACGTCTATCTCCTCTTTGCGGAAGTAGTCGAGTGGCGAGGAGAACATCAGTTGCAACCCTGAGTTGATCGCAGTGGTTACATCGTTCCAAATATAATCAGGAACGGTAGCCTTCTGTTCAAGCCAGAGGGCACGGGTGACATTGTCACGAAGTTCAAGGAGAGTCATGGTGCTTTATCCTCCGGAGGGAGGGATTGCAAGAGCCGGGGGTTTCGGGGTGGCAGATGCCTTGCCCTTTTTCTTTTTAGGCTCTTTAGTTTGATTGGTTTCGGGCTCGTTGCCCTTTTTGTTTGTGGGTTTTTTAGCTTCTTCGGGAAGAACAATAAGTCGAGGAGTGGGAGCTAACCTGATGGCTTTGTAACAGTTCGGAATGACGTTGGCGCACATTTCATTAAATTCGTCAACTTCTTCCTGCTTAGTTACGTCATATAGCTTGCTCTTAAATATCCAAAGAGCTTTTTTTTGTCCCGGGATATTAGTCTTGATAAAGGCTCCGTAACGAGTTCCAAACTTGTTAGGGGCGAAGTTCCCCTTACCGGGAAGCTCCAATACTGCTGCTGTTTTTATGGCCATGGGCATATTATAGCAGAACCGGGACCCCAGTTGCAAGTTCGCAACCAAGGCCCCGGTGAGATTTTGGGCTCACGATGTGGGAGCCCTGCTATTAGCTTACGTTAGGAAACGGAACCCCAGCATACTGCACAGCGTGACTGATGACAAGGTATCCGGGCTTGCGCCCTGCTGCATCCTCGCAGTGCTCCTGTCCGAAGACGGAAGTGACGAAGATGTCCTTAACGAAACCGCCCTCATGATCGTCAGACGAACGCTGGTTGCGGTATTTGCCGTATCCCCGGCGAGCAGCAGCTTTTCCAAGGAAGAGCGTGTGGCCGATAGGAACTCCGGAACTGTTGACAAGGTATGCCGTAGATGTCCCAGCAGAGTGGGTTTGGGTGGTGTTGGTTCCCACTACAGCAGCGCCAAGCGCAGTGGTAAGCGCGGCGAAGTTGGTCGAATCGGTTGTTCCGTTGAATCGACCAGCGTTACCGCTTGTTACGGTCAGCTTGTTGCCGTCGTTGGCTGTTACATGGTAGTAACCAATCTTGCCCGGATCTGTCGCAGCGTTCGGAGCGTTCACCACAGCGACGATATAACCACCAGCAGCGCTGAGATCAGCGTAAGCCAGCGAGTTATTCAGAGCCATTGTCTCAGTTGCAAGGAACTTGAACTGGTAAAGCGGGAAATACTTGAAGTAAGCCTTTCCAGACAGAGCACCAGCCGCTTTCGATCCACCACCGTAGATGGTGTTCGCTGTTCCTGCACCAGAACCAATAGTGGAAGTGGCGAATCCGTTGTTAGTATCGCAACCAATGTCAGCTTTCGGGTTCAGAGGAGATGCAATCGCGCCGTATCCGTCATGGTCGATGGGATTGTATTTCTTGATGATGTTACCCCGAATGTCGGTGTAACCACCCTTGAACAGAACATTGCTGTAAGCGTTCGGTCCAGCATTCTCTTGCAATGACTTGTAGTCAGAGTCCTGCTCCAAAGAGAACAGGGCGTCGGTAGTTGCAACAGTGCAATAGCGGTGGATAGGGTTTCCTGCCTGATCAGTTCCGACCTTAGCGGGCTGACCATTAAGGCGAGCGAGCTGAGTGTTTGCCGCGACAATGGTGTCATAGTCGAGGGTGTCGGCAGATACGAGGTTGTCGTATCCGGCCTTATCACCAGCAAAAATGTGGTTTTCAGCGGAGCCTTTGTGAAGGAACATCATAAAGAGCTTCTCGCTCTTCTGACGGCCCATCCACTTTCCGAGTTCGCGAGGAATACCCACGGCAATTTCGCCGCGCATACCCATGAACTCTTCAGCACGCTCTGTGTAGCGAACCCCGTGACGAAGGAAGTCAACTGAGAGATCATAACTGTGGAGCTTGATGCTCTCAAAGTCGTCCCCGTCGTTGAACAGTTCGTCGCCGTGTTTCGGCTCGTTGTAGAGGCCAGCCATCTGGGTGAAGGTAATCTTCTGCCCCCGACCCTTGGTGGTGTCGGCGATGGTTTCGATAATTGCGTCGGAGCCGCCCTCCATTTGAGCAAAGAAGTCGGTGGTCTGTTCATAGACCTCGACACCTTTGCGCCAGAGTTCGCGGACTGCTCCGGCATCACCGAAGGCGTTTGATGGATCATTGGAGAGAGCGTTGCCCGCTCCTTGTCCCGTTACATTTGAAGTATGGAATGCCATAATTTTTTTGTGTTAGTTGTTTTTTGTTGATTAAGGATCAACGGCTTACACAGATTGTGGCAGAGTAGGGAGATTAACGAGTTTCCCTGTGGACTGCTTTTGCAAGACGCTCAAAGTCCTCGGGATTGTTGATGCTCCCAACCTGCTCAGCCAGTGAGGCCGCTGCTCCAGTTGGAGCGCCAGAAGTGCGGGATGCACCGCTGGCAGCGGGTAGTTGGCCGGGTTTTTCAGTCCTTGGAGGCTGGGGCGAAGTGGATTGTTGCTGGGCTTGTGCGGCAGTGGTTGCAGGTTGGCCATCCGGCGTATTTGCAACCTTTTTAGCTACTGTCTTGGAGGATTTCCTCCCCTTGCGAATCGGTGCAACATTTAACTCCGCTGCCGCCATTTTGGCGATCATGAGAGGTTTGTTGGCATCGAAGTAGCGCGGATCGTCAGTATCTTGAAGGCTTTCGTCGATTTCGGTGCAACGGTCAAAGAACTCTGAGCCCTCATTTCCGAAGTCGGGGTAGAGGTCAGTAGCTCTTAAAACACTTGACTCGAAAGCCGTATCGTGTTCATGGCGTTGTGTGTAGCTATCTCGTTCGTCCCGCTCTATTATTTCTTCAATAAGTTCTTCGGTGTCACTGATCTGATCATTAAAATCAGCGGCTTCGTCCAAATCTCCTTCACGAAGGGCTTGAGATGCTTGTTTCCGTAAATCTTTGAGGTCGGCTTTCGCCTCCGCGAGGGTAACTCCTTGAGTTGGGTCTTCCTCATGCTCTCCATATTCAGATTCTTCCGAATCTTCAGTGTCGGCATTAGGATTTTCCTCAACCCCAAGATTCCGCTTTGCAAGCTCCAGAGCCTCAGAGAGGTTTAGGGCTGTTCCAGCGGCCTCAGCGGCCTTTTTTATGCGCATTGCCTCAGCATCCACCTTATCCGATGGGCGAAGTCGAAACCGAGGATGTGACTCCTCTTGTTCTTCCTCTTCACCTTCGTCGGCTTCCCCATCTTCGATCTCATCAACTTCCGACTGCTCAGCTTCTTCGTTAGCGGATTCCTCCTGCTCAACTTCTCCCTCCGGAGGGGGTTGATCCTCTCCTTGGGCTTGCTGATTGTCGGGTTGCTGGTCTTCGTTGGGGTTTGCAAATGAATTAGGATTCTGTTGAACCTCAGCCATCATGGCTTCAAAGTCCGCAGGATCTGTTACATTTGCAATCCGCTCGTCCAGTGTCGGGATGGATTCCTGAGAATCCGCCTCGCCCGAACCCCCTTCGGTCTGATTTCCGACCTCGGGTGTTGTGGTTGTAGTTTCGTGGTTGCTATCGATAGTCGGGGCATCCGCCTCCGCTGTCGCCGTCTGTTGCTCGGAATCGGCATTCGCCTGACTCATCATGGGAGTCATATTTAGGCTTTCATTTGCAATTTGCAAGATTAAAGTTGCAAATATGAGTTCAAAGGAAGGAAGGCTGCCATCCGCAGAGTTTGCACACCCGCCAATGCAAGGCCCGCCCGTGGGTCTCGATATTGGCGATTTTGACTCTGGAGACCTATTTCGGGGCAATGCCAGCGCTGGAAATGAGCAAGGAGGAAAGTTGCAAAGCGTTCTGCAATACCTGCATATGTTTGAGGAGAACTCCATTACCGACCTCCTTGGTTACAAGCACATGGTGCTTTCTCGTAGACAAGGCGGGGAAGCGGAAGGAGGGACAGGTGGATGCTTGAAGCCTGTCTTCTTCCAGAAAGACAAAAGGTTAATAGCTTTTTTCCGACCCGCCTACCTCCTCGTCCCCGGCGGGGACAGCGGTGGCCTAATTCCCGTGACGCCTGAGTTTAGCGGAATCCCTCTCGATAAGCCAATGGACCCAGATGAAGACGGCGACGGCATGATGATGAGTGACGGTGACTGGGCAGCATGGCTAACTATTGATGGATACGATGCAGAAATTATCGTTCAAAGCGCAGGGGATTCGCCTCCCCCTCCACCTCAGAACCTAAGCGATGGCGCCGTTTGGAATCTTGCAAAGTGGTCTATCGAGAACTCAGGAGACGATGAAGTTAAGGTTGTCGATCCAGAATACTACGCATGTCCGTTTGTTCCAGCTACCGACCGGAACACTCACGCCTTTTTTCCGACACTATATCAAAAAAGAAATAAGATTGGTGATAGCAGCGACAACTCTTGGTATATGAAGGTTTACTATGGAAACGTCCATGACCTCCACAAAGGGCAGCATTACCGAGTTGAGCGTTGCGACAACGAAACAGAGATCTCTGTCAGCAGCGGAGAAGTATGGTATCTCAAAATGAAAACCAGCAATCTCGGAGTCCCCGAAGAGTTAGAAATAACTTCCGAGGACCCTGAGGTGACTCCTTTTCAGCCACCCGAGGAAGGAGTTACTGACGACACCCCGGACGAGGGAGAGGGGACCTATAAATGGAAGCTGTTTGAGATTACAGCCGCAGGAGATAAGCTGGTAGCTCGGATATTTCACTCTGGCGACATTTCATGGTATCGCTGGTTGCACGATAATTTATTAGGAAGGGAGCCTACAGAAAAAGAAGAAGCTCGCATCTACAAGAGATTCAACCAAGAAACCTACAAACATGAGTTTAGGCACCTTATCGCTGGCGATCAAATTGAAATCACTGAAAATGAAGACAACATTACCATCACATGGGTGTCGGAGCCTCCTCCATGATTCCTCCATTCGGGAGAGGGTTATTTCATCAGCTTCGGGAAAAGCTCCCAGTATTGCTTTTGCAATGATTTCTTTTCGGCGCGACCAGCATATGGCTGTGCAAGCAGTTCGCTCTATACGGATGTTCTATCCAAAAGCGCCCATACTTATTCTTGATGATGCAAACCAACCCATGGAGCCAGATGTGGCGCGGAGGTTAGTGAAACTTGGAGCCTGCTACCGGAAGAGTGATTGGGAGCGAGGAAAGTTAACGAAAGGAAATTTCACTCGCGACCACATGGCCAGCCAGTGCGCAGCTTTTGCAGATTTTGCGAGCGAGGTTGGAACCGACATTCTTTGCAAGATTGATTCCGATGTTGTCGTCACCGGGGCGGACCTCCCGCTATGGATTGGAGATAATCACATGATCATGGCAGCAAATGCTCGTCGTAAAGTTGTTCATGGCTGGTGCTATTTGATGCAGAGGAAGTCTTTGCAGAAGGTTGCAATCTTGCAAAGCGAGGGGCTTTTCTCAAAGCATCAGTGCAGATTTGAGGATGTGTATCACCGATATGCATTTCGGAAAGCATTCGGGCCTGAGGGAGTTCTCGATTACAGGATCAACAAAGAGACTCCTCGGTCCTATACAGAAGACTACAAACACCCTCAGAAGGTTTCTCCCAAATACCATCAGGAATTGTTACGCTACGCCACAGTGACTTTCGGGAGCCTGTTGAAGATTGACTCGCTGACCCCGGAGGGCCGTAGAAAAAGAGCTACTGACCATATGGAAGCGTTCGTGAACTTTCTTGAAGACAAGATTAAGTCAGCTTCGCATTAGAAGTGTTTCTCATAATAGTAAGAGCCTGCTTTTTCTTCTCTTCTTCGTATCCGAGAATATAGTCAGCAAGCTCGATAAGCCCCCGAGCGTGATCTGCCTCTCGCTGCTCGACCCCTTTCTTATTGATGGCCTCCTGCGCCTCCTTGCGCTTTTCTTCCATTTTTGGGATGAAGTAATCCCTCCATCCGGCGGAGTCGCTCATAACCTCGACGGCTTCGCCGAGTTTCTGTGCGGTATCGTAGGCTTGCTTTCTCTGATTCAATTGACTCATACCACGGGCGGTTGCTGCCCCGGCATGTTATCCAAAGTATTTAGCGCTGTCGAGCTTCCTTGTCCTCCTGATGTTGGTTGAGCTGGAATCTGGTATCCCGGCTGGATGATCTGATCAACATGAGCAACTTGCATCGCTTTAAGCATTTGTCGATACAGGGTAGCTGTGCGCTGCTGCAACTCGGGAGGCAGAGAGTAGAACTCTATTACCTTGGATGATGCTTGCTGAGCCTGCACTAAGTCCTGCTCGTTCTTGTAGCGGGTCATCTCCAGCCTAATGTCAAGATCCATCTGGCCCTCAACATTTTCGGGGGAATACTCAAGCATCTGAACTTTCTCATCCTCAGTGTAGAGGAAAGCCTCAGTCTGGTCGAGGTAAGCAAGCGTATAGATGCAGAAATCCCGGAGAACCTCCTCAAGTCCGTCTTGTAGCTGACTTAGGTAGATTGAGAACATTTCCTGACCACTACGCTCGATATTCTTAACACCAGTTGCGAGTTTAGCGGTGTCCATGCCCAGCATGGCAGCATCATTGACATGAGAGACTCCAGACATGTTGATTGCAACCTGCATGAAGAACTCGATCTCTTTATAGATTTCCCGCCCTTTTATGTCATAAAGCGGTATTACCTTCAGAATCATTTCTGGGTTGATATTCCCTTTTGGCGTATAGGTCTGTCCTCCGTTAAGGTCAAGGTGAGGGTTTTCTTCTCCCTCTAATGTAAGCTCCGGATTCCAGAAGACCACCTGACCCGAGCGAGACTGCGAGAGATTCCAGCGGTTTGTAAGCAGGTCAACGACTTCCTGCAAAGGCTGGAAGATTTCCATAGTTCCAATGCCATGCCAGCGTCCTTCAACACGGTTTACGCGAGTAACCTTGAAAGGGCGACGACCGTGTGGCGTCCTGTTTGCGACGTAATCGTAGAAAAGTGGACGCTGATTGGCTTTGTCGAGCATCAGAACGATGTCCTCTTGCACCCCATCCTCGTTAGCGTCGAAATGCATGTAAACTTCAGCAATCTCCACCACGGGCTCGCCGCTTCGGGCGTCAGGCTCGGATGACTCATCATTGCCCTTGTCGTGCCCGGCAGACTCACCGAGCTCTGGACGCTCCATGGAGCCTCGGGCTTTAGGCTGATCATCGTAGTTTGTCAGCTCTTGCAATGATTCAAAAATCTTAGAAGCAGTCTCTCGGGTGGTCTGATCGCTTGACTCAAGCGCCGACACATAGATAGAGGCAATTTCGATGGCTGGCTTGTCATAAAGGTGAACGACGCAATCAGCTTCATCAAGAGTGGTGGCGTCTAAAGGAGCGAGAAAGTCTTTGTAATATACAGGCTTGGCGTCGGCGCCACGATAGCGGACTTGCTGACGAGGAACGATTTGTTCCACAAAGTTTAGCTGTGAAGGATCGCTCACGCCTTCTGGGAGTTGTGTCTGGCCGTCACGTTGCAGGACGAACAGCATTGGGATATCGGGGGCTTGGCCCTGCTCCATCATCATCGCCTCTTCATCGCTCGGCATCCTACTCGGAACAGTGGCCCATTTGTCGTAGGGGTAGATGTAGTCGGCGTCGGTTGCAACATAGGGAGTTCCCGATTCGTCTACTGCGACAGTTGCGTTTTTCTGGAACTGAGTCCAGTCCTGACGGTATACGGTTTTCGTCACCGTTTCGCCACGAATGATAGCTCCTTCGACGGCGCCCATGACGCATCCTTTGAGATCAGCCTGACGAGCTTTGTGTTTGCAATACTTATCGGTCAGGCGGGCCTCGTCCTCGTCGGCTGCACCCACTGGGTAGGCTCCGAACCAAGGATCAGTTCCAAGGAAATAGTTGGTAGCTCTTGCAATCTGCTGCTGAGCAATGCGGCGAGAGAGGGGAACGGTAAGGTTTGATTCAGCGAAAATTCCTCCGACCAGATATGAACGCCAGTCGATTTGATTGTGGAAAGTCATTTCGTAGAGCTGACGCTTACCCATAAACGACCCTGCCGCGCTTTTTACGGTGTCGTCCTCGCCTCGTCCATACCAGTTAGCCTGAGAGGTGTCGGTGCGACCCAGTTCTTTTTCAAGGGTATTGATTCTCCCCATGGCGTATTCGACCATGCGTTTTTCCTGCTCGGCACTGAGCTGTAATGGAGTATCAAAAACTACTTTGGGCTTGTCTTTTTCTCCGCCTCCAACAGTTGGGTCCTTGGGAGAAGGAAACAGATTGTCCGCTACTGCTTTAACTTGGCTCTGGTGGCCGCTATCTGATGTTGATTGTTCGCTCATTTCTTTTTCTTTCTGGATTGTTCCCGAGCCGCCCTCAAAAAGCGAGGATCTTTCATTGCAACTTCTCTTGCAAGTTTAGAAGCATTCCGCTTAGTGCTTGCTATTTCCTCGGCTGTTGTAGCAGATCCGCGCTCCTGACGCCAGAACTGACGGTAAAGACGGTGGAATATTTCGGTTTGCTCGCCACTCATCTTATGGCTCTCGCTCTGACCAGTAGAGGGGTTCTTGTAAGTATATTTTTTGGAGACAGCGCCGGGCATCTTAATATTTTCGTTTCCGGGGTCTCGGCGCTGTTCACGGCGCACAATTTGATCAAAGCGGTTTGGTTTATACTCCTGAGGACGGAAAATCCACTCAAGAGGAGTAAGCATCGAGCTTTTCTCGGTCAAAGCGCTGGGGCGTTTCACCTTCTCTCCGTAGGCGTCAATGCCAGACGGTGGAATGCTCCAAGGGTTTTTGGGTATTGCTCCTCCCAACTTATCCTCAGCGTTCGGATACATCTCATAGAGCAAGGTGTTCTGGAAGTCCGCCCATCCACCTTCGGACAGGTTGTGATCATAGAAAGTGTTGCTGTCGCGCAGAGGTTGACGGAGAATATTCGGGACGATGAAGGTTGTAAACTGACGAGCCGCGAACTTAGAGACAGGCAGTTTTCCAGTTGCCATTGAGAACGTATCGTTGATACCGCGCAACATTGTCTTGTCAGTAAGCTGGCCAACTACAGTGTCGAAGGCGAGAGTTTGCAGAGACGCAGGTATATCTTTTTCACCGCGACGATTCAGCTTGAACTCTCGTATAAGGTCAATCGTGGTTCCGAGAGTGAGCGCAAGCGGGTCTATGCGTCCATAGTCAAAAGTCAACCCACCCACTCTGATCCGATATGGGCCCATTCCTTCTCTGTAGGCTGCTGCTCGCTTCTCGGTTGCTTGAGGGCCAAACTTTGGCATGGAACCAGTCATTAGTATGAACTTCTCCCGGTCGTCCTCGTCTCCTTCGACCATTCCGTAAATCATATACGTTATAAGCATTGACTGCATCTGAGAGCTGAAGTCAGAAACGGCCTTTGCTGCTACCGGGTCAGGGTTGCCACGATTATTGGCCATGTATGACCACATTCTTTGTAGAGAGATGACAACGGTAAGTGGGTTAGGAACACGCGATCCACCTTCCCGAATAATGTTCATTAAAACGCGAGTAAATGGCATCAGGGTTACTCGGGTAAGATTCACACCAACCCGCATCGCGTCGAGTCGAGCGATGTTTATCAGCTTGCTCATGCCATCGCTGGTCGAGCGGTGCATGACTTTCTCTCCAAGAAGAGCCTTATCGACACCCTTGAGGGACTGGTCGAACTTGTTTGCTAAATACGCGAAGAGTTCAAGCGGACCTTTTGGGGTATTCTTGTAGCTGTCAGGCAAATCTTTCGTAAATACGCTAACGTCAGCCTGATCCGCTGCCATCTCCCAAGAGCTGGAGCCTTGAACAGTCATCTCCATCTTAACAAACTCCTTGAGCGCGTCGCCTTTAAGGCCCTTGGAGCGACCAAGACGATAAGCGATTGCTCCGACTTCGGTTCCCGCGATAATGAAACGCATGAACTCGTCAACCCCCATATTGAATCGCAATATGCCACGACTGGCTTTGCCTAATTCAAACTTCTTTATGGCGCCCTTTTGACCTGCCGCTCGCCGAATCATGTTAGGGTATTTGATGTTTACCCCGGCCTTTTCGAGCGCCATGTCAAAGTAATCCATCAAGTGGCCCATTTGATAACCGCGAACATCTTCATGTGACTCTCCAGCGGCTTGCTCATATGGACCTCCTTTGCCCTTTGCAAAGGTATTGAAGTAAGCGCGTTCAGTATCGAATGCGAGATAGCCTTGAGTGAAAGCCATTGCGTAGTAGGTTTTCAACCCCTCGGCCATATATTTGAACTCCCCAAACTGAGCGTTCTTGGGATTTTTGACCAGAGAGTTGACAATCATTTCTGCGCTCCGCTCACCGATCATGCGGTATCCAGCAAACGGAATAGACATGAGGTTGACCATCACCGTCTTCATGCTGAACACGTTAGCATACCAAGATCCGGTGGCTCGGGAGATCCAATCAAGATCCAAGTCATCGAGCACACGGGCTACGGCCATTACTTGGCGAGGATCGTTAATATTGAATCCTTTCTTTTTCTTGAGTCCGACCCCGAAACTCTTGGACATGATCTCTTCTACGTCTTCCTTTTTCGCTTCTCGGCTTCCCTCTGGGGGGGCTTCGCCGCGAGCGTAAGAGTCGATAGTTTCGGGAGTGTATCCACGTTCGATCAGGTTTTTGACTTTGGGCTCAAGAAGTTTGCGATACTTTTCAACAGCCTTCTTCTGCCCCTCAGGGCTAACGCCTGTTTGCATCTTAATTTCTTTAGGCTCAAATCCCTCGCGCACCATGTTGACGACCTTGCTCTGCTTTTCGGTCATTTTAGCCAGAGTTTCTGTGTCCGCTTTGGTGTTGATGCCAACGCCCTCTTTTTGAGCATTGAAAATCTCCTCAATTTTTATGCCCTCCTTCTCAAGGAGCTTGCGAGACTGCTCAACTCGGTAGTTTTGCATCTTCCGAAGATCATCATTGTAGGCTTTTTTGTTTGTAGAGGGAACCGACTCTCCAACGCCTCCTCCATGTTTCTTTTTGAGAGCGTTGACTTGGCTCGTAGGCGCGGTGTGGATCATGGTTCCAAGCGCATAGGCTGCTCTCTGAGCTGGGGACTGGAATGGGTCGCGCATTGCGGCCATCGACCTCGCAATATCACTGCGCATTTCCTGTTCGGCCTGAGCCAACGCTAAGGCGTAGTCGATATCCGACTGGACCCCAGAGGCCATTGCTTGTTGCAGTCTGTTTGCAACTACACGTTTTGCAACTATCTGGAACTCGGGCGTCGAACCCGAACCGAACCGCTCTGCGATTTGGAAAATCTGTAACTCAACATCTGATGCGGGGGTTGCCTTTTGTAGCTTGTTAGCCTTGGCAACCCACTCATCCCAACTTTCGTTGATGAAGTTTTCGTTGTGGATTTCCTGAGCGACATTGAAAGCGTTACGAACTTTTTCGTTGGTAGATATGTTGGCGCGGCTCGGATCTCCTTTTACCTTTTTCTCTCCCTTCGCATCGCGAGCGTCACGATTTTTCCACTTCAATGCCTTACCAACAGACCTCTTCATGCGTTTCGCTGCTCGGGCGGCACCCTCGGCTCGCGTTCTGGGAGCTGAAAGCTGGATATTTGGAGAGGTTGAATCGAAACGCCGACTAAGTGGAATGACGTTGCCGTCTGAGTCCTTGGTAACCGGGTCTGCGGATTTACTTTGATTGGAATCGAATGCGATATACCAATCCGCGCCGCTCGCTCCCTCCGCGCCATAATCAGCAAAAGTGTTTTTCAGTAGGACTCCATCGTAACCCTGTGACTTGAGGTCATTCACAAATGCCTGTGTATCACCAAATTGCTCACCTCCAGTGAACTCACGCCAAGCGTTTATGAGACCATAGAATGGTTCATTCTCTTTCACTCGCGCATCAATCTCATTGGAATCTGCGAGAAACTGTTGAAAGAATTCTTTTGCCTCTTTCCGATCCTCAACGCCTTCAGCATTGTCTGCCTGCGTCGCTACTGTCTCAAGAAGTCCTCTACGGGTGGCAAGTTTCCTCAAATCCCCCTCGTGCATTTCTGGACTCACGTTCTTCAATTCAAACGTCAGAGGATTATTCATCTTCAGGAATTGACGGTAGGTGGTTGCGCTCATGGCATACCGATTTGTCTGAGATTCCTCTGTTGTGAACCAAGTTCCGATGGCATCTAATGATCTGGGGAAACTATGCTTCCCGGGGTCGAACGCTTTAATGTAGGAAGACTTGCTCCCATGAT
>Ga0209232_1000226_pt1 | contig 35851 bp, 45 predicted proteins | sample ETNvirenome_2_60_FD_184066 | JGI IMG/M metagenome (GOLD analysis project Ga0209232, IMG submission 184066) | Marine viral communities from the Pacific Ocean - ETNP_2_60 (SPAdes) (version 2) | ecosystem: Environmental > Aquatic > Marine > Oceanic | place: Pacific Ocean | collected 2013-06-22
AGTGTAGTTTTTTCATTCTAACTTAGTATTTATTATGGGAAAATTAAAAGTGAAATAATTTTACCGATTAAAAAAAATTTATTATATTATATAAAAGAATAAAAATTAAAGAGGAATAAAACATGGCAAAAAACAAAAAAATTAAAGTAGGAATTATTGGTGTAGGTAATTGTGCAAAATCTCTTGTAGAAGGAGTACAATATTACGAAGAAAATAATAAAGCAGAAACTGGTGTAATGAAAACAGATATTGGAGGCTATTTAGCTGGTGATGTTGAATTTGTAGTAGGTTTTGATATTGATGAGCGTAAAATTGGTTTACCATTAGGAGAAGCTCTTCAACAAAGACCAAATTCAGCATGGAGTATTGTAGATACTATTGATTCTAAGGCTCCCGTATATGAATCACCCGTAATTGATGGTTATGCTGGTTTAATGGATAGTTATCCTGAAGAAAATAGATTCTTAGTTTCTGAAAAGCTAAGAAATTCTACAGATATGAATAGAGTATCTTGGACAACTACATTAGAAAGAAAATGGAAAGCATCTATCATTAAAAAGTTAAAGGCTTTAGGTGTAGAAATTCTTATCAACTACTTACCTGTAGGTTCTCAAAAGACTACAGAATTTTGGGCTGAAATTTGTTTAGAAACTGGAATTTCTTTTGTAAACTGTATCCCAGTATTTATAGCTTCTGACCCAGCATGGGAACAAAGGTTTATTGACGCAGGAATTCCATTGATTGGTGATGATATGCGTTCTCAATTTGGTGCAAGTATTCTATCCCAGATGCTACAAGAATTAGCGTTTGAAAGAGGTCACCACGTAAAGGCTCACATTCAAAGAAATGTTGGTGGTAATACTGACTTCTTAAATATGGAAGATAAAAGTAGATTGGCTTCAAAAAAGATTTCTAAAGAAAATGTTATTAGAGCACAGAATGAAATAAGAGATATATCTACTGAAGATTCATTCCTACATGCAGGACCTTCTGAATATATTCATTACTATGGGGACAATAAGGTTGCAAACTTTAGATTAGAGCTCGAAGGATTTGGTGGTTCACCAGTAATATTAGATGCTCAATTAAGCGTTCAAGATAGTCCAAATTCTGCAGGTGTAGTAATAGACGCAATTAGATACTTAAAGGTTGCTAGAGAATTAGGTGTTGTTGGTGCATTAAGAGGTCCTTCTGCATTTACACAAAAAACTCCACCAGATCAGATGATGTTTTCAGATGCAGTTTATGAATGTACTGAACTAGCAAACAGAAGACTAACAGAATCTACTTCAAAACAAATGAAAACAAAATCATAATGAAGGTTATTAACGGATTCGATATTGACGGTGTATTAAATTTAGGTAATGGAAAATGTGGAATACGCCCAGGTCCAGAAGATGTAATAATTACCGGTAGAAGTTATGAAGAAGAGCCAGAAACAAAGGCATTTTTACGTAGAAATGGAATAAATAACCACGTATATTTTAACCCTTTATCATTTGACGAAAAATCAAGACAAAGCTCAGGAGAACACAAAGCCCGTACTCTAAAATTCTTAAAACATGAAGAAAAAATAGAGATAGAATTTTTTTACGAGGATGATGAGATTCAAAAAGCAGAAATTGAAAAAGAATGTGATTGGGTTAAGGTGATTCATGTTTGCCATGATTTTACACCTAAAGAAAATATGAGACACTGGGAAGAGTTAAATGAGCAATAATCTTTTAATACAACCTGGAAGTACAAAGGACCAATTATTAAGAAATAGCTTGGATTGGGATGTACTAAAAGACTACGAGCATTTTGTTAAGATGGTAAATAGAAGAACACTATTTCAAAAGGGAATAGTCGACTCGTACAATCCATCAGATCCTGCTTTAGGTTTAGAAGTAGAATATTTTCACCCATCTATAACAGCTGATGATAGAATGGTTTACATAATGGAAAATATTGTGACAGTACCTGGATTAAAATGGCAAAACGTAATTGGTAATACTATTATATCTCACTTTTATGGGGCAAGAGGGGTACACAATATTCTTACTGGAATAGATGATGATAAAAAGGCCCACATAGATTTTATTAAATTAGGAAAAGAACAGTTAGAATTTAAGAAGACTGAAGTAGTAGGAGAATATACTAAACAACTTAGAAAACTAGCTGTACAAGCAAAAGAAAACAAACAAAAGGTATGGGGTACAACTGAACTACATACAAGCATTCAGACGGCTGGTAGAAGATTTGTTAATGAATGGTATTTAGGAAATGCGAGGCATGATGATAAAGGAACTTGGTCAAATGTTTCAGAGTGGATTGCTTCATGGACTCACTTACCTTCAAAATATAATCCTAAAAAGACAGTTATGCAAGGAATGAGAGAAGCAAAAGACTTAAGTGAAGGTTTTGCATATTTAACTGGTGAAAATATGATTGGTGATTATTATGGCTATCACTGTTCAACTTCAAATTCGGTTAATCCTAAGTTAAATTTTAGTCACGACTCTAAATTTGTAGCCCCAGGACCAGGTGCAGTTGAGACTTTAGAACTTATGTTTCCTAATTTATCTAAAAAAGATGTACCTTTAGGAGAAAGGGTTGTATGGATAAGAGAAAATCAGAAAGAAATACTAGATATAGAGTTTCATAAAGAATTATGGAATTATACTTCTACAAATGGTATAAAAATATTTGAAGATGAACAAAATGAGCTAAAGTCTTATGGTACAGAGGTTAGTCTTTGCCAATATTCAGTTTACTGTAGATTAAAAAATAATCCACACCTTATTAAAAATAGAAAGGTTGCAAGAAGTACTCCTAAACCAAAACAAAAAGTACTTTTTGAAAATACTGAGATGGAAGAGGTTTTAGTTGGAGAAACTTGCAAGGTGAAAATGGTAAAAGAAGAAAAACCTTCATCTACAATAGTTAAAAAAATAAAAAAGGCAAAAACTAAAAAAATAACATTAAATCAGTCAAATGTAAATTTAATAACTAGAATTATGAAGTCTCTTGGTGGAAAGGGTGTTTCACACCAACAGGTACTCAGAGTTGTTATATCAGAAGGTGGCCACGGATTAAAGTTAGACTCTAATTGGAAAGAGAGTTGGGCTATAATGCAAGAAATGGTAAAGGCTGGAATGTTAGGAAAAGAAGGTTCATCTTACGATCTTAAATGACATTCAAAATTAAAGAAATAGAGTTGGGTAAATTACCTTTATTTACCTACTTAAACGAAAGAGTTGTACAAACTAATTTATTTTTACCTTGGAAAAAGGTAGAATATAACATGTCAGATTTGGAATATAAATTAAACAGGGAAGGATATAATCCAGAAAAATATTGCTATATAACTGTAATTTATTTTTCTTGGTTTGATAAATATTGGGTAATGGATGGAAAACATAGATTATCTATCTTACAAAAACTACATAATAAAAACAAAAAAATAAAGGTTAAAATTTGTTAATAACTTTTCACTCAGAATTTTTCTATTTGAAATAAATTTATTATATTAACCTATATAAAATTAAACTATGAGCACATTCAAACTATCAAGAATAACGTCAAAATTTGACAGAGGCATGTACAAAATATATCAATTCGGTTACGATGAAAATAATGAATTCGTAACTAAAGTTGATAATTTCAAAGATTATTTCTTCTATTCAGCAAAACATATTGATGATATATTAGACATCAAACAATTTGATTGTTCTGACACAACAGTCTATTCATCACTATATGAAGAAGATGTTTTTAAGGTTCATTATACATCTATAAAGATGAGAAATGAAATATCTAAAAAATACCCGGGTAGAATATTTGAATGTGATAAAAGTCCAGAATTTAATTTTGTATTAGATAAAGGTTTAGAATGGTCTGATTACAGAAATGTTATGTATTTTGATATTGAGACTTGGTATGACCCAGAAAATCCAAGAGACAATATGCCAGAAAGGGCAAAACAACCTATAACTTCTTTACAGTGTTATTTACCAAATAAAGAAAAGTATTTTGTTTTTGCTTGGCACCCAGAACATACTAAAGATTATGAAGAACCTAAAATAGTTAATAAGGGACAATATGTTTATATGCTCTGCAAAGATGAAGAGAGTATGATACTAGGTTTTATTAACATGCTAAACATGATGAAGGTAGATATAATTAGCGGTTGGTATTCTGCTGGTTATGACTTACCATACATAGTAAATCGTTGTAGAGTTCTTGGTTTACCATATGAAAACCTATCACCTATAAAAGACGTATATATCAGAAAGCGTGGTGATTATTGGAAAGTAAATATTAAAGGTTTAGACCATATTGATATGATGGAAGGTGTTAAAGATATGGGATATAATCTTCCAAACTATAAACTTGCAACAGCTGTTAAAGAGATAGTCGGTGAAGAAGGATTAGATAAATTAACAGACGTAACCTGGAAAGATTGGATAGATAACTTCAAGGGTTTTATTGAATATGGTATTCGTGATGTTGAGATATTAAAGGAAATAAACGACAAAATAAATATATTTGGTTTATATACAACAATACAAAATATTGCAAATCTAGATTCTTTAGGCCTAGTTTTCTATAAGTCAATGATTGTTGATAACTATATATTAAAAGAGTTTCACAACAAACTTATTTTTCCAATGAGGCGTAATGGTAGAAAACAACAATACGCTGGTGCAATAGTATTTAATCCAACTGAACCAGGCGGACATGATGACGTTACAGTAATGGATTATACATCTCTTTATCCAACTAGTATAATGTCTTTTAATCTTAGTCCAGAAACATTTATTGCTTCTGAACAAGGTTGTAATCAAATAGGTGTTAATATAGAGGATGTAGTACAACAATTAAAAACTGATAATATAAAATATGTAGACACAGGTAAACATGATGATTTATTTGGTGAAAGGTATCTATTTTATTCTCAAGAACATAAATTAGGGTTATTACCGTACGTTCTTAAAAAACTATTTTTGAAGCGTGTAGAAATAAATAGAGCCCTAAAGGCTGGAGAATATGTTGGTGATGAAGCCGTTGCAATGGATAAAAGACAGTGGGCATATAAACTAATACTAAACTCAGCATATGGAGCTATGGGTTTTAACTTCTTTAGATTATATAAACCAGAAGTAGCTGATGCTATCACTTTCTTTGCAAGACAAGCACTTAAATTTGCTGTATTAGAATTTCAAGGTTATGGCCATAAAACTCTATATGGAGATACAGATTCTATATTTGTAAAATCAGAAGGTAAGACTGAACCAGAAATGGTAAAACAATTAGATATTTTTAATCAATCACTAAAAGAAAACCTTGTAAAAAAATATAACACTGGTTTACAAGATGAATACATGATGATGGATTTGAAGTTTGAATATGACATGGAAAAAATATATTTTGGAAATTCAAAGAAAAGATATTATGGTATAGTTAGAAATACTGGTAAAAAGTATATTAGAGGTATGAATATTATTCGTAAAGATACTCCAGAATTTATGAAAGAAGCCCTTAACAAGGTTGCAGAATTTGCAGTTAGAGAAGAATTAACCTTAAATCATGTTATAGCTTTGCGTAAAAAAATTGAATCTGTAGAATACAAGCTAATTGGTATATCAAAATCTTTTACTAAAAAGTTTGATGAATATACTAAAACTATGCCACAACACGTAAAAGCTTCTTTATGGGCCAATAAAATGTTAGAAACTTCAATTGACAATACTGATAATCCTTATCTATTTTATGTTAAAAGTAATTGTGAAGATGATATTAAAGCTAGAGACAGACAAACAGCAATATGTCTTAATGAAGAAGATTTACCGCTGATAGACAGTAGAAAGGATATATTTGAAATTGATTATGATAAATTCTTTGAAAAACAGGTATTAGACCAATTAAAAGAATTCAAATATATAGAAAGTGTAAAAGATATATTAGAAGAATATAAAAATATAATAAAAGAAGAAAAACTAGTAAAATAAAGTATCAAAATTATATTTATATTAGTAAGAAAAAAGTTATATAAACAAAAACAATAATGGAGGTTATATTATGATTGAACCAATCAGAGGAAAAGTAGCGATTAAACCAATAGATCCAGAAGAAATGACTTCAGGCGGAGTTATCATGCCTGATATTTCTCAAGAAGGTGTAAGCAAAGGAAAGGTTGTAGCAGTTGGACCAGGAGCAATAAATTATGGGACAGAAGTTAAACCAATGTGTGGAATAGGAGATATTGTTGCATATCCTAAACGAGGTGCTTATTCTATAGAAATAGAAAATGAAGAATTATTTGTAATAAATGAATTAGATTTACATTGTATAATCGCAAGAGGAGAAAAATAGTTATGTCAAAAGAATTAAAATTTAATGATTCAGCCAGAAAGGGTATAAGAAGTGGTGTTGAACAATTATCAGAAGCAGTAAAATCTACTCTTGGTCCAAGAGGAAGAACTGTTGTTATTGAAAAAGAATATGGTGAATACCATTCAACAAAGGATGGGGTTACTGTTGCCAAAGAAGTTATCTTAGAGGATACTTTGGAAAATGCTGGAGCTCAGATAGTAAAAGAAGTTGCGCAACAAACTAATGATGAAGCTGGAGATGGAACTACTACAGCAACTGTATTAGCAGCAGAAATGATTAAAGAAGGTTTCAAAAATATAGATTCAGGAAGACATCCTATTGAGTTAAAAAGAGGTATTGACGTTGCTGTAAAGGGTATAGTACAAAGTTTGAAAGATATTAGTAAAGAGGTAAGTACTGACGATGAAATAAGAAATATTGCAACTATTTCAGCAAATAATGATAGTGAAGTTGGTAATTTAATATCTGAAGCAATAAGTCAAGTTGGTAGAGAAGGTGTTGTCACTGTTGAAGAATCGCAAACAGGAGACACTAGATTAGAAATCGTAGAGGGTATGCAATTTGAAAGTAAATATTTATCGCCTTACTTCATAACAAATAATACTGAAATGCAGGTAGAAATGGATAATCCATGGATATTATTGTATGATAAGAAAATTACTTCTATAAAAGAAATCGTAAAAGTTTTAGAGGCAGCTATTCAACAGGATAAACCTTTACTTATCATAGCAGAAGATATAGATGGTGAAGCTCTAGCAGGTTTAATTGTAAATAAGATTAGAGGAACTGCAAAGGTTGCTGCTGTAAAGGCACCAGGTTTTGGAGACAAGAGAAATCAATATTTAGAGGATATTGCAGCTTTGACTGGTGGTACAGTTGTCTCTTATCATAGAGGAATGAGGTTAGATAAAATAACACCTGAAGTTTTTGGAACATCTGCAAAAATTACTGTTAACAATAAGTATACAACAATAATAGATGGAGCAGGCGATGTTAAAGAAATAGAAGATCGTGTAAATATGATTAAATTTGATATAGATAATTCAACATCAAATTATGATAAAGAGCAAAACCAAGAAAGACTTGCAAAACTAGCTGGTGGTGTAGCACTACTTAGAATAGGTGCAGAATCTGAAATTGAAATGAAGGAAAAAAGAGATAGAGTTGAAGACGCACTAAATGCTACAAGAGCAGCATTAGATGAAGGAATAGTTCCTGGTGGTGGAGTAGCTTTAATGAGATGTTTAGAACCAAGTGAAAATGATTTTGAAAATTCAGACCAATTAGCTGGTAAAGACATTGTAATAAAAGCCTGTGGTGCACCATTCTATAACATTATGAAAAATTCAGGTCTTAATCCCGATGTAGTATGGAATAAAATTGAAGACTCTAAAGGAGAAAACTCTGGATATGATGCAAGAAAAGAACAAGTAGTAGATATGTTTGAAGCTGGTATTATTGACCCTGCAAAGGTAACTAGAGTAGCTCTTGAAAAAGCAGCTTCGGTAGCAGGAACATTATTAACAACTCAGTGTGTAATAACAAAAAAACCATCTGAAGAAGGTACAGAACCAGCAATGGCTGGAGGTGGCTTCGGTATGATGTAAGGAGAACAACATGAAAGTAGTAAAAGACGGAAATTCTAATGAAGATAACTTCAAAAATAAACTATCTAAAAATCTAGAAGGATTAAAACTTAAAGACCTAGATAGTGTTGAGTGCGAAGAGTGTGGTAATCCTACATTTATTCAGGTACATCTATTGAGAAAAATATCAGCAGTATTATCTCCAAATGGAAAGGGCGGATTTTTACCTGTACCAATTTTTCAGTGTGCAGCTTGTGGCCATATTAACGAAGAACTAATGCCTAGAACAGAAAATGAGTAAGATAGAAGATTCAGTTTGTAAAAAGATTCTAGATCGAGCTAAAGTCGGTAAAGAAAAGTATGGAGTCACCATGGAAAGAGGAGACCTAAACTTTAAGGAGTGGATGACTCATCTACAAGAAGAGCTCATGGATGCAATAGTATACATAGAAAAAGTTATTAACAATCAAGATTCTGGTGAAAAATAAATCACCAGAATTTTTTTATGTCATGTATTTTTATTATATTTAATATATGAAATTAAAAACACCATACGACTATGCTGTCAAAGCAAGAAAGATGGGTAAGAAAACCATATCTTACTCACAAATAAGCACATATACAAATTGTCCACATCAATGGAAACTTGAAAAAATAGATAAACATTCTAGATTTGAACCAAACATGTTTCTTGTATTTGGTACTGCCTTTCATGAAACTTTACAGTTTTACCTAGATACAATGTATAAGGAAACAGCTGCTGCAGCAGATAGAATAGACTTGGACAAAATGCTTAAGGATAATATGGCTAGTGAATATAAGAAACGACTAGATGAAACAGACGGTAAACATTTTAGTTGTCAAGAAGAAATGTCAGATTTTTATTCAGATGGCGTTGCAATATTACAGTGGTTCAAAAAGAAAAGAGGTGCTTACTTTTCAAAAAAATATACTGAATTAGTTGGAATAGAGATGCCTATATTTAGTGAGGTTGAATACAATAAAAATGTAATGTTTATGGGTTTTATGGACTTAGTTATGAAAGAACATGATACTATAAAAATTATAGATATTAAAACTTCATTCATGGGTTGGAAAGATAAAAAGAAAAAGAAAGAAGGTAATCAGTTAAGACTATATAAAAAATATTTTGCTGAACAATATGGTACGGATGTAAAAAATATAGAGGTAGAATACTTTATAGTAAAAAGAAAGCTATATGAAAACTGTGACTTTCCACAAAAAAGAATACAGCAATATAGACCAGCATCAGGTAAACCTTCAATAAATAAAGTAGACAAACTATTAAAAGAATTTGTAGAAAATGTTTTTAATGATGATGGCTCTTACAATAAAGATGGAGACTATCCAGCGTATAAAAATGATTGTACTTATTGCCCTTTCAAAAAAGAACATGATTTATGTCCACCAAAAAGTAGAATATTAAAACCATGCTAAAATTATCAAATTATGTAGGAAAAACCCCGCTGATTCAAATAAAATCAGAAGACAAAACTATTTGGGGAAAGGCAGAACTAATGAATCCAGGCGGATCTGTAAAGGATAGAATGGCAACATTTATTCTTAATGAAGCAGAGGATACAGGAAAAATAAAGTTAGGTGATACACTAATAGAAGCAACTTCAGGTAACACTGGAATATCATTTGCAATGCTGGCAGCAGAGCGTGGATATAAAATAAAAATTGTTATGCCATCAAATATGTCAGAAGAGCGAAAGAAAATATTTAATTTTTACGGTGCAGAACTGATTGAAGTTGAAGCTGGAGATTTTGATGAGGCAATTGCTGTAAGAGATGAACTTTCAGAGATGGAAGGATATTTTAATTGTAATCAATTTCACAATCCACTAAATATAGAGGCCCACTACAAAACTACTGGCCCTGAGATTTGGAATGAATATAAGAATATAAACGGTGAAGATAAGCAACCTGATGTGCTTATTATGGGTACAGGTACAGGTGGTACTATAATGGGAACAGGAAAATTCTTAAAAGAAATGTGGCCAAATATTAAGATAGTAGCATTAGAACCAGCTGAGAGTCCAGTAATGAGTGGTGGAGAAGCTGGTCTCCATGGAATACAAGGAATAGGTGATGGTAGTAAATTTTTAGTTGACCTTGATTTTGTTGACGAAGTAGTCACTATACCAACTGAACAAGCAAGATTAAAGGCAAGATACCTTGCAAAGGAGCATGGATTATTTGTAGGAATAAGTGCTGGAGCAAATGTATTGGCTGCTGATATGTGGTTAAAAAAGAATAATAAACAAAATGCTATTACAATACTTTGTGATAGAGGTGAAAGATATTTTAGTTGTTTATGAGAGTAGGAATAATTGGGAGTAAACAATACGAAAATAAAAGAAAAATAAAGGAAACAATTTTCAAATTAAAAAATAAGTTTGGAGATGAATTGGTTATTTTTAGTGGTGGTGGACCAGACGGAGCAGATAAATATGTTAAAAAATACGCTTTAGAATTAGGTTGTAGCTATGTAGAGGTTAATCCATCCCATACGCCTAAAAATCTTTATTCATATATGAGAGAAGATTGGTATGGTAAAAAATATAGTCCAAAAAATTTCTTTGTTAGAAATAAAATTTTAGCAAAAAGTATTGATAGACTGATAGCGTTTGTAGCAGAAGGAGACAGTGCGAAAGGTACAGCAAACACTGTAAATTATGCAGTTGAATTTGACAAAAAAGTTATTGTTATAACTTAACTTTATTTAATATATACATATATTTATATATACAAGTGGAGAATAGTTATGGAAACATTAAAATTAACATCTGTTAAGGTACATAAAAAAGAACAACATAAATTTAAGAAAATATGTCTAGAGAATGGTATGAATTTTCAGAAATTAGTAAATCGTTCATTATACCTATATAATACGGATGAAAAGTTTAGAAAAAGTATAGATAATACTATAGAATTAGGAAAACAAATTTAATTAGGAGAAAGGTTATATGGAATTACCAAAGTTAAAAAAGATAGATTTAAGTAAACCAAAAAAGAAAAAAATCCTATTATTATCGGATGATTTAAGATTGCATAGTGGTGTTGGAACTATGAGTAAGGAATTAGTACTTAATTCTTGCCACCATTATGATTGGGTACAGTTAGGTGGAGCAATTAAACACCCAGATGCTGGTAAAAGGCTTGATATATCTGCTGATATAGCAAAAGAAACTGGAGTAGAAGATGCGTCAGTTATAGTTTATCCTTCAGATGGATATGGAAATGGTGAAGTGTTAAGGCAATTGATGGCACATGAAAGACCAGATATGATTATGCATTTTACAGACCCAAGATTTTGGGGATGGCTATATAACATGGAGCACGAAATAAGACAAAAAATGCCATTGTTATACCTTAACATTTGGGATGATTTACCTTTCCCTCATTGGAATGAAAATTTTTATCAATCATGTGACCTTTTAATGGCAATTTCAAAGCAAACGTATAATATAAATAAACACGTTTGTCAAAGAAAACCTAGAGTAGAAGGTATTGATTTAACATATTTACCACACGGAATAGACGAAAATAAATTTAGAAAAATTACGCCAAACGACAGTGAATTCTCTAAGTATTATGATTTTAGGCAAAAAATGCTTGATAAAATAGGATTGAATCCTGAATTTATATTTTTCTTTAACAGTAGAAATATAAGAAGAAAGGGTAATTCTAATCTAATTTTAGCATATAAATTATTCTGTGATAGTATAGGAAAAGAAAAAGCTAAAGAAACTTGCCTTTTACTGCATTGCGACAGAAGTGACCCTAACGGTACAGACTTAAATGCAGTAATAAGCGCACTTGCTCCTGGATATAATATAAGATTTACAGACAGCAAATTTCCTACAGAACAACTAAATTATCTATATAACATGTCAAACGTTGTTTGTCAACCTAGTACAGCAGAAGGTTTTGGCCTTAGTGTTTGTGAGTCTTTGATGACTTCAACACCGGTAATTGCTAGTTGCATTGGAGGTTTACAAGACCAAATGGGATTCAAAAAAGAGGATGGCAGCTACTTAACAGAAAAAGATTTTACAGCTGATTGGCCATCTAATTCTGATGGTAGATATAAAGAACATGGAGAATGGGCTTTTCCAATGTGGCCAACCCATACACTACAAGGTTCTCCTCCTACACCATATATTTATGATTCTATAATATCAATTGTAGATATAAAGGATAGATTAAGGGAGGTATATGATTTAGGTGAAAATGAATTAGAAAGAAGAGGTGAATTAGGAAGAGAATACGTTACAGATAAAAATATAAGAATGACAGCAAAAATGATGGGAGAAGGTTTTATTTCTCAGGTTGATAACATGTTAAATCATTGGGAACCTAGAAAAAGATTTACATTGGTAGAATCAGGTAAAGAAGAACCAACGTATCCAGCTGGAATTATTATTAAATAAGTTATAGGAGAAAAATAATGAAACAATTTTTAGTATTTCAAGGACCAGTAAGTTCAAGATCAGGTTATGGTGACCACGCCAGAGATTTAGTAAAATCTTTAATAGCCATGGATAAATATGAAATTAAAATAATAGACCTTAGATGGGGAGATTGTCCTAGAAACGGATTATCTAAAAATGATAAACATTTAGAACAATTGTTTGCTGCACCACAGGGAATAACCAAACAGCCTGATATTTTTATGCAAATTTCAGTACCAAATGAATTTACTCCTTATGGAAAATATAATATAGGAATAACTGCTGGTATAGAAACCGATGCAGTTGCAGCACCATGGATTGAAGGTATGAATAGGATGGATATGGTTATAGTTCCTTCTAACCATGCAAAAAATGTATTTCTAAATACTAAGTATGATAAATTAGATGATAGAACAAAACAAAAAGTTGGTGAACTTAAATGCGTTAAACCTATTGAAGTATTATTTGAAGGCCTAGATTTAGAAATATATAATAAGACTAGTAAAATTGAAAAAACACTAGATGAAACATTAAGGGGTATAAAGGAAGATTTTTGCTATCTATATGTTGGTCACTGGCTACAGGGAGCTAGAGGACACGATAGAAAGGATACAGGAATGATGGTAAAGACTTTCATAGAAACTTTTAAGAATCACCCATCTAGAACAAGGCCTGCTTTAATAATGAAAACTAGTATGGCCACCTTTAGTGTAATAGACCAATCAGATGTATTGAAAAGAATAAATAAGATACGTGCAGAATATGCTGGTCAAAATATACCTAACATATATTTAATACATGGAGACCTAACACCTGATGAAATGAATTCATTAAATAACCATAAAAAAGTAAAAGCAATGATAAGCTTTACACATGGTGAAGGTTTCGGCCGACCATTATTAGAATTCTCTATAACAGGAAAACCTGTGGTTGCACCTAACTGGTCAGGACAGGTAGATTTTTTAAGTCCCCATTCTATACTATTACCAGGAGAATTAAAGGAAACACATCCTTCAGTTCATTGGAAAGATGTTATCATTCCACAGTCAAAATGGTTTTATGTAAATTATGGTTATGCTAGTAAAGTTTTGAGAGAAATATTTAAGAATTATTCAACATTCCTAGACAACTCTAAAAAACAGGCTAGATATTCAAAGGATAACTTTAGTCTAGAAAAAATGACTGAGGGTTTTAAGTCTATACTTGATAAATATGTAGTTCAAGAAGTAAGCATAAATTTGCCTCAACAAAACAAGATAAATATAGAAAAACCAAAGTCAATTAAATTACCAAAATTAAAGAAGATAGAAGCATGATGAAAACAGATTTAACAGAAATAAGTCCATTCACAAATAATAAGTCAGTTATAGTTGAGCAATTAGAGAATGGTGTAGAAACAAGAATTTGTATGGACACAGGTTTTACAACAAATTCAGATTACAAAGTTGATAGTGATAACATAGAAGAAATAGAAGCTACAACAACTCAGTTGATAAAGGATTTAAGATTTACTGATGTATTACTAAAACAATATTGGTATCCAACAACTGCAATGTTTTCAACTGGAGTTATATATCCAGAAGGTACTCCTAATGATTGGAAATGGGTTTATGCGCCAGTTGTAAATATGACAGAAGAAGAGAGAAAACAATATCCTATACCAGGAAAACCTGGAGAGTACTATGAAACTAGAATAGGTACAGATGTTGCAGAATATTACGAAAAAAATGATTTCAAGACTGTTTGCAAAAGAGTTGGAATGGGTAAAGATATAGAAATTAAATAATTGTGGGAAAATTAAACGAACATAGAGTAAGGGTAAAAAGCCAAGTACAGATACAATTATCTAGATTAGAAAAGGGTATGGTTGTAAAGGCTAGGTATAATCCAAGGGTTGGAGATGTTAGAAGGGGTGCTCAAGAATATATGTTATTGATACTTAATCCATTTTGGCAGAAAAAAGTACATGCTCTTACCCTAGATAATTTTACTCATGTTAAATTAAACCAATTAGCAGAGGACGTTGGATTAGTATACATTCCATCATTTAAGAAAAAAAGAAAGGTAAATATCCCAAAACTAGAAATGAGAACCTCTTCACAAAGATTTTATGCTAGTAATCTAAAAAAAGATATGAGTACTAAATGGGGTAATAGTTATAGAACATTTGATGTTAAACACTTCAATAAATTGTTTTTAGTTGATTATAAGTTTAGTAGAGCGGTTGAAGATAAATTTTTACTGGAAGATAGAGAAGGTAAAACTTCTGTTGATAAATTAAAAATTGACTTAAAGAAACAAGTAAAGAAAAAATAAATTATGATAATAAGTTACGCGATACCAGTATGTAATGAACTGGTAGAAATACAAAGACTTCTAGAATTTTTAATTAAAAATAAAAGAGAAGAAGACGAAATAGTAATATTGTATGATTCACAAAATGGTTCTGAAAAGGTTGAAGAGTTTTTAAGAGCAAAGTCTGTAAATAATCCACAGTTTACATGGTATTCTAATCCATTAAATAAAGATTTTGCGCAACAAAAAAACTATCTAACAAAAATGTGTAAAGGAGACTGGGTATTTTTAATAGACGCTGATGAATATCCTGATAGTTATTTATGTTCTAGTTTACCTGCAACTATAGAACGTAATCCTGAAGTAGAAGCTTATTGGGTATCTAGAATAAACACTGTTCAAGGATTAACTAGAGAACATGTTGCAAAATGGGGTTGGAATGTTGATAATAGAGGATGGGTAAACTTTCCAGATAAACAGATGAGAATATATAAAAATGACTTAGACAGAATTCATTGGACTAGACCTGTTCATGAACAATTGGTTGGATATACTAAGTTTGCATCTTTACCTGGAAATGAAGAGTATTGTTTACACCACCCCAAAGAAATTGAGAGACAAGAAAAACAAAATAAATTTTACGATACAATATGACAAACAAAGGCTTTAACATACTTGATTGTACACTAAGAGATGGTGGATATTATACTGATTGGCAATTTGAACCAAAACTAGTTAAAAAATTAGTCAAGTCTTTAGATTCTAACGGTGTAAATATTATAGAACTTGGATATAAGTCTCCTGTAAAAGGTGGCCCATATAGAAAATGTAATGATGGTTTTATTAACTCTATTATAGATTTTGAAGTAAAAGCTGACTTAGCTTTCATGATAGATGTAAAAGATTATGTAAAAGATGATAAAGTAAATTTTGATTTATTGAATGATATAATAAATAATTCTGATAATTCTCCATTTTCAATTTGTAGAATAGCCGCAAAATATTCAGAAATAAAATATCTTCCAGAACTTTCTAATTATATTTACAAAAAAGGATATGATATAATATGTAATTTGATGGGCGTATCTTTATTAAATTATAGTGAAATAAGAGAATTTATTGATATTCTAGAAGGCACACATGTAGGTGGAACCTATGTAGCAGATAGTTATGGTGCTTTATACCCTAATGATGTTAGAAAAATATTTGAACAGGGAGGTATCGATGGAATACATACCCACGATAATTTAGGATTAGCTTTTGCAAACTGCATTTCAGCCTTAGATAATAAAGCACATTGGGTTGATGGAACACTACTTGGTATGGGTAGAGGAGTAGGAAACGTAAGGACAGAACAACTTTTAACATATAGGCAGGATATAACTTCTGATTTATTGGATTGTATAGATGATTTTAGTAAATTAAAGGAAAAGTATAAGTGGGGTCACAACACTTTATATATGTTAGCTGGAAAAAACCATACACATCCTTTATATGTACAAGATTTGAATCAGTCTAACTTATCTAATCTAGATTTATTAAATGCTATGGAAGAACTAAATGAAGAAACTACATACTTTTCAGAAAAGCTTTCAGAATTAAAGGAACAAAGAACTGTAGTTGTAATACCGGCAAGGTATAAATCAAGCAGATTTCCAGGAAAACCATTAGCAAAAATAAATGGTAAAGAAATGATTTTACATGTTGCAGAGAAGGCAAAAGATGCTGTTGGAATAGAAAATGTTTACATAGCGACAGAAAACCAAAAAATAGCAATATTATGTAAGAGTGCAGGATACAATATAGTGTTTACTTCAGACTCTTGTTTAACTGGAACAGATAGGGTAGCAGAGGCAGCAAAAGAAATTGATGCTGATATTTTTATAAATGTTCAGGGCGATGAACCAATGATAGATCCAAATGACATACTTAGGGTAATAGCTGAAAAGAAAAATAACCCAGCATCGGTAATAAATTGTGTTTCTAAATTACATAGTGACGAAAAAGCAGAAGATAAAAAAATACCTAAAATGGTTTTCGATTGTGAAAAAAATTTATTATATTGTAGTAGGTCTGCTATTCCAGGAAACAAAGACAATGGATCGAATATGTTTTACAAACAAGTATGTATATACGCATTCTCAAAGTCACAACTTGAAAAATTTTCCCAGGAAGAAAAAACACCCTTAGAAAATGAGGAAGATATAGAGATAAACAGATTTATAGAGAAAGGAATAGGTGTTAAATTGGTAGAGGTAAATAATGTTTCATATGCAGTTGATTATCCTGAAGATATTGCAATATTAGAAAAGTACATAGATGAAAAATAAAATATTTGAAATAAGAAAAAAGCTTTTGATGGTTGATACTCATGAAGGAAGACTAGAATGCTTAAAAAATACATTCGAAGGAGAAACTGCCTACATAGTAGCCGCAGGTCCTTCATTAAAAAATTATTCTTCTACAGAATTAAAGGAATATTTATCTGATAAACTTACAATGTCTATAAAACAATCTTATGATATATTAGGTGATACTGCGGATATACACATTCAAAATTTTTGTAATTATAAGTCGTATGATTATAGTGATAATGATAAGACTATATGTCCTTGGTTAGTTTTTGACCAAAATCACCCGTCTCAAATAATCAACAATAATATACGTTGCGACTTCATGCTTCCAATATTTAGAAACAACGGAGATATGGGTACAACAATTGCAGAAAAGGGTGATTATGATTCAATGTTATTAGAAAATTCTTATCAAAGACCTTGGGGTCCAGGCTGTATGTATGAACTAGCTATTCCACTAGCAATTTATATGGGTTGTAAAAATATTGTGACTATTGGTTGGGACATTGGCGATTTAGAAAATTATGATAAAAGCAAAAAAACTATTTTTCAACAACATTTTTATGAAGGAAAATCTAAAGTAGAATTTATGCCTGTAGGTATGTCCTATAGAGAAATAGATTCGGTTGCTAAGTCAACAAAGGGATTATATTATTTTCTTAAAGATAGAGGAATATCTTGGAAAATGATTTCAGATAGAAATCCTGGATATAATGGAATAGAGAGGATAACATTATGATTAAGACAAAAATTGCAATAGGTTGCTTGGTTCAGTGGTACGAATCAGAAATAATTGGTGAATATGTTGAATCTCTAAAAGATGCAATAAAAAACTATGATGGGGAAATATTTGTTGATTTTACTATTGTAAAAAATCAAGATTTAGAAGAATGTATCTCGCAAGAAAAGTTAGATGAGTGTATTGAAAAAATTAAATCAATATGTAATTTTAAGAATGAAGCCCATAGTGTAAGCATCCAAGCTACAGACGAACTTTATACTATAGCAGATTATAGAAGAGAATTTAACGAAGAATATTGTGAAGCTGTAGATGTTTTAATGTGGGGAGAATCAGATTCTTTAATACCAAAACAAACTTTTAAGATATTGGATAGTCTTCATAATACTTCATTACAAAACAATAATCCAAAATACTTGGCATTTTTTGGAGGATGTAAAATGTGGGACGACAGTTGGAAACAATTAGAACATCCAGACTTTACAGATAAACCATTTATAGAGGGTGATACTGAAAACTGGTGGAGTTTAAGGTATACAATGAATAAAGAAGAAATGGATAAGATAAACAAAAAAACTGAAGAACTAGATGTTCAAATAGTATCTCCACATAAATTTAATGGTTGTGGACTAGTTATATCTTCAGAAGTAGTAAAGGCAGGTGTTAATATTCCTAGGTCTGTTTTCTTTATACATGAAGATTCAGCATTTATGTGGATGACAAATAAAGTATTGGGTAATATACCACAATATATAATAAAAAACATATTGTTAGTACACAATAGAAAAAGCCCTAAAAAGAGAGCATACATATCCGGAGAAGAAGGAATAGAAAAGACAGATTTAGGAGCACAGAGAAGAACACATGATTGGTACATGAAGGCTAATAGTATGTGTGAACAGAATTATCAAAATTTATTTAATCCAAATTGGAAATCCTTTACATGGAAGGATGTGTTTAATTAAAGTATAGAAAAAGGTTATAGATATGAATGATACAAAAAATTTATTTTCGTTGGTTGGTAATACAGCAGTAGTAACTGGAGCAGCGGGATATTTTGGAGATTCTTTTTGTAGAGCATTATTAGATTGTGGTTCTAATTTGATATTGATGGGAAGAGGGGAAAAAATAAAAAATAAAGCTGAAGAATTAAAGGAAGAATATACAGAATCCATCATTAGTTATGAATTAGTAGATTTTTATGATGATGAAAAATTTAAGTCTGCTCTAGAAAATATAGTATCTAACTATAGTGTAGATATATTAGTAAATAATGCTTATGAATTTGGTGAAAATACTGGTTTTGGAAAAGATGGTAGATTAGAAACAATACCTAAAAATAAATTCATGCGTTCACTAGAATCTGGAGTATATTGGCCAATGTTAGCCACTCAGGTAATAGGTGAAGATATGAAGAAAAGATGTTATGGTTCTATAATAAACATAAGTTCCATGTATGGAATAGTTTCACCTAGCCCAAAATTATACGAAGGAACAACTTCATTTAATCCGCCTTCTTATGGAGCAACAAAATCTGCAGTTAACCATTTAACCAAATATACTGCAACTTGGTTAGGAAAGTACGGGGTAAGATGTAACGCAATAGCTCCTGGAGCATTTCCAAATTTAGACAGTGAAACAAATAAACCAGATCCAAAAATATTAGAAAGATTAAATAGTAATACGGTTCTTGGTAGAACTGGACATGCAGAAGAATTAAAAGGAATACTAATATTCTTAGCTTCTGAAGCTTCTAGTTATGTTACAGGCGAAATTATATCTGTAGATGGAGGATGGATAACAACATGAGACTAGGTATACTGCAGGGTAGATTATCGCCTCCAAACGGAGGATTTCAAGAGTTTCCAAAGGATTGGAAAGAAGAGTTTGAACTAGCTCTAGATTTAGGGTTAAAGCATATTGATTGGTTGGTTACTAAAAACTGTACTCAAGAGTCAAATGCTTTATTTTCAGGCCTTCCTATAGTACGCTCTAATAAACTTGGTATATCAATTGGTAGTATTTGTGCTGATAACCTAATAAGTAGGAGAATAATTAGTCCAGATTTTTTGTTTAATAATTTACAACCTATTTGCGAAAGTGCAATTAAAAATGGCGTAGATACAATAACAATACCGTTGTTGGAAGATTCAGATGTATCCGATGTGTCCTTCAGAAAGGCATTCGTAGATAACATGAATAAATTTGCAATAACTTATTATCCAGAGATTATATTTTCTTTTGAGATAGAATCATATGAAGATGCAATATCGGATGTATTGGAAAGTAATTCTAATTTTAGATTGACATATGATACTGGTAATATGACCTCTCTTGGAATAAGCCATGAATATTATATTGAAAAGTTTATAGATAAAATAGATACTGTACATATAAAGGATAGGTTATATAATGGAACAACTGTTTCTCCTGGAAAAGGAAAAACTAATTTTAAGATTATATTTGATACTATTAAATTATTGGGCGGTGAGAATATAAATTACACTATTCAAACAGACAGGGGTAATGATGGAGATGAATTTAATACTATATCAAAGCATATAAAAATAATAAGGGAATTGTATGGATAAACTATTAAATGTTGATTTGATGGGCGGTGAAGAGGTAATTCACCCTGTAATAGGTTCACACATGAACCATTATTCTGGTTGGGACAGTGAATATTGCTCTGACTGGTACAAGGGCTCGCAATACAAAGGCATATATAATAGTTTTGTTTCAACTAAAAAAACTAAAACGATAACACACGTAGATCACGGTGGTCAAAAGAGTTATGGATATAATATATTTTTTAATGATTATAAAGACTATGCTGACTACTATTCAAAATTACCTAAAAATGTTAGAAGAGATATAAATATATCTGAAAAATCTAAATTGTATTTTAAGGAAATGAATTTCATGAACCATTTACCAGACATTCAGACAATACATAATGAAAATAAGGAAAGGATACATAGTCTTAAAACACCAGGAATGACTGGTGAATATGCTTATAGGGGTGGAAATAAATTCAATGAAAATTATATTGATATATTTAATAAAATTGAATTACCATCAAGCTTGCTATCAGATAGAGTAGTCGCAGATCCATTACATTGTACTAAATGGTATGGTATTTTTAGATACCTAAAACATTATAAGCAGGGAGAGGTAATAACAAATGAAAAATTAGTGGCTTACTCGGCAATACATTTAGATGGAGAAGTTTCTTCTGTTGGGTTTATATGGGGAAGTCCTAAATTCCATTCTTATGGAATAATGTTTAATTTAATAACTTCAATTGTTAAAAATTTAATGGATGGTGGAAGAATAAAGTGTCTTAATTATGCTAAGTCTGGAATACCAGATTTACAGAGATGGAAAGAGAGAATGTTGTTTAATAAATCATATATTATGGTGAATAAGTTTTAATATGTCAAATAAATTTATTATATTATAATATAAATTAAAAAATCGGGGGTTTAGTTTAATTGGCTAAAATAGTTATGAATGTTGACGTAATAGATGTAGGTTCGAGTCTTACTTAGTAGTTTAATTGGAAAAACAATTACATAGTTCATATCAGATATTGGTTCGAGTCCAATAACCTCCACAAATAAATAATATGAAAAACCCAAGAAAATATTTCGGAAATGAATTAAAGTATCTAGAAAAGGTACTTAATTCAGAATCATGGACAGCTACTGGTGGAAGTTGGACAAAAGAGCTTGAGACTAAATTTGCTGAAAAATTTGGAACAAAGTACGCGGTGGCATTTAATTCCGGTACCTCAACACTACATGCAGCATTAGAAGCTGTTGGTGTAGTTGCTGGAGATGAGGTAATATGTCCTGCTCTTTCAGTGATAATGAATACCACAGCTACAATGCACGCAAATGCAATACCAGTTTATGTTGATATAGACCCAGAAACATGGTTAATTGATCCAGAAGATCTGAAGAGAAAAATTACACCTAAAACAAAGGCTATTCAGACTGTATCATTATTTGGTCTTGCACCAGATATGGACCCAATAATGAAAATAGCTAGAGAATTTGGAATTCCAGTTATAGAAGATAATGCTCAATGTTTTTTAGGTGAATATAATGGAAAAATGGTTGGAACATTTGGTGACATTGCAAGTTTTAGTTTTGAAAATTCAAAACACATGTCTTGTGGAGAAGGTGGAATCATAATAACAGACAACGAAGAATATGCTATGAAGTGTAGAAAACTTGGTGGCCACGGATTCAAAAACCTAAGAGCAGAGGAAGGAAGAGTTAAATTAAACCAAGATGATTTCCAAAACCCAGAATATAAACGAATAGAGTCTTTAGGTTGGAATTATAGACTATCTGAATTTAGTTCTGCAATAGCTCTAGCACAACTAGAAAATTTAGATAGGAATATAGAATATAGGACAGAGGCAACAGAATTGTTTTTAGATGTAATAAAAAATACTAACTGCGATTATCTTGTTCCTCAAAAGACACCAGAAAATTGTAAACATACTTGGTGGACTGTTCCTATATTATATAATGGTGAAGAAAGTATAGGTGTATCTTGGAAAGATTTCAGGGCAGAATATGTTAAACAAGGAGGTGATGGTATATATGGAGCATGTAGCGTACAATATTTAGAGCCTATGGTTTCTGAAAGAAGATTTGTAAAAAGACTGCCTCAAATATATGAAAATGTAAAATATGAAAAAGGTATATGCCCTGTATCAGAAGAAGTTCAGTCAAAACTAATGCAGTTTAAGAATAATTATAGGTCATTGGAATTAGCAAAAGTAAAGGCGCATGCCTTAGAAAAAACAATAATTAAATTTAGGAGAAAATAATAATGAATAACTATGTTATAGCAGAAATTGGAATCAATCACAATGGTGATATGAAACTGGCAAAAAGGTTAATAAAAAAATCAGCAGAAGCTGGATGTAATGCTGTTAAATTTCAAAAAAGAACAATAGATTTGGTATATACAAAAGAAGAATTAGATGTACCAAGAGAATCTCCATGGGGAACTACAAACAGGCAACAAAAAGATGGTTTAGAATTTAGTCTAGAAGAATATAAATTACTAGAAGAATATTCATTAAAATGTGGAGTAGATTTTATTGTTTCTTGTTGGGATGTTCAAAGTATTGAAGATATTGAAAATAACTGTAATGTAAAATATCACAAAGTAGCTTCAGCACTTGCAACTGATAGACAGTTCTTAGAAAAATTAGTAAAAACTGGTAAAAAGATAATATTATCTACTGGTATGATGACTTCTAAAGAAATAGATTCAGCAATTTCTATATTAGGCGATAGTGTTGAATATGTTTTAGCATGTACAAGCACATATCCTACAAAGGCTGAGGAAATGAATTTAAGACATATAACAACATTAAAAAAATTATACCCTTCTATAAAGATAGGTTTTTCTAATCATTATAGTGGATTAGACGCATGTATTGGAGCAACAGCTCTTGGGTCAGAATGTATAGAATTTCACGTAACCCATGACAGAACAGATTATGGTTCAGATCAGCCTGCTTCTATTGAGAATGTCAACGGAATGGTTGAAGGTATAAGAATGATGGAAAAAATGTTAGGTGATGGTGTAAAGGTTGTATATGAAACTGAAAAACCAATTGCTGCTAAATTAAGAAAAGTTAATAATGTTTGATTTAACAGGTAAAGTTGTTGTAATTACTGGAGGATATGGTCTTTTAGGACAAATGCATGCCCAGGCTATAAAGAATGCTGGTGGTACTGCAATACTTACAGATGTAGATTCCTTTGGAATAGACGGATATAAGTGCTATCACATGGACGTTACAGATAAAGAGAGTATTCAGAGAGTAGCTGATTCTTTAGAAAGAGTAGATGTACTAATAAATAATGCAGCACTTAATCCTAAAATGGTTACTAAAGGAGATAATAATTTTGAAACATTTAGTTTAGATTCATGGAATAAAAGTATGAATGTAAATCTGACTGGTGCATTTTTATGTAGTCAAATTTTTATAAATAAAATGATAAATGATGGAGTAAAGGGTAGTATAATAAATATGTCTTCTGATTTAGGGGTTATTGCTCCTAATCAAAATATATATGATGGTGATGTCAAGCCTGTAGATTATTGTGTTGCAAAGCATGGAATAATTGGTTTAACAAAATACATAGCGACTTACTTTGCAGATAAAGGAATACGTGCAAATAGTATTAGCCCAGCTGGAGTATATACAAATCAACCTGAAGATTTTGTTGATAGACTAACTAACCTCATTCCTATGGGAAGAATGGCTTCCAAAAAAGATATTATGGGAGCAACTGTATTTTTATCATCTGATGCAAGTTCATATATGACTGGCCATAATATGGTTATAGATGGAGGAAGAACTATATGGTAATTAAATTAAAGGAGAAACAATATGGCATTTAATAGCGTTAAAGAATTAGAAGATTGTTTGACTAAGATAATATCAGCAGAAAGTCCAGATTTGTATGATGTTAATGAATTTAAGGTTTGGAAAGATTTAGGTAAAAGATTTACTGGAGATATATGGAATGACGGTAAGTATATTTGGAAGATGCATTGTCACTCTCAAATAATAAAGGATGTTAATCCAACAACTGTATTTGAAACTGGTTTTAATAGGGGTACAAGTGCATGTATGTTTCTAAACCAATTAAGAAAATTTAATGGTGGAGACAGTGTAAAGGTATATTCAAATGATATAAATCCTAGGTCTTTGGTAAATGCAGAGAAGTTAACTGCAGAGTTTCCAAATTTTGAGTTTGTATTAGGTGATTCAATGGTTAAATTAAAACCCTTTTTAGAAGATAAAAAACCTGAATTAGACTATGTATTTATTGATGGCGCCCATTCATATGATGGAGCAAAGTCAGATACTTTAGCATTTCAGCCGTACGTTAAAAAGGGTGGTGTTATTGTTGTTGATGATTGGTGGATAGATGGAGTTAGAAATGGAACACTTGATGCAGGATGGGAAGGTTGGGAAGCCTTTGAAGTTCCAAAATATGAAAGACAAGCTTTAGTGTTTATTAAGTTATAGTATGAATTCAGCAATATTTATATCGGTTAGAACAGGTTCAACAAGGCTTCCTAATAAGGCTTTGAAATATATAAATGGCAAAACTACCATAGAATATTTAATTGATATGGTAAAACAATCCAATTATACTGACAATATAATACTGTGTACAACTAATCTATCAGAAGATGATGTTCTTTGTAGAATTGCGTTAAAAAACGGAATAAAATACTATAAAGGTAGTGTTGAAGATAAGTTAGATAGGTGGTTAGGGGCTAGCAAAGAATATGGTGTAGACTTTTTTGTAAATGTTGATGGTGATGATATATTCTTTGATTCTGATATGGCTGATACCTGTTTTATACAACATGAAAAAACAGGCGTTGATTTTATAGATGGACAGGGATTATACAATGATGTATATGCAATGAAATCAAAAGCCTTAGAATTAGCGTGTTCCAAAAAAACTTCTTCAAATACAGAACATGTAAAACAATTTTTTGAAAATATACAAGAAATAAGAATTGAAAAGATAATGAATGGAGAACCTATTCCAGAAAAATGGATTAAGAGGAAAATGAGATTAACACTAGACTATATTGAAGATTTATTATTTTTCAAAAAGGTAATAGAGAATGTAAAAGAATTAAATTTTGCAAACGTTCTAAAATATATAGAAGATAATCCATCAGTCGTAGATATAAACTGGTCAAGGGATGAAGATTGGAAGTTGAACCAAGAAAGGCAGAGGTCTATAAAATGAAAAAATATCTTTTAGAAAATAATAAATTAGAAACACTGATTGATAAGTTTCATGGAGCCCCGTACCACCACAAAGGATTACCAAAAAATCCATTTGTTGATGAAACACATGTAGAACCAACACTAGAAGAATTCAAAAAATATATGCTATCTGGTAATAAACTTGATTATGATTTTTCTGGTAAATCGTGTGCTATTATTGGTAGTTCTCCAATGTTATTGGATAAAGAATATGGGAAAGAAATAGATAAATATGATTATGTTGTAAGGTGTAATGAAGGAGAAATAGAAGGATATGAAAAACATGTTGGTTCCAAGACAGATTTTAGAATGATTGGTAAGAAAACATTCACTAATCAAAACTTAGAGGCTGGTGGTTTTCCTTCAAGATGGAATTGGTTTCCAAAATTAAAAAACGAACACTTTCTTTTAAGGCCATTATTTGGAAACGATCTCATGAAATATAAAAGTATATTGGATTGTCTACAACAGTTTAATGGTAGAAAGGATATAAGAGTAAGTTTTGTAGAGGATAAACTTGAACAAGAAGTATTGGATAAAACAAACCATTTAGGTAGTACAGGCTTTTGTGCAATATTATTATTTTCAACATTGGTTGATTGTATAGATATATATGGTTTTGACCATCACCTAGCTTCAGACACTGTTCAATATTATTTTTTACAAACAAATACTAAAACTTCTGTACAAACACACAACTTTAATGGAGAAAAAGATTTTTGTTCAGAGTTAGAAAAAATAGGAAAATTAAGAAGACATGGCTAAAAATATTATATTCATAGTAAACATATCTGAACAACTAAAACAGGGCAGAAATGACAAATACGATTTAAGTATAAATAGTTGGAAATCTTGGGCAGATACAAACGATTGTGAGGTATTTGTTTTAACTGAGAGAGTATATCCTGAAAATTATATGAACGCAAATTGGCACAAGGCTTTAGCGTTAAAACTACTAGAATCTAATGGTGTGGATTACGATCAGGTTTTAATAGTAGACGCAGACACAATAGTGCATCCAAATTGTCCAAATTTCTTTGATGAAACAGAAGGCAAATTTTGCGCTGTTATGAATGATGGGTGTTATGAGTGGACTATGCGAAGCATTAAACGCTATGGTGACCACATGTTTCCTGGGATAAAAATTTCACCGTGGGAATACTTCAATACTGGCTTTGTTATAGTTAATAAATCTCATAAAGAATTTTTAGATAAAGTTATTGACAATTATAATGAAAATATAGAAAAATATATTCAAGCAAAAGAATTTAAGGTAGGTAATGACCAAACTCCATTGAATTTCTTTACAAAAATGTTTGACGTGGATGTCAAAATATTACCGCCATGTTATAATTTACAAGACATGTTTAGAAAAAATTTATTACATATTCCAGGACATTCTTGGTGGAAAGATGAATTAGTCTTTCTAAATGCGGGTTGGGTATACCATTTTAATGCAATACCTCAAAATGATAGGGATGCTAATTATTGGATAGAAAGAACATATAGAGAGCTATACGGATGAGAAATATACACGAGTCAGCAAAAATAGGAAAAAATGTTATTATAGAGTGCAATAATTTTACATTGGGAAAAAATTCTATAATAAAGGACAACTGTATTATTAGGTGTAATGATTTTACGGCTGGTGATGGATTATATATGTGTGAAGGGGTTGAAGTTGGTAGGGGTGGATGCTTTGGTCCGGACTCTAATGTTTACATAGGAAATAATGTTGGTATATTTGAAAATACAGTAATAAACCCATCTGATGAGGTATATATTGGAGATAATGTTGGTATAGGTGGTGATGTAATGATATGGACTCATGGTGCTTGGTTAGACGTTTTGGATGGTTTTCCAGCAGATTTTGGACCAGTTAGAATTGGAAAAAATGTTTGGTTGCCTGCTAGAAGCATAGTATTACCAAATGTAGAAATAGGAGAAAATACAGTTATTGGAATAGGTTCTGTAATAAATAGAAATCTTCCTTCGGGTTGTTTTGCTGCTGGCTCTCCCTGTAAAGTTATTAGGGAAAATTGTTATCCAAAAAAATTAACTGAAGAAGAAAAAACAAAAATAATACTAGAAATATTACATGGTTGGGATAATCTACATAGTACAAAAGGCATAGAAGCAATAACCAGATATGAGAACGGAAAAATTATATTGTCTCAGAATGTATATGAGACAGTTTATGATGTTAATAGTAAAACTATTTCTGGGTATGAAAATGAAGTAAGTGAAGATTTACGAGATTACTTAAGGCGTAGAGGTATAAAAATATTTACTGAAAAAGGATTTAATTCTATTTCAGCAAAGTGGCAGAGGTAAAATATGAAGTTATTAAATTTTGATAGGGTATTGTGTTTATCTCCTCATCCAGATGATGTGGAATATAGTATGGCTGGTACTATTCTAAAATATAGTGATACTAGTTTTGATATTTTGTGTCTAACTCACGGAGGAGATTGTGATGAAACTACAAATTTAAGTAGATTAGGTGAAGTTGATAAGAGTTGGGAAAAATCTAATGCTAATAATTATCACTTATATTTTACTTCACAAACGCTACTAAAAGATTTAGATGAAGACCAATGGATAAATTATATAGAAAAAACATTTACTAATGATATAGGTTATGACTGTATAATAACTCCATCAGAATTTGATAGCCATTTCGAACACAGGATAGTATCAAGTTTTGGTTGGCCTCTTACTAGAGTTAAGCCAATTTCACTAATGGAATATTATTCTCCAAGCACATTAGAAAGGTGGAATCCTAATATGTTTATAGATATATCAGATGTTTATGGAACAAAATTAGATATGCTAAGAGAATTCAAATCACAACAACACAGGTCTTATTTTAGTAGAGAAACAATAGATGGTTTCCATACAAACTTTCAGTGTTCTAAAAAAGGTTTATCTAAAATAGAAAGGTTTAACTTAAAGCAGATATTTACAACATGAAAATAGCATTTTTTAGCGAAGCAGGATATACGGGTAAGGTACCTAGAAATCATACAAATATGAGAACAGATGTTGCATGGGTATGTGCACTTGATGCTGTACACCATCCTATAACAACACTACACACAGTAAATGAAAATAGTTACGATTTAGGAATAGTAATAATACCAAAAAATAAAGAGTTATTATTTGACTACCCTTTAATTGAACAATTGAGAAGAGTTTGTACAAAAATAGGAACTATGCAGGAAAGCACTTATTGGTACTGGCAAGGAGGGACGGTTAAATCTCAACTTTGGTATCACGATATATTACAATCAATGGATGTAATTTTTTGCCATAATGACATGGACCTAAAATACTATAGAGGAATAACTGATGTTAGATGCGAACTAATGAAGACACTTATGATAACAGACCATGTAAAAACTTATGATGGTGAAAGATCTGGTGTTATGGTTGGCGGAAATTGGGTAACTGCTTATAGAGGTTTTGACTCATATATAATTGGTAAAATTTTAAGTGATAATATAACTTCACCAACTACAGGAAGAATGAAGCCTGATGAAAAACTTTTAGATATAAATCACTTGCCATGGGTACAATGGTTAGATTGGATGTATGAGTTATCTAAATGTAAATATGGTGTACAACTAGGAACAGCTGCAGCAGGAACATTTAATCTAAATTGTGCATATCTTGGTATACCTTGTATAGCTTATGATAATGTTAACACTCAAAAATATCTACACCCAGATTTATCGGTTCCAGATGGAGATATAGAAAAAGCTAGAAAGTTGGCACAAAAATTAAAAGAAGACGAAGGTTTTTATGACCAATGTAGTAGTACTTGTAAAGGTTTATTTGATATGATATATTCTGAAAAAGAATTTTTGTCAAACATGAAAGATATTGTTTCAAAACTATAATTATATAAAAGGTTATCTAACTATGAAAAACAAAGTTTTATTTTTAATCACAACATACAATCAGCTAGAATACACTAAACTATGCGTAGAATCTTTGAAAAAGGTTGACGATATAGATTTTGATATTTTAGTTATAGATGACTGTTCTAATGATGGAACACAGCAGTGGTGTAAAGACAACAATATAAAAATAATTGAAAAAGAAACAGGGAAAGGACTAACCCATACCTGGAATGAAGGGTATAAGTATTTTAGAGACAATTCTGAATACACTCACTGGGTAAACTCTAATCATGACGTGATAGTACCAAATGGAGCACTCTCACAACTAGCATTTACATTAAATAAATGGCCATTTTCTGTATTATCACCTATGGGAGATAAAAATGGAGTAGGTCATAATCCCCATCAATTTGTAGGTAATTATTTTAATGGCTTAAATGAATTGTCTCAAGACCCCAATAAAACTCAAGATATTCAAAATTACTTATTACAAACAAGAGAAAAATTAAAGGCTGGTAAAGACCTCCATGTAATTGACCCTATTAGAATGAAACATTTTAATGGTTTCTTTTTTATGATGAGTAGAGATATTTGTCAATATGAAAGAGAAGATGGAAATTTATTTGACCCAGATTATCTAATGACAAAAAATGAAGATACATTTAACTGGAGAGTATTATTACCAGCCGATGACCATCCAGCAGTTTGTAAAACAGCCTATATATTTCACTTTAAGGGAGTTTCTAGGGGTAGCAGTTTTGGTCCTGATACAAAGATAGAAGAATTATTAGAAAGAAGAAGCTAATGGAATACGTATTAAAAAAATCAGAAGATAAAAATTTAAGTAATTTACATAAGGTAATATTTGTTCATGTAGCAAAAGCAGCTGGTACAAGTGTTTGGAAAAATTTAGGAATGACTAAATTTACTAGAGGAATATTTACCATATTACAACTTAAAGACATTATTCCAAATGATAAGTTTAACTCTTATTGTAAATTCACTATTGTTAGAAATCCTTGGGATAGGATGGTCTCTCTGTATGAATATAGAAAAAAGGAAAAGCATGATGAATATATCTATAATAGTAACAATTATGAATTTAAGGATTGGTTGATGAACCCCCATGTAAAAGGGTTGAGAGATGAATCTATATTATTTCAGCCTAATTTCTACAGAGATTATTTTTCACAGTTGGGTATGGAATGGTATAAAATACACAAGCACTGGCTACCACAATTAAATATGATAAGCGATGAAAATGACAATATTTGTATAGATGCAATATTAAAATTTGAGTCTCTAGATAATGATTGGAAGGAATTTTCAAAACACATCGGTATAGAATTATCCCCATTAAAAAAACACAATACAACAAAGAAAAAAGATTATAAAGATTATTATGATTCAGAAACAATTGACTATGTTTCTAAATTATATCATAAAGACATAACAGCATTTAATTATAAGTTTGAAGAATAAGTATGAAGATAAGTTTAATACAACCAGGAAGAAATAATCTAAAGTACCTTAAATGGTCTTATGATTCTATTAGAAAAAATCAAGGTAATCATGACGTTCAAATATGTGTAGCAGATGATGCTAGCACTGATGGAACATGGGAGTGGTGCCTTGAAATGATGAAAAAAGACGAAAATTTTGATGCCATTTGTAATTTTAGTAAAGAGAGATTAGGACATACTATTCTCTATGATAAACTTGTAAATGAAGTAGCAAAACATGATATTTGTATGATATACCACGCAGACATGTACCTTTGCCCAGGGGCATTGGATTATGTAGAAAGACACCTAAAGGATAAAACAATTGTATCTCTTACAAGGATTGAACCACCATTACATCCTCCAGGACCAGAAAAAATACTAAAAGATTTTGGTATAGAGCCTGAAGAATTCAATGAAGAAGCTTTATTAGAATTTATTACAAACACAGGGTTCAGTGAAGAATTTTTTAATAAAACTACTGAAGGTATATTTGCGCCTTGGGCTTTTTACAAGAAAGATTTTCAAGAAATAGGAGGTCACGACCCGCTATATGCACCTCAATCAAAAGAAGATACAGATATATTTAATCGCTTTCATTTGAATGGAATTAAATTTGTTCAGACATGGATGGGTTGTGTATATCATATGACATGTAGAGGTTCTAGATTTGCAGATGGAGCCCAAAGAAATCCAGACGGACAGGTATTTATGAAGAACAGGGAAACAGATGAGTGGTTAAAACAGAATCAAAGGTCAACAAGAAATTTTATAAGAAAATGGGGACATTTTTGCAAACACGACTCATTAATGAAACCTATTGTACCTCCTAAATATGATATTGGTTTTATACTAAAGGAAAATAATATTGATATTTTAAGAGCAGTAGAGCCATGGGGTAATAATATTTATTGCGACACAAATCTAGGAAATCATTATATATCTACAGAACAACCAAATACTATTATAGATTTATCTGAAAGAGTGAAATCACTTGACAGTGAAAAAACTAACGATATTCAGATAACAATAGGTGGAGGATTATTTAATAATCAAGATTTTAACTATATTCAAAATTTATCAGAGATACTAGCTGATAGTGGAGATGTAGGTACATTTAAGATAGGAACTTTAGAAATAACAATCAATAGTATGGAAACATACGAAAATAATTTAATAATTAACAAGCAAGAGGAGAAAACTCATGAGTAAAAAAATTAGTATTGACGGCGCACATGAAATTAAAATGCAACTAAAATCATCAATAGAGTCTATAGCTGACGTAGTTGAAAAAATGGACAATGGAAAAGGATTAAATTCAATTCAACCACAACTAGAGCATATATTTAAGATTTTACTTGATATTGAACATAATTGGGAAAAAATTGACTAAAATTGGAATACTATTTAATTGATAAAACACAACCAGATGCCTATTTATTGATAGGTACTGATAACGGTTTTGGTGTATTTTGGGCAGACCAAGGCCTTCAAGCTATAATGGGTATTCTGGACAATTCTCCAGAAAAATTATCAAATGTGCAAATAAAAACTGATCAGAATCATACATTGGATATTTCACAATTTTTTGAAAATATTGAAAAATTACAAGTCAGGATAAGATAATGCCAAAATTAAGCTTAAGAGATATACATTCATTTCAGGATGACTCTCAACCAAAGGTAGAAAAGATAAGGCGCAAAAAGCCTAAAAAAGAAGAAAATAACCGCATAAAAAAGGGTAGTAAGGAAAAGTAGAATATATTTATATATATGGCTAGAAAAAGTAAAAAGGAAACATTGGGTGCATATGTATCAAAGGTTGGATACTTCGATATATATCAAAAATTTACTTATGACAGAAAGGGTAAGGTAACCTCTTCTGAGTATAGGGTTGTTCATGCAAAAAATGTTATACAAGGCCAGATAAAGGATAAACCTTCTGCTGTTTTAACTGCTACTGAATTGATGGGTAGAGGTATAAAATATGACAAACATGACAAATCTTAGATATGGTGTTATCAAAAAAACTTTCTATGGCCATCAAGGAGCTTTATATGAGGGAGATAAGGTAATAATAAAGGAAATAACTTCAAAGGGCATCAAGGTTACAGATTTTGGAGGAAGAATATACTGGCTAAAAGATTCAGATATTACAATGATTTGATGATATTTTATATTAAAATCTCTATATTTATATAAGAATAATATAGTTCAAAAATAAATACGGGAGAATTTGATGTATACAAGAGAACAGATAGAATCAGTTGTAAAATCAAAAGGTTACAAGTGGTTTGAAGACAACAGTAATAAAGGCTATGATGTAAACATCGTAGGAGTAAGAAATTCAGCAACAAAGGGTAGGGTAACCAATGCCTTTGACGATAAAATAACAATTTCATATAAAGTAGATGGTGAATGGAAATTTCACTGTTTTGACTGTACAACTGACCCAGGAACGGCTTATATGGAAAACCCGATACTTGAGAATACAGGAACAGCTATACTAAAACCTGGCCAGTACAGGGGTTCTCACAAACTTAGACTACACCAAGGAAAATATCTTGCACTAGGACAGAAAAAAGATGTCACAGTTTATAGAGATAACAATAGAGATGATAATTACGATTTAGACGAAAATAATACTACTACCGGTTTATTTGGAATCAATATTCATAGAGCAACTGCAAGGAAGGGTGGTAAATCAACTAGAGTAGATAAATGGTCAGCAGGATGTCAAGTAATTGCAGATAATGATGATTGGCATGAATTTTTAGATATTTGCCAAGCTGCTAGAGAAATACACGGCAATTCATTTTCATATACACTAATAGAGAGCGAAGATATATCATGATTAAACTAACAAACATATTGAACGAGGAAGATAAATTTAGAGCTCGTTCTAAAGAAAGTGGAAAAATAGTTGTTTTCAAATCAAAGGAAAACATGGAAAAAGCTGTTGATGCTGGAAAAGTAGAACCTTTAGAAAAAGGCTCTGGAAAATCAGATGATAGTGATAAAGTAAAGGGTGCAGACGTATTTGCTAAGACTCCTGAAAAGTCAAAGTATGCTGATGATGACATCGCACGAAATTATGAAGATGATGATACAGAATACTCACCAGATAACCCACATCCTATGGCTGGTATAAAATCTGGTAATAAGGTAGTAGGTTGGGATGGAGAATGGACAACGAAAGGTAAAGGGAAAAAAGCGAAAGCAGATTTTGATGGAGACTACGGGAAAGCTGCAGATTATTCTGACAAATTAGACCAACAGTTAAAACCATTTTTACCAAAACCTCCTACTGATGACGGTGGTTATGCGGAACCAGAAGCTGAAACAAGTTTTGATGACTTTGATGAAGATGGAAATGCTATATACACAATGTATATTGAAGACCCAGCTAACGACAACTATTATGACAAACAGTTAAAAGTAGACAAAGAAACAGGAGAAGTTTCTGAAGTACCTGGATCCGACACAAGTATACCAGATTATGATGGTGCTAAGTATGATTTTGATAGAATCTTTCCAGAAGATGACGAATCTGTTCAAGCATTCCAAGATATTGAAGATAATGGAACTGTTGAAGACATGGAAGATTACATTAACGATTACGCCGATGAAGAACTCCTACAACGATATGGTATAAGAAAACCTGAACAGATTAAACAATTAGCTCAGCAAGTAATGGGTAAATCTTCTACATCTAAAGGTGCAACAATTGATGACTACGAAAAAATTAAATATAAGGATAAAGATGGTAAGACTAAAGAGGTTTCGGCATGGGTTGCGAAAGCACAAAAAGGTACTCCAGCAAATAAAGCTTATCAAAAAGAACTAGATAAAAGAGGAGGATCTGCAAATGAAAGTAGTAGTTCAAAGCTAACAGATATAATATCAGAAAAAGGTAAAGGTCTATGGGCAAACATACATGCTAGAAGAAAGTCTGGAAAGAAGATGAGGAAGAAGGGAGAAAAAGGCGCTCCGTCTGATAAAAACTTCAAATCTGCTTCTGAAAATATAAGGGCTGGATATGAAGTTCGTAAAGAAGACTATGATTGTTTTATGGAATACCTACAAGAACAAATGCAAAATATAACTGAAGCAGAATATCAAGGTAGAAAGGTAAAATTAAACAAACCTACTAGAGGTGATAGTGGAAAATTCAAAGTTTATGTTAAAAACCCAAAGGGTAATATTGTAAAGGTAAATTTTGGAGCTAAAGGTAAAAAGAATAGAATTAAAAAATCTGATCCTGGAGCAAGGGCTAGTTTTAGAGCAAGACATAATTGCGACAGCCCAGGACCTAAACATAAAGCAAGATACTGGAGTTGTAGAAATTGGTAGATCCAGACGAGTGGGATAACTGGTATCCAGATGGGACAATTTAATGGGGCATAAGGTATTCATACGACATACTTATATTTACAAGTGTAGTAATGAAAAGTGTAAGGGTGAATGGAAAATAAATGAAGCAACAGAATTAGAAAGATTAAGATGTCCACATTGTGGTGAACATGACGTAGTAGAATATGTGCTAGTTGACCAAAGAGAAAAGTACGAAAGAAAATGGGAATAAAGTTAAAAGACTTAATAACAGAAAAGTTTGAAATAGACCTAGAGGTAGGTGATACTATTTTGCGTGGCAAGTTTAAGAATAAGCCAGTTGTTGTAAAGTCTTTTGGTACAGATGAACACGGTCAACCAACAATTAACGGTAAAAAAATGTTATCTTTCAGAATAAAAAAGCTTATGAATAAAAAAGAAGTAAA
>Ga0209232_1000228_pt1 | contig 35675 bp, 35 predicted proteins | sample ETNvirenome_2_60_FD_184066 | JGI IMG/M metagenome (GOLD analysis project Ga0209232, IMG submission 184066) | Marine viral communities from the Pacific Ocean - ETNP_2_60 (SPAdes) (version 2) | ecosystem: Environmental > Aquatic > Marine > Oceanic | place: Pacific Ocean | collected 2013-06-22
AGAAATTGAACTGGTATCAAATTTAAATATTTTTTCTATACCTATTACAGAATCAGGAACTTGAATAAAATTAGAATTTTCATAAAAATTTGATGTGATAGTTCCCATCCCACTTACATTAGTGGAATTTGCCGTTGTGGTTACAATACCAACCCCTGTTGTCCCAGATGCTTTTCCTCTATCTATATCATCTTGAGATACTTTATACTTCAAATACATCCTTTCAACACCGTCAAAATGACGCTCATTGAAGAGTTGTAGAGCATCATCCACTGCATCATCTATTTGGTCATCATCAACGTTAACCTCTAACACAGGAGCACCTAGCTGCCTTAAACAGTAATCTATTAATTCTTGTCTACTTGTAGGTTTTGCCATTAGAACGAGCCTCCATCTATTAATCCTGCAGTAAGTGTTCCAGTAATAGTAGCTATACCAGATACATTTAGACTAGTAACTGAAGCAATTCCACCAATAACATTTGTTGCATTATTAACAGTTAAATCAGTTCCAAGACCAGCTTGAGCAGAAATAATTTTTATTGCATTTTGTTGCCCAACTCTAACTTTAATATCAGTCATTATCGAGTTACCCCTGCTCTAACCAAAACACTACCCTCAACAACTGTTGTCTTGGTCTCTCCTTTTGTAATAACTATATCATAAACATATCTACCAGCTTTTAATGCAGATGTTTGAGTGGGTGTTAGTGATATATCTATTGCTCCATTAGTTGCAGCACCATTAATAGCAGTAGTAAAATCAGTCTTTGATGAACTACTGGCATGTTTTCTAATTTGAGCAGCTGGGGTAGTACCAGTCAAATCATATGCAGAATTAGTTTCTGTTGCTTCTAAATTGAATGTTTGTGAAAAACTAGTTCCCGTATTAATTACAAGATTACTAACATATACGGCCATCTATTTTGATATAATATCCCTACTTCTTATTTATATCGTATTTCAACCAGCACTATTATCTAGTAATTTTCTAAGAAGAATTTTTAATTCATCAATATCTTCTCTCATTTGTTTTAATTCATTTTTATCATTCTTAATAGATGATAAAGTTTTTAATCTTTGATTATATTCTAAGTTATTAGAATTTATAATAGCACCAGATTTTTCATCCCGATATAAATGTGGGTATCCTTCAACTTTTATCATCTAAGTGCAATAGTACGAAGTTCTTTAATTCTAACTGGATAAGCTTGATTAGTTCCAGACATAACAATTTTAATTTGATAACCAGTAAATTCTCCTAAATTATCTGCAGTAAATTCATATTCCAAAAACTGATTATCTAAACTTGCAGGAACAAAAGTGTCTGGTTTACCATCATTATTGGCAGGATTTTTTACACCGTTAGCATCAAGATTATCATAACCAGGAAATAATTCAAATTCTTGCAAAATTCCAGCAGAATCTGGTTTTACCAAAGAATAAAGAACTCTGAAATCTGCAGAACCGTCTCTACATGCAGAGAGAATAACTTTTAATCCATCTGCAGGTTTGTCTAAACTAACTAAATTAGAAACATAAATTGAACTATGTGGATCAAATAATCTAGAATTTACCCTACTATCAGTAGCATAATTTGATATTGGATTATTCATTCTATTACTTCTAAATTCAGTGAAAGATCCATCAAGATATATTATCGGTGATACATTTTCATTAGTTGTTGCGAATGTTATTGATGTAGTAAAAGATTTTTTCCTTTCAATATTACTCAAAAATTCATTTTCATTGACTGTAGAACATATAAGTCTAGGATTATGAAATTCATTTAATTGATTTAATTCAATTGATGCAAATCCATCATCTACAAATGAAACTTCATTTCCACCAACACTAGTTCCAGTAACAGTTCTAACTGAGGCTGTTGCACTAGTTACATCTGATGGTCTAAACAAATCATAATCAGGAATTATTGCATCATACTGTATATTTCTTGTAGCAGTTACATCATTTCCACCAAAAAATCCTCTATTATCAAATGTAAGAGTAAGATCTAATGGAGATGCATCATCAGCACTTCTATTTGTACCATAATTTGTGTCTGTAACATCTAATTGAACATTATAGCTATCTAATTCAATATCAATAGGTGATATTGTATGAGTTTTATTTATTCTTCTAAGAGATACTCCATTAAGTTCATATTTTTCTACAATTGATTTTTTACCATGAGTAGTTGGATTTGTTCCACCTTCAACTCCCCTTACAATAGTTCCACTTAAAACTCCAATCCCAACCGAAGTATAACTAATAATTTCTTTACCTCCAATTAGCACATATCCTGGATTATTACTACTTATGGGAAGACCCTCAAAGGTAGATAAATCTGGACTGATTGTTGAAGCAACGCTGATTGCACTTGTTGAAGTAGAACTATATTCATTTGGAAGAGAAGTTGCCTCTAGATTACTTTTAACATTTGCCAAAACTAATTTATTATTAGAAGAATGCATTCCATGATCAAATTGATTTATTCTAAAATATTGTCCTGTATTGGAAGAACCATCTACAACTAAATCCGTCAATAATGGTATGCTTGTTCCTGTAGTTGATGTTTGACTATCATCAAAATATCTAAGATTAGTACCTGCAGTGAAGGTTGATCCTTTTATATTTGAGAGATATAATGTATCAAGACCTGTAATTCCACTGATAACAATTTGAGCATCTCTACCCTGTTTATCTTGAGCCTCTGCAGTCACAATACCGACCACATCTCCTGTGGTGTATCCACTTCCAACATTCCCTGTATTTGGTGAAATAGTAGTAATAACTCCATCAGTTGCAATAATATCTACTTTCAATCCTCTACCTTGACCAACAATATTATATGTACCTACATTACTTTTTGTCACATAATTAACTCCACCAGCACCAATTCCAAGAGTGGCAACAGAAGATCCAGATCCTACAATAACTCCAGTTATGTTATCACTTCCTTGACCTGCTATTTTTCTTCCTCTGGAATAAGAACTAATTCCAACAGAATCATATACTGTAGTAATTCCTATATAACCAGTTTTTGGAAATGTAACTATAGGATTGCTACCAAGAGTTGTAATATAACCATTACTAGTATCTAATGATGGATTTGCAAAAACTGCATTTCCAGGAGTGGTTGAAAATTTCGCCTTATAAAGTTTAAATTTTAAATCTTCTAATTGTTCAGCAGTCCAAATAGAACCATTTTGAGATTTGAATAAACTACCCAAAGCCCATTGTTGACCATATGTAATTTTTTGAACATCAGGAAGATTTTGAGATTCTACCGTTTCCTCACCCATTCGTGCAACCCAAACTTCATATTCATTAGATGATGGTGCAAGAAGAACTAATGCATATTCCTGTCCAGGTGATAGATAAATTGGTTCTGGAAATTTAAAATTAGTTGCAATCTCTCCTGTATCAGAAGTTGTAATATTATTAGGATCTAATGTTACTGAATTTCCAATAACATTTAGAGTAGGAGTTCCCAATTCAACAGTGCGAATTTGAAGAGTTACTGGAGAACTTCCACTATCTTTTCTCGCAAAGTATACATCAACTGAGGTTACATATACTCCATTTTCATCATCATTTAATCCTATATCACGGGATGGAGCTTCTACATTACCAGCAACACTAAATGATTGTGCTAAAGGATCTTTTTTTGGTGCAAATCTTCTTCTTCTTCTTCTTCTTCTAAACCTTTCGGTGGTAAGATTTGTAGTAACATTTGTTGTTTGTAACTGTCTCTCCTCAAATGTACCAACAGCTTCATAATCTGTTTGTCCAGAAGAAATTAATTTACTACCTCTCAATGGAGTTGCATCAGTAGGACTACTTGTAATTCTATATGTTTTTCTACCAGTATCTATTATAACACTTGGTTGTGGATCTGTATTTGGATCTCTCAAAAAGAAACATCCTTGCAAACTACCAGCTTCATCAGTAATTAATCTTAAATCTTTTACAAATGCAGTTGCATTACTTTTTTGACCAATTAATAATGTACCTTTCGTAACATATCCACTATATAAACCTTGTTGTTCACATGCTAGAGAAAAAGTATCAACATTTAATATCTTAGATGAAGTTGTATATGTATCTTGTAAAGTTTCATCAGGTAGATATGGATTTTCTCTATATGTTGCAGACGGATTATTATATTCACCAATTTTATGATTGGATTTAGCAACTCTAAATTTAATTATTTCTTTACCATTTACTTCGGCATCATATCCTATAACAGTTTCACCAACCTCAAAAGGACTTAAAGAAGAGTTGGAACCATAAGTTGTTAACGAACTATCTGGTGATATTTCCAGTAACTTAGGAATAAAATCTACATCCCCATTACCATCAAGGAATTGATAATGTTTAGTCCCAGCTCTTAAATCTACAGCTGTAAATTGTGTATTTCTAGATCTCATATAGATATCATCACCAGAACTAATAATTACATCATTACTTACAGTAGTAAAAATAGTTTCTGTTGTACGACTTACAAGTCTTCTTCTACCACCAGTAGGACCTGTTTGGACAGTTTCATCACGAACTTCTTCAATAACTAATTCATCCAATCTAATCGTTCTTGACCAAGTATCCTCTGGTGGTTCCAATTGAATATTTCCAACATATTCAACCACATTAAATGGGTTAATATTTTCAACCCTAGTTGCATATGTTTGTGAAATCCAGTTAGTTTCCTCGTATTTTAGTGTTACACAATTTCCTGTTTTTTGAACATTGGAATCTAATAGTTCATAATTTGTACTAAGATCTATTTCTTCATCAATTATATTTGAAGCTGGTAAAAGTTGATTTGTTAAACTATTTCTAGAAATAATAGGTCTCATTTCATTAGATAAACTATCAACTTCTATAGATGATATATCAACATCAATAAAATCAATTGTTCTAAAGTTATCAACAAAAAATCCACTTTTAAACCTATCTCTACCAGATGAATCTTGAATTGATAATGCTTCAGTACTCACTTCAAGTAAACTTAGTGTTGTAATTTTTTCTAAATTTTCTATCCTATCCTCAAGAACTCCAATATCCCTCATAGTATATCGTTTATTATCAATTAAGGTAATCTTGGCATTACGAGGATTATAAAGATATGGCGGTAACGTGATAGTAGCTAATTCCATTAAATCAGTATTAACTAATGGAGCTTTTGGTGAAGTAGAAGATTGTCCTTTTTGTACTGAAACTATTCCATATTGACTTAAATATATTTTATCAATTCTTCCTATATAATACTCATATCCAAATATAGAATTTTCATTTGGAGCTAGTAAGTAATTTGGTTTTTGACTAAATCCAGTAGTTCTAGATGCAAAATCAAAAGGTGATTTATCAATAGTGCTTCCAAAATCAGAAACTCTAGGTCTAAAATCAAGCGTATCTGTTGCTCTTACTCTATTAGTTCCAATTTTTGGTATATCATTGGTATATCTATTTTCATCATAACTTAATACAGTAAATACATCTCCACTATCATCAGTAGGAATTGTATACTTATCAAATACAACCATTAACTTTTTAGTCGGTACAGATGCATTAACTTTTCTAACTATTCTAGAATAATCATAATATTCATCTCGCTGTCCTTTATCTAAAATGTATGATTTTGAAATATTTTGATAACTACCATCTTCAATGTTTTCAATAGTGGATGTAATATTAGATTCTTCAAATACAACAGTTTCATCTACATCAAATTTTCTATCATTTAAATATATAAATCCTAATTTATTACTACCTCCAGATGAAGGTGATGAATTATTGTTAGTAACAATTCTTGCAATAGCTTTAGATGTTTGTCCGATTACATTTTCTCCTAAAATTGCATTAGATAGTACGTTAGCACTTGAAGGGAATGAAAGAATATCAAAAGTTGGAGAAGAAGTAGTTCTAGATTCATAAACTGCTAAAACTTTAACTACATCTGGAACATTTAAAGAAATAATTTCATCTTGAACTCTTAAACCAAATGCTTTTTCATTAAAAGTTAATCCATCTGCAAGAGTAGATGAAACAGTGGTCCCCGATTCTGGATTATAAGATTTATCTACGTTAAGTATTAGACTTCTTTCATAATTTTTAATTTTACTTTTAATACCCTGTTTTGAAGCTGTTATATTAATAACTGAATCATCATTTGAATTTTCTAACCCATTAAAAGTAACTGTTCCACCACCAGAATTCTTAACAAAAGTATCTGAGGTTACCGTACCAATTCCAGCACCTGACCCACCATAAAATACAGAATATCTTCCTATTGCAAAAGAATCAAAAAATGCTGATGAAATTCCAGTTCCACCACCATCTTTAATATCACTAGTATTAATGGTAATAGCATTACTACTAACATCCTTATCCACAACTTGAGCAGTCACTGATAAAGATGAAGAACTGAAATCAACCGATGATATATTTTGATTTGGTAATTCTGTATATAAAGTTCCTCCTTCTGATATATTAGGAGCTCCTATTTTGATGCTTGAGTAAGTTCCATTCGCAACATCTTTATCAAAAACACCACTAATATCAGCAGAAGCTGCTGCAGCAATGGTTAATGTTGTTCCATCAGCACTAACTGCCGTTACTTTATTAAAAGTTTCATCATTAAGTCCAGCGACCTGATACCTAATAATAGTACCAATTGGTATCTCGGTAAATACATTTCCTGGACTTTTTAGTGTATTACCACCACTAATTGTTCCCCCCTCTACATTATTTGGTAAGTCAAATGTTTCTAAAAAACTATTTGCTTTAAAATCTCGTACATGATCTGATGAAGCAGAGGCAAGTTGCTTTACTGATTTAATTTCTCTAGAACCATAAACTTTAGTATCCGTAATAGTTCTTTTACCAGCTGGATTAAAACTGTTGCCATTTATAGAAATTTCCTCACCTTTAATAAAAGTTCCCGATGTTTGTCTTAATTTATATGCAGTGCTTCCATCAGAATTACTAGTCACATAACCAGTTGCACCACTACTTAACCCTTTTATATAAGCAGAAGCATAGAAATCACCAGTAACTGCTGCAGGTATTATTGTAATTTCAGTATAAGTTTGTACATCATATAGATGTAGATCCCATTTTGTAGAATCTCCAGTATAAACTGAATCTGATAAATTTATTGAATATAATCTTGCATCTCCAATCTGTGTTCCAGTAGAACCTAATGTGTCATATAGTTGTACAGTATTTCTCATTTGTGGTTGCCCACTAACAGTATTAACTTTCAAAAGACTTCCCATTCTAAAATCAATATTTGTTGAGTCTACTTTTTCAACATCTCTTGGTTTTTCAACATCTATAATATTATTAATACCTGAATTTACAACATCATAACCATTAACATAAGCTTTACCAGTAGAAACTGTAACACACATCAAATCATCTGAAGGATCATTTCCTTCTTGTGTTTTTTGATTACTATAAAATATTCCATTAGATCCCAATCTATCATTTAAAGAATTATTAATTGATACATTAAATTCATCAACCGCATAATTTCCAGATTCATCACGAGTTCTATCTGCAAAATAATCCCTAATTTTATTATATTGAGTTTTTGGTTGAATTAATAATGTTTCTCCATTATCAATTCTTAATATTTCAACAAAATCAATATCATTAGTATCATCTAATAATTTTTTAGTAAGAGTTAATCCAATTTTAAATCTATCAGCACCAGGTGCAGCAAAATTTGAAAAACCTTTAGCATTATCATATAATGATTCGTCATCTTTTGAAGCAATAACATCTTCATTAATACTCAAACCAACTCTATATGATGAAGTATTTGTATAATGATCTAATATTATGGTTTGTTTATCTACATTTACAAAATTTCCTCTGATAAAATATACACCACTTTCTATAGATGCAGAAGAACCTATTGCTGTAGCATCTAAAGGTATTAAAGTTACTACAGGAGATCCTGCAGATATGGTAGTATTTCCATATACAATATTTTCTTTTGTTATTAATGATTCACCATCTATGAAGGTATCAGTTACAAAATCATTTTTACTGGAAGTAATATATTTTACATATAATGTTAGATCTTCTACAATATTACCATCAGGTAAAGCAACAAGTTCTACTTTGGCTTTTATACCAGAAATTTCACCTTCTACAGTTTTTCCAACAAGTTGATCTACATATAAAGATATATCAATACCAAATTGAGAAGAATTTAATTTTACTGCAGTATAATTAGAATCATACGTAGGCCCTCCTCCAGTGACTAAAGAACCCTCATCAAACATATGACTACCAAAATTGCCTATTTGAGTTTGTAAAATAGACTGTAAAGTAGTTAACTCTCTAGCTTGAACTGGAAATCCTGGTTTAAAAAGAACTTTATAGAAATTCTTAGACGGATCAAAATCATCATAATAAGGACTAATATTTAAATCTTTTTTCTGTGTCATGTTACTTTAGAATTCCAGAATAATTTTAACGTCTTCTTTTTGTTTACTATCTCGTGTCACTAATTTTCGATTATCAATGTAAATTATGTCACCAGTATTTCTATTTATCTCTGGATTTGCAAGACCTTCAGTAAAATTAATTCCCAAATCAATCTCTTTAGATCCAATAGTTAATGTACTACCACTAAAAGAAGCATCAACAGAAGTGGTATTATTAGAAAGCACAACACTATTAGCGTCTGATCCATCACTTTTTTTAGATTCAATTGATAAAATAGATCCAACAGTACCTAAACCAACATAATCAGTATGATCCATATTTGTTGGATTAAAATATAAAGATCTATCTTGGTAATATTTTAATACGTTTGTTTCACTATCATATGAAGCTAGATATCCTTTTGCTGTTCCAGTAATTTGTTCTTGTGTTACAGTGCTTCCAATACTAACATTTGATAAAGCACTATTAACTTTTACTGAAAATAAAGAAGAATATTGACTACCTGTAAAAATTACATCTTGAGAAGTAAATGATGTTGGATTTTTTATAATACCAACTTGTGAAAATTTTGTATCAATAGGAAAATCTTTTGTAGAGTCATCAAATCTAGCGTAAATTAAAACTCTGTCAGCACCTAATTCTTTATAGATATCATACCCATGTCCTCTAGATGGTGGAATAATTGGTATTAATTTTGCAGCTTTATTTGGGTTTGAACCAAGATCATTAGGTTGTAAAGTTGATAAATCAATCATTCCGTAACTATATCCACTACCACCAGCAGTAACAGTGGCATCTGTTATTACTCCATCAGTAATTTCTAGAGATACCTTTGCACCACTACCATCTCCAACTATATTAACAATTGGTGCACCATCATTACCGTTATTATATCCAATACCACCATTTTCAATATAAACTTTTTTAATTTGATTAAAATTAATGGTAGAATCACCAGCTTCTCTTACATTTTGAATTTGTGTATCAGTAGAAGTTTCCCAATCATTAGGTACAACAATATACTCAGTAGAATCAAATTTTATAACATCACTAGGAGATATTGAAAAGAGATATTTCCAAATATATCCATCACCACTATTACCAGCAGCAGTTGGTTCTAAATCTGTAAAAGTAGGTTCATCCTTAGATGTACCACCTTTAGGAAAAGATCCCGAAGATCCATTATCCAAACAAATATAAACATTAAAATCACTATTAATAACAAAATATTGAGAATCGTATAATCTAGCAGTTGATGAATTTGGTGTCAAATTTATAGCACTATAATCGTGCCTATACATATCATATCGAGTGTTAGTAGTCCATGTTATTTTTGGTACAACTCTTCTAATATTTTTACCATTAATTTTTTTACCAAATAAAGATGTATCTTTATAATGTGATAGATATTGAAAATTATCTTTTGGATTTTCTGGCCATGAAGAATTCCTTCCAAATCCTGGATTTGGAGTGCTAGGATTTGAAAGACCTAAAAAAACGTAATAAGAATTATTAGTATCTAATACAGAATCTACAAAATTAGCAGCGTTTGATATTCTAAATTGATCTGTTACGACAGCAGACATATTAATACTTTTTTAGATATTTATAACATTAATCATGATGGTTCTATGGCTCCTGTATCTCTTAAACCCTGAACTCTTCTTTGTATGGTTGGGAATGTGGTTAAACCAGAAGTAATTGTAAATCCTGTAACTCCGATTGATATAGGATTTGATTCTCTTGTAATGGATCCTGTACTAAACAATCTTCCCCAAGAAACTTTACCAACTTGAGTGCTTCCAGTGGTTCCTAAACCAACAACAGGAGAATCCGAATGAATATTACAAGTAATTATTCCAACATTCTCATTCCATGCACTGACATTGTAAATATTATCTAAAAATGTAGTTCCTATACCAACAATTTTATCATTTGCATCGTATATAGAGGTTGCACCAGAACCAATTGTAGTGTTGTGAATATTAATTGGATATCCTGCAACTAAATTTTCATATGTTCCACCATCTTTTAAAATAAACTCAAGAGCAAGTGGAGCCCCAATACCAGTAACTGTTCCAATACCTGTAATAATACCAGAGAATCCATGAATTCTATCAATATTCAAAACTTTTTCTGATTTAAATGTTGGGAATGGTGCTAATACTTTAGGTGAAATATTTTGATTATATCCTAATCCAGGATTAGTAATAGACACACTAGATATTTCTCCATTAGACGAAATTGTAGCGGTTGCTGTAGCGGTTGTACCAACACCAACTTCTATTCCAGTTGTTGGAATACCAATTGATATTGGAACAGTTCCTGCAGTATATCCAGTACCACCAGAACCAATAACAATACTTGATATTGTTCCACCAGTAGAAACGATAGCGGTTAATGCTGCAGAAACAGGACTTACACTATTGTCAATAATAATTCCACCAACAGGTTTACTGCTGATTTCATTTTCATTATCAAATAAATCAGCATCATCAACAAATACACTTGTAAGTGCACTAGAAGAAATATCTCCAATTATTTTTGCTGTTGGGAATATTAATGGTTCCAACATTGGTCTGGATTTATAGACTAATTCACCATTAACAATCTTATCAGATTTTTGTTTTGTCCATTTTAGAGATTTAGTATTATTATTAATACCTACACCATCATATAAAACAGTTTCTACATCACCAGAAGTAAGTGAAGCAATACCAAGCATAGTCCTATTATCTTGATTGACATCATTTGAGTTAATACTTAATAATTGAAGATCGTCTCCAGATTTTAATGTTGGTTTAATATTATCAATTAATAGAGTATCTTCTCCAGGAGTTCCTCTATAGAAGAATATTGCAACATCATCCTCTTGTTTAGGTGGTACTGTAAATACGAAAGATGTTCCACCTTCAAATTGATATGCAGAACCTGGTTCTTGAACTACACCATTAATTAAAATTAGTAAAGAATTTGAAAGATTTACATCAAATTCACCATTATCTTCAATTTCAAAATTTAAATATTCATCATCATACTTGATTTCAAATCTTGTTCTAACTCCATCTTGTTGATCCTTAATAGAATCAATGTAATCAAATTGACCAAATTGCCATGCTGAAAATGGATCATTGTAAGCTTCTAATACTGTCAATTCAAATTGTTTTATTGGTGATGATAAACTAGCATCCGTAACTAGACCAACAGGAGTGAATACATCACCTTTTTTGAATGCATAACCATTACGGGCAATTTTCCAATTAGTAACAGAGAATTGTGTGGATCCAATACCAACTGTAGAACTTGCACCTATATTAATATCAAGTAATAGTCCACTTCCAGTATTTGTAGTCGATCCATCAGCTAATCTAGATACTCCCGTAACTTCTAGATTTTTATATGATGCTTCAGGAATTATTAATTGAGGATGTTTGTAATTTGTACCTGCTGCACCAACACTAAATGATAATGTTCCACCTAATCCAACTGTAGTATTAACAATAGCACCACTACCAATTGCAGAACCAACATTTACAGTAAATGTATTTGTATCATAGGCAGTAATTGCAGTGAGAATGCCAGATACTGGATCTGTTGACCTTGGATAAAGATGCTCTGTTTTATAATTGTTTTTAGAGCATGAGAATATTAATGATTCTGTTTTAATTCCAACAGTATTAGAATTTGTAAGACCATGTGAAGGAATTGTTAATATTAGGTTACCAGTGGTGGGATTATAGTCAGCTCCCGTTGCTGTTTTTGCAGTACCAGTCCATGAATTTACAAAAATACTAGTACCAATAGTTCCCACCAATTTGTAATTAAATACAGTATCTGTTACTGCAACAGAAACTGGTGAACGATAACCAGATCCAATTTTAACATCTCCATAGTATGGGAATACTGTTCCTTGACCCACATAATTGTGTGGAATAGTGCATATACCAACATTAGTTTTAAATCTATAAGTAGGAGAAGGACCAACATTAATTGTAAAACTTGTAGTAGTTGGAACATCAAGTACAGGGACTGAAGTACCAGAAATAGGATCTGTAGGTCTTGGATATGGATGAGTTGTAGCATGATTATCAGCATCACATGTAAATGTAATTCCGTAATTAGCAACTGTTACAGCATCACCAATTGACAAATTATGAGCAGAACTAAATGATAACTCTAAAAGACCGCTTGTAGGTTTATATAACGCTCCTGTAGGGGTTAATGAACCGTTAACAGCATTATCAGTTGCAGTTACAAATCTATGTTCAAAATCGCCAGGTATAGTTTGAAGAATTGTATATGCAGTAGTACCAAGACCAGTAACTGGATCAATAACATCTGGGAATATTGTTGTGGTTACACCAGCATGTTCTTGTGTACAAGAAAATTCCAATCCAACTAACTTAACTTGATTTACAATTCCTAATTCAAAATTATGATCATTTTTAGTTGTAATAACTATATCTCCAGTTAAATTATCATATCTTGCAGTGGTAATATTATTACTTGGTCCAGTTGTAGCTGCAGAAACAACTCTTGAAATACCACCAGTAGCATCAATTTCAGTAATAGCCTCTGCTCCCTCTAAAGGTGCATATCCTAATCCTGGAGTAGATCCAAGAGAAATAATTACACCACCTCTTGGTAATTGATTTTGATTTACATCATTTTCACTAATAAAAATATCGCCAGTATCAGTTTTAATGCCAGTAAATGAAATACTACTTACACCTGCAACAGAATCATCAATCATTTGATAATTATTAGAAGGATTATTAGTTGCAGTTGGACGTTGGAAAATACTGTTTATCAATACTAATCCATTACCACCAGTTTCTCCTACACCAGAAGTGCTTGCTCCACCAACAGTTAAACTAAATGTTTGACCAATACCAGTAAATTGTTCAGAAATATCATCATATATTTGATTGGTTGTATAATTTTGTCTAAAATATGTTCTACCGTTAAAATCTGATCTAGCAAAATCTAAATTATTTTCATTTTTTGATCCTGTCAAAGTTCCTCTTGGAGCATCAACAAAATGAATTTTACTACCAACAATATTAAATGAACCTCTATAAATTTCAACGTTAGTGTTATTTGTATGATTTGTTGCAGAAGTTCCGACAAAACCACGTTCTACATCAACTAGTGATGTTAAACCAATTCCTGGAGTAATTGGCCCAACAGTGGTAGTACCAAAACCAACACTAACAACATTCATATATTCATTATCAATTTTTAAAATATCTCTAACTTTAATAGATGATATTCCACTCAAGGCAAATGTTGTTCTTGAAGTATTAATACCAAGGAAGGAATCATTATCATCAAAATTGTCTTTTAAAGTATGAGTTAATAAAGCAAAAGATAAAGGTGATTGAATTATATTGTTAATAGTAATAATATTTTTAGTATTACTTTTAGCCATTGCAAATTCATGTTCATTTCCTGTTCCAACACCAACAAAAGTAACAGCACCACCACCACTAGTAGTTGAAATTTGGAATGAATCTTTATTAGTTCTTATAGCAAAAACATTTGATGGTAAAACATCAACTCCACCCGTAACACCTTGATATTCCATTGGTGTAGAACCCACACCAACAAAGGTAGATTTTGGTGTATAAATTAACTCTTCATTTGTTCTGAAAAAATGATTTTCAATATTAAATGTATTGCCATTAGTACTGATAATATCTGTATCAGCAGGATCAAATGTTTTTGCAAATAATGGAATATTATTTGAAGTTAAAGTAAAACTAGTTCTGTTAATACGAGATCCATTAGGTGCATTATAAAAATAATTATCAATAGATTCTTTAGTTTTACCATATATAAAGTCATTCGGTTTATTACCAATATCCAATTGATTATAGACACATAAATTTAAAGCTGATACTTGAATATAATCTGAATTAAAAGTTGGATCTGGATAGAATTTTAATAAGAAATCATTGGAAGCAAAATTAACTCCAAAAGTACCTATTCCAAGAATATTATCATATTCTTCTATGGATGAATTTGGTATGGTTCCATTAACAGAAAGAAATGGTAATGAGTTTACATAAACATTATCTTCATTATGCACTGTCAATACTTGATGTAATGCTTTTGTAGATCCAATACTAACCTCAATAATTGATTTGACTGCATTAAATAAATTTTTATCTAATGTGAATACTGTAGATATACCAATTGATTTAGAGTAATTAGATTGATAAATTGCAGTTCTTTCCGTTCCATCAGGTTGATTATCTCTATTAAATCTATATGTTGCAGTTCCAACAGCTGTTGTACCAAATCCAACTACATTCGATTTAATATCTATTTGATCTGATGTATCATTATGGTAATTTAATATAAAATCACTTCCACTAATATTTGCTTTAAAAGAACCTATTCCAGTAGATGAATATCCATTGTAATTGGAATTGTCAATAAAATATTCAGAAACATATGTATTAGTTCCATCATGAGTGGCATAAACTTCAACAAAATTAACTTCATTCTTTGTTTTATTAATTAATTCATTTCTTGTATGGAAAGAAGTGAATTTATCAGATTTAGCAGTTATAATACCAGTGATAGCTGGTGTTCCATCATTATTAGATGTACCGATACCTGATATTCCACTCAAATTAATAAATCCTACAGGAAAAGTTCCAATACCAGAACCACTTAAAAATTCACCAGTAATAACTTTTATATCATAATCAGTATTGGATGCATCTGTTAAAGGTACAAATCTGATAGATTGTTCTCCTGTAAATACATTCTCAATTAAATCAAAAGATCCTAATAAATCTTCACTACCATAAGATGTCGTAATTCCAGAAACAAGTTGACCTCTTTCTAAAAGATATTGATTATCATTATTAGATAATAATACCAAATCAGATAATTGTACTTTAGTATGTTCTAAATTGCTAACTCTAAATAATAAATTTTTGTAACTAATTGTATTATTATTAATAATATCCAAATATTCATTCGTATCTTCAGTTAAATTATTAAATTGGTTATTAATATTATCAATAATAAAAACTTCATTACTTTTTGAAAGAGTATAATTTGATAATTTTTTATTTTGTAGTGATATGAATTTAGAAATATCATTTTCATTCAAACTATTTGCAAGATCAAAATTATAAATTGAATCTATTCTATTATCACCAATATAATCTTTGATAACAATGCTAAAATCAGTGCTTGCAATTCCTACAGTAGTAGATGAAGAAATTCCAGTATCAGCAAAATTTTTAAGACCACTTGTATGAAGTAAACTATTTACTGCATTTCTTAATTTATCATAAGTAAGAGAACTTTGTATCGAATATGATAAATTTTGATAATAATCATTATTTGAAATTACTTGTGCATCATCATTTAATTTTCCAATATTATCAGACCATCCTATATCTTTTTTAGCTGAATAATCTACAATATATCTTCCATTATTATTACTAATACTATCAATTGTAGCTATTACACCAGATTCCTTTCCAGTAATAACATCACCAATAGATAATTCATAATTTCCAGTTATTTTTATAAAATCACTTTCACTACTTGTAATAAATAAATCTTTTTGTTGATTATCTATAATTAATTGTTCACCTATAATAAATTTGGATGATTCTAATAATGTTGTAAAAATTGGATATTTATTTTTATTTACTATAGACGCTAATGAATTTTGATTTGTGATAGCTATACCAGTATTTGTTGATAATCCTTCCAAGTTGATAGTAACTTTAAAATCTAGTCCTGTATCATCAAAACTTAAAACTTTGAAGAATTTAAAACCATAATCTTCAGAATTAAATCCAGATCCATCTGTGCTGTATTTTTTAATACCTTCAATAAAGACTTCATCACCTACTAAAAATGGTGCAGTTGTAAATCCTAAAGATGGTGTTTCTATAGAACATGTGAATATTCCTGTCGAATTGGAAATTATAGTTTTAATACCAACACCATTACTATTATTAGTGGTGAATATATCTATTGGATTATCAGATAATCCAAAAGGTTTAACTACAATATCAATACCTTTTATAGAACTACCAACTAAATTTGTATTAAAAAATCCTTTATTAATTTTTTCTCTAGTTATCGAATCTACAAGAATTGCATTTGGAGATGATAAATATCCACTTCCAGGTTCACTTACAGTAACAACACCAATAGTGTTTGAATTTTTAATTGTAATAAATGGCGATATGAATGCATTAGGTTTTAATGTATTATCAGATGAATATTCAAATCCCTCATTAATAATTCTGATTTGATTTGCATTTCCAATAGATTTTGATTTAGCAATAACTTGTCCACCTTTACCTTCTGTTGAAGAAGTTCCAACAAAATTAGGTAATTTTTTATAACCAGATCCACCATAATCAATACCAACTTTATCAATTCCACCACTTGCTGTCAATGAATTTGTAGAGTAGATAAGAGAATCGCATTCGGATTGATTATATGAGATTTTTTCAGGGAATAATTTTAATGAAATATCAAAAGTAGTAGTTCCAGTGCTAATTACATTATAATCATTATTATATGAACTCTTTATAAATTCTATTTCAGAATAATATTGAACATCTTTATCAGCAGTGCTAATAAATCCAGATTTTTCAAACGTGTAATATAATTTTTCTGGTAATAAATTATTATTGTTAATTTTAACTGATGCATCCGCACTAATACCAGTTGTTCCAATACTTATTATATTAAATGTTGTTGATGCTGTAGAAACAAATTCATTATTAAAATCTTTATCATAATAAAGTTTAAATTTATAACCCTGTAAAGATGAGTGTGATAAATCAAAAACCAAATTATTATTATTAACTACATCAATTTGTGGATTAATTGAAAATATAGTTTGCGATTCTCCCCCAGTGCTTGCAATACTTATAGTAATGGGTGGATTGGAAATAGCATTATTACGTGTATTACATAATTTAAAATTATCTTTATCAACTTTATAAACAAAATAATCATTTACTGATAAACCTTCAGGAGCTGTATCCGTGGTTGTATATGAAATTTTATCACCAGTTATAAATCCATGCGAGGAAATATTAATTTGATTTGTTGTTGTGTTAATTCCAGTTGAGTTAAACCCTATAGGATTAACTAAAGAATATCCTGTATTTTCATCTAATTGAATTTTAACTGAAGAACTTGTTCCTATTCCAACAGATAAATTTGGGTTTACAGATAAACTTATATTATCACCTATTTTTAAATTATGTGAAGTTGAAACAGAAACTTTTGCAACATTTTTTTCTACATCTACAAGTATTTGATTATAATTACTTGTAAATTTATAAGTATCTACATCCGCACCACCACTGACAAAATATACATTAGAGTATCCAATACCAACTCCTGTTTTTATTCCAATAGTATTTTTACCTGTATTAGAAACAAATAACGTAGATGGTAAATTAGCGTTACTATTAGCACTATTTGATGGATCAACATTATATGTAATGTTTGAAGTAACATTTGATAATGTTATTTGTTGATTATCAACAAACGGATGATTTTCAATATAAATTCTTTGTGTGGGAATATCTCTTGTTATTGTAGAAACACCAAAATCAAAGGTTACTGATGATGAAATTCCAGATAAAGTTCCAAATCCTATAGATTCTTTTGGATTAAAATAAACTATATCATTTACTTTAGATTCAAAATAATCTACAGATTTATTAATTGTAAAAGTATCTGGTAAAAATGATAATGTAAAGGGAACTGTATGTGCAAGGCCTGTAGTTCCTCTTTCCACTCTTAAAATATTAGCATTTTTGTAAATGCCCAATATTTGTAAAGTTTCGGTACCAATTCCAATACTACTTCCTACTGAAACTGATTTTGGAATTGAAGACACATATATTTCAGTGGTAAATCCAACAGTTGATGATGGTAGTATTGTAGAAATTCCAGATGCTTTAAAAGAAGTAACACCGACGGTATGATTACCGTTTAACTGAGATAATGTAGATGCAAATCCAGAAATTGATATAATATCTCCATCAGAAAAAGTATGGAATGGCAAAACTGTAAAATTTAAACTATTTGCATTTTTCCAATTAATTACTGTATTATTAAAAGTAGTTGTGGTAGTATTAATATCAACAATATCTTTACCTTTCAATGAGGTAACTTTTGATATTAGTCCAGTTCCTTCGGTATTGGTATTGTCAAAAGATAAATTAGTATTAACTTTGTAATTATCACCAGATGAAATAATTACTAATTCATCAACACTTCCAGATGTAACTGATTTCATTACAATTTTTTGTTTTGAAATCTCATTAGTTTCTACTATAAAGTCATTATCAACATTTTCTTCAGAAATTTTATATGGAAAAGTATTTCTTATAAGATTAGATCCTTCAAAATTATATGATTGATCAATGTCCTGAAGAACTGGAACTGATCTGTAAGAATCTCCAATAAAATAAGGAAATTCTGGTATATTTTGATCGGAATCACTTTTTATGGTTGCAAAATATGCATATATTCCATCGGGAAAATCAAATGTTTTTGTAAATCTACCATTGTTTCTATCTAAATCTCCTATATTCGTAAATTCATAATCTTCAACAAAATAACCATCATCAAAACCTAATGGTCTATCAATAACTTTAGAAGAGTTTAAAGTATATCCAGAACGCATACGTGTTGGAGTTAGTGCTATTCCTGGATTTGCATAACCAAAAGATCCATATATTGGATTTCCATCATAGGCCCATCCAATAATTGGTGAATGAGGAAGATCTATACTATCACCAAAATAATCTCTTAATGTTTCATCATATCCACAAACACTATATTGTAAATTATTATTTTCATTAGAATTTAATAATATATCATCACCAAATTTATTTCTATTATCAAGAGTTAGTGATCTTATCTGATTTGATATGACAGCATTTTTTCCTGCAGCAACAACATTTATTGAAGTATCTGAAGAAGAATATCCAATTCCCGCATTAATAATTTTAACATCTGTAAGTTTTCCATTAGAAATTATAGGTCTTAGTTCTGCACCAGTTCCTGAACCAGAATTATCTATTATATTTAAATCAGGAGTAGAAAAATATTCACTACCATGAAATGAAACTGAAACAGCATCTATTCTTCCATTTACTATTGTAGGTTTTAATGAAGCATTTTTACCATTTTTTATGGAAATAATAGGATTTTTTTCAAAATTTATAATCGAAGATCCATAACCAGTTCCAGATTCATAAAGATAAGAATCAATAATACTACCTCTAATAACAGGAGTTAATTTAACTGATTTTTTAATTTGAGTATCAGTCCCAATTCCAAGAGGAACATAGTCTAAAGAAACATTAATATCTGGATAAGAAAAATTGTGATTACCTGAACCAACTGAATTTAAAGATACGTAATTTTTTGATGTATAATTTGATGTTATAGTTCCTCCAACTCCAGCATCAGAAAGTCTAAATGAATTATCATCAATTTTTATAATTTGATATTGATTTGTAGTGGTCGTAATTCCAGTTGATGTACTCAATCCATTTATCTTATTTCCAGTCGTAGAATATATAATTTTCTCACCATGATTAAATCCATGATTATTAAATGTAATTTTATCATATTGAGTTGATATTCCAGTTGATTTAACAATTAATTTTCTATTTGTAAACAATCCACCATCAATTACACTAATACCAGAAACATATTTTTGAGTTGGAAGTGTTGAAAATTTATGAATACCTCCAGCATTAGCAGTATTCAATCCTACAATATTTGTTTTAGAAATTGCATCATCAAAAGAAGTATATAATTTAACAGTTTTTTCATCAATAACCTCAACAAAATAACTTGCATTATCAACCAATGTTGATGTTCCAATACCTACAGAAACAGGTTTACTACCATCAGAATTATAAATTACTTCTTGACCAATTTCAAAAACATGGTCTGATAAAAATTGTATGGTATTTAATTCCTGACTTACTCCACCAAAACGATTAGTAGATAAACCACTAAACAAAACATCTCTAGATCTTCTTTGAATTATCGGTTCTAAAACTGCATTTCCATTACCACCAGTAACATTGATTGATATGACTTCATCAATATCAAAATTCTGTTGATCAACATAAACCTTTTCAATATTACCTTGAATTACAGGTTGAATTAATGCAGTTATTCCAAATCCAGAAGCAACTTCAATTTTTGGTAAATTTATAACATCATAATCAGTACCACCATTCAATAACTTTATTGAATCTATGGGGCCATAATATATTTTATCATTAGATTTATAATTGCTTATTTCAACACCATTAACTAATATACCAGTTGTTCCTGTAACTGTTTTTGTTTGATTTCCTTTAGAAATATCTACATTTACTGGAAACTTTTTAAGTAATTTTTGTGCTCCTATTTTTTCATAACTTTGGGAAGTTAATATAAATTTATGTACAGCATTTGCATCCTCTAGTTTTATATAATCAGAACTACCGATAAATGTTGGAGATGTATATAATTTAATTATTTTTTTATCACTAGAATCAACTTCTACAAAGTATATTTCATTATTTTCCAACCCACCATAAGGATCTCCTGAAGTTTTATAAAAAACTTCATCTCCATCTTGAAAGGGGACATTATTTTCAAATTTTATTGCAGCAAATTTATTAGGTTCTCCAGAAATTTCTTGAACTAATCCAAATCCTTCATGAGATAATGGTATAGAAGCCTTATTAATTTCAAGGTTAATTGAATTTAAATATGGATATTCACGTTCATTACCATTTCCATCAACTTTTGCAGATGGTAATGAATTTGAAGCTACATAAAATGTTTCTTCATTTTCAATATATACGTTTTGTATGTCTGATGTAATATCTTCATATTCTAATGGTTCTTTATTGCTAATCGCAGTATTAATTTTTCGCCTTAAATCGTATTCTTTGTTTAATACAGGTGTATACTTAGAACTAAGAAGAACTTGCTTATCTCCCACACCACTGATGTTATCTTTAATAATAATTACAAAACCATCTTCACCATGTACAACTATATTTGAAGATCTTTCAACTATTTCTACTGTATCTCCTTGTTTTAAACTAGATCTATCATAACTATCAAATAAATTAATTTGATTAGTTGCTTTACCAAACTCAATATCTTCTATTTTAATCTTATATCTTGTACTTGTATTATAAATCCAAGAATTTGCAAAAGTTTCTTTGTATGTTTTATTACTAGAGGGATTTTTAATCAAATCTCCAAGATTTTTAACTGATATTATTTCTCCCTCATCCACAGTCAAATTATCAGATACTTGTTCAAATTCTGATAAAACACCAGTTAATCTTAATTCTACTTTTTTAGTGGTATCCCCATCCTCATATCCAAAATAAGTATCATTATTACGTATATTATCAGTAGAATTAATTCCATTATCAATTCCAGTGCATCCAAAAAATTGATTTACACTTTTATTTGTGTAATTAATATTAGTATTACTACCCGATATTAAAGTTCCTGTTTGACCAAATCCTATAGTTGAATCTACTGTTATTACAGATGAACCTATAGAAACAGCATTAAGAGATCTTGTTGATGGTGTAATTTTAAAATTACCTTGAATAGTGGATGCACTATCATCATAACCAACAAAAAGAGAAATTTTAAAATATTGTTGAACTGATGTTAATGCAACTCCAATTCTGCTAAATGGTTCTATTTCTGAAATAGCAGCATTAGTATTTAAATCAGAAGTTTTAAATAATGTCTGACCAACCAATTTTTTGGGATTTGGAGGATCTTCATTTGGAGATCTTTCATTAACAACTTCTGCAACAACAACTTCACGTCTTAAATATTCTGCAGAAGATGGTTTAATTAGATAATCTTCTAAATTAACAATTTTAGGAGTTTCATTATAAAGTACATTAAATAATATTCTAAAAGATTCATTCGTTCCTTTAGATTCATAAAAAGATCTAGATTCTTTTAAAAAGGCACCAACATTTAAAGTTGGAGTAAAATCTATATCTTCTAATCCTGGAACTAAATTAAATTTTAATTTTTTATAAAATTCTTTTAAGAATAAAGAACTTAAATTTTGTATATGACTACCAGCAGAGTGTTCAGAAGCTGTTGTACTGGAAAATACTAATTCTTCATCATTTAATTCTTGATGATAACTTGTAATCCCACTAAATCCACGTTTACATCCTTCAAATGATAAATTATCAGATGAAATATTAGTATATGTAATTACCTCATCATTAATTTTAAATAATCCATACTCTTGTGGAAATCCTTTTGTAGAACTAACAGTAACTACACCTACAGTTGAATCAACATCATATGATAAAGTAGTACTATCAACAATAACTTCAGGAATTAAACTATCTAAACTTAAATATTGATTTAAATTGTCTGTAATATCAACAGGCCCACCTTGATATTCTTGTGAAATATAATATTGTTTTAAAAAATCTACCGTTTTAGGACTTTCACTCCTAATAAAATTTGGAAGTTGATTATCTATAATTTGTTGAATTTTAACTTTAGATTCAAAATCAGTTCTTATCATACTACTCTCGTATTAATTTTCCGTTAAGATAACTTGATGTGTAAAAATCTCTAACAAAGGAAGTTCCTGTTATTTCGTCACCTGAACTAATAACATCTCTTACCATATTTATTGTACTTTCTGAGATGCTAAAATTCAAATATAAATCTCTTAGACCAACAACATCATTAGATTCTGGAATTGCCTGTATCTCTACAACATCTGATCCATCTAATGTTGATGTAATATTCACGGTTGCCAACATAATTTCACCTTTAATATAATCAACTGTTCCCGCAGCTTTTGCAATAACATTAATTTCTCCAGTGTCTAAAACTTGAACCAAAGAAATAACTCCAGTTTTTAAACCTTGATCAGGAACATCAGTTATATAAACTGGTTTAGTTTGTCCAGAAATATAAAATCCTTTAGATTTTATATTATATCCTTCAGAATTTACATGAAATTGATTACCATAACATAATTCATACTGTGCAAATTGATTAAATGCAACTTTTAAATCTCTTCTTATTCTTACTTTAGTTATATTTGAAGATATTGCTATATTTGTCTTATCAATTACTTGTAAAACTTTACTATATTTAAATCTACCACCAAATTTGTTAACTTCTAAAGAATTTGCATATGAAGTTAAGGCATTTAATACAGATGATTTTAAAGAATTCTCAGATGATACTTTTGTACTATTATAATACACCGAAGAATCAATTTCTACATATAATACCTTCAAATCTGTTATCTTTTGATTAATACCTGATATAGAATATTGTTTTAATTGTGATAAAATTCTAGATTTATTAAAATCAGAAACAAAAGTTCCATTTTTTGGTTTTATACTAATAGATACCGTTCCAAATTCTGGTGGATCAAGCTCTTCACCACCAATAACGGCAACAGATTCAGTATCTGGGTAAATTCTTTTTACAATTGTCTCATAATCTCTGGATGTTACTGCTCTAAATTGAGAAGAATATATTTTTGGAGCAAAATATTTGATAGAATCGACATCTTCAATGTCAGAACCATTTTGAGATGTAATATTTGTTACAATAGAAGGTGTGGTAAACGAAAGTAATGGTGAATTTGAAATAATTTCTGGATTTTGTTGTAATATTTTACCAGCAAATGAAAAACTATTACCTTTACCTACACCATTTCCCTCTTTTCCGTCCGTAGTGATATATTTTACTGTTATTTTTGCCCCATTAGATATTTTTTTACCAATTATTCCATCACCGAAAATTAATTCGTACTTTTCATCTTGTACTTCTTGAAGTAAATATATTTCTGATGAAGAATCTACGTTTATTATATTGTCAACCAAGAAATATTCGACACCAAGACCGTCATCTTGATCAGTTGTATCATCAATATACACTTTTATTGTAGAAGTATCGATTCCAGGATTGTCTAATACAAATTTTTGATCTAAAGATGCTTCTTTTGTAAATTCTTTTGTTAATAAAGTGCCTTGTTTGACTAAAATATTTGAAAATTCTGCAGAATATGAACTATTTACATTTTTTATTGGTGATGACCAATTTTCTGAGGTAGAAAACACAAAAGATGTATTATTAGCATCACCCACACATATTAAACCTGCAGATAATGTTGCATTAGGCACCCGACTTAGCATTTCTGCCGTAAAATCTGGAAAAGTTACGGTAAATGATATGTCTGCTGTGGATGCAGTTTTAGAACGTGGTACATATCCAATATTTCTTGCCAATGAGACTACATTTTGACGTAATGTTGCCGATTCCAAGAAGGATTCGTTAACAATCATGTTGGAATTGAATGCCGTAATGTAAGTATTATATGCTAATGTGTCTATGAGTACTGAAAAATTAGATCCTTCAAAGTCAAAATCAGTAAAATCACTATTTGCACGAAGATAATCTTTAATAGATGTTTTTATCTGATCAAAATCAAGATTTGTAAATTTAGTAAATGGCATGTTATCTAGTTGCCTCTAGGAGGAAGGTATATTCTTGGGTTGGAAACTCTTGGCCAATAATATCGTATATAATGGTCACATTAAATGTATTGTTATCAGGTTGAGGATCTACTTCTACTTCAACATTTTCAATTCTTTCTTCAAAATTATTTAATGCAATTATAATTTGATCTCTGATATTGGATGCTGTACCAAAATCAACGAATTCAAATAAACTTTTATAGACATCAGAACCTAATATAGAATTAAAAAATCTTTCTGTGGGTATCGTTTGAACTATATTTCTTACAGATCTACGAATTGCATCTTCATTTTTTAATATTTTTAGGTCATTTGACACAGGATGTGGTTCAAAAGATAAACTAATATCTTTAAATGCCCTTGATATCCTAGAAATTGCCATATGAACAGAGTTTTTCTTTATTTATATGAGTATTGCCCATAAAAAAAGGCACCCATTATAGTGCCTTATGATTATTTACCCTGTCCCCTATATCGTTTACGAGCCGAGTTACGAGACGTTGCCGAGTATTTTGAGTGTTTTCCTCTTCCTTGACGAGATTTCTTGGGTGGAGATTGAATATTATTCCCTCCACTAAGACCACCACTTGCTCTAATCATTTTCCTCCAAATAAATTTCAGTTTTAATTGTGTCTGGATGTGGAGAACCTGTCTGATAATACTCTATCGATAGGTTATCCATAATATTAAAGTATTCCATTTGAGTTAAACCTGAGAATACTTCCTTTCCATCTATGGTTACTTTATATAACTCTAGTTTTTTCATGTCCTACTCGTATACGAGGGTCACACCAGATCTCAAAACCTGCTTCCTTCGCATCAAGACAGAAAGAAACGTCCTCACCGCACATGTCTTGCACTTCACCTGATTCAAAAACTTGCATCTTGGGTGCAAACCATGGATAAGGCATTCCTTCGTCTTCAAAAACTCCCTTCTTAATGAGTAACCATCCAAAACCTGTATAGTCTACTGTGAATGGTTTGCGTCTCTTGGATATACTTTCGACGGTTTCGTGATTCATCACACCACCATTGTTACGAAAATCATCCTCTTCTAACCAATGTGCAACAGAGGTAGTCTTACCATCTTCGGTGGCATACCATCCTCCTGCAATATCTTTCTCCATTAATATTAATTGGAAAAACTTTTCACTGTTAAAGACAATATCAGAATCAATCCATAATTGCCAATCATAATTTAGTTTACCATCCCATGGAACTTGGTTTGGCCCTCTGAGAACATTTGCACCAAGACATTTACATCTTGCAAAGTTTACCATAGAACTATAATCTTGTGAGATCTGTATACTTGCTCCACACTGAACTAAATCAAAACAAAGTTGTACAAAACTTTTTAGAAATTGATAAGAAACTCCTCTACCTGGTAGACAAAATACAATGGCTTTTCCTTTCACCATTGCTTTTGCATTTTCAAAATCCCATTCAGGTTCCTTTTTCTTCTTCATCGGTGATTTTGCCTTCACCGTAAATCCTTTAGCCATAATCGAATTCGCTATGTTTTTTAATACTTAAGTAATCATATTATACTATATTATATATTGACTGTCAATAAGAACTTTCTTCTAGGGTTGTAATGTAATCTTTAGGGGTTTCCGTAATCTCTTCGTAGGTTATCTCGTCCTTCCAGTATGATGTATATAACTTATTCCATATTATATTAAACTCTTCTTCATTTAAATTTTTAAACAAACACTTATTATCTTCCAAATAGATGTGATATGTTTTTTTATTCATCTGCCTCGGTAAGTATGATGTCCCCATTATCTATGTTCCATTTTAATACAAGGTCTTCGTACCAATCATATTCATTAATAATTTCTTCGGGTATTGTTATATGATATTTATCTGTGACTGGATCGATCTCTACAGTGGAAAAAATTTCATCAAAATTTTTTTTCATATTCTTGGAACCCTGTGTATGTTTTTATATAGCGAAAAAAAATCTTATGTAGAGGGGAATTTATAGCTCGCTTGGGTAACACTTTGTAGGTTAGGGTAGTTACGCAATTTTAATATAAGGGGGGCATAACACCCCCCACTGTCTGATTCACGAACGACTGACCCTATGCATACTTGCTGCAAGGGTGCGGATTGCTAGGAGTACAACCGAATGAAGCAAAAAATGCATCCATCATGCCTCTGTTAACTTCGGGGTCATCAAAGTCAACTCCTCCGATGTGGTCTACTCCCCACTCTGCAACCTCAATTATAAATGTCTCAAAGTCCTCACAGACATAGGCAACATTTTCAAAGTTGTCTACTTTTTGAATTCTTTCGATTAGTCTCTGTGTTTTTGTCATGTGGTGATGAATGATTGTTTATACTACTATTATATACCCTCACGCATAAAAACGTGAGTTTTCTGTCGTATTAATTTACAAACTCACTAAACGTCTTTTAATGCTTCTTTCAACCTGCCTAAGTGTGTTTACGTCGGAAGGTGATGCAGACGTATGGATCCTTAGGCCTGATTTATGGATCCATGTAAGATGCTTTCTCTTTCTATAAAGTGTGAACTGATAACGTTTCATAATCTTTTTCAGTTCGGAATTGTACTTATTATAATTCATGATGCACGAAGAGGTAGGGGAACAAATCTGGTATTATGGAAGTTTGCATATGAGAAGGCACGACGGTTGACTAACTTGAAGTATCCAAACCGTGTTAACATCACATATCCTTCACCTTGTATTGGTTCGGGGTCACCCATCACGCAAGTTGAAAAATCTGCATTATCTCTACACTCATTTAATGCAATGTGCTTTATCTCTCTCACAGTGTCCCACAACTCAATTAAGTTCGCATCACATAAACCCGCATCCTCAAAGTGAGTCGGTACAATGTCCTCACCCTCACGAATAAGATGGTTTAAATTGGTTTTAATTTTCTTTGCCGTGCTTTCATTTACAAAATCAACACGAGTGCTCAAACACCACGCATATTCAATCAAGTCAGCACAGACATGAAAGGCATCCGTGTTATTAGCAATATAGGCATCAGGTTGAATAAATTTAACTCTACTATTCTCTAACTTATCCAGTAGAGGCATGGCAATTGCATCCGATAAATCACTCACGGCAAAATATTTTGTGTGTGGTGCTATGATGATTTTCTCAGTGACGACTTCAGAAAACTTATAGGTTAAGGTGTTTGGTCTGTAATTCTTAGCACCACCAAACCCAATAAAATCACCTTGATAGATGTTTTTAGTGATTGGAAGGTATGCCATACACGACATTAAAATTTTAAGCAGTGTAGGTTTATGTGAATAGTACTTCTCAATATCCTCTGGAGTTTCACAGATTAAGATTTTCTTCTTATTGAAGACTGATTTTGTGCCAACAAACTGGCGACCAGTTGCAGGGTTACGACCCCAAATAATAGCGGGAGATCCATCAATTTTTAACGAAAGAATAAGAGGTAATAAAAAAGCATCTAATACAGATAGATCACCTGTAAGGATGCTGTCTTCTGGATGTTCAATGTGTAAGTTTTTAGTCATAAAAACGAAAGTAAAAAAATGAAAAGGGACAGAGGGTGTACATATAGATGAGAATGATCAATTCTCAATATGTCCGTGTCCCATGATTTAATAATAACAATAAACAACCCCCGTGTGGGGGTTGAGTAGACACTTTGTCAACTGGCTACTTTTATGAAAATTCCCTAATGTAAAGTTCATAATTAATGATGTCATCTAATTCTACTGGAATATCCTCTTTAAGAATATTCCGTAGTTTAGCAGTAGATGATCTGCGAATTTCTTCATGTGTTAATTCTAAGTTCATACCAGTGAGTCAAGTCTGGATTGTGGAATTTCTTTGGCATCTCTGGCACCCCACTTGTTGATATGACGTGAAGTTGTAGTTGACCAGTATTTTTCAGTTTTAACAAATCCTTCACCAAAGATGTATGCTGCAACGGGTGTGCGGTATGAAAACAAAATCCTTGCGTCTTTTGTTTCTACTTCGGTCATGTTTGATGCGATTGGTGTAAGTTGCATTAATGCTCCTTTTGTTTGTATACATCTATTATTGCATTAAAAAACCCCCGTTAGGGGGTTGAGTGGACACCTTGCAAACTGGCCTCAATCTGCATTTAATGTGGATCTTCCACGCCATACTGTAAACGGGCGTTGAAGTTTCTCATGTTCTTGAGCAAACTCCTGTAAGAAGTAATCAACTGTAAATTCATTCTCTGAACAGAATTTTTCGATTTCAGAGTAGATTGAAGGATCGTAATTTCTCATGTGAAAATCAATAGGGTTGACGGTTGGAGATGGTTTCATTTTAGTAATCAATCTTTGAGTTGAAGTACTCCTCAACATCAAATTTAGTTTCTTCCTTGGTTTCTGAGAACGCTTGTTCCATCAGTATGGAAAGTGCCTCTTCTTCAAAACGTGGATCCATGGTGATAAAAATTCCTTTAACTCTTTAATAATAACAAAAAATTATCCCCTATAGGGGATAAGTGGCCAGCTTGGTCACTGGCACATATCATAAAATCTGTTGTTGGCGATTTCGATTTGTTTCTCTTCTTCCATATATGGAAATGCTTCTTTCACGTCTTCAAAGATTTCTAAAAGCATGTCTTCGTGGTGTAGTGTACTCATTATGATAACTCCTGTATAAGTTCGTTCATTTCTCCAACATGTGCTTCGCCATAGTCTGCCCCGTCTGGAGTTGCATGAAAACCGCACATTACTTGCATTTCAAATAAAAATTCCATGTAGTCTTCACATGTCTTTGCAATGTTGTAAATGCACTCTTCGTTTTGGATCCATAAAGCACAGTTCCAAGTTGTCCAGTCTGCCCATCCGTTGTAAGTTTGATCTGTCATGTAGGAAAATTGTTTGTTTATACTACTATTATAAAACCCCACTCTTACGAAATGGGGTTATATTGTGCCAGTAATTTAATTGGCACACTAATATGCGGATCTAAAAATTTCGTACATTACGTCCGTGGTCTCTGTTAGAATATCAGATGATCCGAACTGCTCTTGCAAAAAGTCCTCATCGTGATCCTGATACTCAGATAATGCACTGTCGATTACGTTCCACTGGTCATCTGTGAAGAAATCACGCACTAAATTAATATCCTTGTGAGAATAATCTTTGCCGTTGATTGTTAAGAATGGATCCTTCATAAAAAATTGGTTCTTTATGTACTCTTTAATAATACCAATAAAAAACCCCCATTAGGGGGTTGAGTGTGCCACTAATAAAAGTGTCCTAGTTTGGTAGATATCCTGCAAATTCCATGCCAGGCTCATCATAAAACCAACTAATTCCAACATCTGGAAAGTTTTCTTTTATCTTATCAAATACTCCATAAGGTGGGGCCCATGCTGTCATAAATTCAAATTGGGCCCAACCTTCATCAATTTCTGCTGCATGTTTGTCGCACATATCCCACTTAGTTCCCCAGTTATCGCAACACCAGTGATACCAGCGATCATCATTTTTACCATCTGGGAAGTTGTAAGTTTCACAGACGATTTCACCTTTGTCGTTTTTGTGGACTTCTTTTACTGGGAGTTCACCTTTGGCATTCGGGATTGTTTTGAAATCAGGCATTGGGAAAATTTCATTAAATGGATTAGGGCCATCTAATAGTTTAACTAACCTATCAAACTGTTCAGTGTTTCCGTTGTCGGATAGATTAACACGATTGTTGCACCAATTTGGCATTTAATCTCCTGTAAGGTTTGGGGTGTGATCAGTTACTGCAGATGAGCAAAATCAGTTACTGCAGATGACCACATTTATATAATAACAAAAAAAGCACCCAATGAGAGGGTGCTTGTGACAGTTTGTTAATTGGTTCGAGCCAGCACTAATTCATGATGAATTGAAAATAATTCATGCATGTCCACATCGCTCCACTCTGTCCACTCACTCACATAATCTCTCTGCTCATAAGCAACCGTATTATCAACATAAGTCGGTGCAGACTTGAAATTATTATTTGCATCTAACCAAAACGTTCTACCTAGGACTTCAGATTGGATCATCAGAGAAAATGTAATTCACTCTTATAATATAATTCAGGATCCTGAAGAATGGGAAAACTATGTGCCAGTATATAAAGTGGTATACTATTCATTTAAATGTATACAAAATCGATTATAATAGAAGCATGAAAGATCGAGGGTACGATCTATAAAATCTTCGTCACTTCACCTGCGATAAAATAATAGTTGAGAATTCTCAATAACAAACTCTTATTGAGAATGAATATAAGTCTTGTGCCAATCTATGGGCTGGTATAATATTGAATTATTATATAATATCCGTGCTATAATATGATATGTGAATGTATCACATAGTACATATGTATCTAGTGTAATGTATATACTATATGTGTATCATAATGTATGCACACATCTCGTACACATATCTCGCACTAATCATGCATAATGTGTATATGCGAGCTCTGTGTAATTGTGTGTATCTCGTGCATATTCCTCGTCGAGATCATATGTATCTTGCATATTGTATGCATAATTCTCGTCGAGATTATCATGACATGAGATCTCGTAGTCCCAAACTGTTGATGCGTCGTAGTCGTTCATGTCTAGTCGAGATTTTGTTCTTATGTATATTATAGTATAATATCGTCGAGATGTCAAGTATAAATCTCGTCGAGTTTTTATATGATAATAATATATTTATACTACTTTAGCGTTTTTGTGTAGTTTCCGTGACATTTTCCCGCCCTGTGGCTTGACAGACTACGATCCTCATGCTACGCTCGCTTAGGTCACAAGGACTGGCTGGTTTATCAGAACCATTATGAGAATAATAACACCTTATTGAGACGCAATAAGCACACCCTATTGAGAATGAGATAATAAACAGTTTTATATTTATAAAGCCATTTAAAACCTATTTTTAAACATATTATGTAACAGAGCTTGATACAAAATCCCTACTGTGGGTCTCCATACCTTCCCTCCTGTGACTTATACATATCCACCATGAATTTTTCCCTGTTTTGAGAGTAAAATTCCTTTCTTCCACTGTCCTCATCCCATTGAATAATCGTATCATCATTCTTATTCTTTCGTTTCTTTACAAATCTGAGATTTTTCCACTCAGTATCATAACATATCAGAAGAGTATGAATTAATTTATGATTACGATCTATCTTTGTATATTCACAATATGGTTTAGGTTTAGTTCCAATCTCAATGGTAATATACCTTGGTACTGGTCTCCAGTTAAACTTAACCCTCTTGTCATTATCTATGACATCACATTTAAAATAAACCCATCCCTCATGTTTCATTCCCAAATCCGTAGTCCAGATTACATAATCATTGACTTCGGGTTCATACATTATGCCACTCTGAATACTTTAAGTCTCTCTGATGAGACACCATCATTCATGTATTCTTTTAATTGATTGTCACACTGTTCTTTGGTTAGATTGGTTGCTCTCTCATCAACAAGTTCCCATCCAGTTGTTCCCAGTTGTCTTACCTCATAGAGTTTGTTCTCAGTCATTGTATTTGTGTCCTCAATTGTGTGGATTATATTTGTTCATAGTATATATTATTACTATGAGTAAAATAAGTAAAATAGAAAAAAAAGTAATCATGCATCTCCGTGCCAATTGCCAGTTGTATCCCACATATACTCAAGATATAGGGGCCACTCGCTGTCATATGCCTCAATTTCATGTGGTTGGATCGCATAATCTAGCTCGGTCACTCGAATACCATCCCAGATCATTCTACCACACTTATATGTTATCTGTCCTCTTACCATCTGTTTTAAATGCACAAGTTCATGTATAAGTGTAATGATATACCATGTCTTTGGCATCTGAGATTGTAGATCAATTACAAAGTCTCTGGGCCGATGAATATCACCGTACTCAGGACACACATCACAAAATCCAGTTCCATAATCATTCTTTAAATCATCATGTCTGATATCAATGTATAATTTGTGCCTTGGTAGAAACTTGGTTATAAACCAATCAACAACGTCTTTACAGAGTTGTTCGCTATAACCAATGCCAGAAGTTGTGAGAAAATACATGTTGACCAGTGTAGAAACCAGATAAAAGAAGAAATAAAAATAAGTTTTTCCCTTGCAGTCATATCTTTACTCATTATAACATACTCCACTCATGTTTGTCTACCTTATTCGGCAACACCATCCTTACCCTCCAAATCAATTTTATCCGCTTTTGCATACTGTTCAGTTAATGTCTTTACCTCATCAATCAGATTTGAGTAATCCCAGTTTTCTTCAATTTGTTCAGAGATGATATACACCTCATTACGTGTCAGGCCTGGATAGAGGTCTCTTACTGTTCGATCCACATTTAATTTGATTTTAAAACTCATTTAACTTTCTCCTTACAAGTACATGCAATTGAAATTCTCTTTAACTTATCATATATCAAATCAATTTCCTTGTCAATATCATTATTATAAGAAATAAACTCACATAGTGACCGTAGTTCTTCTTTGGATAGATCAACCAACATTATGTCAATCCCCACTTAATTTTTAAATAATTCTCATCATGTATTCTTCCGAGAGCATCCAAATCATCATTTCCCTGACTATCGGTGCATTTGAATACGAACTCCTCACAAAAGTACTCAACTGATGCAATGCCAAATTCTTCGATGGTTTTGAACATCTCACCAATCATAAGATCATCTAATTCAAGATATTCAATACAATAGGCAAGGTTTTTCTCAATTTGTGTTGTGTGTGACATAAAATTAAACTCCTGTTGTGATTAAAGAATTAACATAAGATTGTTGATTATCCTCTTCCATTACTGTATCCCATACATCAATATATGCAGTTAACCAACGTGTTTGATAATCACTTAAACTCTTATCTTCGGATAACTCATTTGAGTATAGCAGATCATCTGCACTCATAAATGGTAAATTGTGCTTAGTGCAGAAGTCCTGTAGGATTTCGCATAAGAGATCAATTCTGTCAACGATTACAGTCATTATGCAACCTCCATCATCTTAGCAACGAAAGCACCCATGAGTGTCTGATAGATGTCATCACATATTTTTGTGAGTTCATCATCACTTGCACCAATACTGGGGTGATATGAAACAAAATCCTCTACTGGATCTCCACCCAGAGTAACCTCTCTGATTGAAACATCAGCATTATCATCAATAAATGCTTCGTGTAAAACTGTTTCGTTTTGCCATGTGTTTTCAAAAATCATAAGACCTCTGTGATGTATATACTTATTATAATGGATAATTTGCTCATATTTATGATGAGTGTGCCACTAATCTAGGTGGCCTATCCACATTCCATATCATATTGTGCCTGTGATACCATAATGCTGTCCACTTTTTCTCTTACTAAATTACACCACTCAATATCTTCCTCATCAAGATTTGGATTTGCTTCAAGGTAATACTTTAATGCGTAGTCTATTGTTGTAAGTTCATAGTTGTCTAACTGCATAGTAATCTCCACTCATTTTTTTCTATCATAGCACCACATCCCTGACAACTGAGTGCTGAAAAACTAAAATGATATACAGTTGCAACTTTGTTACAATCGGGGCAAACTATCTGTTTACCCCACATCCCTGCTCTGGTATGTTTGTTTACTGTTTGCATTACCACTCCTCCTTTGGTCTTTTACTTTGTGCCTTGATAACCTTCTCTCTGTGATTAATAATAGTTTGGTCTAATTTTCTTGCTACGTTATCAAGTAAGTCCTGATCTGCCTGTTCAACATCATTCCAATGTTCAATAAAGTTTACTAGAGATACAATCTCTGTGTCTGATAGATTGATCTTAAAATTCATTTTATAGATACCCCGCTACTTCCATTCCTGGTTCATCAAAGAACCATGAGAATGATAGGTCTGGGAACATTTCCCTTAACTTAAAGCATATTGATTCGGGTGGACTCCATGCTGTACTGAAATTGATCTCAACAATTTCATCATCTTCATAATCAATCTCAACTCCACCTGTAATATCCCATTTGGTATCCCAATTAGCAATGTTCCAATCATACCAACGTGAATCCTGTTTTCCACTCTTCGGAAATGATGTCGTTTGAAACATTACCTTACCATCTGCATCTTTGTGATCTTCGGTTACTGGTAACTCTCCATCTTCATTTGGAATGTTGTTCCAATCTGGACTCGGAATTATTTTACCAAAAACTGTGTCTTTTGATTCAAAGATGTCCACTACTTTTGAGACTTCTTCTTCGTTACCATAAACTGTAACTCTGTTTCTGCACCAATTTGGCATTTTAACTCCTTTGTGTGTATGTACTAATTATAATCGGTAGTATTCAAAAATCCACCTATTGTGTGACAGTAATTAAACTGTCTTTTTAAAAATGTGACCATAAGAGTAATCAATCATATCACAATCAATTTCAACATAGTCCTTTGAAAGTTTAGTTTCCCATATATTTTCATAGTCAACTGTTAACCAATCTGGTAAATTCTTTGTTGGTTTCCAATTTAAAATTTCATTTGCTTTTGAATAATCAGCCAATGTCATATCATATTCACCAGGTCTTCTTGGTATAAATTGTATCTCTGAACCAAACATTTCTGTTATTTCTATTATGGA
>Ga0209232_1000229_pt1 | contig 35668 bp, 42 predicted proteins | sample ETNvirenome_2_60_FD_184066 | JGI IMG/M metagenome (GOLD analysis project Ga0209232, IMG submission 184066) | Marine viral communities from the Pacific Ocean - ETNP_2_60 (SPAdes) (version 2) | ecosystem: Environmental > Aquatic > Marine > Oceanic | place: Pacific Ocean | collected 2013-06-22
AAGCCATAGCAGAGCTAAGAGCAGACGAGCGTATAGAAAAAGAAAACAGGCAGGCTGTAGTTACCCAAGAAGATGGCGATGTAGGCATAGGGACAACCACCCCGCCAGCACCACCGCAAGGGCCAAGACCTATCAAGAACAAGACTGTCTACGAGCTTGGTAAAAACTTAAAAGAATCCCGTGACGGAATTTTAATAGATATCATAAAGCGATCCGACAAGCCTTCTCGTCTTCCGCTTTATAAACAGTCCAGTATAATTGAGGAGCTAAACAAAAGGTACAAAGGAACACTGCCAGAAAATTTTGATAAATTATCAAATGAGGAGAAGACTGAAATTATTGAAGACTTCTTAGCTGGGTGGCGTGAACGCGACGACTTTACGGCTTCACACCACATAGATAACGTAGAAGAGAACCATACTAAAGAAACAATAAATAGTGTTGATGGTCTTGGATCAATAGTCTACTTCAGAAAAGGTGAGTGGAAACTTTATAACGAAGGGGAAACCGTTGATGTTAAATCCGAAAAGGTTCAGATGTATGATGGGTCAGTTAGATATAGCAGAACCATTACCAAGCAGATAGGGAATAAAAGAAGAACTTTTACTATTATGCCCGGCGGGGGAATGAGGGATATCACTGAAGTAGATATCACTCCTGCTGCTACCCAAGAAGATGGCGATGTAGGCACAGGCACAACTACGCCAGAACAATCTGTTACCGAGACGCAAGAAGTACCAACTCCTACATTACCACCACAACCAGAAACTGATTACGTAATAGCCAACACAGTTAAAAGAAAGGTTGGTAAAAAATTTAACTGGGTCAAAGACGATCAAGTTAAAGACGCTCCCATAGAGGTAGAACTAGAGTACACGCTTCGCCCGGAAAACCCACAGCAAGCTGTTCTTAAATACAACAAGAACACAAAGAGTTGGGGGATCGGTTACTACCAAGGAGTTTCTTCAACAGGCAAACCCAAGTTCAATGAGGAGTTTACAATCCAAGATGATAGTGCAATTGAAACTATACTTGATTCAAAGAAGAGGGTTGTTGGCGCACGGATTCCTAAGAACATAACCACTCAAGATTTCATAGCTAACGACCAGAACAAAGAGGACGGCAGAGTATGGAAGGTAACAAAGTCAGACACTAGTAAGAGGACTGATAAAGCTAAGACAGATGTAGTTCCTCAACAAGAGATTGCGTTGAAAGTAGTTGATGCAATCAAAAACCAGAACATTAAGAACATCCTAAAGCCGCTTGTTGAAAGCAATACAGTTACTCTTGGCCAGATGCGGGCGTTAATTAACGCATCAGGAGTTAAGGGGGCTAAAGGTACGGATGTGTATGCAGGAACAGTTGCTGATCCTAGTACATTAGGCAGGCATTTACTCAAGGCTATAAGCAACTCTTCTGAGCCTTCAGTTTATAGGCGTATAGTAGGAGACCCCCGGCAAACAACTACACCCACAGATGAATCCACTGCTGGGTCTTTGAAAGATGAGCAGAACCTAGCACTGTCTCTTAAATCTAAAGCCAAAGGTAAGGGGTTGAAAGAGCGCAGGACTGTAGCACTTATATCTTTGCTTCAAGCAGCAGGAGAAAAGGCTGAAGCAAATAAGGCTGGCCTGTTTGAGTTTGATGAGGCTAGGCAGGCTGGCGGCACTGGCAGGCTCCAACCAACCACGCAACAAACACAAGCAGAGGCTTTAGATGAGTTTGCCCCAGAAGATTTTGAGGTAGACCAAGCAGCGGAACAGCAGCAAAGAGAATCTGAAGCTATTGAAGCGCAAGTGGAGGAATCCATAGACGCAGCGCAAGGCGCACAACGCCAAAGAACACTTGAAGACAGGGAGGCTGATGCCTTTGTAAAGGAACAAGCCGACAAGATTGAGGGGCTTGCCAATAGTTCAGATGAGCAGCAAAGCAAACAGGGCATTCAGATTTTAAGACGCCTTGACTCTTTGAATTTAAACCCGGAGACCATGACCGAACAAGATAAGGTCAAGGCCCGTAAGTTTGCAGAGCAAGTACATAAAGACCCGCAAACTTTCTATGAGAACCTACCTCTAATTAAACAAGAACTAGCTGGCAGTATAGCCTCACAGAAAAAAAGAGGAGCAACTAGTACTATTCCCGATTTACCTAAAGCAAAGGGAGCGGCACAAATAAAAGAGTTGGTTAACAGGACAGACAATGGATTAACTGAAGAGCAGAGAAGAGTCTTCAATAAGTTCATTGAAGTCTTAGACCAGAAAACCCTAGCACTTCTGACGCTTGAGATTACTGGAGGTGTAGATATAGATGGCAATGAGACTGTCACGTTTGATGGTACGTTCAACGCTTTAACTAACGCAGCCAAGATTGCCAACAGCGCGAACCCGGAAGTTGTTGCCGAAGAGATTGCCCACTTCACGGCAAAGCTTTTACCTGAGCAGTACAGAAAAAGGGTGAAGAGCCTACAGCTTAAAGCTTTTGAAAAGGAAGAGAAGAGGATTAAGAAGGCTATTAAGAAAGCCACCGGAACAGAAAGGCTCATACTTCAAACGGAACTGGACATTTTAGATGAGGCCAAGAAGAGCGCAGGGGAATTAAGTTCTGCAAACTATGCAAGAATCAGAACTAATGCAGCAGCAAAGAACGGGATCATCCTTTCTGAAGTGCCTAGTGATACCCCCTTATACTATGACAGTATAGCAGGATCAATAGGAGAGGGGCTTAACTTATGGAGCTACCCTGCCCAAGATATCTCTTCTGCTGACACCTCAATAAACCAAGGCAGGATGCCTACCACCTTCACATCTAACTTTGTTGAGTTTGTTCCCGGCGGGATAAACGCAGACATAGGGGGCGGTAGGTTTGACAACGCTACTGAATACTTAAAATCACTGGGCGTTGAGAATTTAATTTATGATCCTTTCAATAGGACTATAGAGCATAACAATCAAGTAGTAGCTAGGATTGCCAACGGGCAAGCCGATACTGCTACCGTAAACAACGTGCTTAATGTGATTAAAGAAGCGCGTGTCCGTCAGTTGGTTATAGCTCAGGCAGCTAATGCAGTTAAGCCCGGAGGTACTGTTTACTTTAAAATCTTTGAAGGGAACAGGACAGGGGAGGGAGCTTCACCTAAGACAAAGCCAGACAACTGGCAGGAGAACAGGAAGGCGGCTGATTATCTGCCAGAGATTGAGAACAGATTTGGAAACGTGCAACGCCGTGGCGATATCATCATTGCCAAGGAACCTAAGATTGAATCTGAAATAGCTGGATCAATTGCTGCGTTCAATCCGGGCAACTGGGAGCAAGGAGAAGGCTTTGACGCTAAGGCTTTGCAGCTTATAGACAAGCCGCAAGTTAATACTCCTGAGTTTGCGGAATGGTTTGGGGACTCTGTCCTTAAAACTGCTGACGGCAAGCCGTTGATATTCTTTCACGCCACAACATTTGATGGACAGATAGATAGGTTTGATGAGCTTAGTGGATTTATTGATAGGAAGAGAGCGGAGCTTGGGCTTAGTGAATCAGACCCTCTCCCAGATTATGTTCAAGCAGAGGTTGTTCAGAACAATGATAAAAGAATAGGTCACTTCTTCTCTCCCGACCCAGTGTTTGGGCAACTCTACTTAGGAAACGTAGAACCGGGTACTGAGCCTTACAATAAAATGTCTAGCTTATTGCTATCTGATAATAAGCTAGTGAACAATGATGCTGCATACTTCAAAGGCCACGGAACTGACTTAACTATATACCCAGTGTACATAAGGGCAGAGAATCCTTTTGATGGCTCTAACCCAGAACACCGGCTCCGTTTAGAGCAGGCAGTTGCTGATGCTTATGCTGACGCTGCGTACCTTCAAGAGCAGCTAGACATGGACAAGGCGTGGAGTTCAAATGTGAAACTAGCAGATGCTTTAAATTATCAACAAGAGCCTGACGTTGCAGAACTTGAATCATTTGGCTATACGCAAGAAGAAATAGACATGGAGTTGGAAACCTTTGCCGAGGAAAGCGCAAAGATAAACGCTGCACTTGAAAGACTAAGTAACGGCTTCTCCGTGGAAACAGTAGGCAACCTTCAACAGATTCAGAAAGGAATAATAAGGGAAGATTTATATCTCAATAAGGTTAAGCAAGCTGTTAGCGAGCTAGAGTACAAGCACTGGAGTGAAGTAGAGAAGTTTACCAGACACATTAAGTACGCAGGGTTTGATGGTTATTACATCAATGAAATGGGCAGAGATAACCTAGCTGTATTTGATAACAATCAGATCAAGTCAGCCATCTCTAACACTGGTGAGTTTTCTACCGACCCTGACAGTGTAATATCTGGCTCTATCTCTCAGGAACAGGCGGGTATACTTGACCGGATTGATCAAGATTTATATGGGATCATCAACCCCGATGAGTTCTATGCCCGCAATCTGGTTAAGCAGTCTACAGAGGGGGCGTTTAAGAGAGGCGTAGAGATTGCCTTGGATATTGTCAGCGCGTTACTAGACAACAGTCTGATACGTGTTGAGTCAGTAGCTGCGCGAAGAGAAAAGAGGAGGTTCTTTAGTGAGGTAGAGAAGATGTTGAAGACTGGCAAAGGGCTGGACTTTAACAGGGCAGCAAAGCCGGGGGGACTTTTAACGCGAAGCGCAATGGACGCTGGAAGTATATACATATCCAGCGCAAAGAAACTCACGACAGATTTATCCACACTGGAGAAGGCAGGCAGAGGGGAAAGTGCAGACTTACTAAAAGGACAGGCGGCGGCAGCAACTACCACTGTCAGTTCCATATTAAATAGGATACTTGCTGGCAAGACTCCCACTAAGCAAGTAAGCAAACTAATTAAAAAGAACATTGTGGATAGTGTTGGTGCTGTTGCTGCCGATTCTATTCTTCCGAAGGAGTATGAAGCGCAGAAGCAGAAGTTCATTGAAGACGGTAGGCCAGAGTTGGCAAAGGTCTTAGCTGACACAAGTTTAACATTCCTTAAAACACTGCAATCAAGGATGAGGTGGGTGGAAACAAACTACCAAAACCTTGCTAAAGAGTTACGTTCAGAGCGTGTTAAAAAAATAATCAGCAAAGCAGACGACGCGCTCCAGAAGGAGGCAAAAGAAGTAGCAATCTTCAGGGAACTTGAGCGTCAATTCAGGATTGCAGCTATAGCTGTAGCGTCAGAGTCAACAGATGTTAGGGCTGCAAACGTATTGCTTAACATTGCAGGGAATGAAGAGACGCTTCTGGAAAATCAGCGTGACGTTGCAAACATCCGAGGCAAAGCAAAAGAGATTGCGCGTGTAGTTTCAAAGGCGGCTTTAGGGTCAGAGATATTAGAAGTAAATCCTAACGCAACGGCGGCAGATGTAGCCGCTCAGGCAGACAGGATTCTTGAGGTGTACAGTAAGGAGAGAACACTGAACCCCAATGCTCCTGCATTAGCTGAACCGGGAACCAAGACATACAAGAAGTGGCAGCTTGCTGCTGGTATCTTGGCTACCAATAAGTCATTAAAAGAAAACGCACTGGCGTTGGTCTTCTCAGAAGATGGAGACCTTGAGCAAGATGGTATTCAGAAGTTTGCTGATGACTTGATCCGTGGGCTAGAAGATACTGACCCATCAGTAAAGGCTAAAGCTATTGCTGCTGCAACCAAGCGCGTTACGAATTACGCTAAGAAATCTGAAAGGCAACGTCTTATTTTTCAGAAGCAGTATGAGCCGCTGAACACTTTGTTCAACAGGCTGCAAGCTTACAACGAGGCAAGGCAGATAGCAGATAGATTCCTAAATGATCCAGAGTTAAAGGCATACCTAGCAACTTTAAATAAAGATGCTAAAGCAATAGAGACTCCTGTCTTCAGAATAAAAGAAGGCAAAGAAGGAGTGGAAGAGGAAGTGTTTCTGGATGGGGTAATGCCAGACAACTACCAAAACAATACTCTTATTATTCCTGTTCCACAAAGAGGGACGGACAAAGCTAAGGTTGTAGTTGTTGAGATACTCTCAGATAAAAAAGGAGACGAGAACCTAGCGAGAATGCGCGAGGCTTATGATGCAATTACAGATTGGCTGATAACTAATGGAGCCGAGCATGAGTACTTTGATTACTATCAAGCTTGGCAGAACAGTCTTGAAAATATTTATATGTCCGAGCTTGTCATGCACCCGAAACAAAATGTTCGTGCGCTTGCAAGCAAGTGGTCTTTTTCTGTCTTAGACCAAACCCTTAACAACATTCCGGGTAGGTCTGTTGAGGTCACTAAACAATTGGTAAGAAGGCACAACTTGTACTACCAGAGAATGGCGGCTTGGGCCGCTACTTACGGAGACGCTTGGAAGAACAAGATAAAAGCAGCAGCCAAGAGTCATGGCTATGATACTAACTTTAACACTATAGATAGAGATGAAACCTATAGGCAGTGGGAGTTGTCTGTAGGGAACGAGCTAAGGGCATCTCATCAAGAAGGGGGGAGGAACTTAGAAGAAGGTGATTTCTTAATGTCAGGCGAGCAAGTCACTGAAGCTGACATGGCCTTGTTAAATTTTGAAGGGCAGATCACAGATGAAGCTTATGCACTTAATCAAAACATTGCAGACCTAGATAAGTCTGTTACTCCAACATACATTGTAGACAGGAAGAAAGGGGCAGCCCCGATTGTCAGGCTTCCTTTAGCAAAAGGTAAGACATTCCTTCCTCGCGTCTTCAGCGAAAGAGCAAAGACATTCCTCTCCAATTACCGCACGTTAAGAAACGCAACACCAAATGGAGAGCTTGGGCCGAAAGACTTTAGCGACTTATTCACAGGGCATGAAGAGGCACTGCTATCTTTTATAGTGGACAGGAACCCAGAGTTTATTAAGAGGCCAAGCGAACTAGAAGAAGCTTACTCAAAACTTGCTGCGGCTATTGGGGATGGCAGCTTAGACTCTGTAAGCGCAGACGATGTGGTTGATTTTCTGCAATCAGAAACTGGCAAGGGCAGAGCAGAAATAAAACAGCTTATACTGTCAGAGTATAAGGACATTCTTAATTCTCTGGAAAGGATAATACTTCCATCTGAAAACACAAAACGCACGGCTGTGTATACAGACCTTGAGGCAGAGGGGCCGTTTGTTAAGGCGCGTTCAAATGCTTTAGGCCCGTACTATTTTTACCAGTATGGCTTTAGGAATGAATCAGACTTGAAGAAGTTTGCTTTAATGGGCAGCAGTAAGCCTCTTGAAAATGTAATGCTTTCAATTCAAAGCATACAGAGAGAGTATGAAACTTTAGAGAATAATATTATTAAAAGGAGGAGAGAGCTTATTAAGGAAGGCTTCCCGAAAAACTCTCCCGCTTTAGAGAAGAGACTAAGGAAAGAGTTCAAGCTTGAAGCTTCAACAGGAACGACTTATATCCCGACAATAGATGAGCTTTATTTCTGGAAGAGGAGGCTTGGAGATATTGCGGAGACCTACGCTACAGCTTATTCCCCCGGAAGTGCTGGCTCAAAAGAAGATATAATGCCGGGAGGATTTCACCGCGCTCAATCAGCAGTGCTTGGAACAACTCTCCTAGCTGCCAGTACTTTAATTAGAAACAGCACTGATGCCAGTGTGATAGGCGGCTCCAATCTTGCCGCTGCACAAGGGCAAACAGGGGCTGCTTCTTTCTTGAAGGGTTTGCTTCTTAGGTGGCCGACATCTATTGGCAAGATGGGGGTATCTACTGGAGCATCTGCTATCAGGTACACCACCGGGCTGGAAACTCAGCTAACTAGAACAGAAGCTGGCAAGAAAGTTTTTGCTCCGAAGTTTAGCTGGGATAAGCCTGCGCTTATTTTTAAATCACTCCCCGGAATGATAGATGCCTTCATAAAGGCGAGAGGTTTACATAAAGCAACCGCTCCAATTACTGGCTTTCTTGCTCCAGCGGTGGAGGAGTTTTTTCAGAATATGCCACTGCGCTTGCATGAGGCCCGCTTACTTAAAGAGCGCGGGCTTGATATGCCGGTAACTCCAATTGAAACAGAGCAGGCTTTTTATGGGGACTTGATGAGTGGAGGAAACGGGATCAACTCCTACAAAACTGACAGTGAATTTGTTCAACTTCTTGGAAGGTCAATTCAGTCTGGCTTTGGGCAAGCCGAGGCCGCACTTGCTTTGGTTGGCAGGCCAGCGTTTCCCCGTATGGGAGATATCAGCGGTAACGTGCAGCTTTGGAATGCAGGCATAGAGTTTGTAAGGAATATAGAGAGGATGCTTAGGTTGTCCTACAACAGAAGGAAGATTTACGGGGACAGTTTAACAGAAGACATATCTGAAGAAGAGTTATTGGGTAGGTACTTGTATATTATGAGAGCCAACAAGGCTTCATTTAATAACGCTTTAGGTATGATGGCTAGAGGGGGAGTTACAAACTTCCAGAAGGAAGCTAAGAAGTTCTTTCAAGATTTAGAAAGCGGAGAAGAAACACAGTTCTTAACTGATCTGCAAAGAAACAGTATTGCGGAGGGATGGGTTACTCAGTCTAACTCAGCAACCCCAAGTAACAGGCCAGCATGGGCAAGACTCACCAAAACAAATCAAGCACTTTTAGCATTGATGGGTTGGGGAACTAACGCAATCCAGAACCTAGCAAACGTAACTATAGGCAGGAGTAGGAAGGGAACTGCCAGTGATAAAGCACAGCAGTCTTTTGCGAGTATGATATGGATACTTAGCTTTCTGGCTTCTTCAATACCGGCGGGGATTTTAGCTATGATTCTAATTAATTGGTTTAATAGAATCTTTATGGGCAGAGAGCCGAAGAAGGGAATGCCTTATGATAAGAAAGACCCTAATGATGTGGCGCGTTCTTTCATTGGCCTGTCAACAAGTTCAGTTCCAATGGCAGGGGCAGCACTGGAGTCTATTGTTGATGAAGCACCTTCAAGGGGAATGATGCACCCCGGCAGTTTGTTTGCATCAAAGGCTGGTGTTGTTGTTAAGTATTTAGCTGAGACTGTTGAAACAAAAGACCCTACTTATGGGCTTGAGAGTTTGGCTCGCGGAATGGCCCCAATGGTTGTCAGCGTTAAAGATCAGTTCACTGAATACGGACAAGGATGGTTGGGCTTCACCAATGCGTCTAACGCTATACGTAATTTCTATAAGCCATCTGATGTGAGACATTTTAAAGGCCAGACTATTGCGTCAACAGTTGCAAACATTAATGTCCTAACAACTGACGCAAGGCTATTCCAATCAGCACTTGGCAGGGGGGATGTGGAAGAGGCGACTAGGTTAAGGATCGTGATGTTAAACAGCTTAAAGGAAGAAGACCCTAAGTTGTCTAACCTTGAGGCCGAGAGGAAGTTAAACTCCCATCTTAGGTTGAAGACGCCACTGCATTACGCTCTTGCTCCGGGGACTATCCCGACAAGAAGTCAGTTCATAGAAGAGATGAGCGTAATGAAAGCTAAAGATAAAGATTGGTTTGATAAAACCATGAAGACTTTAGATACCTTCAATCAATTTTACATAGATTTTGGAATTGATAGAGATGGAATCTGGGAGGCAGAAGAAGATACCTTGCCTTACTTTAGGATGCAAAACCCGCAACGCCCCGGAAGCAGGGAGCGGATAAAGAAAAGTCCAACGCGATTAGGTATGCCTCAACCTAACATCTAACTAGGCAAGGGCAGAGGCTTTGGGGAGGTAGTAACCCGTGCGTACCCTTTAAGGAATTTCCAAGATGATCAGAGGAGAAAGACAAACATCTCTGCACCCACGTTCCTAACCTAGTTATTTTTAAATAAAGTCTCCATATGCTTTGACATGGCGTCATTAACAAACTTATTTCGCGCTGCATCATCAGCCCTTTGTTCCTCAAGAGCTTTCTTGCATATTAATTCCATCTCAAAATGCCTCATAATTTTTTTGATTGTTCTTTGTGAGAACTTCCTTACATCACTAAAGCTCCCTGTTACCCAATAAGATTCTCCTGCATTAATGATGTCATTGAACTCATCAACGTGCGCCTTCCTTGCAGTTGGGTTGCTCATGCGGCCACCAAAAAGAAGGCGCATCATGTCAGGTATGTCTTCCTCTGCTTCATAATAGAAAGGATCATCAAGCCTCACCTTCCCAGACTGTGCATGGTGGCAAGAGTTAGGGTATTTCTCGTCATAATAGTTAGGCTGCGGCTCTCCTTTGTAGTTTAAAAGGTATAGCGAGTCTATAAACTCATGCACTTCCCAGTTGTATTTAAACCACTCTCCTCTTGAGTGATGCTTTTTTAAATGATGGTGAATCTTTTTTTCTATGGCTTCATTTCCCGGTATATAACCCAAGACTGTAAGCTTGATGGGGCTGCTTAGTTGAATGGCAGTCAAGCGTTTTTGTGGGTCTTTTGATATGCCTACTTTAACATAAGACTTTTCATCCCACCCTTTGCTACCGTATCCATCCTCCTCTATTGCTTCAAGATAACCTTCATAGCCGTGAAGTATGAAGTACACATAACAATCGTTCTCTTCATTGAGATACTTATCATCAAGCATACACTTCTCAATTTGTCTATCTGTCATTGTCTGTCAGAGAAATGAGTTACTGCTGATAGCAGGATAAAGAATATCACTATGCTAATCAGCACGTGTTCGTTCATACAGTTATGCTTCCCTCTAGTGCTTTGGATATATCTTCCTCGTCCCTGTCTATATATCTCTGAAGCATAGCGGGACTTTCCCATCCAATGATCTCAGTTATGGTAGTTGTTCTGACCCCCTGCTTTAACATACGTGTGGCAGCACCATGACGCAGACAGTGGAACGTCAAGGAGTGATCCAGTCCTGCGTCTTTCACAATCTTCTTGAACTGATTAGACAAAGTACCGCGAAAATAATATCGGTCACGTGCTAAAGGGAAGTAGTACGTATCATCTTCATGGGGAACCTTTGATAATGCTAGGTCAACATCTGGCACAAGAGGAAGGATGATCTCCTTCTTCTTTCTTTTAGCAGGGATGAACTTAATCTGCTTGGTCTTGTTGTTAACCCAAGGCCGCTGGAAGCAAGCAGTATCCCCTAGCCTCATGCCGTAGTGCCAACCCAACAGGATCATTGGAGTCCAGTAGTCAGAGTAAGGAGAGTCATAACTTGAGTTAAGTAATTCCTTAGCCTCGTCTGGCTTGAACCCGATGATGGTAGCCGCCTCTTCTTTAAACCTTGGTATCATTGAGGCCGGGTTCCTTGTTATCTGTCCGCTTTCCAAGAAGTACTTAAAGAAAGACTTCAAGCAAGTAAGGATGGCGTTCAGAGTGTTGCCTTTAACCGGCACTCCCTTGTTGCTCCTCTTGCACGAAACAAGAAACGAGTGGAGAGTACTATGGTCTAGCGGGTTCTGCTTTGTGGTGAAGCAGTGTCTGGAAAACTTGCTTAGGTAGTTCTCATAAACAAGTATTGTATTGTCAGAAGCCCCCAGCTTTTTCCAGCCGATGTACTCCTTTATCATTTGTGGTAGCGTTTTTGTTTTCTTCATGGCTTATACTGTCACAGTTTAAATAAGGATAACAGATAGTCTCTGTTGATTGCTCCTTTAACGTGGGCCATTGCTGGGCCTCTCATTAAATACTTTCTGGTTTTAGCTTGGTTGACTAGGTCAACTCCGCAGGCGTCTGCAAACGCAGCGGCTTCAGAAACTTGGATGCCTCCCCAAGTTTTCATCTTGCTGATTTGCCCTATACGTTTAACTGCAATGCCTGACCGTTCCGATATCTGCTTATTGGTTAGCGCGGCCCGCCCGTCACGTGCTAGTACGCGCACTAAGTTTGGGGGAAGCTTGTCTATTTTTTTAAGCAGGGATGACACATTAGGATTCCTGTTTGTTTTCCTTACCTACGTAATCTCTCACGCGAAAGTTAGGGTTCTTGTCCAAGAAATCCGTCAGCCAAGATAACTTGAATCGGTGTGATCCTTTGCATCCCGCTGCTTTCTTTAGCGCAGATATATACGTGCGGCTAACCCCAAGCTTTTTTGCAGCTTGAGCCGTGTCAACGAGGTATGTCTCCTCAGATACTTGTGTAACTTCCATTCTCAAATCTTGTATGGTTTTTAAAGAACACCAGAGGAATCTTGCATCCGCTTTCTCCCTCTCTGTTCTTATCAATACTAACAAATACTGGCAGCCCCGGCCCTATCGGGGGGACATTAGGGTCGCGCCAAATAAACAAAACAATATCAGCGTCCTGTTCAATGGCCCCGGAATCACGAAGGTCAGATAGCTTGGGGGGTCTGGAGTCCTTGTCTACTTGCCGTGACAACTGACTCAGCACAATGACAGGAACCTTCAACTCTTTTGCTATTGCTTTAAGGCCGTTGCTAATCTCAGCAACCTCGTCATTGCGCGAACCCTTGTCCCTTGTTGAACGTATTAACTGTAGGTAGTCAATGAACAAAGCCTTAATGCCGTGCTGCTGCTTCATCCTACGTGCCGCCGCCGAGATTTGTTGGACTGACAATGCGCTCCTGTCATCTATAAATATTGGAGCGTTTGCAATAGCAGAAGCTGCCGTAGCCATAGCTCCCATGTTAGCAGCCACCTCATCCCTGCCTACCTTGGCTTGTGTATGTATGAGTCTGGCTATTAATGACTCCGCTGACATCTCCAAGCTGAAGATACCTACTGACTCATTGTTATCCACGGCCATGTTCCTTGCCATGCACAAAGCCAAACTAGTTTTACCCATGCTTGGGCGAGCAGCAAGTATGGTTACACTGGCTGGCTGAAGTCCCATTGTCTTCTCATCTATGTCAGCATAGCCGCAACTAATCCCACGCAATGAGCTTGGGTCAAGCAGGCCAGCCTCAACCTTTGCTATGTACTCAGCAACCATGTCTGTATTGCTGCGCTCACCAGAGCCAGCGTTGTCCTGCGCTATCTGTAGGATATCTCTTTGCACACAGTCCAAAGCCTGAGATGCGTCAGGGGAATGATACCCCTCTTTAACAGCTTGATGGCCTGACTCAATAAGCTTCCGCTTAATCCAGTAGTCACGTAATTCTTTAGCGTAGTATGGCCAGTTGCTTGGGACGCTCATCTTATCAGAGAGTCCGCTTACATATTGTGGGCCTCCCACATCATCTAATGAGTCCTCCTTTTTAAGGACATTTATAAGAGTAAGCAGATCAATGTTCTGCCTATCATCTTGCAACTTCATAATTGCATTGAACACTATTTGGTTTTTGATGTCATAGAAATATCCACGGCAAGCGGGATGCTCCGAGACAAAACCACTTAGTGCTTCCTTTGGGTCTTCAACTAGGCAACCCAAAAGCCCTTCCTCCATATCCGCATTGTGAGGCGGCACTCTTAACTCTTTCTCCATAGCTTATACTGTCACAGTTTTTGGAACTCTTCTGGCAGTTCTCTCACCAACTTAAAAAAATCTTCCAGCGACATGGCAACAAGCCACGGCGCATGGTTCTTTCTAAACGCAAACACTGGTATCTGTTCTTCTTTCGCGTCACGTTTAGCTTGGGCATACCCATCACGTGTAGCCCCCCTCTCACGGTGCTTCACCTCAAAGTGAAACTTGTTAAGTGAATCACATCTTACGTCAGGGGCTGCTCCTCCATCTGCTCCGATGGCAGAGTGTTGGCATCCGCGAATAGCATCCTTGTAGCCAGCCTCTCTTAGTTCATCGCGAAACGCACGTTCCGCTACCGCGCCCTTACGCCTGCTGTTTATTGGCATAGATTGTTTCCCAACTTATGTTGGGGTTGTGTTTGTCTATGACGTAGAATGTTTCCACAACGTCAGAGTAGCGACTGTCTTTCTTCTCTTCAGCCCACCAGTTTTTCTCTGTCTTCTGTACATCTATTACTATCATGCACTTAAAGTCAGCCGAAGGTATGATGTAGTAGCACGGCTTGGCTCCTTTCCTTTTATCAAAAGAGCTCTTGTTGCAGATTATAATTACTTGGTAAGGCCAATCATGTGGCCCGCTAAATACTTGGCGAGTCTGTTTTACCTCACAGCGTTGGACTAAAAAGAAATCACCAGAGTCCGTCATGTTTAGGCGATCCCTCTGGTTAGTGGCAATGTGAGTGGGCGGTATCTGAACCGTATGCCCACGCGACAAAAGATAATTAACTAACCGCTGAACAGTGGGAATGCTTTCAGCGATATGCTTCTTATACTTTTGCCAGTCTTGCTCATTCATTTCTTCTTAGCTTTAAGTGATGGTCTTGCGTTTGCGCTATTGATTACAGTGTGGAAATTGTCACGCACCCACTGCTTTGGTTCTTTTACTTTAAGATGTTTAGCTGCCAGCTTTTCTAATGCACTGGTAGATATAGAAGCCTTTGAATAAAACTCATCAGCGGGAATGCCTAGTTCAACAGCCAACTTAAACGCCACTTTAGTTGAAGACACTGAGTTGATTTCTCTTCCGCGAGCCATATACCATCCATCAACATTGTCGTCACTGGCTATTAACTTTTTAGCTTGTTCAGCTAAATCCTCATAGACTTTAGTGGCTGCATCTTTAGCTTCACGTGCCACTGACAAGTAATGCCCACGTTCCTTCTCTGACATTTCAGAAAAGTTTTTGTCAGGTATATCTTGGTAAGCGTAAATCTTGTGCTGCAATGCCGGGCATAAGGACTTAGCCTTGCACCACTGGCAGGCTTTGTCTCCCGGCTCAAGCCATCCATCACCGGACAAGGCAAGCAGGACTGCATCACGTATATCTTTCTCTGCTTTTATTAACTCTTCTTCACTGAATGTATGACAGAGAACGTGATCATAAATAGATTCGGGTTGAGCAAAGCAGTACCTTACCTCCTTCATGCCTTGGTCTCTCCACTTCTGCCACCACAAAACAGATTCAGCTTTTGCCTGCCAGTTATTAATGACAGTGTCCTGACCTCTGCCTGTCTTGTAGTTACAGACCACACCGTTGCCAGTGTTCAAGCACCTCGCGGCTATGTCCAGTTTGCCTGACCATATGCGGTTGCCGTTGTGGCTGTACCAATATCTGACCTCTCTCTCAATATCATGGCAGTCATGGAACAGCAGCTTGTCATACTCTTCCAGTTCAGAGACAACATCCAACTCTTCACTGGCCAAGTCCAACCGACTGACGCTGCCGTCCATGACGCCATGTATCCTTGTGCCTCGTGCAGCCCAAGGTGATTCCGGTTGAGGGGGGGATTGCTGCTCCAGCTTTAAAGAGCCGGGGCAATACACCACACGACTGATGCCGCTTGCACTTGGCAAGCCGCCCCTCTCATCCTGAGATTGTGATTCTATTGTGCTAGGATTTGGCACTGTGTGCTACAGCTAAGGCTAGAAACTTAGCCGGGTACTGGATTATGCTTTTTGCATATGAATCCTTAACGTCTCGGTAGGTTTGATCACTCTTGATCTCCTCCCGTGAGAGAAGAAATTCATTCACTGATTTCTCATTCTCACCAACTACTTCCTCAAGAAGTTGAGCCTTGGTTTTTTTAGCCGGTGAATCAGCAGGCTTTGCTTGGGTCACTTGACTAGCTTGCCCGGACTCATTACGAGTAGCTGCGATTTCCATCTCCTCAAGTGAGGGACGTTGAGCGTCCTTGTCTTGATACTTTGAGTTGGCGATTGCTCTGCCGATGGCACTTGTTTCTGAAGTCTCTACCCAGTTGGTAGTGGTTGCCCCTCGGTCTTTCTGTTTCCAGTCCATCGCGAAGCCCGTGCTAATGACATCTCCATTCTCATGTAGTTCGGCCTTGAAGCAGACCATTGTGAAGTCATCACTGTGCCAGTGGATGTCCGTGTGTACGGTGACGTTGGGGTTTGTAGCGTGAAGCCTTTTAAGTCTGGCCTCAACTGTTTCATATTTACTTGGATCGTAACGCATTATTTAAGCAGGGGTAGGGTAATTAAATTGTTTTATGTACGCAACAAATAAATGCAATAGCCAAATATTAATTACCTTTATCTTGAATTTCATGCTTATACTCAAACCTTGAGGTGATAAGTAGCTTGGGTTTTAGTACTTGTTCATAAGCCTCAATGAGCTTATCCAAGCAGCCTTGGTCTGAAGCTTCACGTGCTAGGTACAACAGCTTCAGCTTTGGTAAGGAAGAAGTTTTAATCACTGCTTTATTATTCTGAACCAGTTCAATGTTCTTCTCTGCCTCTGCCTTCATAAACCGCTTGGCGGCATTCATGTTGGCTATGCTCTTCATCCGCTGCCTTTTGTACTCCTTCTTCATTTACTCTTAGGTATAGATATGATTTCAACTTTGACTCCCTTCAGAAGGCCAGCATCTGGATGGGCAAGCTTACTGAAAGCTGCCTTTGTTAAATCAATCTGCCTGTCAGGATGCCGCCTCTGGCAAGGGCCGCGATCATTCACTCTGCAAATGACATACTTATTACCAAGAGTAACACGAACCTTAGTCCCTAAAGGTATGCCCGCAGGCATGGCACAAGTCATAGCTTTGTCATCTAACGGTTCCCCGGATGCTGTTAGTTTGCCGACAAGTCCGTCTGTCTTTCCACCGTACCAAGAGGCAGTGGTTGTTATTGGTTTGAACTTGGGTTGTGCTATCACATAGTACATCACAACGGAACACAGTATTATTGTAGTTATTATTTTCATTAGTAGTTTTGTTTGTGGTTAAAAGAAAACCAGCCACGAACCATTGGTTATGAGATCTAGGTTCGTGACTGGTAAGCCCCGCAGTGGAGTGATCCCCACTTAAAGGGCGATTAGCTATGGAGTGCTAATAGCTACTGGAAAACGCTACATAAACCAGCAGCGCGACCAAGCTAACAGCACCCAGATGCACAGTCAAGGTCATGCACTAACTTGCTGTGAACCCAAGTCTTTGGGCTACTTCATTAGGCTGATTTTTTAAAGCATTATCAACAAGATCAATATCTGTCACCTCATAATCCCAGTTGCCTTCACCTTGGTAGTCAACTAAATCAGCCAGTTGAAATTGTTGGTGCATGGCCACCCCGTTTTTATTATAAATAGCGTGAACAGTTTCTTCACTCATGCCTTCTTCATCTGGCTCTGCAACCCCCATCCCAGCCGTAAGGTGAGGCTTAGTAAGGTTAAAGGTTTCTAATGCTGCCTCCTTACTGATAGCCTTGACAAGATACAAGGTGTCTATTGTATTGGTTAATGTTACTGCATACTCTTTCATTCATTTATCTTTCTCTTTTGTTTTACTGTAGTTGAATCCTTTCGGCGCAGCATCCAAGCCGCGCTTCTTCAAGAACTTCTTAAAGCCATCGTCCACTGCCTTTGCCATGCCAACATAGGCATCGTCAGGCACGAAGTCAGACTGCTCATACTGGTTAGTATCATTCCTATTCATTTTCATTTTTATTAACGAACTTTATTATGATTGTTTTCTTTTCCTTTTCTTTAATTGGCCACTCACCATCAAACTCAAAAGCCCCAAGCTCTTCATAGGTTTTGTCCCGTAGTTGGCGAAGGTAGGTCACTGTACCGGGGCATCCCGCGATACAATCCATGTCCTTAATATCTAGTATTGCTTTACGTTTAGTCCCCTCAAATGTAGTTGAGAGTTTTACATGAGTTGCATGGCGTGGCTTCTTCATCAGAACAGTTCCTCTTCCTTTACTGTGACAGTATTAATGTTTTGTTCAGCTATCTGATCCAACACATTCACCATTGCGTGAGTCCAATAAGGATGAGACCTAGCCTCGGCACTCATTATAGCTGCCTTGATATCCCTGCTGCTTAACAAGCTATCACGCTCCCGCCTTGACAGTTTAATTACGTATTCTTCTGGCATTTTTTTAAATGAACCTTTCGGCCTTCCTCTTTTTTTGCGCTCACCTTTCTTTAGGTATCTTTCAGCCCTGCATTTCAAGACGCTTATGTTTTGTTTGGTGCATCCCATTTCATCAGCGATCTCTTGAAGGGTGCGTCCGTTTGCTTTCTTTAGAAGCACAATCTTCTCTCTCTCATTTATGATCTTATCAGAGTACCCTTTGCAAATCTCTCTGATTTTATCATATCGGTTTAACGTAGTGTATTTAGGTTCCATATTTGTCTATTAGTTTTTGAACTGCGCGAGCGCAACTATTCTTATGTATCGGCTCAACGTAGTATCCTTGATCTCTCAGTGTCCTGACAACGCATTGCGTTGCCTCCAGTATTCTTTTAGCGGAGTGGTCTTTAGTTCCAACCGCTAAACTTTGCGCTACAACTTTATATATCCCTGCTCTTCCTATCCTCATCAGATGCCTCGCGGTCTATGTGGTAGATTAGGTCTTCCATTTGCCATACGCATTCACAACCCATGAGCATTTCATCCGGGCCTGTCAGCCTGTTGCAGTTACCTTCCATGACATACAAGTTTAGTGAGTTTATGTATTGAGCCACTCTGAATGAGTATTGAAACCATTCTCCGCGCTCATGTCTGTAAGGGTGGAGCCATTTATGAAAGGCACTTTCAATGTCAGGCCCGCCTTCAACAGCACCAAGCAGATGAAGCTTCATCGGGTTGCCGCATTGCAGGGACTCAAACCGTTTGCGGATATCAACAGTACGCCCCACCTTAACAAAGGTCTTGCCGTCCCATGCCAACCTTTCAAACTCTTCCCTTGTTAGCTTGTGCCACAAGTCCTCTCCTTGAAGGATGAAGTATATTAATCCTTGCAGTCGGATTTTTTTTGCGCGGTCTGAGCTTGGGTTACGAGGCATTCGTGTTCTAAGTGGCTGGCTAAATCCAAAAAGCTATCAAAGCTTCTCCCCTCATTGAATGTCTTCAAGCATTGCTTGAGAACTTTCTTCTGAAAGGAACGGCTTTCATCTTTTAGGAAATCATAAATACCAAAGATACTTTCATTCCAAACCCAACTATCAACTAACTGTTCTATCTCCTTGTCAGTCGTGGGAATATCCCAGCTTATTTCTTTATCAATTTCACTCATGGTTACTTCTTCTTACATAGTTACTTCTTCTTACATAGTTACTTCTTCTTACGTGGCTTCTGTCTGTTAGTCGCCTTCGTCTTGTTAGAAAACGGGGCGTTAACCTTGGTTGCAAGCGGAGCCATAGTTCGCCCCCCATAAGAGACAGACCTATGCATCTCACGTAAGAACGGAGATGTATTTAAATCTCTTTTTTTGTGGGTTCCGCTTTCTAATATCATATCTTCTGATTTGTTTTTTTTATTCATAATTTTACAGCCTTTCTTCCTGCCTTCATGGCAGAAAAGTTTTCAGTGCGTCCTTCACTTACATCATTACGGTAGTTGAGGACAGCAGCGTCTACCATTCCTTCAAGGACACTGCGCTTGTACTTATCCAAGCTCATCAGTGCTGATTGCGCTGCCCCAAGGGGACAGAACCAAGCGGTTGCTGCTGCAAAACATATGATCTTGTCTTGCGTTGCCCCGCTTATTGATCCATCTATCATTTCTTTAATGGACAAACTACAGCCGAAGCCGAAGTCTCCATCTATCATTTGCTTAACGGCTTCAGCTATATCATCCGGGTTGTTTTCCAGACGGTACTTAAACGCCTTTGCGTTGTGCTGCTTCACTGAAACATGAAGAAGGTTAAGCTCTCTGATTTGTTTATGGTATTTGTACGCTTCATCTCTGACGTACTGTGCATGGTTTGGATTACTCATCTGTGCCTACCTCGTCTAAGAAGTTTTGTAGTTCTTTGCAGTGGTTTATGACCCCGTTAAAATGATTAATGATTTCGGTTATCCGGTGTACCTTTGCGGCATCATCTACATTTATATGCATTAAAGCACCTACGAGTTTAGTGACGGTCTCCGACCTATTGCATTGGAATAATCCAGATATCACATCAATGTCTTTAACCACTTGAGGGCGCACTCTTATTGTTAGAGATACGTTTTTGTTTTTATTATTCAATTTATTATTTTCTATTCTGTTGTACTGTTACAGTATAAAGCAGAGAGAGGCGGCGATCAATGCAGGGCAATGAATCCTGTCAGCGATCTTAATAGCTGTATGTACCGCCCCTCTCAAATTCATGCAGCCACCTCCACGCTGATGTAGTGTGTCTGCGGATGGTCTGGCTTGATGTCAGCCTCCGGGTCAGTGTTGATTCCTACGTAAACTGTAGGCACTCCTGTGTGTGGGACGGCATGGTCTTGCCACATTACTTCCCAATACATATCAGACACTATCAAGCACCAATCATATTCAGATGCTCTTTGCTGAACCCAGCGGATTGATGGGATCATATCAGTGCCACCTCTGCCGTACCATTCATTGGGAATCTTCAAGGGGAAGCTTGCGTTAGTGAACGTCCTAGTGCCTGCTTCAATAACTCTTGTATCACACTGCACTAAAGTCACTGTAGCGTTGCGGTATTCACGTATGATCTTGTCAATCTGGTTGATTGCCTCGGCACATTCTGAATCACCCATGCTGCCAGAGGTATCCACAATAACAACCCCAGTGGTTTTGTTCTTGGTCTTGTTGTCGGGTAGCATCACGCCACGCCGATGACCGTGTCTTCTTGACGGTCTCTTCCAAGTGTATCCACCAAGAGCCTTCTTGGATATCCATTGGCGAAGCAACGCCCATCCATTGTTAGCACGTTTGTTCACGTGATCCATCATGGACAACCCTTCACCAAGACCCTTGCCTTGTTGCTTTTGCAGGACAACAGCGTCCGCAACCATGTCCTTCCACTCTTCCTCCACCTCGGCGGCGTCTTGTTGTTCAGAGGCAGGGGCATCCTCAACACCCCCCAAGCTTGGCTTGTTGTAATCATCACCAAGGTACTTCTTAACCCTCTCTTGGAACTTGTCTTCCTCGGCTTGAGATTTAGACGGGCTGCCTCCACTTGTTGGCTGGCTATTAGTGTCTGCCTCTCCTTCACCCGTGCCTTGCTCAGTGGATTCATTGACATCAGCATTGCCAAGGCTTTGCCTGCCGGGCTGGCTTGAGTCTCCAACTGCCTCACCATCACCGTCCCCATCAGTACATTGATCATCCTCTTCTTCAGAGTTAATCTCTTCTACTAGTTTGGTATAGTACCACTCAGCAGATTTGCCGGGGGGCATGGATAAGTAATTGCCCTCAAGTGGGAATATCCCAGCAGCAACACCATCCCCCTTGAGGTCACTCAGTATCCCAAGATTGTTATACCAAGGTTCAAGGTGAGAGTTGATTGCCAAGTCAGCCGCCACATTCCACAGCCTTGGGTCACGATCACCGCGCCTCATATGATGGGCGAATAAAACATGAGCTACCTCATGCAGCATGATGCCCTTCACAATTTGAGATGACAGCTTATCAATCCACTCAGGAGAGTAGCGTAAATACCGCCCGTTTGTGCAGGCGGTCTCAATGCCATGATCCTCAACGATCTTCCACTTGGAAAGGAATGGGATTCCGATTGGATGTTCTGACCAAAGATAATCTTGTGCGTTGATGATCTTCTCTTTCGGGGTCAGGCCGTTCTTATACATAGGGATTATATTACTCATACCTCTGTTGGGTTGTAGTTCTCAAGCGCAGAGAGCAACGAGTCTCCCGCTTCCATTACTTCCTCACGTACAGCGGCAGACTCTTTGACTTGGTCAGCATCCAGTTGATATAAACTGTCACGGATTTGCTTCTCAAAAGTTTTGATGTCTGCATCGTCAGTGATGTTGAGTGAAGGCAAGGCATCACATAGCGTAGTGATTCCTGTCAGAGCAGTGGCGAAGAACTTTGTGTTCTCTCCTTTGATCTGCTTATCATGGAAGTTCTTGATGGATGCCATGCTTGTCTTGATCTGATCAACTATCCTGCCAGCAATCTCCTTCACTGAGTCATTCAGCTTCCGGGCATACTTGCGCTCAGTCTCAAGCTTAACTTCCTCTGTCAATTCAACAGAGCCTTTGATGATGATGTTGTTTACATCAGTGATAGCCTCTGTCTCTATATCAAAGACAAACTGATCACCCACATCCTGTGTTGACGGGAACTTATCCGGGTCAAACAAAGTCTGGAGATCATTGGCGGCACGTTGCCTTGTCTCAGAGTAGCGTCCGACGAATTTGTCCCGCTCGTCATAGAACTCTGCACGTGCATCATGCAGCCGCTGCTTGATGTTCTGGTATGTGCTGACTTGTACCAGCCTCTTACCATGTGAGTCCCAAGGATGAGACAGTGAATTCAACATTGCCTTTGCCTCATCACGCACCTTGCGGCACGGCTTGATGTCCTTGTTGGTGAACTTCAAGACCTGACTCTTCACCCTGTCCTTGTTGGCGTTGTTTGCCATACAAGCATCTTGGCTTGCGGTCTTGGATGTGTAGGTCTGGCCGGGTAGACCAGTTGTTATCTTAACGAGAAGACAGTTCTCATTAAGCCGTTGTAATGCTGTTGTGTTATTCATAGCGTTTTTAATAATGTTATACTGTGACAGGATTAAGCAGCTTTGCGCTCCTCATCCCACGTTTTAAACTCCTCAAGGCCAGCGACCTTGAGACCTCTGTGTAAGGCTGCGTTAAAGAACGCGCCCTTGCATTCATCTGGCCAACGATTGGCGTACTTAACGAAAGCACGTGTGGCTTCAGTGTCCTCTTTGCCGTCAGCATATGCGTAGTCAACGAGGTGCTGAGTGGCAATGTAAAGTATCCCGAAAGAGTCAGCACCACTTGGTACGCTTGCTCCCTCTGGATCAGCAATGATCTTGTCAGCGTCAGGAACTGACTCCTTGAGCTTGCGGAATGCCAGTGCTTCCTGACCGGCAACAGAGCCGATGGTTCCGTAGACCAGAGACTTAATAACTTCTGGCCGGGTAGCATAGCCGCCGATCTTGTGGCACTCCTCTATCAGCTTGATAGCCCAGACAAATGTCCGAGGGGTACACTTGGTGATCTCGGTGTACTCTACCTCTTCTCCGCAAAAGATTTCCTTGCGGTAATCAGCAAACGCAATAGACCAAGACGGCAAGCCTTGATCTGTTGCCCAGTTCTGCCAGCCTTTAACGGCAGCACTTGACGTACTGTCCACATAGAAGTGGATCAAGCGTGTCGCGGCAGCAGATGACAAAGGTGTAGTCCCCATGTCCGAGTCTGCATTGCCAGCACCGACAACGTAGACATCATCATCTAATTCCCTGCCGTTGATGCAGCGATCCAGATCAAGCTGGAGCGTTGCATTCTGTACCTCAGTGGTGCTGCGATCCTTCTCATCCCACAATAGGATGCATCCTTTGCGCTTCTTGGGAATGTAGTTTCCCTTTGAGTCAAACTGCTTGAGTACTCTCTCCATCTGCGAAGACTGCAAGTACCTGACCTGACCCTTGTCAGTGTCCGGGCAAGGAAGACCGCCGATATCAGTTGGGTCTTTGTCACTTGTCCGAATGTCTACAAGTTCCATGTCAATTTGCTTGGATACTTGGCCCCATACTTGGGACTTACCCAGCCCAACGCCGCCCCAAATTATTGGGACTAATGCTGCACCCTTTTTTCCTTTTGATTGTAGATACGTCCGAGTCATGTTGATACAAACAAGGACGCCCATCTTGATGACCTCTAGCGTAGAGGTATAAGCTTTTATTGCTTTCATAGTAGCGTTTTTTTTGCGGCTATCAAAGGCAAGCCGCCAGCCTTTTGTTGTTAACTGTCAACAAAGAACGACAATATAAAACAAGCGTCATCCTTTGTCAACATATTTTTTTACACACAGTTATCAACTTGAGATAACTCAAGTTCTTCTATGATGTGATCATCACAAAGCATACGCCCACCTTTTTGTGATGCTGGTGTTGCCCCACATTTTTCACAATGAAATCCGGGGATTGTGTTGGTGGTTCTTTTAACTTCAGTCACAAAGCTAACATAATCTTGTGCGTCCTTTGCCTTGTCTGGATGCACAACCCATACCTTATCCTGACTGTTCCATCTAGCTCCGTACTTTTCTTTGAGACTTTGTTTAATCTCAAAGGTCTTGCCAGTCAGCGGAACCCATGTTGAGTAGTCCGGTGCTGGCGGGAGTGTCTTCACAAGATCATTGATCTCATCCATATGAGTGGAGTCTGGGTCAGAGAACCAGCCCTTGACTCCGTTCCTCTCTCCAAATTTGCAGCCTAAAGATTTAAGGCTGTCCTTGATGGAGTATGTATTGCCGGGGATAAGTACCCACTTAGGGTCTATCTCGGCGCGTCTTCTGTACACCCTTGCGTATCCAACTGCGCGTCTCATTCTGCTACCTTTCTGCTTGTATCTCTCACCACCTATACTGTGACAGTATAAGCGGTGAGAGTTGTGTTTCAGAGGCGAATGCCTCCAGTGCCGTTGGATTTAACTCCAACAATTAGATGCCCCTTGTCTGAAGGGAACGACTCTGCAATCTGATTGATCACAGATGTATAACATTGGAGCAGGCTCTCACCTTCTCCGTCTACCTTGTGGGATTGTACGTGATCCCCACTCTTCACTGTAACGTAGTATGTTACTGTCATAAATTATATCTCCACCTTGAGCAGGCGTATGCTTGATCCCTTTGAATTGTCTGCACCACATCCCCCGCAATATGCTTTCGGGTCTTCCTTATCGGTTCCAAAGAAAGCACTTGCCTCCCAGTCTTGCTTATCCTCACACCATACTGTTACTGCTATTGTCCCCACAAAAGAGGAACCACAATCACTGCAAACATATTTAATTTTTCCACTCATAGTTTGCTTGATGTTTTATATGCCTGCATTAACTCCTTGTCCCCCAAGTCAACCGCCCAGCCTGTGTACTCGGTCTTCTCTCCTTCTCTTATTCCAACCAGAGGCAAAGCGTTTGGGCGTAGCTTTTTAAATCTGTCCAGTTCTTCTACCAGTTCGGCAAAGCTTTTCACTTTATGCTCAAGCCTAATGGTGGTTGCTGTTCCTTTCACCATGCCATGTCTGATGGTATGGTATATCATGTTATGTTGTTCTTTCATTACTCCCACGGCTCACGATATGCCACGCCTGCTTCTTCATTGATGTCATCCAGAATTTCTTCCAGCGACTTTTGTTCAGATGTGATGCGCTCTACGATAGTGCGCTCTTCACTCGTCCCATCTCGGAACTTAAAGACTTCCTTAACTATTACCTTAAACTCTTTCATTAAATATCCTTTCTCTTAAAGTTACTTTTGCTGTGCCACCACTAAAGCTTATAAAAGCTTCAGCCATTTTCATGGCACTCTTTTCTGTATGGGCAAGAGCTACCATCTCATGCCCCCAATCATCACGATGCACCACAGCCCACACCCACACATCAGATGGGGGATAACTATAGTTGCGGTACTGCACCGATGTTCTTCCAGTTGAAACGTCCTCAAGCATGATGTCACCACCTGACTCTGTTATACTGTGACAGTATTGTTGAGCAACCAAGGCGACAACCTTCTGGTCTTGGCGCATCTCAGGAGGGGCGTCCCCTCCTATCATATCCATTCCAAGTCTCATTGGTCTTGAGCTTTGTCCGGGTCTTGAATCTCCACCCACGATTCTTCCTTGCAGGCAACAGCGTACATCTTGGAGATTGCCTCATGCGTCAGTGCATCTTGCCCGATGAGCTTTGCTATTGCATAGGATTCACTCTCTTTCTGCTGCTGCCTGTGCTGCTGAATTATTTTCAAAGCCTCAAGTCTTGGCTGTTTATATTGTCTGTCTATTATTGTACTCATGTTTCTTTCAGTGCCTCATAAATTTTGTCCCATTTGGCAATTTCCCACGGGCGCGGTTTTCTTGGGCCTCTGCGCTTATCAATCCCTGCTTGTCGGCGGGTCTCCTTCTCCGCTGCCCTCTTTATCTTTAGTCGGTGATTAAACATCTGCCTTTATTTTTATTTCAACTGGCCAATCTTGCACTTGGTTCAGTGCTTCCGCAGACCTAACGGATGCGTTGTAGTCTGCGGTGACATCCCAGCTTGAGTCTTCCGGTTCAACGAACCTCAATTCATACATGGTGTACACCTTGCCCTTCTGTGAGAAGGACATATTTTTTTTGACAAGCCACTCCTTGAACCACTTGACCAGTTCATCCTTGTAATACATCAAGTAATTATAGTTGCAGCCATTGACCATGATGGAAAAATCACTTGCCCCTTTTGGCTTGTACCTTCCGTTCCCTTCCGATGGTTCCCCGTTGCCATACCATTCCCAGTACTGGCAACGGAATATGATCTTACTCCTACGTCTTGTAACGTGCTGGTTGATTATCCTAGATGCTATCATTCAATACCTTTCTCTTTGTTATACTGTGACAGTATAGTTCATGTTCCTTACCTCACTCCTTACTTTTGTGAAGTTTTTCTTTTTACTGCCGTGGACAGTAATCACAATTGACTTTGACTTTTTTGCCGTGCCTTGGCACAGCCCGCATTTCTCACACTGCACACCGTGCGTTGTGTTGGGGCATACAATCTCCCCGAAGCTTGGTTCCTCCCCAATGTCAGCCACTCTGAAAGTACGCCAGCCCATGTCGTGCGCTTTTTCTTTTAGCTCAACCGTATCGGCAGACGCCATGAAGTAGGTCTTGTATCCTTGCAGCAATGGGTTTTTCCACTGGTGCGTGTAGCCTGTCCAGTTTTTAGATGCTGCTGCAATGATCTTCACTATTGGCATAGGTATCCACACTGGATCACCATACGCACCAAACCTAGTGCTTCTATCTTGAAACAAGCGGCGAAGCATTGCCTTGTCAGGAACCCAGCCTTGCCCGTCAAACTTCCCGGCGTACCCGTAGTTCCCGTTTTCCCATGATCTCCAAATTGCAAGCGGAGCTTGGCCAACATTTACGTAGCATATTTCCCCACGCAAGGGGCAATCTCCGCATACCAGTTCATCCAGCCCGGACTTAACAGCAGACACAGGATTCTCAGACTTAACCAGAATCCATATCTGTATCATGTTGCCCGTCTTTATGTTTGCTGACTTTGTTTTAAAGCCAGTTGCTATGACTACACGAAACGTGTCTTCATAGATTACGTACCCATTGCTTTTTTTCATATTGAGAAGTCTCTCCTCACTACACTGTACAGTAGGCATGATCCTGTTGTCACCGCGACTCAGGTATCACGCCCTTGATTTTTTGTTCGGTGCTACCGATAACAAGGTGCTACCTTGGTATACTGTGACAGTATAGTGAGGAAAGACCCCCGAAGGGGTCTCGGCAAATTATGCCGCTTGGTCTTGCTGCTCTGACTCCGCAGCACCAAAGGCCCGGTGAACTTTCAGTGCCATTGACTTGGCCTTTTTCAAGTCTTGACCGGAGATGTTCAAGATGAAGGCGTATGCCTTTTCCCAAGGTTCGGCATCTTGCACGATCTCAATTTGCACATCTTCAGTCACCTTTTCCTCGGGCTTGGTGTCCTCTTTAGCGGGCTTTTTGGTTTCGCGACGCTTCAAACCAATGTCATCTGTTAGGGTCTTGCTAACAGTGTTCTTTGCGTGACTCTTAGAAAAACCGCCCTCAATTGCCTTGCCCTCAATCTCTGAGATCAGTTCATCAATCTTTGTTTTCACAGACTTCACCTTATGGTAACGCTCTGTGGTTAAGTCCTTTTCCCCAACGATTGTGACAAGGCAAGACTTCACAGTCTCACGAAACTTGTCTTCACTCTTTGCATAAACTCCTAACTTTTTTGAGGAGTCTTGAGTTGCGGTGAAGATTGCGTTGAGAAGGTTCTCGCGCTGTTCTTTGGTTACGTTTGCCATAGTAGTAATAATCCTTTCTGTTTTGGTTAAAGAGGAAGCGCACCACAGTATTGCAGTGCGCTTTGAGACAAAACACTGTCTCTCTCAACCTATACTGTCACAGTATAAGCTGAAAGAGACAGTGACCGGGATTGCCCGGTCTCTGCTCTTTGCTGGCTTTTTGCTGTTCCTAATTGTTACGCTTTCCTTGTTTTTGCTGGTTGGTAAGTAATCAGTCACTTAGCGCGGTCATCATGTTTAAGCCTTTGAACCGCTTGCCGGATGTTTTTGTCTAGCTTTCCGGCTTGCCCGTTTCCGTACTGTTTGCAATTTGCTGGTTTCAAACTCACGCTAGATCCATTGTTTTTTCTGGTCATTATCGCGCAGCCACTTGCGGTTGGTTGGTTTTTCTGTGGGACATACCACAGCCAACTCAGTTGGTAGAGCGTTGAGATTGCTAGGTCATTCTCTCACCTACTAATTGCCAAACCCGTCAAGGTTCCCCGAAGGTGCAAAACTAGTCCCGCCATTACCGGCGACGGGCCGGGCGCATTTTTTAACACTAGCCGAATTCCAGCTAGTCCCCGAAGGGCGGCGATTTTACTAGTGCCTGAGCTAGGAGGGGTAAAAGAATCAGTCCTTGTTTCTGCTGGTAGATTCCGTCCAGTAATTCCCCCGGACACCTAGTGAAAAGGCCAGAAACTGCGGTTTTGCTGGGAATTTTGTACTGTTACAGTATTGGCGGGGACGGTTTTTGCCCCTTTTAACGTGTGTTATATCATCCCACGGGGCAATTTTTTGCCCGGTTTTGCCTACGCCGTCCCATTTTTTTCCCCGATGCATAATAAACATTATGCATATTAGCCAATGTTTATGGGGGTAGAACCGTTTTGGGGTCAAATTGGCGTTTAATTTGGCTTGGCGTTGGGCCGGGCGCGGTTTTTCCCGATGCCGACCCCACCCCCGGGGCGGCCAGCCCCAGCCCTCCTGCTATATATATATGGGTTTTCGGGTTTTCTGAGCCAAATCCTAAAAACACCCTCCTGTTTTACGCCTTGGTCAGGGGTAGGGGGCGTGTGTATAATGCATCCCCCTTATGGAAGAACTACTTATGAACCTAGTATTGGCCTTAAAACAAGTGAAAGAAGAGAATCCCAACAGTAGAGCGGAAAAAATATTACAGAATGCGGTTAAACAGGCTAAGAATATTAAGCATAGGTGGAATACCAACTGGCATTTGATCAATTGAGCATAAAAAACCCCCGACACCTATACTCATAGGGCGGGGGTATAGACGGTGGGTAGTTAATCCTCCCTGTTAGGGCCGTCTATAAAGCTATTCTTGTTTATCTTTGGGCCTATGCATTGGGCAATTGTCCGCTAAGTAGAACACTGCCTTGCCATTTTCGTCTGGCCACCCTCTTCCGTTGCGGTTGTCGGGTACTGGACACGTACATCCGCTGCCAACGGCTGCAATACTGCCGGGGGTCATCAATTCACTGGGAGACTTCTCTTTATCCATGATGTTATTTCCTGCTTCTGACGCGCTTTCTGCTGGACTTTTTCTTAGCCGTTGGCTTCCTTGTAGCCTTACGCTTTGTAGAGTCCTTCAGAAGGCTTGTCCACCACTTATGTGCGTCTGGATTGTCTTTAAAGAAAGCTGTAAGCCCGTTGGCTAGTCTGTTTGTGAGGTTCTCTTCGTCTCCTGAGTTTATTCCCATACTGTAGTTAATAGTGTGAATAACCTCATGTAGGAATGTGTTGGCTAATGCTGACTTGGGTTGATCTTCAACTATGTAAATCATAAGTCCAGTTGTGTCACACCAGCCAAGCTTGTCTTGCCCAACTTCCTCTAAGCATACGTATTGGATTTTATAAATTAATCCAAGAACGCTTATTTCTTTGGGCGCATTCATTAGTTATCTTCTGGTCTTTTTACCCAAGGGAGTACTCTTTCTTTAGAATAAAGCTCATGTCTTATGTCTGAAAGAGTAACCATTCTCCCCAAGAGAAAAGCTGTGAAAGGGGGCAACATTTTTGTGATTGATTCTATGTTTGAGTTATCTACCTCAACCTCTATCAAACCAATCTCACACATACTCTCGGCTATGACATCTTGTAGTCCTTCTATGGCTTCATCAAGATAGTCCTTGTCGGTTATGTCCAACGATCTGTTATTAGTAGTTCTAGTATTGCCCCGTAATTGCATATGTCTTGTGCGGTATCAGATAACTTTTCACTTTCCACTTGTTGTTCTTTCTTTTCTAACAAGTTTGCTAACCGCTGTATCTTATCATTAAGGCGTACTAAGACGCCAAATATATTCTGATTTTTATAATTCCAGCCAGCAATGTTTCTTGATCCGTAGTCGTGCTGTTTCTGGTCAAACAATACGGCACATTTAATCATAACCTTCAAAGCCTCAAGGGTCATTGGCTCACCGAGGTTCAGCGTCCTAAATACGCTTTGAGCTATCTTGTCTGTGTCAGGGGATTGAGGAGTTTTCTGCTGTGGTATTGGGTTATTTATGTATGTATTCATTTCTTGTAGTTTATCATTTCAGAAGCTGACCAAAGTGTCTGGTCACATATGCGGATATCGTGGTCTGGGGTCTCTTCCTTGTGTCTCTCAATTGCCTTGATCAAGCATTCAAGTTTTGACTCTAGTTTATTGTATCTGTAATTAGATACTGCGTTAATAAGTTTTGGGTCTTTTGGCATTTCTTTTTTAAAGATTCCTATTGTTTGGAGTAGTTTCATATCATAAAGGAAAGAGGGGAGTATTTCTACTCCCCTCCACTGTCCTTAACCATGAGACATCATACTATGACAAACGGAGCATAGTACTAGAAAACGGGTTCTTCAATTCCGCTTTCCTTTGAAACCCCAGAGAGGAGTCCCAAATTTCCTACAAGTTTAAGCCCGGCCTTTGTAGTGCCGTCCTTTCCTTCATAAGTCCTACACTCTACTTCACCAGTGGCAAAAACTGGGGTTCCTTCTTTAAGGTTTAAGGCTAGATTAACTGCCCTATCCCCAAAGCTGAGAACATCCCAGTATGTAGAGAAGGTTGTTCCATCTCCTTTAGGAGAAGGTTTTTCTGTTACAATTGTGGCAGTAAGAAATTCACTGCCTGTCTTTGCTGACTTACGGACGACTGCGTCCCTAACCAGCGTTCCTGCTATAGCACAACTATTCATAAGTAATGGTATTAATGTTTCTGCTGACTTTACTATATACGCCCTAACTTTGCTTAGAGCATAAATTTCTATTTGCTGAACTCTCTGGCGGGATATCCCCATGATTTCTGCAACCTGAGATTGAGACTTTAAAGTGTTCTCCTCTAACACATCTCTGTCTGACTTTCCATAGTTCTCCATAAGGATAGCACGGTTCCTCATTATGAAGATGCAGGTGATACATATTGGTACAGCGTTTTCTAACGGCGAGTAGTAAGCCTTGTTGCACGAACAGCATTTGTAAATGCCTCCATGCCCTTCACCAGAACGTATCAAGTATTGGCTCACGTAGCAAGAAATAAATACAATAAACTACATTTTGCAACATTTAAATTACAAAGCTCTACTATAGTTAGCGTGAAGCTACCCAAGACTAACTGAAGTAAGTCTTCATTTGTATAGATAAAGCTAATGGCTAACAGTAGGCTAGAAGTTCTCCGGGTAGAGGAGGATAGGTAGGCACAAGACTCCCCTGCGTAAGGGGAGTTGGCTATAGCCTCCGGTATAGTAATCGGAAAGTATAGGCGACATCCTTGCGTAGCTGGAACTAGCGGATTCCGGTCAGTCTGTAAATCCATAAGCAAGGCACTCCGGTCGTAAGACCACTGGCGGTTCCCTTCTTAATAAGGGGGCATCGGTTTGGAGTTTATCAAGTGATAAGTATTACTAGCCTTTGCTTGGCCCCTTTCTCAGGTAGCCCCTCACACTTGTCAGCGCGTCAGTTCCATGCGCTGAAAATATGTAGAGGCAGAACCTAGCAACTAAGGTTGACACGTGTCAAACACATATTGCATACTTTTTTGAACAGTTGAACCTTGAAGTATTTACCGAAGAAAAAAACAACAAATGGTGGGTAATGGTAAAGTCACCGTTCATACCAGAGCCAACGCCTGCGGGTCAGAGGTTAGTGAGGATGCAGTTTCCAGTTATATTGAAAGTAGTACACGAAGAAAAACAGGAAGCGGAAAAGGAAGCGGAATGGCTGAAAGATCACCTACAGAACTGGAAAAAGAAACAGGGGAAGAGGGCAAAGAAAAAACAACGGACTTTGTAAATTATGTGGTTCAGAGAGTAGGAGGTAAGGCAAGTGTGTTTCAAGCTGTATGGGCAGCAATGATCCAAGAAGCCCCGGCATATCTTCTTGACGCACAGAAGCCTATTAAGATGGGGTTTGGGGAATTGTATGCTTTACCCTATCGGGCTAACTGGAGAGAGATAATGCTGGCAAAGTTTCCAAGGCTGGCTTCGGCTTTAAAGAAAACCCCTAACCCCTTGCTAGAACCTTTTCTAATCAATGTGGGTTGGGACTCTGAGCTTTTTAACTCTGATCTTATTGAGATGAAAGACGGAGATAAACACCACGGATGGTGTATTGCGTTTGCACCTAATGACCAATGGTTAAAATTGGTAAGAGCCTATGAAAAAGATCAGCGTAAATCGCTAGGGGCATACAAATATGCTACTAGGTTTACAAAGCTGGTAAGAAAATATTCAAAAAGAATATTAAAATATTTTTTAAATCATGTTACTCAAGCGTCTATACCGGCTGCGGCTGTTCGTCACGGCAGCAACGCAGGGGGCGATTATCTTGTGCCGCACATCCCCAAAGGGAAGGTGCGCCCAACGGCTCCTAAAGTCGGCCAGACACGTGTTGTCTGTGATCTTGGGCAACCAGAAGCTGAAGAAAGAGAGGAGGGGGCTTTATATGGCTCGTTTAAAGAAGTGCCACCGATGCCCCTTGTTCCATCAAGTCCTAAAGACTTGTGGAAGCGCGGATAGTGGAATGGTTTCTGGCCAGCCTATGGGCTGTTTATGCTGGATGCCACTCAAAGCAAAGTATGCAGAAGACTGCTGGTTAAGACAAAATGAAGATAACATCGGCCCAATTGCCAGAGAATACGGATGGCCAGACGCCATCAGAAGAAACTGAAGCCTTATCCTGTAACAGTATAGCGGAGGTAGGAAAGCCAAAGACTGACACGCCTAAGCTAACTGCCAAAGAACTGGATGACGCAGCCAAGGAGCTTGGCCTTACTAGAGTTGGAGATAAGACCGTCAAAGCTTTGCGTGATGTTGGAATTGCGGCAGAGCAGCACGGAGCTATTAAGGTCGCGTTAGGGCGAGTTTTAGTTTCAGATGACAGGCTGGATAAATTAATGGAAGTTGCTTTAGGGGTTGCTGAAGGGTCAGAGGATGATGAGATTAAAATAAAAGCAGCCACGGCCGGTACTGGTCTTGCAAATCAAATAAGCAAGAATGCGGAGCTAATTTACAAAATGGCCAATCAAAAGATGATTGAGCAAACTGGAGACCAAAGAAAGTTTCAAAGCTTTGGCCCAGATCACGTTGTTGTTCCTGTTCAAAACAACGTGTCAGTCACTGTTCCCGATTCCCCGGAATAGTCATCAATAATAAGAAAATGCTAAAGTCTCCCTTGAGATGTCTGTTCAAGGGATAGATAGTATTGTAACCGCAATTAACCCGGCAACGGGTACAGATAGAAGCCACATTGAAGTTGTTCAAGCTGGCATAGAAAGAAACAACCCTAATGCTCTATCTGAAGAGGCTTTGAAAAATATTTTAAATATTCAAGGCGATGTAGTCGGCACGGTTAAAAACCAATATCTAACTAACAAGACATTCCCTGAACCCAGCTTAGATAGTCATCCCGCAACAAAAAATTATGTGGACGATAAGTATGGCCAAAACAGATACACTCACAGCCAATCCGCCTCCGCTAACCCTTGGTCAATCACGCACAACCTTGGGTACTATCCTGACGTAACGATAATGCAGTCTGTATCTGGTGGAGGATCAGATGACTACGAGGAAGTTGAAGCTCACATTCAGCACAACAGTGTGAACGATTTAACAATAAACTTATCTGGCGTGGCTACTGGCCTTGCCTTAATGCGATAACAAAATGGCAACTAAAAAAGTATTTACGAACCTAGCCTTTCAAGGCAGCGCGGAACTACAGAACCCAAGGCTTCACCCTCTTTCATCGGAGCCAACCAATGTTGGGGCAGGGCAGCTTTACTATGATGACTCTACCCAGAAGAAGTATCTTCGCCTATCAACAGCATCGGACACCTTCGTCAACATACCGACCTCAACGTCAGGCACATCAACTACTGCCTTTGACCTTGGGGGGTATTTGAATTTCTCTGCTACTGGGCGATCACCATTCACGGTTGCGAGTAGCACTAAAGTAGCAAACTTAAATGCTGACCTACTGGACGGGCGTGACACTTCCGATAATGCGACTGCCAATACCATTCCTATCTACGGAACCAACGGAACACTCAAGGTTTCTGATCCACTAACAGGAGATGATGCTGCTAATCGTCGCTATGTAGATTCATCTATTCAAGGGCTAGACCACAAGGAGAGTGTCCGTGTAGCTACAACCGCGAACATAGCAGTTGTCACTCCAACAAATGACATTACTGCTGGGGATAGCGTAGACGGAACCACCCTTGTTGCGGGAGATCGTATATTAGTTAAGAACCAAAACACCGCTTCTCAGAATGGTATATACATTGTTCCCGCTAGTGGCGCACCGAGCAGGGCAGAGGACGATGCTTATGGGCCAAATTTACTAGGTACTGCTGGAAACTTTGATTCCGACAACGATTTAGATTCATGGAGTTCAAATGGCATTGGCATTATGGCCAGAAACTCCAGCACTAACTATTTAAAGCTGACCAATAATGGCGCTGGAAGCGGGGATTTACGGGCTAGGGCAAACACTATCGCTTTCGCTACCGAGATAGGAAAGAGTTACAAGTTTAGTTATACCAATGTAAACGATGGTAGCACTAATTCTGTTACTGGATTTGCTCATCTCGGAACTACAGTAGGAGGAGGTGATATTAAGGTAGCAGTTTCTACTACTGCTGGTTCTCACACTTTCACGTGGCAAGCTACAAGTGAGGTTGTTTACATTCAGTTTGGAGTTAATTCTGAGTTAGCAGACAAGCACACCTCGTTTGATGATGTATCCATTACTCAAGTTAACCTAACTGAAGGTGCGTTTGTTTTTGTTGAAGAGGGTACGGCTAATGCGAACTCAAGTTGGGTACTTCAAAACGACAGCACAACGTGGGTTAAGTTTTCAGCGGCAGGGTTGATTACCGCTGGGGATGGAATATCTAAAGATGGCAACAGCGGAACTTTAAGCGTCAACGTAGCTGCACCTATTTCTATTGCTAGTGATAATGTTACTATTGCTGATTTAGCTATAACTGGTGCGAAGTTGGAAAACAACACGGTTACACCTACCCAACTCCAAGACACAGGTTCGTTCACGATGGCAGGGTTGGAGATTTTCCGATCTGGCAATTATAACGGAGTTTTAAAACTCAATAGTGACACAAACAATTATGTAAGCGGCATAGACTTTTTCCGCACTAGAAGTGGAGGCAATCATGTGGGTGGTAGTATATTTTTACCCACAGACACTTCCTCAACTAAAGCCAATTTATACATTCAAGCGCAGTCTGCCAGCGTGGGTCACGGTGTTACGGGAGCATTGACCACTAATAACGGCGCGAGAATACGCTTGATGGGAGATGACGGAGGTTTCATTCGCACCGAGTCTAGTGGTTTTGGAATTTTTCCTCAAAGCGATATAGACAGCACTATCCAAGGAACCCTGCACGTTTCCACGGCGAGGTATTCTACTACTGAAAAAATTACTAATGGTAATATGGCAAGTGCCAGCACATGGGTAAACGAACTTGACTCAGCAATTACCACTACTTCTTCGCCTTGGAAAATAGA
>Ga0209232_1000230_pt1 | contig 35658 bp, 20 predicted proteins | sample ETNvirenome_2_60_FD_184066 | JGI IMG/M metagenome (GOLD analysis project Ga0209232, IMG submission 184066) | Marine viral communities from the Pacific Ocean - ETNP_2_60 (SPAdes) (version 2) | ecosystem: Environmental > Aquatic > Marine > Oceanic | place: Pacific Ocean | collected 2013-06-22
GCTTTTAGTGTCCATAACAGCCAATTATTTGGCTTTTTGGTACATGAGGCGAGTGTTACCGGGGTTCATTTACACCTCCCGTAATTTGGAAGATTTGACTACATTGGTGGCAAATTACCGAGAACATTTAAGAAATATTTATGGAATGGAAATGTATTATGGAGATGAAACCATGAAGCATTTAATATCCCACACAACAAGTTTATTAGAAATATTAGAAGATTATGAAGATGTATATTCAATAACAACACCGTTTGAGGAAATATATGAAGAAGAAGATCAAAATTTAATAGGAGATCAGCCTGATGGCGAGACGCAAAAAAACGAAGAGAATGTATTTTACGCAGGTTCACGAAGACGCGATAATTAAATATTGCAGCACAAGCGATAATGTAATAAGAACCAAATTATATGTAGACTGGATACAACCAGCATTTGATGAAATGGTCGATAAGATTGTTTATACATATAAATTCACAACTCTTCCGAATATAGACGAATTAAGAGACGAATGTAAGATATGGTTAACCACCATTCTTTCCAAGTATGATCCAAATCGTGGGTCAAAAGCATTCTCTTATTTCTCTGTAATCACAAAGAACTGGTTTATCCACAAGGTAAAACAAACAACCAAACGAGCCAAGCGAGAAGTTGATTACGAAGATGCTTTAAAGCAAGTTGATGAAGAAAAAATCATAACTTATAATCCTTTCCCAGCCGAACAAGAATTTAGAGACTTTTGGAAATCTTTGTGGTCCGAGATTGAATGCTGGGAAACCAACGATATGAAAGAAAACGAAAGAAAGGTTTATAATGCCGTAAGAACCATTCTTAATTCTGTCGAAGACATAGAAATTTTTAATAAAAAAGCAGTTTATTTATATTTACGAGAGCTTACTGGTCTCAATACAAAGCAAATCGTTTCTCAGTTGAACAAACTACGAAAACGATATTTCTTATTCAAGGCTGATTGGGATAATGGTAAAATTTAAAGGAAACTAATTAGTTTTACTATGGCCAAGAAAGTAGATACATATTTAGAAGAAGCAGTCAATAATATTAGAAAAGATCGAGAGGTTACAAAAGAACTTCTTGATGATGCTATAAAGTGGCTTGCGAAAGATGAGTCTCGTCATCGAGAGATAGGTATCACTTTATCAAAATATGTTGAGACTCTTCAAAGATCAAATGAACAACTTGTAAAAGTTGCCAACTTGATGGCGAAAAAAGAAGGATCAGATAGACTTACTGCTGCTGATATGGATGGCATTTATGAAATGATCTCTAAAGAAGAGGATAACAGCTAAATGTCGAAAAAAAACCGATTTAGAGCATACCAACAAGCAAGATCAAACAAAGAAGCAAGCTATTCTTTAGATAAAGAGAATCTCGCGCGAATGGTTGATGATTCTTATAATAATAATTTAAAAGATTTAGGACCATTTCCAGCAACTATTTTGCAGATACAAAAAAGACAAGTCATCTCCGCTGAGGGCAGCGGCTTTGCTGTTGTAGATGTACCTGATGGACAGCCTGCAAATTACTATGAAGCATATGTTAGGCCACAATGGTTTTATTCTGAACCAGAGCCATGGTTTTGTAAAGGTTTCATGGTCACCCCAGGTACTGATGGTGGACTGACTGTTACTTTCAATTACCCTGCGATGGGAGTAGTGCAATCGCACCCGTATGCTAGATCCGAACCTTCAGCAAATGCTCTCGCTGGAGTCTTGAATTGTGGTGATATTGTCATGTGTACAATTGAAGATGGTCCAGATGATGGTGGACATGTTAGAAATATTACTTTCAAACCTGTCTCTGATGGTCTTGATGCCGAATTTTATGCTGCGGCTGTCAAACTTGGTGCCAATCCAACACATTTTTTCAATAAATCTGCAACATTACTTGGCCAAAGTACTGGTACAAATGTTAATCCCGAAACACTTTCTTGGTCAGGTTATCATAATGGGAAGCCTTCTACAAGCAAACCTTCAAAAAGAATATACATAGGTAATGCACGTGCGTTGTTTAAAGGACAGACAGTTTATAATGGTGTTTTAGATGAAAAGTTTTTTTCAAAAGTCACAGTCAGTTTGGCAGTATATACAGGAACTGGTGCTTCTAGAACTTTCACTATTGGTAAACCAAAAGAATATTTAATTTTAGCTGATGCCGCACCTAGCTTTAAAAGGATGAATGAAGCTTTCAAAAAAGAATTTGGTCATGATCTGCCGTACTCTTCTATTAATAGAAGTTGGAATAGACAAGTTAGTACAAAAGGCGATGGTATAACAAAAGGTAAAAAAGCAGCAAGACCTGGACAATCAAAGCATGGCTGGGGAGTTGCAATAGATTTTTTAACTGGAGACCGAAAATATAATAAAAATGGAAAAAAGTGGTTTAAATCCTCTACTCATCTGTGGCTTAAAGAAAATGGCTATAAATATGGCTGGCTCAATCCAGATTGGGCCCGCCCCCCAAAGAGCCGCAATTGGGCAGAACCTTGGCACTTTGAGTGGATGTTTAGAGCAACAGCCCTCAAAGGAGAAAAAAACCCCAAAGCATGGTATCCAATCCCTCAAGAATATTATGATAAAGTACAGTAATGGAATAGAAAAATTATGAGTATAAAAGCAACAATTGTAGACCCACAAGTAAAAAAATATTTACAAAATGCCAAGGGCCTCGGTGCATCGGCACTTAACGGTATTGGTTGCACTGCTATGGTCGAATCAATACCGATTTATGATGCTGGTGGTTGCGAAATAGTAAGAAGCGGCAGAAACAACACTCAAATTATATTAGGCAGAGACCGTCCATCAAATCAATTATCTGGATGTGGCGGTAGAGGTGATTCACATTGCGGTATGATAGATTTAGTAGCAGGTCGAGTATCATCAGTAATAATGGACCAGTTGAAGAAAGACCCATCAAAGCCTTTTGATAGCAAATATGCTATAGATAACAACTTTTTTGCAGATGCTGCAAGAGTTTACATCAGCCAGAGAGTCATCAATGTTGACGAATATCTTGGTTTTAAAAATGAGAGGGGTAGTTCTTCTCAAAATCTATCAACAGTTATAGTGAAATCAGATTGTACCAGAGTTGTTGGTCGAGAGAGTGTTAGAATTTATGCTGGAGGTGCTAGGGCTGATGGTTTCGGGCCCTTTGGAGAAAAGAGGGCCGATGGTTCCGATATTAATAATCCCAGGATTGAATTGATAGTTGGAAACCAAGGGGAAGATAATATGCAACCAGCAGTCTTAGGACAACATTTGGTTGCTTATTTGAAAAAAAATAATGAAATAAGTAATAAAAAAATTAAAATTCTTCAAAGTCTTATTAAACAAGTCACAGTCAACACTGCTGCATTACTTCCACTAACATTAGGTGCGATGGGATCAGTCGCCGCCCAACAAGCTGCTGAAAATATTCAAAATATAAGAAGTCTGTTGACTGCTTTGTATAATGAAACAATAAACGATATGAATTATTTAAATGATGCAATTGTTCCAGGTGCCAACTCTATTTTGAGTAAAAATGTATTTATAACGTAGGTAAAAAATGTCAAATAAATCAAAATTCATTGATATGCAGACTGATCCTTGTGATCTGGTCGAACCAGAAGAAAAACCTCTTGATAGAGTATGTCCGACTTGTATTCCAAATCCTTCTTTTTTAGAGCCTCAATGGTGGAAAGAGGAGACACCATGGTTGAATGAAAAAACATGTGAATATTCTGTTGCTGTATTTGTAAACCAAGAAGGTGAAAGTTATCGTTTAAGCGATTTAAAAGATATTTTAGAACCCAAAGAAGTTGTCATATCCGAGTCTGGTATTCCTGAGTCACCAAAAACAACTGCCACTGTGTCGAATGAGCTAGGAACTCCCGAAGAACAAGAAATTAAGAATAAAGAAAAGTTTGACAGACTTAAAAGAAGTTTTGTAAAACCTGGAATTCGCTCTCTTCTTAGACATTACGAAAAGTTAGAAAATGATGAAATAGTGTGTGCTAGAGAGGATTGTTCAGTTTTTACAACTTCTGAAGCAAGAATGTTCATTACACAAAGAAAACTACATGCTTCGATGAATTCTGATGTTTCATTTTATGAGTGGGCACGAAAAGAACAACAAGATATTGAAAAACTACCAGAGATAGATAATCCAAATGCACTTGAATTGTATGCTCAAGCTAGTGATTATTATTTTTATGGAATGGCCAATGGTATAATGGCAGTGTTGATTACAATACCAGCACATATATTTGATCAAGTACCCGGTATACCTACTCCATCAGATGTGGACACTAGCACAGAGAGTGTTAGATTTAAATTACCAGAATTTCATACTTGGATTGCAAAACTTGAGGCATCTTTTGTATTGTTTTCAAAATTTCAATCTTATTTTAATAAAACTGAAGAAGGTAGGTTATTTCAATTGGATGATGGCAAAGAAGTTCCATTTTATACCAAATTTATGACAGGAAGGTTTGAAAAATTTGAGACAAATTTAGCTAAGTTTTTGGAAAGTAAAGGATATGATTATTATTCTTCTTGGGCTTTTTTGGACAATTCAAATAGTTCAATTTTAGAAGTGGAATTAAAATTTGATAAATCAGATGAAAAAAAGCCTTTCAAACTTGCAGATACAATTATTATTAAACCAGCAAACTGCGATGATGTGACTTTAAAATTACCAGAAGAGCCGGACCCTTTATTGCCAACGGGTGACAATATTAGACACACAGCTTTTTTTGATCAAACTTTAATGGGGTACATTGCTAAATACAAAGAGATAAAAACTGAACTTGATGCAAATAAAAACCCACCTTGGTTAGACTTTCTTGCCAAGCACACTTACCCCACTCTTGGGGTAAATTATGGCAATTCCATGGATTCAAAATTTAATGCAATTGGGTGTTTATTAGATAAATTTCAACCTCTTGATGATGCGATATTGAACTCAACAATGACATTTTTTGATGCATTACAATATCAATTTAGTAAAAACACTTGCCGTTTATTAAAAGATAAAGATAAAGGCAAAATAACTGTGTTTAACAGCGATGAGGAATTAAAAAAATTAGAGAGGGCCCAAAAAGAAAGGGAAAACAGACAACTCAAAGAAATGGGCTTAATGGAGAAGAAAGCAGTTAAAAGTACAAGAACATCTCAAGATGTGGATGATTCTAAGCTCGCTGAATTATTAAACACGGTAAATCCTTGTAATTACAAAAAATTAGTAATGAAAGGGATTCAATGCCTAATGTCTGGAATGACCTTTGAAACAGGAATACAACAGATATTAAAAGGATTATTGGGAACCGTTACTTCTGAAGGCATGGAAATAATTTTATCTGGGCTCCCTGCTGACACTCAAGCTGCTGTAAGGGAAAAAGTTGAAAAAGAATTTGAGGGGTTACCTGCACCGTGGGAGGTAGGATACGAACCAGGAGATGTAGAAGCTGCATACGATCGCCAATCATTGGAAAATATTAAACAAAGCGAAGGAACTCATGAAACATATGAGGAATTGTTTGCAATGTGGACCGCAAAATCAGAATCTTTAGAAAAATCAAGAAATGAAGGTCCTGATTATGCTACCTACATTGAGGCAATAGAGCAGCGAGCAAATAAATTGTCTTCTAATATTTCTCTTCATGAAGAAAAAGTCATGCGTATAGAGAATTCAAAATTATTAACTGAAGCTAAACTCCCATTATTAAAAGAACTTGTAACTAGATATGAAAACGAATTAAGAGATGCCGTCACCACCGCAACCGATGCAGATGCAATTAGAGCAGCTAGAACAAGATTAGATGTTGCAAAAGACAATTATAGTGCCGAGACCGATCAACTTGAAAAGGTCAAGGATGATTTAAAACAAGCTAAAGAACAACTTGAAGAATTTAAAAATGTAGTAATTGAAGTCAAACCAGAAGAACAATATAAACAAGAATTTAATGAATTAATTAAACAATCAGAACAAGAACTTAAAGAACTCGAACAAAAAATGCTTGAAGCTGGGGAAAAATCCAGAGAACAAATTAAAGAAAACCCAGATTATATTGGTTTCTCAGATAAGACAGAGGAAGAACAAGCAAAAATTATTGAACAAGAGAAAGAAAAACATTGGTATGTACAACACAAAAAAGAAGATCAATTTAAACAAGGGACTTATGGAAGAGCAGTCGGTAATGTACAAAAAGAGCTAATGGGGGCCTATGCTGATGCAATTTTACAAAATGGATCGGTTCAAGACATTATGAAGGGACTAGACAAACTTCCTGGGTCTACTATTGTTAGTGAGTTTTTTGCTGCCTTCGATTGTCCAAACCACTCTTTCTTTTATCCACCAATAGATGAATTTATGGGCACCTTTACCCTTGGGGCTTGTGGAAAAGGAAAAACAAGACCCTTTTCACTCCCAGCATTAAGTGCTCTTCCTGATACATTTGATATGTGGAAAAATATTAAAGACACTTTTCTATATGCTTTTAAAAAAACAATGTCACAAGTTGTTTCCGCATTGATGTTAAAATCAATTAGTGCTGGACTTGATACAAGTTGTAAAGGTTTAACAGGTTTGGGTCAAATTGCCAAAGATAATCTTGAAGCTGCTAAAAACGGTGGTAGATTTCCAAGATCCTTTTCAGAAATTTTAGCAGATGTGGTTTGCGGAGATGCACTAACTGAAGAAGAAAAAGATAAAGCAATTGATAATTTGTTTGATTTGACTGGTTCTCCGCAACGTGGTGCTACAACTCCTCAAGACATTTTAGATACAATGTCCACATTAGGATCAGAAAGTGATTATTTAAATGCAATGATTGGTAGAGGAGACCCAGATTTTCTTGCCAATGTATCAAGAACATTGTCAATTTTGCACCCTGATTATTCAAACCTTGCTACTCCGCAAGGTCTTGACCAGATGTTACAAAATGCTGGAAATTATCTTACAGATGAACAAAAACAGCGCGCCGCCGAATTAGCTGCTGATCCACAACAATTTTTTCCTCTTGATCCAAGTATTTGTTTAACAAACGAACAAGCGGAGCAATATTATGAAGATTTAAAAAATGTATATGCTACTCAAATCGGAGATCCCGATATAGCACAGCAGTTTGTAGACAATCAGAGAAATAGAGCTAAATCGGATTTATCTGACTTAGCTAAGGCTTTAGCAGAGGGTCCAAACTTTCAAGACGGAATAAATGAACTTTTCGCAGACCCAGACCCAGATTGTGCTGTGAATAAATCGCTTTTACAAACACCAGAAGAAATAAAAAAAGATATAGAAGCTTTATCGAAAGGTATGTTTGCACGTCTTCAGAAAGCCTTTATTGATGATACTATTGAAGAAAATGTTCTTGAATTTTGGGATACAAAAGGTATCTTATTGGTACTGACAAGTGATAAAGTGGGATACAATTATGCAAAACACATGAATGTTCGAAATAATTTATTTTTTAGAATTCTAGCATGGGCTGGCTTTTATGATAATGAAGCACCGTTTCCAGATACAGTTGGTAATCAAATGAGAACAAGATTGTTTGAAAATGTAGATGCGGGCAAAGAAAATTATAAATATACAGACGAATCTAAAATATTACTTGAATATGATAATGGTATAATAGAGAAAGAAGGAAGGTATACATCAAAAATTACTTTAATGGAAACAATCAAAACTGTTACAAATAATGTTAAATACCACAGCCCTAATTTCAATTATCAATTCCAGGGTATTAGCAGTGATACAACAAATAATTTTATAGTGGAAAATATAATAACACCCGATAAGGATAAATATATTAATAATTTTATCCCAACTGATGAAGAAATAGCTCTTGAGAAACCAGAAATGCCGGTTGGTGGTACAAATACATTTCGAAATCTTGTTTTTAAAAACTTCTTAGAATCAAGTGTTTCAAAAATTGGACAATTTGAATTTTCAAAAGATGAGACATTTAAAATTTTATCTGAAGTTAATAATTTTATGTTTAGAGATTTCATGCCAACCCTTTTAAATAAAGAAGATTCAGATTCACCTAGTAATGGATTTGTACACGGCGGTGGCGAACAAGAACTTATAACACTTGAAGATTTAACATATGTAGATCCAGCCCCTGGTGCAACCGAATATACTCACGAAGAAGAAGACGGAATATTAGGAAAAAGCATGACTGATAACCCAAGGGTTAAATTTTTGGACCCCTTGAGGCACGGTGGGTCTTATACACTGCCAAACATTTACATAGAACCAGACATGCCATCAGGTTGGCTTTCGTTTACTAAATTAATAGTTCCAAATATAGATGGGTGTGGTCCAAGAGGTACGAATTTTCTTTCTCTAGAGCAATTAGAAAAAGAATTACAAGAAAAAGAAGACAAGATAACACCAAGCGATAAATTATCAGAATCACCAGAGTGTTTAACAGAGGTGCCATTTGAAAAGATTGCCTCCTCTGCAACCCTTGCTGCATTAGAACAGGTAATAATAGCAACAATACGTGTACATGTGACACAATTTTTGATTAATTCATTTAATATTCATGGCAATTTAGCATTGAATGATAAAAATTATGATGAGTTAATATATGAGTATATATCTTCAAAAATGCAACAATCTTTGTCAAGTGAATATTCTATGTTTGCTTCGACATATGAAGGATATACTTATTGGCTTTTATTTCTAGAGCAGTGTGCACAAACATACAATAGAATGGTACAGCTTGGCCAGGTGACCGTTGACAAAGAAGCACAATCCGCAATGGATCAAATAAATACTGCTCAAATAGCTTATGTAAAACCAAAGAGAGATACTGGTGCTCTTTTTGATAATGATTTTAAAGTTGAATTGCGAGACCCAAAAACTAGACCAAGAAATATAACACAGTTTCTATCAGCAGCCAGAGAGGCATTTGATGATGTATATGCATATCCAGCCGTAGGTGGTTATTTAATCGCACAAAATACGCGTCGTTGGGCAGATACTTTCAAACCTTCCATGTTTGAAAGAGATAGGTCGTTCAAGGGAGGATCAGTAACTCTCCAAACAATAATGAACGGAGGTTCGTTTAGATTTTGGACACAATCTCAAATGAACTTTGCTGCAAAAATAGCTACAATAGCTGAAAATGAAAATGCAGCAATAGTATTTTTAAAGAGACTTATTAGTATGGAAATGAAAAGATATTCTGATAAGTTAGCTGTTGAATTGAACCCTCGTCCTTTAGTATATGATATTAATAAATTTTTCATTGGCGGGTCAAGAGTTCTGTTGGGAGATAAAATTAGAGCCGGGATATATGATGTTGAAGTTCCCATCGGAGGTGCATCCGGCGTCGATTTGGGTGTACAATCTTCAACTGAGGCATATGGTACAATAAATCATTGTGCTAAATCCGATGGAACAAGTGCTTTCGATTTAATGAATTTAAATGATTTTCAAATAGAAAAAGTCGGTCGTTTAGGTGGACTATATTTAGAAAAATACTTAAGAATTGTTCCAAAAGCAAATAAATCTGAAACAACTGGATTAACACCCGGAATGACACCTGCGGAAATGAGAGAAACTGCAAAATTTTTAATTCCTGATAATTTGCCCTCTGGTATTCAAAATGTTAAAGAATTTATACAATTTTTAAATACCGTAGAAATACCAGAAGAAGCTAATGTTTCTGATTGGTTTGGAAATGCAAAAGTGGATTCAAAAGATGAAAACAAATATAAAGGTTCTATTGGAATAAAATTTGGTGTTAGAGTGGTACTAGCAACTCCCAAAAGTTTTAAGACTTCGTTAAGTATTACCAATATTGACGATATTGTTACAAAATCTAGAGAACAAAAAACATTTTTATTAAATAAAGATAATGATATAGTTTTTATTCCATTAGCTTCTTATGAACAGGATATTTTAGATAAAAAATTATCTTCTTTTAAAGAAGCAAATGAAGATTTTAATCAAGATATAAAGTGTTTTATAGATGGATTAACACAGAGCAATAAGTTTGATCTTATTTTTAATAGAGTTTTTAATATTAAAAAGGTAGGGTCAACACTTGCATGTTATTCCGATATGAATTTGGTTGCCTCTCTGGGTCAGGACATAAACGAACGCCAGGAACCTGATGTGAGTGCTTTAGCTGGCTTGTTTGGTGCCGATGAAGCTTCATTTCCAACAGAAGATGATAGAACAGACTTTTTTAATGATTGTAGGTCTGAATGTAGAAAACTTTTTGTTTCAAATTACAAAAGAAATGATTTTGACCCACCTAGCGAAGAAGAAGAGATTGATGAATTATCGCTTGCAACCGAAAGAGCCCTCGCTAAAACATATGCAGCGACTGCCTTCACTGAAGAGGTATCGTGGCTTGTGCGAAGAAGAGTAAAGCCTGGAAAACCAACCGATAAAGAAGGAAAACCATGTAAAAACCAATTTGGTTCATTATTTAATATTAAAAGATAGGGGTATAAAATATGCCAAAAGAAACACCGGGTTTAAAATTCCCGTTACAAATAACAGATGAAAATGCAGGTTATGAATTAGCTGAACTAAAAGAGACGGTTAGATTTAATTTAAAAAACATTATTTTAACAAACCCAAATGAAAGAATAATGATTCCCGATTTTGGTGTCGGAATAACTCAAGCTTTATTTGAAAGAAATTCGTATGATTTATTGGAATTAATTCGAGATAGATTAGTTCAACAAATTTCTATTTATGCTCCCTATATTACAATCCTAGAGCTTTTAATAGATCCCGTGAGTGAGATTAGTATTAGAATATCTTTAAAATATGAAATAGATTTTGCAAAAATTGTGGATATCCTTGATATAACTGTATCAAATAATTAACTAGAAATCTATTTATTGTGATTTGCGGAGTTTTCTTTTAATGCCAAATAGTAAAAACATAAATATAAAATATACAAATAGAGAATTTGCTTCAATAAAGCAAGATTTAGTAGACTATGCTAAAAGATACTATCCTGATTCATATCAGGATTTTACAGATGCATCGTTTGGTTCTCTAGTGTTGGATACTGTGGCATATATAGGAGATATATTATCATATTATATAGATTATAGTGTAAACGAAAGCTTCTTGGATACGGCTATAGAGTTTGATAACATTAGAAAACATGCCCGTGCTTTGGGATATAATTATTCTGGAACACCGTGTTCTTATGGTGTAATAACAGCATACATTTTGTGTCCTGCTAATGCTGAAGGGACCGCACCAGATTTATCTTATTTGCCAATACTAAAGAGGGGATCTATTTTTACAACTAATTTAGGTATTAATTTTAATTTATTGGAAGATATACTCTTTAATAGTTCTGATAATGAATTTGTAGCAGCCAGATTTGATGCAACAACTGGCGGCACCACTTATTTTGCTGTGCGGGCATCTGGTATGGTACAATCTGGTGTGTTCAATAAAATCAATGTTACTGTTGGATCTGTATTCGAGAGATTTAAGAGAATTAGAGTCGGTAGCCCTGATATTACAGAAATCACAAGTGTTTACGATTCAGAAGGTCGTCAATATTATGAGGTTGATAATCTAGCACAAGAAGTAATCTTTGTAGAAACAACAAACAAAAATGCTTCGTCTGATGGGGTTCGTTCAATTTTAAAGCCATTTGTGGCAACTAGACGTTTTGTTGTTCAAAGAGATGATGGTGGAACTTATATTCAATTTGGTTTTGGATCTGAAGAAGAAGAGTCGGAAGGCATAGCAGATCCAGCTAAAATAGCATTAAATTTACATGGTAAAAAAACGATAACTAATAAATCTTTCGATCCTACTAAATTGTTGTCAACCAATAAGTTGGGAATTGCCCCGGTCAACACAACATTAGCAATTTCTTTTAGAACAAATGATGCCATAGGAAGCAGTGTTGGGGCAAACAGCATTGTTACGATTGGAGAGATAGATATGGTGTTTGAAAACGAACCACTGCTCGATGGTGATACTTTGTCAATTGTTAAAAATTCTTTAGAAGTCACTAATGAAGAGCCGATTTCTTCTGTCAATACATCTATAACTTTAGAAGAATTAAAACAAAGAGCAATAAGTTCCTATGCTTCCCAAAACCGTGCTGTCTCAAAACAAGATTATGAATCATTAGTTTATAATATGCCAGCAAAATTTGGAGCAATTAAAAGAGCAAATATTATAAATGATCCATCAGCAACTAATCGTAGATTAGCATTATATATTATTTCTGAAGCTTCAGATGGAAATTTAGCTTCAAGTGGAGAAGTCACAAAAAATAATTTAAAAAATTGGCTTGGCACCTATAAAATGCTTAATGATGTAATCGAAATAAATGATGCTAAAATAATAAACTTTTCAATAGAATTTTCTGCTCATCTCGATAAAAGGTACGACCCAGACGAAACATTAACAAAATGTATAAATAAGATAAAAGATTTATTTTCAGAGGTTGCTTATATTGGCGAGCCGATTTATATAACAAGAATTTATAAAGTTTTAAATGATATTGATGGAATCATAGATGTAAAGCAAGTAAAATTAGCTAATTTAACAGGTGGTATCTACTCTACAACACCATTAAATTTTGATGATGCACTTTCTAAAGATGGCACTTTTATAAAAATTCCACAAAATGCCATCTATGAGTTAAAAAACGACGAGTCGAATATTAAAGGGACAGTTAAATAATGTCTATTAAAAGATACATAGCAGATGCAGATAATACAATAACTAATGCGTTTGAAGAAAACCTTACACAAAGAGGAACAGGTTCCAATGCTGGGGCGGCTGACATATTAGAGACATTTTCAATTTATGGACAACAGTCATCGACATCAGCAGAACTTTCAAGAATTTTGATTAAATTTCCAATTTCAGATATCAGTTCAGATAGAACAGCGGGAACTATACCAGCATCAGGAAATGTTAATTTCTTTTTAAATTTATATAATGCACCACACTCCTCGACATTGCCAAGAGATTACAAATTAACTGTAAATGCTATTAATGGATCTTGGGAAGAGGGTTATGGCCTAGATTTAGATAATTATACTGATTTGACTTACGACAAGATTGGTTCAAATTGGATTAATGCCAATGGTAGCTTTGTTAATGCATCTTTCACCATGGTTTTGCAAGGTGGTGCTAACAAAGCAGCAATGAGCGGTCAAACTTTCATACTTACTGATTCAGATGGCACATCTCAAACTTTTACATTTAATATAGCTAATGATACTGTAACAAACGGGTCCATTGGAATGAACAGTGACTCAAATACAACAGACATAATTAATACTATAAAATCTGCTATAAACGACTCATCTCTTTCAAATTTAGATATAGAAGCAACAACTATCACCGCAATCGGGGATTCTGACTCAGAGATGCGACTATTAATAAAACAAAAAACAACAGGACTTGCTGGAAATACGGCTGTAGACCTGTCTGGTGTCACTGACTTGTCAGTTCTCAATTCAGCTACTGGTTTCACTGGGGGCTCTGGTAAATGGACTTCAGAAGGTGGAGATTATTATACCGATTCAAGTTCATCATTTGAGCAATCATTCCCTATTGGAACAGAAGATTTGTCAATTGATATTACAACACTTGTTGAGCAGTGGATTAATAGTGCTGGTAATATTCTTGGTTCAAAAAACAATTATGGTGTTTTGATTAAATTGTCTTCTTCTTATGAGGCAGCTAGCTCTGTACAAGCTACGGGGGATGCTGTTATATCTTATTATACAAAGAAATTTTTTGCTAGAGATAGTGAATTTTTCTTTGAAAGACCAAATATTGAAGCTCGATGGGATTCTAGCTTAAAAGATCAACGAGGTGATTTTTATTTTAGTTCTTCTTTAGCTCCCGCTGCTGATAATTTAAATACAATTTATTTATATAATTATGTTAGAGGTAAGCTTTCAAATATTCCTAGTATTGGAGAAGATAAAATATATGTTAGTATTTTTTCTGGATCCGCTTCTGATGATGAACCATCAGGGTCTGCTTTAGTATTATCTATTGATGATCAAGCTAATGGCGGTGTTAACGATAATGCAATACTGGCTGTCACTGGTGGCTATGTTTCAACTGGAATTTATTCCGCTTCTTTTGCTTATACAGGTTCCTCCGCATTAAAAACAATATATGACGTTTGGTTTAGTGGATCGGGAACAATTACTAATGCTGCCGCAGCGGCTGTTCAATTTCACACAGGTGTAATAGAGCCAGAAATATTATATGCATCAAATATCAATCCAAATGGTAAATATGTAATTTCAATGCCAAATCTTAAAGAATCATATTCTGATAATGAAACAGAGAGATTTAGATTATATGTAAGAAACAAGAATTGGAGTCCAAATATATATACAAAAGCACAAGCAAGTCCTCAAACATTAATTATTGAAAGTGCCTCATATCAAGTAACAAGAGTGGTTGATCAAAAAATTGTTATTCCTTATGGCACAGCTTCAAGTGACAATAATTACTCTATGTTATCTTACGATGTTTCTGGTAACTATTTTGATCTTGATTTATCTATGCTAGAGGCGGGATACACTTACGGATTCCAGTATAGTTTTTATGAGGATTCTGTTTCTTCTTATCGAGAACAGCCTTATTTGTTCAAGTTCAGAGTAGAAAAAGATGAGTATTAAAAATTTATTTACAAAAGGAACAACATTTCAAAGTGCAACAAGCGGTAGCTCGACTGTTGAATCTTTTGATTTTATTCAAACAAAGGCCGAACAGAATTCAACATTTCAGCCAAACATAGATTTTGCAACTGCTTCTAATTTTGCAAAATATGGCTCTGCTTATGAATATTATACTCAAACAATAGAAAGAATATATGGAGATTATCCATATGACGGCTCTGAAAGAGAAAAAATATTATTTGAATTATCTTCCTCTTATCTTGATAAGTGGGTTTTTGATAATAAATATCCAAAATCAACTGGATATGCTATCTTTTCAGCAAACGGATGGGGTACTGCCGCCTCCATAACTAACGGCTATGGCTTACCAAATTCATCAGCGGATTATGAGTATATCTATTCTCGCGGAGGAATGCACACAGCTTCTGCTGGGATGGAAGGGAAACCATTAAGAAACACTTTTGAAAAATCAGTCATTTATGATGCCTCAAAAGATAGGACAATTACATACGATGTTAATGGCTCTGAAGGTGTCACGATTGAATTCTGGCTTAAAAAAGATGCCTTTGATATCACAAAAACAGAAAAAGAAGTTATTGTTGACCTTTGGAATGGCAATGCAGTAGGGGCGGCTGATTATGGTCGTCTAACTCTTATACTTACAAGCTCTACAACTGCTGGGGCAAATCCATTTAGAATTACCCTACAATCGGGCTCTACGGGGGTATATGAAGGTGTTATTGGTTCAACAAGTATCACTACTGGATCTCTTGCAAATTGGTCACATTATGCTCTAAGCCTTGTTTCTGCCTCCTCTGGGATCACTTCTCGTCTATACCAAAATGGTAATTTAGATGACGAAAGGACCTTGGGAGCAACAGGTTTTGGCGATTTCCCAGGATTAGTGAATGGGTATATCGGTGCTCTACAAACAGACGCGAAGGTGGGCTCTGGCGCACAATTCGCTGGTAAACTTTCTGCTTCTCTTGATGATTTCCGCTTTTGGAAAACTCGGAGAACCTCAGAAGAAATTCATAATAATTGGTATCGAGGCATTGGCGGTGGAACTAACACTGATGACGCGAATGTAAAGCTCGGTGTCTATTATAAATTTAACGAAGGTATTACCGGAATAACAACAACAGATTCTGTTGTATTAGATTATTCTGGACGAATCGCCAACGGCTCTTGGACGGGATATTCTTCTGGTGCTCGGTCAACCGATTCTGCTTTTACTGATTCCGGTTTAGTCTCTTCTGAGATAGCCGATCCAATTATATATAGCACACATCCAGATGTTATTAGTTTAAAAACCGAGATGCAGACATCTGGTTCAGATTGGGATCAAGAAAATGGCAATATGCTATATAACTCTTTACCAAGCTGGATGGCAGAAGAAGATGAAGCTTCCAATAAAAATGTTAAATATTTATTTCAAATTATATCAAACTATTTTGATACACTGCATACTCAAATCACTGAAATACCAAATTTAAAAAACAAAAAATACATACAAAGTGACGAAAAGCCACTGCCATTTGCTGATAGACTGCTCTCAGAGAAGGGAATTACAGTTAATGGTCTTTTTGTTGATTCTAATATTTTAGAGAAATTTGGAGATAGAGATGAGGAAGGCAACATATACGAAAAGAAAATTGTTGAAGTTAAAAATTTAATTTATACAAACATTTATAATAACTTGGAACATATTTTTAAATCTAAAGGAACCGAGCGTTCTGTTCGAAATCTTATTCGCTGTTTTGGAATTGATGATGAACTAATAAAATTAAATATTTATACTGATGGGGGTACACATTATTTTGATAATAGGTCCAAACGAACATCGCTGAATACAAAATATATAAATTTTAATGATCCAAATTATTTTTCTTCAACGATATATCAAACATCATCAGTAATTAACACAAATACTTTTATATCAGGATCGGGAGCAGAAAAGTTAGAGAGATATTCTGCCTTTACAGCAGAAGCAGACATTATTGTTCCATACAAAATACCAGCACACAAAACAGGACATTTTGGAACATCTTTTATTTCTTCATCTATTTTTGGATTACATGAAGCAAACCCAGCAGATCCTGACGATTATGGTTGGGTTTCGGGCGAAAAAGCTAATTTTCAAGTTTACTTGGTAAAAGAATCAGCACAAAGCAATAATGCTAAATTTGTAATAAAAAACCAAGACGGTGAGCTTTCACTTGAATCGCCAAAATTTTTAGAAATCTATGACGATCAAAGATGGAATATAGCAGTTAGTGTTAGACCAGATAAATACGAATTAATAGGAAATATAGCTTCTGGGAGTGCCCCTGTTACATATACATTAGAATTTTATGGTGTGACACATGATTATGGAGATATAAGAGATGAATTTTTATTAACAACATCATTAAATTATGACAGTGGTTCAAGTTTTCTTAGTAACACAAAACGTTTTTATGCTGGGGCACATTGGAACGGTTTTAAGGGTAATATAATAGATTATTCTGATATCCAGCTTGGATCTTTTAGATACTATGAAGATTATTTAGACAAAAATATTATACAACAACACAACCTTGATCCATCTAACTATGGTTTGAGAGATGGTATATATCCTCCCACTACCTTTGGGTATCAATTGACTGCTTCTGTTCCAAGCTCTGATGTGTTGGCTATAAATTGGAATTTTGATTTAGTTACAGGATCCAACGCAACGGGAAGATTTATAGTTGATGATTTTTCTAGTGGCTCCACTGATACAATATATGGATGGATTGATAATATAATTAGAAGAGAACACAGAGGCGAAGGTTTTAGTTTCGGAGCTTCCAAAACTTCTTTTGTTTCTAACGAAAATATTTATGCTCATAAAAAAGAACTACCAGAAATATCTGTAGTTTCCGACAATGTTATCATAAAAGATGATCAAGAAAAGTTTTTTATAAAAGATGAAGATGTAAGTGATAATTTTTACACCCTTGAAAAGAGTATGTATCAGACAATTTCTGAGGAAATGTTAAACATGTTTTCTTCTATTGTTGAATTTAACAATTTGGTTGGAAACTCGGTAGATAAATATCGTTCTGAATATAAGGGCTTGAACCTTCTTAGAAGAATGTTTTTTGAAAGAGTTGGTGAGACTCCCGATCTTGATAAATATATGGAATATTTTAAGTGGATCGATACCGCTATTTCTAGAATTGTAGAAGATTTGTTTCCTGTTAGTGCACGTTTCTCTGGTGGTGTGACGAATGTTATTGATAGTCACATCTTAGAACGAAATAAATATCAAAATAAATTTCCGATAACAACCAGATATTCTTCCACTGAAGGTTCAGCAAAAGGTCATGCCGAGTTGAATTACAATTGGAAATTTGGGCATGCACCAGTTGTATCAAATGATGATGAAAATTGTTTATGGCAAAAACATAGAAAAGAAAGAGAAGATATTGCTGATCGTGAATTTATAAAAGAAGCAACAAATTTTAATAATAAAACTACATTGCCTTTTTTCCATAAAACTGACAATACAAGATATTCTGGCTCCGCTTATGTTTTTAGAACTCTTTCTAAACCGTATAAATTAAGTAAAAATCTAAAGCATGTTGTTCATGGTGGAATAAACTATTCCGAAGACAAAGATAGAAATATTATACACAATTTTGTTCAACGAGCAGGCGAAACCGCAGGCGGCGTCCCATTAAATACATTTTTATTTGGTCAATCAACTGGTCAAGGTGTGATTGAGCAACAACAATGTGATGATGTTATAGATCCAAACAAAAAGAAAAAAACCATACTTAAAGGTTATGTTGGAAAATATTCTAATAATCCAATCGCACCTGATGGCCCTGTTGATGAAAATGATGCTTATTTATTTACATTTGGAACAGAAAAAACTCCTATAAATTTCATCTCTGGTACACTTGATTCTGGCTTTAATGCAAGAGTTGTGGAACACTTTCATAGCGGCACAATCTTAACAAATATACACTCAGATACAACAGATTACACAAATGAAATTCCGATGCAAGGAACATTTACTCAAAATTGGGTCGGTGGTCATCAACACCGTCATGTCGATTTAAATTATTACGACTCTTTAAGACTAGATGATGATACCGGTACTGCACCTCCAAATGGACTTCATAACGAATATACTCGCGAAGAGGCATGGCAAATTGTCTTTAGCGAGTGGGCTGGTTCTGATGGTGCTATTGGTTTTGTCGGTGCCGATTACGGCGGCCCCTACCCAGACCCGGCAAGAAAAGCTGCAACATATTATCGTGAAGAAAGAGCAAAAAGACCAGTTAATATTAAGAATATTAAAACCAATTCGGATGGTAGTCCATTCTTTTCTCATGGAAATTATAAAGAAAATTATGAAATCGTTCAGAGTTTTGGAAAGCATGAAAACAACCTATATTTGAGAAAGAACCCAGAGCAGTCTCTTTATCTACCGACTTCAATTGGTTCAATCCTACCAGAAACAACACACCCAATGTCTTTATTCGGACAAGCACCTTATCCCTCTGGCAATGTTTTTGGAACTTATGTAAATAATCGACAACCTGATGCCAATGTTATTGGTAATGCTGGTGTAGCAGGAGTATTGCACAGCGGATCTTTTGTTGTAAATACAAGAGCAAGTGTTGCCGACGGCGATAAATTAAGAATATCAAATGTAGATGGGCAAGTAGCAACCATTGAGATGGACCCTTCTAATAACGGAGTTGCTGTTGGCTCGACAAGGATTTTGACAGGTTCTTCTAATGCTGAATATTTTGCGAATGTTACGGGAGCTATTGAGACGAATAATTCTTTCTTTGAAGCAAACTACACATTTAATATTACGGCTGATGCTCCGTCTGCTGGTAAAGCTATAATACAAATCACTTCGAGCACAGGTGACCCTAATTTGGCAATTGCTATTTCTGGCTTTACCCCAGCCCCAAGTCCCGGTAGTAGCTTTGCAAGCCCTGTGGCAGTTACTGGTGGAGTTGCTGGTGTAACTGAGTCGAGGATTTTTTCACTAGATGTTGTCAACTCAGTCATAACAGGCTCAACAACAAATACAATCATTACTTCACGATTTTCCGCACCCGGCGGTATCGAAGTAAATTCCCTCGGATACCTTGATGTTTATGCGAGAGAATATTCAGTATATAATAATTTAAATTATAGAAATTATACTGTTCGTTCTTCTGGAAGTGGCGAAGCCGGTACAATCCGGATGAACAGTCAAAACAACTATCGTGAAGGTTTACAAACACTTTTAAGAAGACATTGCGGTCAGTTTGGAGCAGATTCACAACATGCTGAACCTGTACCAGAAAGTTATGTTGTTGTTCCAAATTTTCATAAAATTCAAAGAAATGGCAGAAAACGTCCAACAGATGCATCAACTGTTTTATCGCCAGTTCTTAAAAACACTCGCGACAATGCTTTTTTAACCTCGCCGATACCGCAATCTGATTTTCAATATAGTTGGTTAACTTCTTCACTGGGCAGTAATTACTCAATTACAAGTGGAAAACAAAGAGTTTACGGTTATGCACCAAAAGATGGAATTTTGAGTTCATCAGTAATTATAGAAGGGGATTCTGGTTTTGTAGTGCCAGCAATAACTTTCCCAACTGCCTCAGAAATTTTCGGAGAATAGAATGAGCAAATATTATCAAGATTTTGTCGGATTAAATACATTTATATATGAACCCACTGGATGGAACCCAGAAAATCAAAATGCTGTGTACACTGCTTTAAGTCATGAAGGGCGAGAAACTAAACTTACTAATATTGGGAGTGTTAATTTACAAGTGTATTTAAATCATTTTGGTATTGATTTAGCTTTTGGGACCAATGCAGATATATTACCAGATTTTACGGGTGTTATATTTAAAAATTTTAATTTTTCACATCATTTACCAACAACAGCATCATTTTTCCCCGCTCTTATGCTTCACAGAAATGGCCCTTATGGGTTCCCAACATGGAAGCAAGTAAGAATTGGCCAAAATGTATTAACTCGCAGACAAATTAAAGAAAACATTTTAACAGTTGTGAGAGAACCAGGGCCAGAATTTACCTTTACAAGGAACGGTGTAACAAACCGCCAAAGAGCTAGATATGGAGATATTTTACCATTCACAGAAACACCAGTTGTATCAAAATTCAAACCAGTGCTTATTCAAGGTTCTACAAACACAAGCGAAGGAATGAAAAGAATCAGTATTACCACTCCTCTTGCCAATGCTATCGTACAATTTAATAATCCTGATTTAAATAAAGAATTGGGTTTGGTTGATTTAACTGCATCTGATTACGAAGAACTTAAAAAACTATATTTAAAAGGTGCTCTCGTTGGAGATAAGAGTCCTCTTGATATATTTGAAGCCGCAATTTACAGAGAAACAGTTTACCCCCCGCAAGTTTATACATATAAAAAATATGTGAGACAGAGAACAACATTCACATTTCCTTGGCGAGACAATAGAACTCTTAGAACATCATTTGCTGATACAACTGATAATGGCTTTGATTCAAATGTTAGTCAAAGTGTTTGGACAATGGATGGATATAGGGACTGGGATATATATCCAGACCAGGAAGGAATTGGGTTTTCTCAAGCTTCTTTTATTCGTTATGGAATTTGGTATAACTCAGCATCCGCTGGTGTTCCAGCTATCTCTGGTGCTGTTGATAATGGTATTTTACAGAATCAATATTCTTGGGGAACGGCGGCATTAACAAATAATAAAAATTTTGCTCAATTAGATAACTGCTTGAGACCTGCTCCAATTTATAATAGAAAGCACGCATTAACTTTTCTTTCTTCCGCAGCCAACATTAATGGGATGCAAATAGAGGGGGTTAATAGCGGTACACGTTTTAAAGATATGACTGCTTGGTCTATTCCCGGCGGCGAAGCAAAGTGGGAAGCAGGTTCGCAATCAGGCAAAAGCCCATTTTACGATTCTTATGAAAACTATATTGATGGTGCAAGGCAGATTGGAAAAGACATGTCAATCATACCAGAATTTAGAATTTCAAATCATGTTTCTTTTTATGAGACAAAATCTCCATTACAAGAAAATCTAGATGTTTTTGAAATAACTGGGGGTTTATTAAACACAACTGGATCAAATCAAGATAATTTTTATAAAATTTATTCAAATAGCGATTTTATGAAAAGCTTTGAAATGTTTGTTGATGACAATGAAAGTATGGGATCTCCAATTAAAATAGGATTAAAGTGTAGTGGAATTAAAAAATTATTACCTTATGATGGTTTTTATCCACAACAAAGAACAGTACAGATTGCCCAGCAATTTTTTAGTTCTTATAGTGCCTCTATAGCAATGTCTGGTGCAAGTGAAGATTTCGCAGCAAACCCAGCACTAATTGGTTTTCAAAATATTTTAGCACCTTTATTTGCACCAGGGATTTTATTTAATTCAATAAAGTCGGGTGTGGCTGTTGATTATCCTACGATTAGGAAAAATCTATCAACAGCCGGGACAACAAATGGTTTTGTTCTTTTAGAAGGCAGCAGCCCTTATGGTTCTTTTTATTGTTCACATTCTGGAAATGCTGATGGTGCTACATGGTATTATTCCGTACATGATGGTTTGATTTACGATAGAAGAATTCCTTTTGAGGTTTTATTGAAACCAGAAGCCTTGGGCGGCATGGATTTATATTGCAATGAGCCAAGTATTTTAGCTAATCACTCTTCATCAGCAACATTAAATGGAATCGCTGGGGATAGACTGTATTCGCTAATGATGCATAACTTTTTATCAGAGACATCTAATTTCTTTTTGGAAAGAAAAAATTATACGACATTTTATTCAAAACCATCAAACCAATTAGAACACTTTGAAAAAGACAAAGATTATATGATGCGTGTGAAGATGTATAAAACAACAGATGATGCTCAAATATCTAATGTCTCCGGTGGTGTTGGGCAAAAATATTTTGTTGCTCCACAATATTCTACTTCTTCTAACGAAAATTTTACAATGTATTCGAGACCTAGTGCCTTTGGGCCCCCTTCAAAAATGTCTTCTTCTGTGACACTTGCTGGTGCCAAGGCATATAATTATTCAGCTAGCAATGATGTTTATGACTTAGAGGAGGATCATCTTCTTGGTAATCGATCTGACTTGGGAGAAAATTACCCCTTTACACCTCCTTATTATCATGGTCAATCATGGGCAGATATTAAATTTACACCAACTGCTGATGGCCCTTACAGTGTGAAACAGATTATAAACAGTGCATCTGTTACATATTATAGATATGTTCATCCTGATACAGACACAGGTGAGGATATTTTTGATATTCCAAGCGGTTCTACGAAAACAGGCCCAGCATACATACAAAATAATTTCTATAATAAAAATGCATTACAGTTAAGTGCTTCTGTTAATCTTTTTTCCATTGAAAGAGATCAACAAGGTGCCCTTGAGGAAGAGACTGCCAGATGGGTAATTCAAACTAAATGGGAATCACCAATGCTCAACTTCAATCATTTATCCTCTAAAACCTCTGTTACATTGCCTTTAAATGCTTCTCAATCTGTTCCTAGAGGTATGTGGCATCAATATGGCTTAATAGAAGAGGATCAAAGTAAGGGTATCTTCATGCAAATTGAAGATATGAAAGAAACCTGGGTAACAAATATATTAGGCAAGGAAAATCAAAATGTTCTTTCATTGGCAAACAAACTTAATTTCTCTACTAAGCCAAAGCGTCTTGGAGAAGTTGCTGATGCAAAAGTTATTAGTGAAGCGATTGTTGCTGTTCCGTTTGTAGAAGAAGATGGTCTTAGAAAGTATTTTCATGTACCTCGACAAGATGTAGACAATGTTCTTATTGGAAATATTAGAACTGGTGCTACCGTTGAAGCTATGGTTAATAAGATGCAAAAGTATGTGTTTCCACCAAATATGGATTTTTTAAATAATCGTTCATTGGATCCATTTGCAATGTATATATTTGAGTTCTCGCATACTCTCACACAGCAAGACCTAGCAGACATTTGGCAAGGTCTGTATCCAAAGGTCACCGAGAAGTTTGAAACTTGCAAATCGGAAATCGCTCATCCGTTGTTGGCACAAGAAATACTTGGAGGTGGCTCCAAATTGGTCCAACAGGCTGGTGGTTTTATGGTAGACACCGGTGCCGAAGGTACACCGCTACCTTCAAAAATACGATGGATGGTATTTAAAGTAAAACAAAGAGCAACAACAAATTATTGGCGCAAAATGGTCGATTCTGGTGGGGATTTACTCCAAGAGGTTCCAAATATTACTTATAATTGGCCTTATGATTATTTCTCGCTCGTTGAGTTAGCCAAAATAGATGCTAGTGTGGTTGTAGCTCAACGTGAAGGTGGCCCTCTTAAGTCCCTAATAAAACCACAGGGACAGACATTACCAAAATTACAACTTGATGAAATGTATGGTCCACCGACAGGTCCAGGCTCCACACCAACATTTTCAACTGATATTGATCCAGCGGTCATTCAAGCAACTAATCCAAACACTCAGATTACTAATGCACCGCAAATGCAAGCTGATCTTGTGTCAAGGCTCGACACCAGGGATATAGCATTTGCTGGTGGTTTAGGTCGCTATGGTGGTGCTGGCAATATTGCAAGAGAAGGGTTTGGTGTTGGTGTTGATCTTGGTGTTGGTGTTGGTTCTCAATATGATATGAGAGCCGGTGGTGGCTTCTTCCCAGGTGCCGCAGGGCCGCAGCAAGAGATCATGAATGCCTTCAATCAAGGGTTTGGTTTTGTTAATTTGATGAGCAATTTCAATAGGAATTTTTTCGGATAGGGTTTAAATATGACGTTTTTTAATAAAAAAGAAGATGTAATGAAAATTGAGTTAACACCTCATGGAAGAGATCTGTTGAGAAAAGGGCAGTTGAACCCAAAATATTATGCATTCTTTGATGATGATATTTTGTATGATACAACTGCTGCTGGGTTTTCTGAAAATAATAATGAGATCAAAACTAGAATTATAAATGATACACCTAGTTTGAAACCGCAAACAACACAGACTGGCATAGAAAGTAGATTTTTTGATCAGTTTGTTACTGAAGATGATAATATTCTTTTAAACCCAATTGGAACTAATAAATTAACTTCAACTAAAGCCAACGGCTGGCAAGCAACAGCTTTATTGGGAGAATTTAGTTCTTCATTAAGTTATATATCATCTTCAACTGGTCCCATATCACCAGGATTTGATAATATAAAGGGCACATTAAGTCCTTTATATAATATACCACAAATAGAGTGTGAATTAAATTTTACAATGTCGATAGGGCATTTAAAAATAAATGATTATATTAGTGTTAATTACAACACCTCTCTTGTTGCTAATGACGAAACATTTTTAAAATTAGAAACAGATCAGTTGCTTTTACACTTATTGGAAAAAAATGGTTTTTCTTATAAAGATTCACTTTCGCTTGAAGTTTTTAAATATGACTTTGATGAAACAAATTTTTATAAATTATTGATGATAGCGGAAAATGAATCTTTGAAAACTGATATTTTAGAAGATCCACCAGAAGAAAGACCTGGGGATACTTCAGTTACTGTAAATGAAAATTATGTTGAAAATTATTTCTTTGTAAGGACAGATAGACAGATATCTGATTCTGATTTGTGCCGAGGTATAAAAAAATTGAAAGAAAAAAATATTTATTTAGGGTTAGATATTCAGTGCGATGAAAGGATATTCAATGATGTCAATATATATCAAACAGAAGTCACCGACCAAGACATCGAGGATTGTGAATAATGAGCGGTAAATATACACCAGACATTTATATAAAACAAATTGAATTATTTGACTTTAACAGCGATAAAACAGCAGTTCAAATCACAACTCAAATGGAAGATTCTGGAGGATGGTCGTCAAATGAATCATCGGCCCATATGAAAATTCTTGTAGTTATTTCTTCAAATCAAGGTTTAAATAATAGTATATCAAACGGATCAGTGAAGTTTGATGTAGATATGCTTAAAAAAAGAAGTCTTGATGATGATCGTGTTACAATAATAACACGTGCAATTGATATAAAAAGAACAAAAGAAGGCTCTTTGCTTGAAAGGTTTGAAGCAATTTTTAACAACAATGAGGAAGAAGTAAAGGTATTTTGTGCTGTTTATTTTGAAATGACAGAGATCTTGCAATCAGTGCAATTAAACACTTCTGGGGCTTATCGTCGTTATGGCAACATAGCATCTGATGCAATTATTCAAAATGGAAATGTTTCTTCTACGACCACTGTATTTCTTATAGATGGTGAAACCCAATATGTGGGTCCCGTTCATTTTCACCCCACAAAGGGATATATGGCTGGTGCCCGACACACAGAAGAAAATCATCCTTTACTTTCAACAACTGAAGTTATCAATTTTAAAATAAAAGACTTTAGAGAAAAAAAATATGAATTTCCAATATCGTTGGGAGAAAGAAATTCACCCTTTTATAGTAATTTAAATTATTCTATCAATAGAAAAGGAAATGTTAGAGGTATTTTTTCCATAGATTTTAAAAATATAATCTTGTATAACACAAAATATGGATATTTTTTAAGAAGCTTGAGCCCCATGGCACAAAATGAAAATATTAAAAATCTAAAGATAAAAAATCTTATAATTAAAAGAAAAAGAATAGATGTTGATGAAACCCATATTGTAATTAAATCTTTTTCTAATATTCAAACTGGCATAATGCTTCCCGCCACAACTGATATTGGATCGATAAGAGAAATAAATGATGGTAATCGAGAAATGAGAACATATACATTTACAGACAATTCAATTGAAAAAAATTCTTTAGGAAGGTATCAATATCATATATCCTTTTCTTTTGTTGACCCAACTGTACAATATGTTGAAACAATGCTTGATGAATCAAGAAGAGTATATCGTAACTTAAATAATTATTATGATTCCTTTGTTAAGAAAAAAAATTACAATTATGTTTTAGACAAAACAAGAGCAAGATTTTATAATTCTCAATATAACAATGTTGATTTTAGAAGCACTATTTCAGCAGCATGGACTGATGCGAATAATTTACAAACAAAATTGACATCTATGTTATACAATTTAACAGAATTGGAGAAAAATCAATTAACAATTTCTAATTCAACCAAGTTGGATCCAAAGAATGCAACAGTTTTTTCTTTGGAGCATTTTAAAGAACAATTGAACAAAAAAATAAATGATTTTCATCGTTTGATGGATCTTGACAAAATAAATAGCCAAAGTGATGCGGTAAAAACATTTGTCAAAACTGCAAATAGCAAAAATGTTATTTTTATGAATCACATGTTTAAAGAACCAGTTATATTACAAAATTATTCCATTTCATATGATTATTTGCCATCAAATAGCGATGGCGTAACAATTTTACAAAACAATGATTTTAAATCTTTGATGAAAAAAGAATTTGATAAATTCTTTACTTCGTCGCCAACTTCTCAAGATATTCAAATGGTTCCCGAAAAATATCATAATTTGTTAAATTTAAATGATAGCATGTATTCTTATATAAGTCCGTCCTCAATAAACCTTGGTCAAGAACAAATTAAACTAAACGATATATCAAAAATAAATTTAAATGAAGTAAATAAATTGTTTAACCCTTCTTATGATAAAAACATTTATAAAATGTCATCTAAAAAGGAAATGCTTATTAAAGATGTTTCTGAAGAAATGAGCAAACCTAATATCAACAAACAGGAGAAATAAATATGGCTGGATATGTTTCTGATAAAGCTGAATCGAGTTCTACTACAATAACGTTAGCTAGTAAAACTAGCAACAATTATAAAGAAATAGAAGTTTTAACAAGCCCCTCTGTTGTTATTGAAGAATATGAGGATTTTATAGAGTCTAGCGATTTCTTGGGTGACAATTCTTTGTTTGTAAGGTATGCCGACTCCCCAGATGAAAACGAAATTTTTAATATCGCTTCGCCAGAAGTAGAAGAAGAAATAGCTGAAAAATTTGACTCCCCCGTTGATTTAAATATTTCTGATGCTAATGATTATAATTTATTATTTGAACAAAATTTACTTAATTTAGCCATGGAAGACTTAAAACAATCAAATTATAGCGATTTTGTTCAATCTCTTCCAAATCAAATCAGAGCATTATTTATATATCAAATGAATTTCGTTAAAAAAATGCAAGTACCCAGAAGTGCCGATTTAATTAAAAATTTAAAAACTCAGGCTGCGATTAATATAAACTATTTTAAATTAGCTAGGATTGAAATACATGATGGTTATGAAATGACAGAAAACGGAGAAAAGAAAATAAACGAGCCAAAATTTAAACTTTTAAAAGAAAGTGATCTTGACAATATTAAGGTCCCTACTATGTGCAGGTTAACAAGATTTTATAATAATAATTTAAAACTTGAGAGAGATATGTTGTCTTTTCCATTTGAAGGGCAAATATTTTTTATACAGCCAAATAATTATAAGCCTGTTAAACCATATTTTAGAAACACCGAACAGCAGACAAAAAGACTAGCCGTCCAGCATATATCACCTAGAAATTATGATATTACGAAATGCACTTCAAATATCATAAATTATTCTAATGAAAATGCTCCGACATATACTAAGCCAAATGATGGTAGTGGTGGGATCGTTTCAACCCCTGGACCTCAAGCTCCAAGTTCTGTAGCTCCGACATCAACTGCCACTGTTACATCAACCGGGGGAGGGTACTAAAATGTCTGATAATATTACTCAAACTGGAGAACTGATAGATCCTTTGGCAAATGGTACATTTATTGTAGAAGAATTTGTCGATAATCAACAAATTGATATGGGAGATGTTTATCATAAAGTCGTAACAGTAAAATTTAACAAGCCAAATGCAAACCTAGATGCGAAAGATACGCTCACAAGTCAAACAAGAATTTATGAGAACTATAAAATAGGAAAGTTTATAAAAGATTCTACTGATGTTGAAAAAACTGGTATAGCGGCATATTCGATAGAATCTTATAGAAGAAATAGTTTTGATTATTTAAAAACTGATAATGAAGTTAATGAACAAATAGAAACAGACATTGAATTTGAAATGTCTTCTGAGCGTGAGATTGATTCTTTTTATACCGACAAAGAAGAAGCAACAGATCAGCGACATATAGTGTTTGATAGTAGCTTTGATTTTGCAGGTAGCCCAGAGTCTGATAAAAGCAAAAATAAGTTTTACAATAGCATTTATATGACTTGGCCCACAAAAAATGTTATTTCACAATACATGCAAGATGCTGATCAATTAAATTACGGCTTTAACCTTTACGAAAGAATGATGGTACTTATTGGACATTATGCCGATAATATTAAAGCTTTAGGGTTCAATGATAATTTAACAATTCAAACATTAATTGATCGGTATGATTATCCTTTCCCAACAGATGCTTATTATGTTATTTCTAATGCCGACACAGCCCAGAAATCTCCTGATTTATCTTATGATGTTCTAGAACAAGAAATTTTAAGATCAATAAAAAAGACAATCTCAGAAAATTCAATGATCTATTCTGAAATGTTTTTAAACGAAGAAAATCAAAGTGAATATCTTTTCTTTAAGGTTGAGAAATGGTTCTCCGAAGATCCTGTGGGAACCCCAGGTCAAATCTTCTTTTTACCGGCAACTGATACTTCTAAATTATTTATTGATAAACAAATAAAAGATAATAAAAGTTATTTTTATCGTGTAACTGCATACTATTCTGTTGTTACACAAGAATATTATTTTACCGATGTTAATGATTATGGAGAAACCGGAGACTGTAAAGTACATACATACCCTGTGATAAAACTTTATAGCACAATGGCATTTCAAGACATGCTTGATAATATTGCTCCCCCTCCATTACCACCGTTTGTTTCAATTCATAATAAAATGTCTTCTGCTGGAAAAATTAAAATTTATTTAGAATTACAAAAGGGAGAACACAAGGCACACCCTATAGCAGTTTCAAATGAAACAAATAGATTTAATCGTCTTGATATACTTCCCGGTGGCTTTATACAATATAGATATTCAAAAGGTGCTGCAATGTTTGAAGCCTATAGGATGTCTGAACCTCCTAAATCTTATGCTGATTTTGCAGAAAATTTTATTGGACAATTTGAAAATAGCAAAATGATGGAAAACATGGTTGTTTTGGATGGAATCAGGCCAAATAAGAAATATTATTATATATTTAGAACAGTTAATCGCTATGGGTCGTTTTCAAATCCAAGCCCGGTTTATGAAGTGGAGTTGTTAAAAGACGCTGATAGTTCAAGAGTTTTGGTGAACTCATATCTAATTAAAGATGAAACAATCGAAGAAGAGGAATCTAAATCATATAATATAAATTTGAGAAGCTTGTTACAATTAAATGTCGCAGAACAACAGCTTGCATTTAATTTGGATGATATTCTTGGACCAGATGGCACCACAATTGACACTTATAGAAATAAAGTAAACCTAATAAGTCTTGGAAAAAATGATGAAGCAGGTGCAGTTTTGGAACATAAAGTTTGGGGAAGAAAATTTAAATTTAGAATTAGATCAAACGATAGCGGGAAAATTATAGATTTTAATATCAAAGTTAATTTGATAAAGGATGAACATTTCTCTGTATAATCTATTTATTATGAGAAAAGTGATACATTTGGGAGACTTTTAATGGCTTTTTTAGATAACAGTGGTGATATTATACTTGATGCGGTTTTGACCGATCATGGTAGAAAGGTTCTTGCAAAGGGCGACGGGTCTTTCCGAATCACAAAATTTGCCCTTGGTGATGAAGAGATAAATTATTCTTTGTATAATGCAAACCAACCATCTGGCTCTGCTTATTACGATTTAGAGATTTTACAAACTCCGGTTCTTGAATCATTTACAAACAATGGTTCTTCTATGAAAACAAAATTGGTCACTCTATCAAATAATAATTTGCTTTATTTACCAGTCCTTAAGACAAATGTAAACCTTATCGACACAAAGATGCATACATCCGGTGCCTTTTTTATAGCAGTAGATCGCTCCACTGAAGGAACTGATGCTGCTGGTACTAATTCTGCTGTTGGGTATGTTGGTACTGATCAAGTTCAAGGGATATTATTTGGAGAATCTTTTGAAGATTCAAATTATATTAGAATAGATCAAGGTCTAGATACAACAGAAATTTCTCCGAAACAAAGAACTTCCATAGGTGATATGATCGAGAGTTCTTATATTATTCAAATCGATAACCGTTTGGGTTTCATTACTGATCGCAATGGTAATAGAGTAGCCCCAGATTTTATTGATGATGACAACATCGGATTCTACACAGTCGATTCAAGCGACGGCATTGTTGTAGACAATTTAGATGATTCTAATTCAACAACACAAACAATTGCTGGCCCAAGAGGTACCTCTGTTGAATTTAAAATTGGTGCAAGTTTAGATTTGAACACAAGTACATACTTGTTCAATCAACTCGGTGGCACAGCATTAATGAAAAACAAAGCTGCTTCGGTAAGCCAATCTGTTAATTTTATTGATGCAATGGTTAGAGTCACCGGTATGTCAACAGGATATACAATTGACATCCCAGTTCGCTTTATCAAAACAGTAGTTTCTTAAGAGAGTAAAATATGGCTAATTTTTATAAAACATTAAATCAAACTAACGATGTCGTGAACACACGAACATTACTTCACGAAGCAATTCCTTTAACGGGAACAATTGTATCTGGTACATATGGTGTAAATAATATCAAAAATTATTCACACGGTATGTTTCAATCAGTGTACGACTACCCTTATTTAAGCTCTTCTGCAAATCATGTTTTTGATATCACCGCTGGATATTCAAGCGATTCTAGTCTTTCTGGTGCCGCTAATAATCAAAATTCCAAAAAAATCAACATTTATAATCAAATGGCACAGGTTATGATGGGATATGACCAGACAGGTTCTATCCTTCAGTTTGATGAAGATGGTGATTTACTTGCGGGAGGGACAAAACAAAAAGAAAACATTTTCTTAAACTTCTCTCGCTTGCTTATTAAAGATGAAATCAAAAAGGGATCTTTTGAATTAGAACTTGGAGTAACACCATTATATGCTGAAGACAAAACAGTATTTACTTCAAGGCTTAAATTGTCTGATGCAAGTGGTTCAGATGGTTATTTGGTTAATTCACCAGTTGGCGAATATGGTATTTTATATGCTACCGCTAGCACAGTAACTACCACAGTTTTGAAGGCTAACCAAAGCTATCCTGTTGGTTTATTGTTTTATCAAGCTGGTGTGGCCGTTATCACTGGTTCAATTTTCTTGAAAGAAGATGATGGTGGTATCTTAGCCAATACACACCAGACTGTATCAATGTCTGGTCCGTCATCAATCACTGAGACCGTTAATGCTGTTTTAACAGGTTCACAAATCTCTGGTGCTGCTGATAATATTCGAACACGTCTTTATAATGTTCAGTTTAATAATACAGTCGAGCTTAATTCGACAGTTTATTTCTGTCGTGTAAACCATGGCGAATACAATTATTCATCTAATCCAACTTATTTAAGTGGAAGTAAAATTCGTGTTAAGACAAAAACAACTGATGTTCCTGTTTCTTATATCACAACTGTTGGTCTTTATAATGACAACAATGAGTTGATGGCTGTTTCGAAACTGTCCGAGCCTCTTAAAAAATCACCAGATACAGAATTCACTATTCGTGTTAGATTAGATTATTGATCAAATAATAAACCTCAATAAAACTATTTAAGAGAGAGAGGTTAATAAATGTCTTTTTATAAATTTGATGAAGATGATCTATTTTTAAATACTGTTCAGACATACCCACAGAATAAATTTTATATTCAAAGTGGGTCGGTCTATATTAATAATCAGCCGCACATTTCAGGTGCCAATACAGATAATATTATTGGGGTGCCCGGAGGGTTTATATCATTATATGAATATAATATTGATAGACCGGCAAATAATTTTATTCGTCCATTTGTAATCAAAGACGGGAAGAAAAACACTTTTAAAACAATCTCAAAGTCTACTTATCAGAATTTCACAAACGGTTCCAGAGTACCTGGTTCTTATAACATGTCTGCTAGTATTAGTAGATTTTTTATAAATGCACCGGACAACCTGGGTTCAATATATAAATGGCCCGGTGTTGCAGATAAAGGAAACTTCACAGGCAGCATAATAGCTTCATTAGAAAATGTTTTTAATCATTATTCATATATTTCACCTCATTATCAATATTCTTCATCGCTTGGTGACAAGTCAGAACAAAATGGTAGTTTAATAACGATTCCATCAATCGCTTATGGATCAAACATCAAAAAAGGCACTGTAAGTTTAAAATATTATATTACTGGTACACTTGTTGGAGAATTAAGTGATTTTAGGCAAAATGGAGATTTAATTCAGATAGGACCAGAAGGGTCCACGGGCTCAGGTTCAGTCGCGGGCTCTATTTTATATAACGAAGGTTTTATATTTCTAACTGGTAGTTGGAATCTGGACTCACATTCAATAAAGTATGATAATGCTTCACCCACTACTTCAAAGTGGATTCATTTTGGCTATGGTATGCACGATGCTGCTTCCATTGCATTGACAACATTATCAGCTAGCTATTCATTAGAATTTTCTGGCTCAAGTCAATTTCAAACTATGACAATGTTGGCTCATGCAACCTATAACGAACTTAACCACTCCACTAATCCAACTTTTGTATCGTCTTCAAATTCCTTTTCTGTATCTACTGGTTCATATCAATATATTGAACAACCGAAGCAAATAACAAACGTTGTAAGCTCCTCTTTCACTGATGAGGATCCAAAGTTTGAAAAAACCGTTTATCTTTCAAAAATTGCAATTTACGACAAAGATAAAAACTTAATTGGAATAGCAAAAATGGCCACCCCTGTTCGCAAGACAGAAGCAGATCAATATACATTCAAATTAAAACTTGACATCTAACAATATTCATGCTATAATAACTGATATGAATTATATTTTAGGCTTGGATGTTAGCACAAGTAAATTAGGGTTATCTATACTTGATACTAACAAAAACCTCGTAAAATCTGAAACAATAAAATTAGATAACAAAGCCTCTTTGGAAGATAGGTGCTTGGTTGTAGAGCATGTTCTTTATTCTCTTAATGCATATAACTATATCAATAAGAAGAACAGATTCAATATCACTAAAGTTTACATTGAGTCTCCGTTTATGATGTTCTCCGGTGGAAAGACAACCGCTATGACGATGAGCAAACTTCAGCGATTTAACGGCATGATCTCTTTTATGGTGAGAAAACAGTTTGGTTTTGATGCTGAATTGATTGCTGCAAACAAAGCAAGAGGTGCCGTTGGTCTCAAAATCAAAAGAGGCGAAGATACAAAAAAGAAAGTTATAGAGTGGGTTAAAAATGAATATCCAGAAGATTTTAATTATGAGCTTACGAGATATGGGAATCCTAAACCTGGAACAGATGATAAAGCTGATGCTGTTGTTGTAGCTCTAGCGGGAATAATCCTAAATTCATAACTAATTAAGAATAAATTAAGAGGATTTATTATGTCTAAAGATATGAAACTTATCATGGAAGGTTGGAGAAAATATTCAATTCCCCAAAAAACAGAACAAGAGTTGCTTGAAGAAAATATGAAAGGGCTATTAGGTGCTCTCATGTTGGGCTATGGTATTACTTACAGTCCCATAACTTCAGGTGCTGGTTTTGAGAATGCTGATAATACAACCATGCAAGTCGTAGCCGATGCGCTTGAATTATCCTCACAAAAAAATTCTAAATTAAAAGGAGCAGCAGAGTTAGCCAGAGAGATCGCAGAAGATCCAGCAGATAAACTCACCTTTGGGGATCTTGAAGTATCACAAATGGCTGATGGATACCTTGTTGATCAATTTGCGGGTCAAGTTGATTCACCCAAAGAACTACAAGCATTAAAATTAAAAGTAGACAAACTTCAAGGCAAAGTCTCAACCGACAAAGCAGAAAAAGAAGACGATGCTTCATCAAAGGCTGCTCCAACACAAAAACAAATGCGCCAAATCAACCAAAAAGCATTCGACGCCGGTACAGGTGGGCTTGGACCAATGAAAGAGTAAAGTGAAATCGCTTTATGAAACATGGCAGAAGTATGTTGATGAAACAAAAGTAATTAATCTACGTCGCTATGCTTTCAATAAAGCATCGATGGAATTATATAAGTGGTTTGAAGACTTAACTTATCTAGATGCAAATATTGATGATAAGGATCCAAACTACGACAAACTTGTAATAGAAAAAGCCGAACTTGTAAAATATGCTTTTCTCGAACAAAAAGATACTTATGGTATAGAGTTGGCTCTTGAGATGTTAGGTATATCAACCATGTATATGCCGGTAGAATATATGACTAATCTATTTAGTATCATGGAAGAATATGAAAAGAGGAAGATGATGTTATGAGAAAGCTATTTGAAGATTGGAGAAGGTTCTTAACCGAGGACAAAGACAAATATATTATTCTTCTTCCCGGTGGATATAAGCCTCCACATAAAGGTCACCTTCAAATGATCAGAAAATATGCCGAACACCCCGATGTCGAGCGGGTTTTTGTATTTGTTGGTTCCGCTCCAAGACAAAGTGACGATGGAACAATGGCTTTTGATGTTGATAAGACTCTTAAAATATTTGATCTTTACGGAGTCACCAAAGACCCCAAGGTTGAGTTAATCAGATCGTCTTCAAGAATCTCAAGCAAAGGCAAAGAGTATGAAAATCCATTCGCTGATGCGATTGATTTCGTAAAAGATGCTGACCCTGCTTTGTTCCAAGGTAAAATATTTGCCCTTGGTCATTCATCAAAAGATGTTGGTCGTGGAGAGAAGTTCGCAAAGATAACAAAAGATTATAAT
>Ga0209232_1000232_pt1 | contig 35442 bp, 28 predicted proteins | sample ETNvirenome_2_60_FD_184066 | JGI IMG/M metagenome (GOLD analysis project Ga0209232, IMG submission 184066) | Marine viral communities from the Pacific Ocean - ETNP_2_60 (SPAdes) (version 2) | ecosystem: Environmental > Aquatic > Marine > Oceanic | place: Pacific Ocean | collected 2013-06-22
GGGCGGGGTTAACCCCGCCCGTTGCTTCGCCTGCGCTTATGCGCGAAAACACCCCTCGGCCTCTAGTTGCAGCTGGATGAAAGATGGGGGTCAGGTCAATCCCGGCATCGCTGAAATCTACAAGCGTAAGGTCGCAGCACTGACTGAGACGCTTGGCGATTCCGACACGCGGCTCGATGTCTCAAGTGACATCCGCTCGCTCGTCGGCAAGATCATCCTTCATCCCGGCGAAAAGCGCGGCTACGTTCGCGCCACACTCCACGGGTCGCTCATGGGCATTCTTGACTTCGTGAACGACGACACGCCGCAACCGAACGAACGCCAAGTTATAACATCGGTGCCCCCGGGTTCGCGGGGGCGACGAAGTGATGGGGAATCGAATGTCGTTTGCCGGTCGCGACCAGTCCTAGCCGCTCTTGCCCGAATCCAGCGCATAGCCCGCCGACCGCACCGTGCGGATGATGTCGCTGGTCCCCGGCAGGTTGATCGCCTTGCGCAGCCGCCTGATGTGCACGTCGACGGTGCGCAGTTCGATGTCGCTGTCCTGGCCCCACACGCTGTCGAGCAATTGCCCGCGCGAAAAGACGCGGCCCGGATGTTCCATGAAATGGCGCAGCAGGCGAAACTCGGTCGGACCCATGTTCACCGTCTGGCCATTGCGAATGACTTTATGCGCCACCGAGTCCAGCTCGATATCGGCATAGGTCAAAAGCTCGCCGGCGAGCGCCGGGCGCAGGCGGCGGAGCACCGCTGACACGCGCGCGACCAGTTCGCGCGGGCTGAACGGTTTGGTGACATAATCGTCGGCGCCGGTTTCCAGCCCGCGGATGCGGTCTTCTTCCTCGCCGCGCGCGGTCAGCATGATGATCGGGACGTTCGCCGATTTGGGGTTGCGGCGCAGGCGCCGGCACACTTCGATACCGGGCAGGCTTTCGATCATCCAGTCGAGCAGGACGATGTCGGGGACACGCTCCTCGACCAGCACCAGCGCCTGTTCGCCGTCGGGCGTTTGCCGGACCGAAAAACCCTCGCGCGCGAAATGCCAGACGATGAGTTCGGCGATCGCCTCGTCATCCTCGATCAGCAGCAGGTCGGGTTGCGGCATCAGCCTTGCTCCTGCTCCGCGGCGCCATCTTCGGGCTGCTCGCCGCGCTCGCGTTCCTCCATATGTTCGCCGGTCACGACATAATAGACCATCTCGGCGATGTTGGTTGCATGGTCGCCCATCCGCTCAAGGTTCTTGGCGACGAACAGCAGATGCGCGCTTTCCGAAATATACTTCGGATTCTCCATCATGAAGGTCACGAGGGTGCGAAAGATGCTGTTGTAGAAATCGTCGACATTCTTGTCGCGGACGGTGACCCGCACCGCGAGTTCGGCGTCGCGCGCGGCGAAGCTGTCGAGCGCATCGTGGATCAGTTCGGCGACGATCGACGACATCGACATCAGCAGCGGGATCGCCTCGATCGACCGCGTCTGGTCCATCAGCGCGACGCGCTTGGCAATATTCTTGGCATAATCGCCGATCCGCTCGACGACCGAGACGATCTTCAGCGCCGCGATCATTTCGCGCAGGTCATCGGCCATCGGTGCCCGCAGCGCGATCGTCTGGACCGCCAGCTGTTCGACTTCGGCCTCCAGCGCGTCGATCTTCTTGTCGTCGCGCACGACCTGCGCCGCCAGGTCGAGGTCGCCCTTGTGGAGCGCGGTCATCGCCTGGAGCAGCGCCTGTTCGGCGCGCCCGCCCATCTCGCTGATCAGCCCGCGCAGGCGGTTGAGGTCCTCGTCGAAAGCCTTGACCGTATGATCGTTGACTACTGCCATCGTCTTGTCCTTTCGCGGCTACGGATCAACCGTAGCGGCCGGTGATATAATCCTTGGTGCGTTCCTGCTTCGGGTTCGTGAAGATGTCGGTGGTCTTGCCATATTCGACCAGCGTCCCGAGGTGGAAAAAGGCGGTGCGCTGCGACACGCGGGCCGCTTGCTGCATATTGTGGGTGACGATCACGATCGCATATTTGCCGCGCAGTTCGTGGATCAGCTCCTCGATCTTTGCCGTCGCGATCGGGTCGAGCGCCGAACAGGGCTCGTCCATCAAAATGACTTCGGGATCGACCGCGATCGCCCGCGCGATGCACAATCTTTGCTGTTGCCCGCCCGACAGCGCGGTGCCGCTTTCGAGCAGCCGGTCCTTGACCTCGTCCCACAGTCCGGCGCGAACCAGCGCGCGTTCGACGATGACATCCAGATCGGCCTTGGTCGGCGCCAGCCCGTGGATGCGGGGGCCATAGCCGACATTGTCATAGATCGACTTGGGGAAGGGGTTCGGTTTCTGGAACACCATCCCGACGCGGGCGCGCAGCTGGACGACGTCCATCGACGGCGCATAGATATCCTCGCCATCGAGTTCGATGCGGCCCGTCACCTTGGCGCTGGCGACGGTGTCGTTCATCCGGTTCAGCGAACGCAGAAAGGTCGACTTGCCGCAGCCCGACGGGCCGATGAACGCGGTGACCAGGTCGGTGCCGACGTCGATCGACACATTGTTGATCGCCTGTTTGTCGCCGTAAAAGACATCGACGCCCTGCGCCTTCATCTTGGGATCGGCGATGGTAAGATCGTCTTGGGTCATGGGGGTCACCAGCGTTTTTCGAATTTGTTGCGAAGATAGATCGCAAAGGCGTTCATCGACAGCAGCACGATTAGCAGCACGATGATCGCGGCGGAGGTTTTCTCGACAAAGCCCCGGTCGACTTCGTCCGACCAGAGGAAGATCTGCATCGGCAGCACGGTCGACGGCGAACAGATGCCGCCGGGCACGTCGCCGATAAAGGCGCGCATGCCGATCAGCAGCAGCGGCGCGGTCTCGCCCAGCGCGCGCGCCATGCCGATGATCGTGCCGGTCAGGATGCCGGGCAGGGCGAGCGGCAGGACATGGTGGAACACCACCTGCACCGGGCTGGCGCCCACGCCCAGCGCCGCGTCGCGGATCGATGGCGGCACCGATTTGATCGCGTTGCGGCTGGCGATCACGATCACCGGCATCGTCATCAGCGCCAGCGTCAGCCCGCCGACGAGCGGGCTTGCCTGACAGATGCCGAACCAGTTGATGAACACCGCCAGCGCGAGCAGGCCAAAGATGATCGAGGGCACCGCGGCCAGGTTGTTGATCGACACTTCGATCAGGTCGGTCCAGCGGTTCTTCGCCGCATATTCTTCCAGATACAGCGCCGCGAGCACCCCGGTCGGAAAGGCGATCAGAAAGGCGATGAAGATCGTCAGCACCGACCCTTTCAGCGCCCCCCAGATCCCCGCCACCGCCGGGTCGGTCGCATCGGCGTTCTTGAAGAACGGCCAGTGGATGCCGGTCGACAGCTTGCCGTCCTGCTCCAGCGCATCGACCCGCGCGCCCAGCGCGCCGCGGCCGCCCTCCTTGGCCATGATGTCGACCGCGCTGTCGGCGGGCAGTTCAAACACCGTCTTGCCCTTGAGCAATTCGGGGTCGGCCTTGATCTGCGCCCGGACCTCTTTCCACGCATTTTCGGAAATCAGCTCGGACCCGCCATCGCCCAGCGTCTCGTCGGCGGCAAAGGCGACGATGTCGGCGAGGCCGGCGTTCGCGATCACCTGATCGGCGTCGGCATCGCCCAGCCGCGTGGTGTCGATCGCCAGCGGGGTCGACTGGAAATCGATCGGCACCGCGACATGGGTATAGGTAAAGCCGCGTGCGCCGTTGCCGACCATCACGAACAGCAGGAACGCCAGAAACGCGCCCGACAGCAGCACCGCGCCCAGCCCGATCAGCCGGAAGCGGCGTTCGGCGGCGTAGCGCCCCGCGATGCGTTTCTGCATCGCCGCGCCCTTCCAGTCGGTGGGGTTGGTCTGCCTATTCATATGCTTCGCGATACTTTTTGACGATCCGCAGCGCGGCGATGTTGAGCAGCAGGGTGACGATGAACAGCACGAGGCCCAGCGCAAAGGCGGCGAGCGTCTTGGCGCTGTCGAATTCCTGGTCGCCGGTGAGCAGTTTGACGATCTGCGCGGTCACCGTGGTGACGCTGGCAAAGGGGTTGGCGGTCAGGTTGGCGGACAGGCCCGCCGCCATCACCACGATCATCGTCTCGCCGATTGCGCGGCTGACCGCCAGCAAGATGCCGCCCATCACCCCGGGCAATGCGGCGGGGATCAGCACCTGGCGGATCGTCTCGTTCGGGGTCGCGCCCAGCGCCAGCGATCCGTCGCGCATCGCCTGCGGCACCGCGTTGATGCTGTCGTCGGCCATCGATGATACGAACGGGATGATCATCACCCCCATCACGATGCCCGCCGCCAGTGCGCTTTCGGTCGATGCGTTGGGGACGCCGATCAGCACCGCGAAATTGCGCAGCGCCGGGGCGACGGTCAGCGCGGCGAAATAGCCGTAGACGACGGTCGGCACCCCCGCCAAAATCTCCAGGATCGGCTTGACCCAGCGGCGCACCACCGGCGCGGCATATTGGGTCAGATACACCGCGGTCATCATCCCGATCGGGATCGCGACGATCATCGCGATGATCGCGCCGATCAGCACCGTGCCCCAGAACAAGGGAATGCCGCCAAAGGTATCGGGCTGCGGCGCGCCGCTCTGCGGCGCCCAATTGGTCCCGAACAACAGCTCCAGCGGCGATACCAGCCGGAAAAAGCGGATCGATTCGAACAGCAGCGACAACACGATGCCGAACGTCGTCAAAATCGCGACGAGCGACGCGAGCAGCAGCACCGCCATGACGATGCGTTCGACCCGGGTGCGGGCGCGGAAATCGGGTTTGATGCGGGTGAAGGCATACAGCCCGCCGGCCAGCGCCAGCGCCAGCATCGCCGCGATGCCGATCCACGCATATTTATGCGCCGCATCGGCATAGGGCTGGACCAGCGGCGCCGCGGCGGGCAGCCGCACGCGCTCCTGCTGCCCCAGCGCGACGCTGCGCGCGTCGGACAGGATCGCCCCGCGCTCGAAGCCAAAGGCGGGCAGGCTCTGCGCCGCGTCGCTCGCCAGCACCTGATTGGTGATCAGCCCCGGCGACACTGACGACCACACCGCCAGAAACAGCGCCGCGGGCGCGAACAGCCACAGCGCGACATACCAGCCATGATATTGCGGCCGCGAATGCAGCTTGGTCGCCGACCGACCCGCCAGCAGGTTCGACCGCTGCCGACCGGCAATCCAGCCGATCAGCGCGAGGCCGGCGATCAGGAGCAATAGGGCGGCGGCGTTGAAGGTCACTCGGTCCTCGGTTCTGGTGCCAACTTACAATCCGTTCGCCCTGAGCTTGTCGAAGGGCCGTTCTTGCCTTGAAGAAAAGAAGGACAGTGCTTCGACAAGCTCAGCACGAACGGATGATGTGGTTGGCTAACGAGCGTAGGCGGGTCCAGAAAAAACCGGCGACCGGCGCGGGCCAAAACCCGCCCCGGCCGCCAGCGGGGGGAAACTTACTTCAGATCGGCGCCGTTCAGCGCCGTCATGGCGGTGCCGTTCGCCGTCGCCGTCGCGGCGATCGCGGCGGGCGATACGATCAGGCCCTTGGCGTTGAGGTAGCCGCCTTCGCCCGCGCCCTTCAGGAACTCGGCGACATATTCGGCGAGGCCCGGGACGACGCCGACATGCGCCTTCTTGATATAGATGAACAGCGGGCGTGAACCCGGATAGCTGCCGTCGGCGATCGCGGCATAGGTCGGCGAAACGCCCTGGATCGGCACCGCCTTGATCTTGCCCTTGTTCGCATCGAGATAGCTGAAGCCGAAAATGCCCAGGCTGGTCGGGTTCTTGTCGAGCTTCGAGATGATGAGGTTATCATTCTCGCCCTGCTCGACATAGAAGGGCGCGCCGCGCAGCGCGGTGCACACCGCCTCATGCTTGTCCTTGTCGCTGTCCTTCAGCGCCTTCATCTCGGGGTTGGCGTCGCAACCGCGGCCCAGGATCAGTTCCTTGAACGCATCATAGGTGCCGCTGGTCGACGGCGGGCCGAACACCGAAATCGCCACCGCGGGCAGCGCCGGGTTGACGTCGGCCCAGGTCTTGGCGGTGTTGGGCTTGCCATAGGGGGTCGCGGCCAGCGCCTTGTACACATCTTCTTCGGTCAACTTGAAACCGGGGCCGCGCGTCGCTTCGCCCAGCGCGATGCCGTCGATGCCGATCTGGACCTCGACGATGTCCTTGACGCCATTGGCGACGCAGGTGTCGAATTCCTTCTTCTTGATCCGGCGCGATGCGTTGGCGATGTCGGGGGTTTCGCCGCCGACGCCCGAACAGAAACGCTCGAACCCGCCACCGGTGCCGGTGCTGTCGATCTTCGGCGTCTTGTTGCCGGTCGCTTCGGCGAATTTCTCACCGACCGCGGTCGCAAAGGGATAGACGGTCGAAGAACCAACCGCGCTGATATAATCGCGCGCGCCGCCACCCGACGAAGCCTGATCCTGACAAGCGGAAAGCGCCAGCGCGCACACGGCGGCGCCAACGACGCCAAAAGTGCGGGGCGCGAATTTCTGAGCCATGGAAAATCCTGTGATGGGGGTCGTTACCGAACCAAGCCACCACCCCCGCGGCGACTCGCTGAGCGCCATTTGGGGGTTTTGTGTGACGTGTTTGTGACAGGGAGTGTCATGGAAGTGTCATTGATGCACTTGTCGTAGCCGTCGTTAATGGAGCGCCGCCGAACCGCAAATGCGAGAGCGCCATTGCACAGCTAAACAATAACGGTATGTAGAATTTGGCACGGGTGGAGCGGATCTTGGTCCGTTGGCTCAGCTTGTCTAGGTCGACCTTATTCAATGAGGTATCTCAGCTTTGCTGCCTTCGCGAGAGGGCTAAGTTGACTTTCATTTATTGCACCCGTGCCACCTAAGTGAGGAAATATATGAGCGGCCTAAGAGATAGAATATGGCTCACCTCAAAAACCAGAATGACTTCCGAGCGCAGATGTCGGACCATCTCTCACGTAATGAATGCAACAGTTGCGTGGTATTCGTTGCTCCTAATTTTTGTCTCAATCGATCAGCTTGTGACTGGCATGTCGCCCCGTGCCAGCGTCTTGTCGGTAATATTTTCTGTATCGGTTTTTACGCTGTCTCTTATCATTCCGGCTCTAAATTTTTCTGGCGCCTCTGAACAGTTCAGAAGCTGTTATTTGAATTTGGATCGCCTACTTGCAGAAGAGGTTTCGGACAACGAGTTAGCTAGACGTTATCATGACACTCTCTCTCATTATCCCAACCACCTAGAATTCGACCACGATACGATGATAGTTTCTTCTGCTTTACGAGGGCGAAGGTTGGAGAATGCCACCGGAGAGTTAAAGCCGACGCTTTTTCAGTGGGCAAAGGTGGTCTCTGTTCATGCTATCCTCTTTATCGCTACGGTCGCGGTCTTGATCCTGCCCATTTGGCACGTGCCTGCGCTTTTTTAGCTCAAACGGGATGTAAAAGTGGTTGGAATAAATGATCATTTTGGTCCCGAAAACCTGAAATCAGTCTTCTATGCAAAGATCGTGAAATCTAGCGCCGTCGGAATGGATGGCATGAAGCTAGGAAGATTTATCGAAAACTTTGATCAAGAAGCCGACATCATACTCAGAAAAATTTCGGCGGGATCGTACAAATTTACGAGATATCGAGAGAAGCTAATTTCGAAGGGCTATGGGAAATATCCACGGCAACTATCTATACCATCGGTGCGGGATAGGCTCGTTCTTCGAGTGCTTAGCAATATGCTTCGAGATGAGTTTTCAGCTTCAAATATACCCCCTCCACATGTGTATATAAAGGAATGCTGTGAAGCGATCTCGGTAGCGAGAGAAAATTCCTCCTTCCTGCGAATGGACATCAAAGATTTTTATCCATCAGTTTTGCATGGCAAGCTGAAGGAAATTCTGGAAAAATCGACTTTTCCTGATTTCGCGACTTCGCTCATAATGGAATCCGTCTCAAACCCGACCGGAGCCATCGCACGACCAGAACAGGGGATTCCGCAGGGACTAAGCATATCAAACTCGCTAGCATCCGTTTATCTTCACGAGATGGACTTGAAGTTTGGGGGCAAATTCTTCTACCGGCGCTATGTTGATGATATTTTGGTTATTTCTGGGTCGGAGACGGTTTCTGGCATCTACAAGGAAATAGCTGCGCATCTGAACGAGTTTGGACTTTCTCCTCACCCTCTCGGCACACCGGGTAAAAGCGATCAGAGTCGGCTCAACGACGGGACAGAGTATTTGGGATACGTTCTTCGTCCCGGCAATATCTCTATAAGAAGATCGTCTCTCGATAGAATGTTTAATAATATTCTTAAAATAATAACCCAAATTAAATACAACAAGAAAAATATCGACAGGTCGCTATTCCGGATCAATCTGAAGATAACTGGGTGTCTTGTGAATGGCGGCCGGCGAGGGTGGATGATGTTTTTCTCGCAGAGCGACGATCTCGCGCAGATCGCTTATTTGGACAAATTCGTGTCGGAAAATTTGCGTTCGATAGGGATTGATCCGTTAGCGAACGGCGTAAAGCGATTTCTAAAATCTTATCATGAAATCCGGTATAATATTGAAAAATCGAAATATATACCGAATTTTGATGCTGTGGAAATCGACGAGAAAGTTAGGATCATATCCTTACTAACTGGAAAATCGGTCGAAGAGTTGGGTAGCCGAAGCATCGAGGAAATCGAGCGAGAATATAACAGAGTTATTGCCCGGGAGGTGTCTGATCTTGAAAAGGATGTGGTGGGCGCATTCTCCTAACCTATGTGGAAGAGACTTTATGATCCTCATCACCGGCCACGTCATCCTGACCCCCGAGCATCGCGAGCGCATGATTGCGCTCGGCGCCGCGCATAGCGCGCGGTCGCGCGGCGAGGCGGGGTGTCTGGCGCACAACTGCCATATCGATGTCGAAAACCCCCACCGCCTCGTCTTTGTCGAGGAGTGGGCGGATATGGCCGCGGTGCGCGCCCATTTCGCGGTCCCCGCGTCGGGCGCCTTCGTCGCCGAAATGCGCGCCCTCTCGCCGCAGCCGCCGGTGATGCGGATTTTCGAGGCCGAGGATGTGACGGCGCGGGTGGTGGGGTAAATCTCCCCTCCTGTTGACGGGAGGGGCCGGGGGAGGGCATGTTCGGATTGCGGCCGGGTGACAGCCCCTCCCCAAACCCCTCCCTGAAGGGAGGGGCTTTTTCCTTCCGTCGTCACCCCGGGCTTGACCCGGGGTCCAGCTAAGCCGCGATGGAAAGCGGGACCCCGGATCAAGTCCGGGGTGACGGGGTGGAAAAATAACCGCTTTCCTACATTATTTCGCTGTGCCAGCCTTTATCCTGGCTCTTTCAAATCATGGACAAAAGCGGTCGTCGCTCAGCGCGCGCAACCTTGGCGACCGATCATCCCGCCTCCGGGATGCGGCGGCGGCAAATCAGCGCACAAGGCTGAACTTTGCTGAACTTTGGACCGTCAGGGCGCGCCGCGGCGCGCGTTCAGCGAACCGCCGTGGTCTTCGCGACGACGCGCCACCCGGCCGCGGTGCGATACAGCAGCAGCTGGTCGACATAGGTATCGCCGCCGAAATGCAGCTCATAGGTAACCGCACTCATCGCCGGCATCGCGTCGCGCCGGTCGAGCACGCGCCCGCGCGCCTGGGGGTCGGGATGCGCGGCCCAGCTGCCCAGCACCGCAGCGAAGCGCTGGCAATCGATCGGCGCCGCGGTGTCCTGCGGGAGCCTGCAGAATTGGCCGTCGGGCAGGAACAGCGTCTCGAGCAAGTCGACGCGCCCCGCCTGCAAACCCCCGACATAGGCTTCGAGTGCCGCTTCGGGGGTAGTCGCGCCGGTCGTCGCTTCCGCGGGGAGGGGGACGAGCAGCGCGCAGGGAAGGGCGAAGCGAAGGGCGAGCTGTCTGGGACCAAGGGGCATGCGGCAAACTCCCGTTGCGCGGCGTGTCGACCTTTTACCCCGCCGTCAGCATCGGCGCCAGATACTGCCCCGTAAAGCTCCGCGGATTCTTCGCGACCTGTTCGGGCGTGCCGCTGGCGACGATGTCGCCGCCCTTGACCCCGCCTTCGGGGCCGAGGTCGAGGATATAATCGGCGGTCTTGATGACATCCAGATTATGCTCGATCACGATCACGCTGTTGCCCTGTTCGACCAGTTGCTGGAGCACTTCGAGCAGCTTCCTCACATCCTCGAAATGCAGCCCGGTCGTCGGTTCGTCGAGGATATACAGCGTCTGCCCGGTCGAGCGCCGCGACAATTCCTTGGCCAGCTTCACCCGCTGCGCCTCGCCGCCCGACAGCGTCGTCGCCTGCTGCCCGACGTGGATATAGCCGAGGCCGACGCGCACCAGCATCGCCATCTTTTCGCGGATCGACGGCACCGCCTTGAAGAATTCGGCCGCATCCTCGACCGTCATGTCGAGCACGTCGGCGATGCTGTGGCCCTTGAACTTCACCTCGAGCGTTTCGCGGTTGTAGCGTTTGCCGTGGCACGTCTCGCACGTCACATAGACGTCGGGCAGGAAGTGCATCTCGATCTTGATCAGCCCGTCGCCGGTGCAGGTTTCGCAGCGCCCGCCCTTGACGTTGAAGCTGAAGCGCCCCGGTTTATACCCGCGCGCCTGGCTTTCGGGCAGCCCCGCGAACCAGTCGCGGATGATCGTGAAGGCGCCGGTGTATGTCGCGGGGTTGCTGCGCGGGGTGCGGCCGATCGGCGACTGGTCGATGTCGATGACCTTGTCGCAATGCTCCAGCCCTTTCAGGCTGTCGTGCGGCCCCGCGATCATTCGCGCCCCGTTGAGCACCCGCGCCGCGCTGGCATAGAGGGTGTCGATGATCAGGCTCGACTTGCCGCTGCCCGACAGGCCGGTGACGCAGGTGAAGGTGCCGAGCGGAATTTTCGCGGTCACATTGTTGAGGTTGTTGGCGCGCGCGCCCTTCAGCACCAGGTCGAAACCATTGCCCTTGCGGCGGTGCTTCGGAATCTCGATGCGCTTGGTGCCGTTGAGATACGCCGCGGTCAGGCTCTTGTCGCTTTTCAGCACCTCTTCCAGCGTCCCCTCGGCGACGATCTCGCCGCCATGCAGCCCCGCGCCCGGCCCCATGTCGACGACATAATCGGCGTGGCGGATCGCATCCTCGTCATGCTCGACGACGATCACCGTGTTGCCAAGGTCGCGAAGGCGCTTCAGCGTCGCGAGCAGCCGGTCGTTGTCGCGCTGGTGGAGGCCGATGCTCGGTTCGTCGAGAACATAGAGCACCCCCGACAGGCCCGAGCCGATCTGCGAGGCGAGGCGGATGCGCTGGCTCTCGCCGCCGCTGAGCGTGCCGCTGGTGCGGTTGAGGTTGAGATAGTCGAGCCCGACATTGTTGAGGAAACCGAGCCGTTCGTTGATTTCCTTGAGGATCGCTTTGGCGATCTGCTTCTGGGTGTCGTTCAGCTTGGCATCGAGGGTGGAGAACCAGTGGAGGGCGTCGGCCACTGACCGCTGCGCCGACAGGCTGATGTCTTCACCGGCGATCTTGACCGCCAGCGGTTCGGGGCGCAGGCGCGCGCCATGGCAGGTCTCGCACGGCTGCGGCGTCTGATATTTGCTCAATTCCTCGCGCATCCACGCGCTTTCGGTCTGGAGCAGGCGGCGGTTGAGGTTGCCGATGACGCCCTCGAACGCCTTGTGCGTCGTATAGCTGCGGCGCCCGTCCTTGAAGGTCAGCTCGACGGGTTTGCCGCCGCTGCCATAAAGAATGATCAACTGCACCTCGCCGGGCAAATCCTGCCACGGCGTGGTCAGCTCGAAGCCATAGGCTTTGCCCAGGCTTTCCAGCACCTGCATATAATAAGGCGAGGGCGGGTTCGATTTCGCCCACGGCACCACGGCGCCTTTTTTCAGGCTCAGCGCATGGTTGGGCACGACCAGATCGGGGTCGAACTCCTGCCGCTCGCCGAGCCCGTCGCACGCGGGGCATGCGCCCTGCGGCGCGTTGAAGCTGAACAATCGCGGTTCGATCTCGGCGATCGTGAAACCGCTGACCGGGCAGGAAAATTTCTCACTGAAGATCAGCCGGTTCGCGGGGATGCCCGCGCCCTTCATCGCGCCGCCGGTGTCTTCCTCTTCGCGCCCTGGCACCGGGCCGTCGGCAAGATCGACGTAGGCGAGCCCGTCGGCGAGCTTCAGCGCGGTCTCGAAACTGTCGGCGAGCCGCGTCCCCAGCCCCTCGCGCACCGCGATGCGGTCGACAACCACCTCGATGTCATGCTTGTACTTCTTGTCGAGCGTCGGCGCCTCGCCAATCTCGTAAAACGCGCCGTTAATGCGGACGCGCGTAAAGCCGTCCTTCTGCCACTGCGCCAGCTCCTTCTTATACTCACCCTTGCGCCCGCGCACGACGGGGGCGAGCAGGTAAGCGCGGGTGCCTTCGGGCAATTGCATCACACGGTCGACCATCTGGCTGACCGTCTGCGCCGAAATCGGCTCGCCGGTGGTCGGCGAATAGGGCACGCCGACGCGCGCCCACAGCAGGCGCATATAGTCGTAGATTTCGGTGACCGTCGCGACGGTCGAGCGCGGATTACGTGACGTCGTCTTCTGCTCGATGCTGATCGCCGGCGACAGTCCGTCGATATGCTCGACGTCGGGCTTTTGCATCATTTCGAGGAACTGGCGCGCGTAGGCAGAGAGCGACTCCACATAGCGCCGCTGCCCTTCGGCATAGATGGTGTCGAACGCGAGGCTCGATTTGCCCGAACCCGACAGACCAGTGATGACGACCAGCGCGTCGCGCGGCAGATCGACGTTGACGCCCTTTAGGTTGTGTTCGCGCGCACCGCGCACGGAGATGTGGGTCAGACTCATGGGAGGGGTATGTTCCAGATTTGTTCTTAAAGCGCAAGGGGCGCGGTGGCCGCAACATAGTGACGCGGAAATGCTGCCACAATGGAACAAATTTGGCGTTTCGGTCCAATACAATTATCGCGTGCGCTTATTCACTCCCACCGTTCTGGGGGGAGAATTGTCATGAAAATTGCGTCTTTACGTTCGCTTGTCGCCGCCTGCGCGGTGGCGTCGTTGCTGCCGGGCTGTACCAGCGTAGAAGGATTGCGCCCCGACATCGCGGCCAAGCCCTTGCCCAGCCGTCTGGACGAGATCGCTTATATCAACGCACTGCGCGGCGCTTACGAAATTTCCACCGCCACGCATTGTTTTACCGGCGCGGATTTGCGGGCGTTCAAGGCGAAACTGGCACAGGGTTATCGTGAAAACGACGATCCCGAAAACTTCATGAAGGACGATCCCTGCGTCAACTTCAAGACGGTCGATGGCACGAACAGCTCCGGAAAGACCGCGTTGACCAACTATCTGACCGCGGGTTTCGGGCTGACTGACCTTTATTGCAAACGCTTCTTCACGATCGCGAGCGAGTCCCAGCAGAATCGCATTTTCGGGCGGAATCTGACCAATGGGGTCGATACGCTGGTCGGCTCGATCCTGACGCTGGCGAGCGCGGGTGATACTGCGATCGGCATCGCCAACGGCTCGTTCGGCCTGATCAACGGGACGTTGGAGGGCTTTGACGCCGCCTATCTGGTGGGGCCCGACATGCCGGAGGTCGAACGGCTGGTGAAAGCCGAACAGACGCTGTTCAAACAGACCGTCTTCGCGACCGACGGAAAAGCCTTTCCCGCCACCTATGCCGGGGCCCGGTCGGTGATCGAATCCTATGCCGGCATTTGTTCCTTTACGGGCATGCGTCAGCTGGTCGCGAAATCGGTCGCCGACAAGACCGAGACGCTCAACCAAAAGGTTCAGGACAAGCGCGACGGCGGCAACGGCCAGGGGCAGCAAGGCCAGCAGGGTCAGCAAGGCCAGCAGGGGCAGGGCGGTCAGCCCGCAGGGGTTCGGGGCGAATCGGGCAACCTGCCGCAGGCGACGATGGTGCCGGTCGGTTAAGCCGCCACCGCGTGCGATAGCGGCAATCCGAAATGAAAGGATGAACCCATGGGCGACCTCGATCTGTTTCATGCGGGGCTGTGGAGCGAGCTTCGTTTGCGCGAACAGCGTGAGCGTGATCGGGGCGCGTCTTGGGCCGAAGCCTCATCGCCGCTGACGATCGAATGGCTCGACGACAATGACGAAGCGATCGGATCGCGATACTCCGTGCCGGTACCGCCGGTGGTCGCGGTCGAGCATCCGGGGCTTCCCGGTTCGATGACCGCCACCGCCTTGCCGCAGCCTTTGCGCATGGCCGATGTCCGGCCAGCAGGTGCGGTCGCGGCGCGCCTGTTCTTCGCCGGCGAGTTTCTGGCGAAAAAGGAGATGCGACCACCGCCGCCAGCCGGTTATGCGGCGCTGGCGGGCTATGAGACGGATCGCATGGGCGCCGCGGCGCCGCGCTTCATCCTGCATGTCGTGGCGGAACGGTTCTCGGATAGAGACCGGTTTCTGGGGCGGGTTGACGAATTCTGGGGCGCGATCATGGCAGCGCGACCGTTCAACCGCCAAGGCGTCCGCGATGGCCTGGCGCTCGCATGGCATTTTGCACCCGCGTTCGATGCGGACGGCCATTTCGAAACGCGCGATCCGGTCCAGGGTGTCGATGCCCACCATGACGCACGGCTGTTCATGGGCGACCGGGCGTGTGCGGAAGAATTGCTGCGGCCTTTGGCTTCGGCTTCGTCGCGCGCGGTCGTCCTGATCGACAGCCGGATCGGGGGCGGAGCCGGGGGTTCGGTCGTGCGGTGGCAGGGGCACGACTATTATTACCCCTCCTGGTCGTCGATCAAGTCGCGCCGCGGCGAACAATGGTGGCAGATGTGCCTGCACGAACTTGGCCATGGCCTGGGGCTGGGCGATGAATATAGCCATGCCTATCCCGACGCCGACTTCGATCCACTCGACCCGGCGATTGCCTTGGAAGGCAATGTGTCGCGAACCGGCGCGCTGGCTGACGTGAAATGGCCGGTCAACGTCCCCGCGGCGCACCACGCCGACTGGCGTCAGATTCCTGCGCTCGCGCAGGATCCCGATACCGTCGCGGCGTTCGAGGGCGCGCGATATACACCGCACGGCCTGTATCGCCCGATGCTGCGCTGCCGGATGAACCAAACCTGGGACGAATTTTGCGACGTCTGTCAAAATCTGATCGCCGAGCGCATCGCACTGCCTTGAGCGCCGTAGCGTGCCGACTTTCCACCAACTTCCCAATGTCTTCGACCAGCGTCATCCCCCTCGCTTGACCCTTTGGCAGCGCGGGCGGACAGTCGCACTATGGCCGTTGTCCGGTTTCGGGCGACGCGGGGACATAGGGAGACTGGGGAATGATGAAATATCTGGGCGGGGCCGCGAGCCTTGCGATCGCTATCGCATTGGCCGCGACACCGGCGCTGGCGAAGGATGCACCCGCGAACGCATCGCTGCATGCGGCGGGTGCGGAGGAAGGCGCAGGCGATGCTGAATCGCTGAAAGCACTGACCTTCGGCACCTGGGGTGTCGATCTGGGGGCGCGCGATCCGGGGGTCAAGCCTGGCGACGATTTCGACAAATATGCCAATGGCGGCTGGTTCGCGCGCACCGAAATTCCTTCGGACCAGGCGTCGGCGGGGGTCGGTTACGACGTTTACAACCTGACCCAGCGGCAACTGCGTGCGGTCGTCGCGGGGGCGCCGGCGACGAGCCAGGTCGGCGGGCTGTATCAAAGTTTCATGGACGAAGCACGGGTCGAGGCGCTCGGTGCCAAGCCGCTGCTCGCCGACATCGCCGCCGTCGCGGCGATCAGGGACAAGGCCGAAATGGCGCGGTTCATGGGCGGCACCCAGGGGACGTTCGGCGCGACGATCGTCAGCGGCGGGCCCTATGCCGACACCGCCGACCCCACGGTCAATGTGCTGTGGCTGGGACAGGCCGGACTTGGCCTGCCCGAACGCGACTATTATCTGACCGACAGCTTCAAGCCGCAGCGCGATGCGTACCGCGCCTATATCGCGCGGACGATGACGATGGCGGGGCAGGCCGATCCAGAAAAGGCAGCCGATGCGGTGCTGGCGTTCGAGATCGAGATTGCAAAAGTCAGCTGGGCGATCGCCGATCGCCGCGACATCGGCAAGATCAACAACCCGATGTCGTCGGACGAGCTGGCCGCCTATGCGCCCGGGCTCGACTGGGCGGCATGGTTCGCGGGCGCCGGGATCGGGCCGCAGAAACGCATCATCGTCAACGAAAAGACCGCCGTGCGCGACATCGCGGCGCTTTATGCCAAAACGCCGCTCGACACGATCAAGCTGTGGCAGCAGTTCCACGTCGCCGACAATGCCGCGCCTTATTTGTCCAAGCCCTTCGTCGACAGCCGGTTCGAATATTCAAAGGTGCTGAGCGGCGTGTCCGAACTGCGGCCGCGGTGGAAGCGCGGGCTGACGCTGGTCGACGGCAGCCTGGGCGAGCTGGTCGGTGAAACCTATTCGGCGCAATATTTCCCGGCGAGCGCCAAGGCGAAGATGGAGGTGCTGGTCACCAATCTGAAGCTGGCGATGGGCGATCGTATTCGTGCGAACAGCTGGATGGCGCCGGCGACCAAGGACGCGGCGCTGGCAAAGCTCGCAAAGATGGACGTCATGGTCGGCTATCCGGACAAATGGCGCGACTATGCGGCGCTCCGGATCGATCCGGCCGACCTTTACGGCAATGTGAAGCGCAGCTCCGCGTTCGAATATGCCTATGCGCTGGGCGATCTGAACCAGCCGGTCGATCGCAAGAAATGGGCGATGAACCCGCAGGAAGTGAACGCCTATAACGGCGGGCTGGAAAACAAGATCGTGTTCCCGGCGGGCATCTTGCAGGCGCCCTATTTCAGCGAGAGCGTTGACGATGCGGTCAACTATGGCGCGATCGGTGCCGTCATCGGCCATGAGATCATCCACGGCTTTGACGATCAGGGGCGCAAGATCGATGCCGACGGCGCGGTGCGCGATTGGTGGACCGCCGAGGATGCCGCAAAGTTTGACGCCGCGGCTAAGGCGTTCGGCGCGCAATATGCGACCTATGAGGCGGCGCCGGGCGCGTTCATCAACCCCGATCTGACGATGGGCGAAAATATCGCCGATCTGGCCGGGCTGGAGGTTGCCTACGACGCCTACCACCGTTCGCTCGGCGGCAAGGAAGCGCCGGTGATCGACGGTCTGACCGGCGACCAGCGCTTTTTCCTCGCCTTTGCGCAGGCGTGGCGCGACAAGGCGCGCGACGACGCGGTCAAGCAGCAGGTCGCGAGCGATCCGCACAGCCCGGCGCGCTGGCGGATCATCGGGCCGGTGCGCAACGTGGACGCATGGTATAAGGCCTTCGGTATTCAGGCCGGGGCGAAATATTATCTGAAGCCCGAGGAGCGCACCAAAATCTGGTAAGTCCTGAGGCCGCTTTCTCAGGATTGGGCGGGGACGGCTTCGTGCCGTCCCCGTGCTGCCGTCACGGTCAGCGACAGCGCCGCGCCGATGATCACGAACAGCGCGGGAAAGCCGCCCAATACCGACATCATGCGGATGCCGTCGATGCCGCCGCCCGCGACCAGCACCAGCGCGACCAGCCCGACGGTGATGCCCCACACCGCCTGCACCCCGAACGGAGCTTCGGGGGCATCGGGGGTGATGCCGCGTGTCGACAGCGCGCTCATTGCCGAAACATTGGCGTCGGCGCCCGCGACGTAAGAGAGGAAAATCGCGAACAGGACGACCGCCGCGACGCCGGGGCCGCCGCCCAGCGCGCTGAACAGGCGGAACAGCACCGGATCGGGGCCTTGCGCGGTCAGGATCGCATAAAGGCTGGCGCCGCTTTGCTGGTCGAGCGCGATTGTCGCCCCCGCGATTGCGGTCATCCACACCGCGCCGAACAGCGACGGCAGGATCAGATTGTAAAGGATGAAGCCGCGGACGCTGTAGCCGACGGCGAGACGGCCGAGAAACAACGCCGTCACCGGCGCCCAGGCGAACCAGTTGGCCCAGTTGAAGATCGTCCATTGCCGGTGCCAGTCGGTATCGACGTCGAGGCCCAGGTTGCGGGGGATGAAGGTTTGAAAATAATCGACACCGCCGCGCAGCGAAAGCCCCAGCATCTCAGCGGTCGGTCCGGCAATCAGAACGAAGGCAATAATTGCAAAGAAAATCCAGGTGTTCAGCACCGACAGCCCGGCGATCCCCTTTTGCAGGCCGGTCGCTGCGGAAATGAGAAAGCTGCCGACGATCGCCGCGGCGATCGCCCAGCGCAGCGCGGTGCCGCCCGCAAAGCCGCCAATCCCCTCGATCCCGCCCGCCAGCGCCAAGATGCCCGCGCCCATCGACGCCGCCATGCCGGCGACCAGCGCGTAGAGGCAGATGATATCGACGCCGGTGCCGACCGGGCCGTGGGCGCGCTGGCCGAGCAACGGGACGAACAGCGACGACAGGCTGAACGGTTCGCGGCGGTTGTAATAGACGAGCGCGAAGGCGAGCCCGGCGACGGTGTAGATCGCGTAGGGGGTCAGCGTCCAATGCAGGAACATCGTCGACATCGCAAAGGTCGCGGCGGCATCGCTGCCCGGTTGCAAGCCGAGCATCGCGGGCGGATCGTTGAGGTGAAACAGCGGCTCGGCAGCGCCCCAGAACAGGATGCCGGTCGCGATGGTGGTGCAGAGCGTGACCGCGAACCAGCGCCAGCGGCTCAAGATCGGCTTCGCCAGCGACCCGCCGATGACTTGCCCGCCCAAGGGCGAGAGCGCAATGCCCGCGAGCAGCGCCAGAAAGGCGAGCCCGGCCCAGGCGAACAGCGGCGAAAAGTGGCGCAGGATCCAGTCGTTGATCGCGGTTTCGGCGGCGAGGACCGCGGCCCCCTGCCACAGGCTGAGGATCACCGCGGCGAGCAGCACCGCGAGCGGGGTGAAAAATACCGGGCGATTGAGCGGATGCTTCGACGATGCTGGCAAATGGTGGGCCGATCGGAAAGGGTGAGGCGGCAACATGGCGCTTGCCCGCGGCAAGGTCAATTCGATGTCGGGAACGCCCCATCGGGCCAAGCGTTGGAGCGGCAGAGAATTGGATTGCAGGAGAGCTTCGATGACCAGGATAATGTGGGCCGCCACCGCCGCGCTGGCGCTGATGGGCGCTGGCCAGGCCGCGGCCTTTCAGGCGCCGACCGAGGCGTCACCGGCCGCAACGCCAGCGACGCCAGCGACGCCCGCAACGGCTGCCGCAAAGAAGCTGCCCGACGGCACGACGGCTGAGGAACGGTCCAACACGGCGCGGCTGAACGCCGAGCAGGCATCGCGGGCGAAGGCGGAAACCGTGACCTATCAGCAGGAAGTGTCGGCAGCGGCGCAGCAGGTCGCGCATGACCAGAGCGAGTTTGCCGAAGAAACCGCGGTTTATGAAGCCGAAAAGGCCCGCGCGGCCGCGATGTCGGCCGAAGAGCGGATGAAGTGGGAGGCCGATGTCGCGGCGTGCAAGGCCGGCGATACGACGCGCTGCGCCAAGCCGATGACGCCGCCGCGCTAGACGATCCTTATTCTGCGGGCGGGGGCGGGATTGCGTCCGCTGGCGTCCCATCAGTGGTCGGCGATGCTGCATCGATCGGCTCCAGGGACGGCGCGGCGCCCCGCTCGCCCGGTTCGGGGTCCGGAAAACGGCCGCCGTACCGATAGTCGTCGATCGGGTCCGCAGGCAGCGGCGGATCGACATCCACCGCCCCCAGTTCGCGAAATTCATCGCTCATCCGCTGGTCGCGATCAGCGCGCAGCCTGGCGCCAACGCCATAGCTGTCGGGGCAATCGAGGCAGGGCGCGGCGCCTTCGCCTGGCGGGTTTTGTGCGTCGGGATTGGCGCTGAGGCCTGAAAAAGACGCGGTCGCGGCGGCGCGCTGGTCAGCAAGGGGGCCGGCGGCAATATTGCCGAGGATGGTGCCGCCAACGATACCGGCTAGCGCGGCGATCGACCAGCGGGCAAACCGGTAGCCGCGTGGCCGGTTGCCGCGCGATCGACTCACGGTGAAAGATAATTTCCGCATCATTGCCGGATTTGGTCATGGCGGGATGTCCGATGCAAGCCGGACGCCATGAAATTTCCCATCGGTCGTCCGTTCGTCGATCGGTGAACGGCTTTCGTCCGTCAATCGAGCGGCCGTTTGCGCCGATCGATCCAAACGCGATTTTGATGACGTCTAGGGGGTATCACCCCTTTGCGGGATATCGGACCGACGGTCTCCCCGGTCCGCGATCCGGTATCCCGCATCCCTTGAAGAGAGGACTCCCCCATGGCGAAACTTTCCCTGATCCTGCTGAGCGCGCCGGTGGCGTGTGTCGGCCTGAGCGTTCCGGCCGCGGCCGAGGATGACTTTGGCGAACGACGGACCGTTGTCGTGCGCTACAACGACCTGAATCTGGCCAGTGTCGAAGGCCGCGAGCGGCTCAATGCGCGCGTCAAATCGGCGGTGCGGACGGTGTGCAACAGCCGCCCGCAATATCGGCCCAGCCTGCAGGAGCGCGCGATCGCCGAGACTTGTGAGGCCGCCACAATGGCCGATGCCGACGTCAAACTGGCGAACCTGCTGAATGGCAGCGGCACCCGGCTGGCCGATCGCAGCCAGACGATCTTTGTTTCCGCGCCCTGACGGCGCGGCAACGGCGAGCAAAGAGGAAGGCGGCCATGCCCCGGTGGCATGGCCGCCTTTTGCCGTTCAGGCGTGCATGATCGCCTTGACGTCGTGCAGATAGGTGCGGCCGATGCGGTGGACGCCGCCTTCGCCAAGGTCGACGCTCCAGGCGCCGTCGCCATGATGTTTCAGCCCGACGATGCCGTCGCGGCGGACCATTTTCGAGCGGTGAATGCGCATGAACTGATCGGGGTTCATTCGCGCTTCCAATGATTTGATCGTCTGGTGGATCAGCCAGCTACGCGCGCCGAGATGGAGGCGCATATAATCGCGCTCGGCCTCGATCAGGTCGACCTGGCCGGCGTCGATCCGCAGCATTTCGCCGCGGTTCTGGACCCAGAATTCGTTGATCCACTTGCTTTTCTGGGTCGGCGCGCGGTCGGTCGCGCGCCATTCGCGGACCCGCGTGAGCGCGCGCGCAAGCCGATCGGGCGATACCGGTTTGAGCAGATAATCGACCGCCGCGACATCGAAGGCGGCGACCGCATATTGGTCGAACGCGGTGACAAAGATCACCGCGGGGGGATTGTCGAGCCGGTCGATCGCGGCGGCAACCTCCAGCCCGTTGAGATCGGGCATCGCAATGTCGCAGAGCACCAGGTCGGGAGCGAGCGCATCGACCATGCGGAGCGCCGAGGCGCCGTCGCTGGCGGTGCCGACCAGCGACACCCCGTCCTGTTGTCCGGTCAGGATTTGCAGACGCTCGATCGCCAGCGGTTCGTCATCAACGATCAGGGTGCGCAGCGTCTGGATCACGGGCAGGCCTCCCGGGACAGCGGCAGCCACAGCGATACGACGAACCCGCCTTCGTCCGACGGCCCCCATTCGCACCCGGCGGTTGGGCCGTAACGGGTCAGCAGCCGCTCGCGAACATTGCCGAGGCCAAGGCCGGTCCCCGAAGGCGGCGCCGGCGCCTTCGCGTCGATGTCATTGTCGATCCGCAGCACCAACAGGCCATATTCGGCGCTGGCGTGCAGGCGGATGGCGATTTTGCCCTTGGTCGGCGCGACGCCATATTTGATCGCATTTTCGATGATCGGTTGCAGGATCAGCACCGGGACACAGGCATTTTTCAGCTCGTCGGGCATCGTCACCTCGACCTGCAGCCGGTCGGGAAAGCGTGTTTGTTCGATATCGAGATACAAGCGTTGCAGCGCGATTTCTTCTTCAAGGCTGACCAGCTGTTCGGGATCGACCGCCAGGCTCGATCGCAGGAAGGACGACAGATTCATGATCATCGTCTCGGCCTCGCTTTTCGATCCTTTGAGGACCAGGGTCGACAGCGAATTGAGGGTGTTGAACAGGAAGTGCGGATTGACCTGGTAATGCAGCGCCCGCAGCTGGGCATTTTTGGCCTCGAGCCGGAAGTGATTGGCGCGCCGTTCGACCGCGCGCATTTCATTGGCATAGCCGAACGCGACATAGAGCGCCGCCCACACCGCAAAAAAGAAATACCAGCGGATCGAGCTATCGAGGATCAGCACCGTTTCCCAGGCGCCCGGATATTTCGCCTGCATTTCTTCGATGATCCTGGCGGCTTCGGATACCGGGAACCAATAATAAAAAACCAGCAAATTGACCGACGCATAGACGATGACGAGCGGCACCGCCGCGCCGAGGGCGGCCGCAAGGCGGGCGCCGAAACTTTGCGGCTGGGCGCGCTGAAGCAGCTGGTACAGCACAAAGGTACACAGGATGCCCGCGACGACGACAATGCCGCGGCGGCCGGCCGACGACCATTGTTCGGATACGCCGGTGAGCAGGCCGAGCCCGGTGGTGATCAGGAAATAGATCAGCCACATCGCGACGATCGAGCCGATCGCGACGCGCGGGTTGACGCGGGCGTCGGAGGCGCGCCAGTCGGGCGCCGCCGCCAGCATCTTGGCACGCTGGTCGCGCAGCGCGTCTTTGCGAGGGGTCATGTTCATTGCGCCTGCTTTAGCGCCAAAACCGGCAGGAAGGCTAGCAGGCACCGGGCCGCCAGTCGAAGCGGCGCGCGCTTTGGTCGAAAGCCGCAGCGTCAGCCCGCGGCGGGTTGGGGCAGGTCGCGGCGCCAATTGCCGCGCCGATAGATAATCCACGCCATCGTCATCGACGCGAGCATGGAAACCAGAAAGCTCCACCAGATCGCGTCGCCGCCAAGATAGGGGTACGTCAGGTAATAGAGGCCGAGGCGGATCGGGAACGCCGACAGAAACAGGATGATCAGCGGCGGGACAACCGAACCGTTGGCGCGCAAGGTACCAATCAGCACGATCGTGGTCCCGAACGGCAGGAAACCCCATGTCGCAATCAGCTGGATATGGCGCGCGACATCGATCGCCGGGCTTTCGCGGCCAAGGAACAGGGCGAGCGCGGCGCGATCGAAAACGAGCAGCAGCGCGATCAGGACGCCGGTCATCGCCAGGTTGACGGTGATGCCGCTGTTGGTGATCGTCGACACGCGATCCCAGCGGTTGGCGCCGATATTCTGCGCGACCATCGCGCTGACCGCGGCGCCGACCGCGAGCGCGGGCATCTGGACATAGTTCCACAATTGGAGGGTGGCGCCATAAGCGGCGGCGGTGACCAGCCCCTCGCGATTGACGAGGCCGACCATGACGAGGCCCGCACCCGAAATCACCAGCATCTGCGCGCCCATCGGCAGCCCGCGGGCGATGATGAAGCGCAGCTCGCGCCAGCTGGGCGCCAGATAGGCAAGCTCGCGGCCGCGCAGGCGGAGCGGGTGATCCTTGGCATAGAACCAGATGACCATGCCGATCAGGCTGATCGTTCCCGCAATCGCGGTCGCGAGCGCGCTGCCCGCAATGCCGAGCCGCGGGACGGGGCCAAGCCCGAGGATCAGCACCGGGTTGAGGATGATGTCGATGACGACGGTCAGCACCATGAAGCGCAGCGGCGTCACCGCGTCCCCCGCGCCGCGTGAGGCCATCATCAGCGTCACCGAAATCATGCTGGCGGGGATCGCGACAAAGGTGACGCGCAGATAATCATGCGCCAGCGCAAAGGCTTCGGGCGGGGTTTCGAGCAGGCGCAAGATCGCGTCGGAGGCGAACCAGCCGACGGCCGCGATGACCACTGCGAACAACGCCGCCAGCCCGATCGCACCGCCCGCGGCGCGGCGCGCGGCGTCGATGTCGCCGCGCCCGATCGCTTGCCCGATGAGCACCGTCGCGGCCATGCCGAAGCCAAAGAAAGTGGCAAACATCAGGAACATGATGATGTTGGCATTGGCGGTCGCGGCGAGTGCGCTGTTACCAAGAAACTGCCCGACCCAGATCGAGTTTACCGAGCCCGAGAGCGTTTGCAGGACGTTCGAGGCTAGCGTCGGGAGGGCGAAGATGATCAGTGTCTTGGCGATCGGTCCGCTGGTCAGGTCCATCCCGCCGCGCGCGGTCTGGCGCGGCGGGACTGGCGCCGAGGCGGGATCGCTGGCGACGGCGACCGGGGTGGGGGTGACGGGTTCGGTCAACCAATCCTCCCCGGGACGGGGAGGGGGACCGCCCGAAGGGTGGTGGAGGGGGCTCGCGTCCTGACGCAGCGTTGCGGTAGGACGCCAACCCTCTCCGTCAGCCGTTCCGGCTGCCACCTCCCCGTGAGCGGGGAGGATTTGGCGTGTTCGCTCACCCCAGCCTTGCCAGCGCGGCGGTCAGGCGGTCGGCTTCGGCTTCTTTCGCGGCGTGATCGGCGCGCGCCTTGTCGACCGCTTCGGGTTTGGCGCGCTCGACGAACGAAGGGTTGTTCAGGCGGCCCGCAAGGCCGTCGCGTTCCTTCGCCGCGGCGGCGAGCGCCTTGCTCAGGCGGTCGCGTTCGGCGGCGATGTCGATAGCTCCGAAGAAATCCAAATAGCCGTCGATGCCTTCGGCAACTAGCTGGACACGTCCTTCGCCTTCTACTTCGACTACGATGTCGGGCGTAATTTCAATATCGCCGAAGGTGCCGCCAAGATTTTTAACGCCTTCAATCGTTCGCACGGAAATTTCGTCGAGGCGCGCCATTCTCTTGATCTGAAGCAGGCTACGGGTGAGATACCCAAACCTCAACTCGTCGCAACGAGAGATAAAAGCTGTGACGGTCTTGCTCGGTGCGACACCTAATTCCGTTCTGGTTGCGCGGATTTGAGAGATTAGGTTTGATACCCAATCTATTTCTTGATGCACCGCGTCATCGCGCTGCGCTTTCGGGTTTGGCCATTTCGCGGTGATCAGCGGGTAGTCCGCACGGTCCCCAAGCCCTGTCCACAGCTCTTCGGTGATGAAGGGCATAAAGGGGTGGAGCATGACGAGGATCTGGTCGAGTACCCAGCCGGCGACGGCCTTGGTCTCATCGTCAATTGAACCCTTGATCAGCTCGAGATACCAGTCGCAGAAGCGGTCCCACGCAAAGCTGTAGATCGCGTTAGCGGCCTCGTCGAAGCGATAGGCCGCGAAAGCGGTTTCCATCGCGGAGACGGTTGCGGCGACTTCGCCGATGATCCAGCGGTTGACGGGCAGGGTGGCCGCAGGGGCGGCGAGGGTGGTCGAGGCCGAGATGCCATTGGCTTCGCAGAAGCGCGCGGCGTTCCACAGCTTGGTCGCGAAGTTGCGATAGCCCGCAAGGCGCGCGTCATCCATCTTGATGTCGCGGCCCTGGCTTTCCATCGCGGCCATGAAGAAGCGCAGCGCGTCGGCGCCATATTGGTCGATCAGCCCGAGCGGATCGACGACATTGCCCTTCGACTTCGACATCTTCGCGCCGTCGGGAGCGCGGACGAGGCCGTGGAGGTAGAGCGTCTTCCACGGGACAATTCCGTCACCGTTGTTATCGCGCATGAACTCCATCCCCTGCATCGCCATGCGCGCATCCCAGAAGAACAGGATGTCGAAGCCGGAGATGAGCACGTCGTTGGGGTAATGGCGTTTGACGAGGTCGCTGTCTTCGGGCCAGCCGAGGGTGGCGAAGGGCCAGAGCGCGGAGGAGAACCAGGTGTCGAGCACGTCGGGGTCGCGCCAAACGGCAAAAGGTGGGCCTGTAAACGAGCCGTCTTTCAGTGGCGGGATTTCCGTTTGTGAATCGTAGATATTGAAATCATACGATCCGTAATACTCTGCGATCTGAGCGCGCGCCTCTTCTTCGCTGTCAGCAACGAAGACTTTTGGCGCTTGTCCCGGATCGCCATCAGCGTCGCCAGCATGACGTTCAGCATACCAAGCCGGAATCCGGTGCCCCCACCAAAGCTGGCGCGAGACGCACCAGGGCTGGATATTCTCCATCCAGTTGAAGAAGGTCTTTTCCCACGTCTTGGGGACGATGTTGATGCGCCCGTCGCGCACCGCCGCCATCGGCGGCTGCGCCAGCGTTTCGGCGTCGACATACCATTGATCGGTCAGCCAAGGCTCGATCACTACGCCGCCGCGGTCGCCGAAGGGTGTCTGGATCGTGCGCGGCTCGGCGTCGTGCTCGACGACGTCCCCCTCTTTTGAAGTCACGATGTGCGGGATGAGGAAGCCCGCTTCCTTCATCCGCTGCACGACCAGTTCGCGCGCACCGTCGATGCCATCGCGCTTGAAGCGGTGGAGACCCAGATATTCTTGCGGAATCAGGCCGTCGCTCGTCTGGATGACGTTGGCGTCGCCATCGAGCATGTTGAGCATCTCGGCGGGCTTGAACCCAGCGCGCTTGCCGACGTCGAAGTCGTTGAAATCATGCCCCGGCGTGATCTTCACCGCGCCCGAACCCAGTTCGGGATCGGCATGCTCGTCCGCGACAATCTTGAAGCGACGGCCGGTGAGCGGCTGGAGGATGTCCTTGCCGATCACACTCTGATAGCGCGTATCGTCGGGATGCACCGCGACCGCCATGTCGGCGAGCATCGTTTCGGGGCGCGTCGTCGCGACCTCGATGTAATCGCGCCCATCGTCGAGCGTCACGCCGTCGGCGAGCGGATATTTGAAGTGCCAGAAGCCGCCCTGCACCTCGTGCGTCTCGACCTCGAGGTCCGAAATCGCGGTCTTGAGCTTGGGATCCCAGTTCACCAGCCGCTTGTCGCGGTAGATCAGCCCCTTTTTGTGGAGGTCGACGAACACCTTGACCACGGCGCGGGTGAAATGCGGGTCCATCGTGAACTGCTCGCGGCTCCAGTCCATCGAGCAGCCGAGGCGGCGGAGCTGGCCGGTGATCTGGCCGCCGCTTTCCGCCTTCCACTGCCACACCTTGTCGATGAAATCTTCGCGGCTGTAATTGGTGCGCTTGTCCTGCTGCGCCTCCAGCTGGCGTTCGACGACCATCTGCGTCGCGATCCCGGCATGGTCCATGCCGACGACCCACAGCGCATCCTTGCCGCGCAGCCGTTCGTAGCGGACGAGGACGTCCTGCAGCGTGTTGTCGAGCGCATGGCCGATGTGCAGCGCGCCGGTGACGTTCGGCGGCGGGTTGACGATCGTGAAGGGGGTGGCATCGGGGCGGTGCGGGCGAAACAGCCCGCGGCTTTCCCAAGCATGGGCCCATTTCGCCTCGATTGCGGCGGGATCGAATGTTTTTTCCATCGGCATAATGCGCCGCGCTTTGCCAGCCATGGTGCGGCGCGGCAAGGGGGTGATCGCGCAGCCAGCCCTTTCTCCGTCGTCATGCCGGGCTTGACCCGGCATCCATAGCTGCGAGCGCGGCAATGGACCCCGGATCAAGTCCGGGGTGACGAGGGCGGGCTACTTCTTCAAATGCTTGCCTATCCACCCGAACACCGTCTGATACCATTGCACGCTGTTCTGACCCTTCAGGATCCAGTGGTTCTCGTCAGGGAATACCAGCAATTCGCCCTCGACGCCCTGCCGCTGCAACGCGTGGAAGGCCGCTAAGCTCTGGCTGTAGGGGATGCGGAAGTCCTTTTCGCCATGGATCACCAGCATCGGGGTCTTCCATTTGGTGACATGGTTCACCGGGTTCCATTTCTCGCCCTCGGCGCGCTGCCACCACGGGCCGCCATGATCATATTCGTCGAACCATGTTTCCTCGGTCTCGAACGCCATGGCGCGCAGGTCAAACACGCCAGCATGGTTGACCAGGCATTTGAAGCCGTCGGGCCACTGACCCGCGATCCAGTTCATCATATAGCCGCCGTAAGAGCCACCAAGCGCGCAGGCGTTGGCGGTGTCGACATGGGCGTCCTGCGCCCCAGCGGCAGCGAGGCCGAGCTTGAGGTCTTCGAGCGGCTTGCCGCCCCAATCCTGATTGATACTGTCGGTGAACGCCTGCCCATAACCGGTCGAGCCGTGGAAATCGACGGTCACCGCGGCGTAGCCGGGTGCCGAGAACAGGCGCGGGTTCCAGCGCGTCGACCAGCTGTTGCCAAAGCTCGACTGCGGGCCGCCATGGACGAGGAAGGCGACCGGGATTTTGCCCTTGGTATCGGCGGTCTTGACGATCTGGCCCCACACGGTGTCGCCGTTGGCGCCCTTGAAGCTGAAGCGTTTCGCATCGACGGGGTCGATTTCGGCGAGCTGGGCGCGGTTGACGTCGGTCAGGCGGGTGACCTTGCCCTTGCCATCGCGGACGAACAGGTCGGTCGGCACCGCAACGCTGTTGCGCGAATAGAGCAGGGCGCCGCCGGGCAGCGGGGTGACGTCGCCGATATTGCCCTCAAAGGCTTCGGTGGTGGCCTTGAGTTTGCTCTCTTTGCCCGTCTTCACATCGACGCGGAAAACCGGATGGTCGAGCACATCCTGCGCGGTAACATAGAGCGACTTGCCGTCGGGCGCCCAGGCGATCGAACCGACCGAACGGTCCCACGCATCGGTCAGCTTGCGCGTTTCGCCGCTTTCGAGGTTCCGCAGCATCAGCACCTGCCGGTCGGCCTCATACCCCGGGCGCGCCATCGCGGCATAGGCGAGCCATTTGCCATCGGGCGAGGGGGCGGGCAGGGTGTCGGTCGCCTCATTATCCTGGGTCAGGTTTTGCGGCATCATCCGGCTATCGACCAGCCAGCTATAGATATCGAGGTTGGTCGAGGTCGGCTCGTCCCTGTCGGCCTTGCGCAGCGTGAAAAACACGGTGCGACTGTCGGCGCCCCACGCCAGTTCCTCGCCACCGCCAAAGGGTTGTGACGGGCTGTCACCGGTGAGGCCGCCGTCGATCGCGCGCGCGATGCTGGCCTTGCCACCGTCGAGGTTGAAGACGAACGGACGGCTGTAGGTGCCGGGGGTTTCCCAGCTGTCCCAATGGCGCACGAAACCGGCGCCGTCCTTGTAAAGGCGGCCGGTGCCGGGGCCGGGCAGGGCGCCCTTGTCTTTGGAATCGCAGCCGAAATCGGTGCATTCGCGCGGCACATCGCCCCAGGCAAGCAGGCGCTTGCCGTCGGGCGAAATCTTGAAACCCGCGACATCGGCCGCGGTGTCGGTGACTTGCGCCGCGGCGCCGCCGACCTTTGGATCGATCCGCCACACCTGGCTTTTACCCGAAGCGTTCGACAGGAAATAGAGGCTGCCGTCGGGGTGAAAGGCGGGGGCGGTTTCATTCTTGTCGGCGGTATCGGCGACGCGCACCGGCGCGGCGTCCCTGGCACCCCGATCAACCAGCCACAGCCCGGTCGCGCGTTTGTAGGTCGCACCGTCGGTCTCGGTCACCTGATACGCGACCCAGCGGCCATCGGGCGACGCAGTTGGCGCGGCGACGCGCTTGAGCGTCGCCAGATCGACCTCGGTCATCGGCCGGGCAAAGGCGGGGGTGGACAGGGCGGCGGCGAGCGCAAGCGCGCTGGTCAGGATATGGTTTCGCATGAAAGCGGTTTAGCGGGGCGGCGCGCGGGTTCAAGCGCGTTCGTCGTTTGCGGGTTTGAGGCTGCTCCCACCCGCTGACTGCCTCCGCTCCGTTCGCCCGCGCCAGCGCTGGAATATTTCGCGCCGATCGCCACCTTTGGCGATGCTTGCTAACCTTCTTTTAACCAGCGAACTCCAACAGTCGCATATGCCAATTTTCGGACATTTTCTGCCATCGACGTCCAGTGGCGACAAACGTCATGAACCGCGCCGAAAACTCAGCCTGCTGGCGCGCGGCGTGCAGCATGACGGCACCGGCATCGAGGTGCAGATCCACAATATCTCGGGAACGGGCTTGCTGTTTGAAAGCGATATCAAGCTGGCGGCCTGCGACCGGATCGAAATCGAGCTTCCGCATGGCGGTGATATAACGGCGGTCGTCATCTGGGCCAGCGGGCGGCTGTTCGGCTGCCAGTTTGAAGGTCCGGTATCTCCGGCTACGCTGAGCGCGGTGGAACTGAAAAGCGCCGTCGCTCCGATGCCCGAACTGGTCCCCGAATTAGTCCCTGAACCGGCCCCCGAACTGGCTAGCGCCGCCGACCCGGCGCCCAGCGCCGACGAAAGCCGCGCGGCGCCTGTGATCTACGAAACCTTCGGCGTCCGCCTTCAGCGGCTCCGCACCAAAGCCGGGCTCAGTCAGGCCGATGTCGCCAAACAGATGGGCGTCAGCGCGCCGACGGTTTCCAGCTGGGAAAAGGATCGGTCGCGCCCCAAGCGCGGCCGCATGGTGAAACTCGCCGCCATTCTGGGTGTCCCGGTCGCTGATTTGCTCGGCGATGCGGCGCCCGAGGACGTTCAGGAACTGATCAACCGCAGCCGCGATCAGATCGCCCGCGCCGTCGGCCTCAGCGCCAATCGGGTCCGGATCATCGTCGAATATTAGCGCAGCAATCCGGGGCGGCGCCCGCGTTGTCCGGACAATGTCGCTAACGAACGAGCCCGCCACCCTTCATCACATGGTCGATCTTTTCCAGCGCCGCGATGTCGGCCAGCGGGTCAGCCTTGACTGCCACCATATCGGCAAAACGGCCCGGCACGATCGCGCCGATGTCATCGCGGCCCATCTCGACCGCGGCGCGGCCGGTGGCGGACTGGATCGCCTGCATCGGGGTCATCCCATAGCGGACCATGTAGCGGAACTGGCGCGCATTCAGCCCGTGCGGATAGACGCCGGCGTCGGTCGCAAAACCGATATTGATCCCCAGCGCGACGGCGCGGCGAAAGGCGGCGCGCTGGGCGTCGGTAGTCTCGCGGTTCTTGCGCAGATATTCGGCGGGCCAACCCTCCTTGGTGCCGACATCCTCGATATAATCGCCGTTATAGATGTCCATCGCGAGCCAGGTGCCGTGCTTTTTTGCAAGTTGGAGCGTCGCTTCGTCGGCCAGGCTCGCGTGTTCGATGCTGTCGACTCCGGCGTTGATCGCGTTCTGGATGCCGATCGCCCCATGCGCGTGCGCGGTGACCTTTCTGCCACGCGCATGAGCAACGCGGACGATGGCGCGCAACTGATCGACGGTCAGTTCGGGGGCGCCGGGTTCGGTGCCGATCGCGAGCACCGCGCCGGTCGCGATCGTCTTGATGAAATCGGCGCCATGGTCGAGCAAATAGGTCGTCTTTGCCGCAGCTTCCTCGGGCGTCGCGGCGACGCCGAGGCGCATGTCAGGCGGCAGTTCCTCGTTCGGAACCACGCCGTTCAATTCGCCGCCGCCCTTGGGGATGGTCAGATAGGCGCCCGCGACCCACATCCGCGGCCCCGGCACGTCGCCGCGCTCGATCGCGTTGCGCAGCGTCACGTCGGTAAGGCCGCGATAGGTGCCGACGTCGCGCACGCTGGTGAAGCCCGCGTTCAGCGTAACGCGGGCGTTGCGCGCGCCGACGAGCGCGGTTTCGGCGGGCGACGCCTTGATCGGCGCGGCCAGATCGGCGCTCTGGCCAAGGTCGGCGAGGTGGGTGTGGAGGTCGATCAGCCCGGGCAGGACGGTGAAGCCCGACCAGTCGAGCCGGGTGGCGCCCGCGGGCGGCTCCCCGCATGGCGCGACTGCCTTGATCCGTTCGGCCTCGATCGTGATGCACTGGCCGGTCCGCGCGTCGTCCGAAACGCCGTCGATCAGCCGCCCGGCCTGGACATAGAGCGTCTGCGCCGCGGCGGGCGTCGCGGTGAGCGCCGCCGCGAACGCCGCGATCAGATGGCGGTGTCGAACGCGTTGCACTGGCGCGGATCCCCCGATTGCAGGCCGCGGCGCAGCCAGCTCATCCGTTGTTCGCTCGTCCCGTGGGTGAAACTTTCGGGCACCGGGCGCTGGCCCGCCGAGCGCATCAGCGTGTCGTCGCCGATCGCATTGGCGGCGCGCATCGCCTCTTCCATATCGCCCGCCTCCATCACCGGCTGACCCGCGCTGTTTTTGGCGCGCGCCGCCCAGACGCCGGCGTAGCAATCGGCCTGCAACTCCATGCGGACCTGCAACTGATTGCCTTCGGCCTGCGAGGCGCGTTGCTGCGCTTGGCGGACCTGGTTGGAAATGCCGCTGATCGTCTGAATATGGTGGCCGACCTCGTGCGCGATCACATAGGCCTGCGCCGCGTCGCCCGCGGCGCCGAATTTCTGTTCGAGCTCGCGGAAAAAGCTGGTGTCGAGATAGACGCCCTGATCGGCAGGGCAATAAAACGGCCCCATCGCCGCCTGCGCCGCGCCACAGCCCGAACTATTGCGTTCGGTGAAGAAGTTGAGCGTCGGCCGCTGGTAGCCGCTGACCAAACCTTCCCAAACCGTGTGCGTCGACCCGAAAACATTGCAGGCGAACCGCTCGGACGCGGTGTCGCAGGCGACGTTCGCACCGCCCCGGCTTTCCGCCATGGGGTCGGCACTGCCGCCGCCGCCGCTGAGCAGGCTGGCGCCGGGGCCGAGCAGGAAAAAGGCGACCGCACCGATCAGCAGGATCGTGCCGCACCCCATCTTGCGCCCGAGCAGCATCGGCAGGAAACCGATCAACAGCCCGCCAAGGCCGCCGCCACCCCCGCCAAAGCCGCCGCCACCGCCGCGGCCGAGGTCGCGAATGTCGTCGCCGGGATCATAATCGTCGAGGCGCATGGGGGTTCTCCGCCGCTAAAGTGTCTGTTTCATCCCGACAGTTACAGCAGCGACCGGCAATTGAAAGAGGCTTCGCGCGCGACGCGGCGCTTGCATTCGTCTATGCTGCGGCGCACCAATCGCGCTTTCGCGGACCAAAGGAACCCCCGAGTCCATGCCACGCCGTGCCATCCCTGCCGCGCTTCCGCTCCCCGACCTCGTCGTGCTCGTCCTGCAGGGCGGCGGCGCGCTCGGCGCATTCCAGGCGGGGGTGTATGAGGCGATGATCGAGCTGGGAATCGAGCTCGACTGGGTCGCGGGGATTTCGATCGGCGCGGTCAACGCCGCGATCATCGCGGGCAATCCGCGCGACGAAGCAGTGGGCAAGCTGCGCGAATTCTGGGACGGGGTGTCGTCGGCGCTGCCGTCGCTTCCGACCGCCGACAATGACTGGGCGCGCGAGTGGGCGCATATGGCCGCCGCGGGGCAGGTCGCGGCGTTCGGGGTGCCCGGTTTCTTTACCCCGCGCTGGCCGCCGCCGAGCTTTGCCGAGCGGCAGACCCCCGAGGCGGTGAGTTTTTACGACACCGCGCCGCTCGCCCAGACGCTCGACCGGCTGGTCGACTGGGACCGCGTGAACAAGGGCAATGTCCGGCTGTCGGTCGGCGCGGTGGCGGTCGAAACCGGCAATTTCCGCTATTTCGACACCAAGTTAGAAACGCTCGATGCGCGGCACATATTGGCGTCGGGGGCGCTGCCGCCCGGGCTGCCGCCGGTCGAGATCGACGGTTGCTGGTATTGGGACGGCGGCCTCGTGTCGAACACCCCGCTCGAGCATGTCGTCGATGCCGCGAAAGAGGATATGCTGGTGTTCCAGGTCGACCTGTTCCCGGCGCGCGGCGACCGGCCGCACGATATGGAAGAAGCCTGGTCGCGCGAGAAGGATATTCGCTACTCCAGCCGCACCCGGCGGATTTCGGACGGGCTGTTGCGGCGGCGCAAGGAACATCGGCTGATCGACCGGATGCTGGCGAAACTGCCGCCGGAGTCGCTCGACCTGCCAGAGGTCAAGGCGGTGCAGCGGATGGTCGATTGCAAGGCGCTGAACGTCGTCCAGTTGATCCACCAGCCGCCGGTGTGGCAGACCGGGGCGCGCGATTTTGAATTTTCTCGCTCGACGATGGAGGTCAATTGGGCGCTGGGCCGCGCCGCGGTCGAGGCCGCGATGAAGGACGGTCACCTGCTCGCCGACAGCATCGCCGAGGGGCGGTCGGGCAGCTTTGCGGTGCAATCCGACGCCCTGCGGCCCAAGGCCGACCCCGACATCAGCTGATACTCCCCCACCCGAAAGGACTCCCAATATGCGTCTCAAAGGAAAAACCGCCCTCGTCACCGGATCGACGTCGGGCATCGGACTTGGCATTGCCAAGGCGCTGGCGAGCGAGGGCGCGAATGTCATCATCAACGGGTTCGGCGATGCGGCGGCGATCGAGGCCGAGCGCGTTGCGATCGAGGGGCTGAGCGGCGGCAAGGCGATTTATGATGACGCCGACCTGACCAAGGTCGATGCGATCGCCGACATGTTCGCGCGCGCCGACGCCGACATGGGCGGGGTCGACATCCTTGTGAACAATGCCGGGACGCAGTTTGTGTCGCCGATCGAAGACTTTCCGGTCGAGAAATGGGGCCTGATCCTGGCGCTCAACCTGACGTCGGCGTTCCACACCATTCGCCATGCGGTGCCGGGGATGCGCAAAAAGAAATGGGGTCGGATCATCGGCACCGCGTCGGCGCACTCGATCGTCGCCTCGCCGTTCAAATCGGCCTATGTCGCCGCCAAGCACGGGCTGGTCGGGTTGACCAAGGCCGTCGCGCTGGAAGTCGCCGATGTGGGCATTACCGCCAATTGTATCAGCCCCGGCTATGTCTGGACGCCGCTGGTCGAAGGGCAGATCCCTGACACGATGAAGGCGCGCGGAATGACGCGCGAACAGGTGATCAACGATGTCCTGCTGGCGGGCCAGCCGACCAAGCAGTTCGTGACCGTCGAACAGGTCGCGGCGCTGGCGTCGTTCCTGACCCGCGACGAGGCGGCGAACATCACCGGCGCCAATTTGAGCGTTGATGGCGGCTGGACCGCGGCCTAAGCCTTGAGCATTCTCGTTTCCCCTCCTAAGGTTAATGCAACCGGATCAGGGGAGAGACGGAGAATGTGGGGTCGCACCAAATATATTATTGCCCTTGCACTGGGGCTGAGCGTCGGCGCGTGCCAGACGGTGCCGAAGCTGCCGCCATCGGCGGCGGACGAGCCGCCCGCTACGGGCAGCTGGCGTGCCACCGCGACCGAGCCGGACAAGGAACGGATTCGCGGCTGGTACGCGAGCTGGGAGGCGGCGCTCGCCGACGCGCGGGCCAAGGGCCATGGCGCCGAGATCGACCGTGAGGGCGTGCTGCTCCAGCCGATGGCGGCGCTGCCGAACCCGCACGTCCCGGCGGGCGAATATCGCTGCCGGACGATCAAGGTCGGCGCCAAGGGGCGCGGCGGGCTGAGCTATGTCGCCTATGGCTGGTTCCGCTGCCGCGTGGCGCCCGAGCAGGGGCTGTCGAGCCTGACCAAGCTGACCGGATCGCAGCGGCCCGTTGGCCTGATCTTTCCCGACAATCTGAAGCGCCAGATTTTCCTCGGCACGCTCGAACTGGGCGACGAGAAGATGGCGGTCAATTATGGCAGCGACCGGATGCGCGACATGGCGGGGCTGGTCGAACGGATCGGCGACAATCGCTGGCGGCTGGTGCTGCCCGCGCCGGCGTATGAATCGCTGGTCGACGTGATCGAATTGGTCCCGGCGGGCTGACAACCGTTTGAGAGCATCCTTTTTTCCCGTTCGTGTCGAGATTCCCGTTCGTGTCGAGC
>Ga0209232_1000233_pt1 | contig 35287 bp, 50 predicted proteins | sample ETNvirenome_2_60_FD_184066 | JGI IMG/M metagenome (GOLD analysis project Ga0209232, IMG submission 184066) | Marine viral communities from the Pacific Ocean - ETNP_2_60 (SPAdes) (version 2) | ecosystem: Environmental > Aquatic > Marine > Oceanic | place: Pacific Ocean | collected 2013-06-22
AAAAATTCCTCTGCTAGGATTATCTCCAGCAACTTGTAATTTATAGCCGCCTGATGAAGAAATACCCATTAAAACGTCACCTGAAGAATCAATACGCATTCTTTCTGTTCCGCCACTTTCCCAAGCATAGGCTTGACCTGAAGTAGTTTGTTGATAGTTAACACCATTAGTGATGCCTAAAGACCAATCTTTGCTATTGTTAGTTTGTGATATATTAATTTCAGCGTTAGCTGCACCCTGAATTTCTAATGTTTTACTAAAACCAAAGGCACTAGAAGGACTACCAGTTCCAATTCCAACATTGCCTGTTTCATCAATTTTAAATTTAGGACTGCTACCATCTGCTTTTCGTAAATCAACTTCTAACTCGCCAGAGCCATGCTCATATATCAAAAACCCATTAGACCCATCAGAATGTTTTATCCAAAGAGGATAAGTAGATGTTCCTTGAGATTGTATAGTTACCCGACCACTAGGACTACTCGTTCCAATTCCAACATTGCCTGAAGAATCAATACGCATGGCTTCTGTACTACCTATTGTAAACCTATGAGCTGAAGCTGTATTTAATCTTAGTATGTTATCGCTGTGTGTATAAATAATAGAACCAGCAGCAGTAGAGACTGCATCACCAAACCTAAGTTGTGTTTGTGTGGCTGAGAAAAATTGTATACCTGTATCAGTAGCATGTTCTAAAGTTAAAGATGTATTACCATTTGATGCTGAACGACCTGATAAAGCACTTTCTTGTATATTAACTTTGTTGTCTGGACTACTCGTTCCAATTCCAACATTGCCAACAGTTGCACCAAAACTCATAATAGTTTGTGCAGCATTACCTGCTCTATTGTATTTAAAATCTACCCTGCCATTTTCACCATCATTAATTAAATCAAATACTTGTAATTGATTAGAGCCATTTGCACCTCTCATTTTAAGTGTGCTTTTTAAATCGGCAGATGTCGTAGCCTTGCCTATACAAATATCTCCATCTACTTGTAGTTTATTAGCTTGATTCGTTAATCCAATTCCAACTTGCTCACTACTATCAATAGTTATAGCTGTAGATGTAGCATTATCATCAATACCTGTTGAAGTAAAACCTGTAAGAGTACCAACGCTTGTAATATTAGGTTGAGCTGCTGTAGCTAGTGTACCTGTAATAGATGTGCTTGCTGATAAAGTCGTAAATGATCCAGCTGCTGCTGTAGTACCACCAATGACAGAGCTATCTATAACTGCTCCGTCTAAGTTCATAGCTACTGAAGTACCAGTAGAGCTAAATAAACCGTCTACTGTATCAAGATCATTGTTTATCTTTGTACCCCAGGTATCAGTAGATGCGCCTACTTCTGGTTTAGTTAAATTTAAATTCGTTGTAAATGTATCTGCCATAAAATTTTATCCTTTAAGCTGCGTCTTGTTCGCCTAATGTTGTCCATGATGTATCTGGGTTTGCTTGGTCGGTCCATGTTTCATCTGCCACTATCTGATCGGTCCAAGTCTCACCAAGAACAATTATATCTTCCCATTTTAGACCACCAACTGCATTAAATCCACTTGTTTGTGCAATTACAGATGCACCTGTTAATACAATGCCACCTAGTGCATCAAATCCGCTAGTTTCTGCAAATGTTCCTTCACCAACTACAGTAAATCTACCTGTAGCTGTCATACCTGATACTGCTGGACCTATAACCACACCACGGTCTATTTGATGACCTGTGGCTGTCATACCAGAACTTGCAGATATAGTTGCAGATCCTAGGTCTATTTGTATACCAACAGCTGTAAATCCAGATGTTCCTGCTATAGTTGCAACACCCCTATCAATTTGAGTACCAGATGCTGTAACGCTAGATACTGCACTAATAACCGCTTGTCCGCGATCTATTTGTCTACCTGTTGCTGTTGCAGAAGAAACTGCTGATATAGTTGATGCACCAGTAATAACAAATCTACCATCTGCTGTTGCAGATGATGTTTGTGCTATTGTGGATGCGCCAAAATGATATACAGGAGTTCCGTAATTGGACTTTCCGTATGTGTATAAGCCATAGCCTACTGAGGCCATGGTATTAAGCTAATGTTATATCTAAATCGCCAGCGTCAAATCTAAATACATCGCCTGAACTTACAGTTTTAGAAGCTGTCAAGTTTGCATAAGCCATTAGATTACCGCTTGATGAAGCATCAAATATACCTACTGCAACCACAGTTCCATAGTCTGCTGTAGCTGTTGGATATTCAACCGCAGCTGTATTGGTTGCTGTGGTGGGGTCTGTACCAGATACTGTAAATGCAGCTGATTGTCTTGCGTAAGCTCCGCCTGATACTTCAGTACCACCACCTGTATCTGTAGGTGCTACAGTATATAAAGCAACATATAATGTTCCTGGTGCTGTATAAGCATTGCCACCAAATACATGGTCTAATACTTTATCTTCTAAGTAATCACTAAATCCAGCCATATTGTCTCCTAATTATTATTCCAATAATAAATGTTTTTACCAGACTTGCCATAAGTTCTTCTTCTTTGCATTAGAGAGCCTTTGCCAAATTCTGCCTTCTCTTGTTCCATTCTCATCTCTTCTAATGCTTTTTCAAATTGTGCTGTAAATAACGGCACTCTTTCATCTTCCATTAGATAGATAGAAGCGTGTTTTAAAGCACCATATAAGTAAGCATCTGGATATCCTGTGGATATAAAGTTCGTTGTATTAGAACTGCTTAAAGCATCTATAGTGCCATAGTATGTTAATTGTAGCGTATAACTTGCATCAGGGGTAGGTGCTAACTCTAATGAATTATCTACAATCGCATAATAAATTGGTTGACCAGTAACATTGTTATTGGCTTTTCTATATACATCTAGTGATTCTAAAGACTGTTGAAATAATGGTCTAAAATCATTTGATGTTATTTCTACATTAATAGCTTCTAACCAATCAGTTGGCAAGCTCATGTATTGAGCGTCTGCTGTAGCAGTTGCACGCTTTACCATGTCTTTATTTCTTAATCTTCTGTTAAATTCTGATTCTGTTGCATCTATAAAAAAGTCTAACTGGTCTGTTAAATCTGACCTGTTTAAGAAATTTGCAATATTAGTTTTTAATTCATCGTATGTCATACTTTACCTTTCCATGTTCTAAATGGTTTGTTATCTGAATGGTTTAGCCATTTCTTCCATTGCGCAGAATCTTGCGCCCATCCTTCTCGGACTGCTCTTTGATATACTACCATTGGTATTTCTGCTACATGGCGTAAATCTTTACCAGGTGTATATTCAGATAGATTTTTTACATAGTCTAAAGTTGGCTGTATGTTCTGTTTTGTGTGATACACAACTTTCTCATCTTCTGTTGCGAATACAGACTTAAAGCCTTTCTTATGATCTATTAATGTTGTCTTTGCCATGTGTAGATTTTAGCACAAAAAAAAGGGATGCCGAAACATCCCTTTAAGCTAATTGACTAAACTTATGATTCGTTTAAGTCAGCAACGATTCCGTGTGCAGCTTCGTTAGATACTTCTAAACCATACTCACATACAATCATTTTTGTCTCAGCATCGCCTATTGTAGCAATATCAACAGTTTTAAAGTCTCTTAAGAAAGATACTTTAGCAAACTCTGGATCTACTAATAGTAATGATGCTTCTCTTGATCTGTTTGATGGAACAATTTTTAGTTCACCAAAGTCAGATGAGTAAACAGATACTGAAGCTTCTACAGTATTTGCATCAATCATTTGTCTAGCTTGAGTTCTACCAGTGAAAGTAGAGATAACTTGTTTGTTATGTGGTCCACAAATAGCCATTGAAGGCTCGGCACCGTTACCAAACATAGTTTGCAAAACACCTTTTAAAAGGTCTTCTGTTAAGTCTCTGTCTGTTCCATCAACTGGAGCAGCTCCGCCACCAGCACCTGAACCACCAGAACCTCTGGATACGTTAGATGTTAGCCATGATTCAAAACCACCAGTTACCCTAGCTGTTGTAGCGTCACCAGTTGTTTTAGCACCGTTTTGACATAAAGCTTCTTCCATGTCTCTTTTCAATGCTTTAGCCATAATAGCTAATTGATGAGCCATTTCTGATCTTTTGCCAGCTGGGTCTGAAGCGTCTTGAGAGCCAGTTACAGTTGCATCTCTTTTTGAGATCATTGCAACGTTACTTACTCTAGTTGTCGCTGTAGAAGTAGATCTTGATAATTCAAAACCTTCTAACTGTCCAGCAGCACTTGGAGTAGGTAAGACTTCTGTCTGCCAATCAAACACTACGTTTTTAATATTTCTTTTTCCGATTGATGACATAAACGGAGTTTGCATTGGAGAGATGTTGTAAATAATATTACTTAAATCTTCTCTGTCAGCTGTTGCCGAATATGTGTCAAATGCGTTAGTTACCTTTGCCATTTTTATATTCCTTTATAAAATTAAATTAATTGTTCAAAAACTTTAGCTGCGTCTTGGACTCTTCCAGACTTAGCTAACCTTTGTTTTGCTTTCTTCACAGGCGCTGCCGATTTAGGTCGGTTAGTAGTTCCAGGTCTAGCCACTCTTGCTGGTGCTTTTTGTGTTGGTTTTTTCTTTGTGGCTTCAACTGTTTTAGAGTTTAACCAAGCATTTCTTAAACCAAGCAAAGCACGATAATCATAAACCTGTTGTATCTCTTCAGGTGTATAACCTAAAGTATTTACAGCATATTCACTAATAGCAGCTTTTTCTTTTGACGCAACCTCTTGGTTTTGCCATTCAGGGATTATTTCAAGAAGCTTTTGATTACCGTATTCAACAAATTGTTGAATTTGTGTTTGCTGTTTAACCAAAGCCTCTTGTTGAAGCCTTTGTTGTTCAGCACTTACAGCACTAAGCTTTTCTTTCTTTTCATCCCAAAGCTGTTTTTCGCGAACATACCCAACAGGATCATCTTCGTACAAAGTGTTCCAGTCTGGTTCGTTAGCCAGTTCGCCCTTTAATTGGGCTTCCATCTTCGGTAACAACTGCGAATAAATCGCATCTCTTTGCGCTAACTCTGCTTGCTGCTGCTCAATAGTTTTACGCTGTTGAGAGAGTTCTTGTGTTTTACGCGTATAATCTTGCTGACGAGAATATCCGTTGACGAGTTCCTCTTGCGTCACCTCAACTTCTTGACCATCTACTTTTACTGTAAATGTCTGAGGTTGCAAGGCTTCCTCTTCAACATCGGTTTGTTCTTCATCCAGTTCTTCGTCCTCATCATCAAACTCTTCGTCATCTTCTACATCTTCTTCAAGATCTTCAGATACTTCAGGTTCTTCTTCAAGGACTTCTTCTTGTGTTACTTCTTCTGTTTCTGTGACTGCATCTTCAACCTTATCCTCTTCAGGGGTTAAGAAACTTTCAAACATCGAAGTAGTAACTTCCTTATCAGTTTGTAAAGCAGTCGGTTTATCCGTTATTGCCATAATAAATACTCCTTATGTATTTAAGAGTATTTTAGCTTAATAATGTGTAAAAAGGGAAGGTTTAACCAATATTTCTAATTTTGTTTATATTAGCTTTTGTAAGTTTGCCTTTTTCAGCAATGATACGCAGATGTCTCTCAACCTCTGGTAATAGTAATAATGATCTGTGGATATCTTCTCTAGCATTAACATCATCTATCTCTCTTGAGTTTAACCAATGAGTAATGTATTCGTTTTTAAGGTTTTCTATTGCTTCTTTAAAAACTTCTGAGGTTAATATTTGTTCTGCTTGTGCAGCTTTAACTACTTCTTCGTGTGATACTGACATTAAAATAATCCCATAGGCAATTGTTGATTTACAGAAAATCTACCGCCAGTTGGTTGTTTAAAACCAGCAAGTTGTTCTTCTAGTTGTGCAAGTCTTGTGTCATAAGCAGATAAATCTGGTTGTTGGAAAGTTGGCATATCAATACCAGCTATAGCTTTAGATATATCATCTTGTGTTACAAATTTAGAAACATCTGGAACTTGTTGTTGTGGTATAGACATTAATATATCTTGCTTTAAAACGCTTGGGTCAAAACTTGGTATATCTTCTAGCCTAGCAAGACCGCTTATATCAGGAATATTAATACTTCCTCTCATATCTTCCATAAGTTCTTTTCTTAATGCTTCTTGGTCAAAAGTAGGCATTGTTGGTATATCTTCTAACCTTGCAAAACCAGATAAATCAGGTGCTTGGTATTGTGGTATATCTTCTAGTCTAGCTAAACCAGATAAATCAGGCATTTGTGGTATATTAATGCTACCCCTCATATCTTCAATCAACTCTTTTCTCAACGCCTCTTCATCAAAAATATTGGGTGCTGGTAAATCTTCTTTAGTAATAAACTTTGATAAATCAGGTTGTTCAAAGGTTGGCATACTTTCAGCTATTCGCTCTTGTACTATTTTGTCTATAGCTTCTTGGTCAAAACCACCACCAAATAATTTACCTATGTTTAGTAAGTTGCTTAAAGGAGGAAAGTCTTGTTTTCTATCTACAGGTATATTTACACCACCGATACCTGTTCCTAAGAAATCAACATCATCACCCCTGCGATCTATAGAACGAGGAGGTGGAGGTGGTGCTGGCATGTCTTTTGGTCTGTTTAATTGTTCTTGTGTATAACCCATTGGTTGTTCTGGGGAATAGCTTACACCTGGTGCAATAACTTGAGACATTGGCATACCGCCAGCTATAGAACGCGCATAGTCAAAACCACTTGAATATGTTGGGTCAGACATTGGTATTGTGTAGCTACCAAAATCATCTGGACCTAATTGTGGTCCTTGTTGTTGTTGTCGTATGTCTGCAATTTGACCAAGAAAAGAACCTTTGCCTCTACCAACATTATTTAAGTTAGCTATATTAGCAGAGCCTAAACCTAAGTTACCGCCTAATAACGAACTGATATCGCCTAATGCTGCTATATATTCCCTAGGATCTTCTGATTTTATTGCCATATTAACCTGTTATTAACTTGTCCATTTTTTCGTCTAGTTTGTCTAAACGATCTATAACTCTGTCTATGCTGATTGTTAATTCAACCTTAGTTACATAATCTTTTGCAACTTCTTCGCGAGTCTTATTGAGAAGTATATCAACTCTTTTTAATTCTGTCGCGTTAGTTCTTATGCTGTGGACTATAGGAGCAAAGATTAAAGTAATAATTATATTCCAATACATCATTGGGTCCATGCTAATAACTCCAAATATGTGGTCTTGGTCGGCCTTGTGAATCTTTAGATATATCTAAGTGTATAAACCTAGCACCACCTTTTTGGTTAACTCCAATACCAGTAAAACCATAATCTCTAGCTTTGGATATAATCTCTAATGCTTGCTTGCCTCTAACACCTATATCAGCTGCTAAACCAACAGCGTGTGTGCCTGGTTTTGATTTGTTTATTTCTACAGGATGTTCAGCACATCTATAACCACTTGTTATTTTAAATGGAAAACCACAATCAGTTCTAAGCGCTTGTAGTTTGTCTATAAGCTCATGCTCTATTTTGTTTTCACCACAATGCTTACAAGCAAATTCTTCTAGTTTAAAGTTATCCCAACTCATCTAGCAACTCCTTTAGTTTTTTCAAATGTTCTAAGTCCGCCAAGTCCTAACATACCCATTAATACAGTCATTAGCGATCCCATGTCAAAGGATGGTAGTACAAAAGATATTCCAAATGCTGAGAGTGCGAAGATAATAATAGGCTGAAGCAAAAAGTGATAAAGCAAAGCAATACCGCAAGTCCAACCCACAAATGGCCGCCAGCCGCTAACAAATATAGACTTATGGCCAGCTTCAATTTTATTAATTTCCACTTGAGCCATATTTGCTTTATGTAGTTCTGTTTTAAGTTCATGGTTTAGTTTTGCCTGTAAGTCCTTGTCAGGTACTAGCTTACTAACTATGTCGCTTACTGGACCTATTAGCTTGTCAATCATTTTTTATTTTTTTTGGTTTTCTTTTTAGGTGGTCTACCTACTTTACTTCCGTATGTTCCTTTTCCTTTTGGCATAATGTTTCCTCGTCTATTGTATATATCGATAGTTTTTGGCTTTTGCCTTTAACACTTATCGGTTTTAATAATTTTAACTTAAATTTACAATTTATGGCAGTAGAATAACCAATCAATATGTCTTTTCCTACTTCTTTGGTTGCTGATTCTAGTCTTGCTGCTGTATTTACACAATCACCAATAGCAGAATAATCAAACCTAGTATCGCTCCCCATGTTGCCTATAACAGCTTCACCAGTATTAATACCTATACCTATTTCTATGCCTAGTCCTGCTTCCTTCATGTTTTTGGTTATTTCTATTGCTGTTTCTACTGCTTTGTTTCTATGATCGTCTAAATCTATGGGTGCATTAAATATAGCCATCATTGCATCACCAATATACTTATCTACCATGCCACCATATTTTTGTACTGCATCTGATTGTATAGTCAAAGCCTTGTTCATAATCTCAGTTACTTCTTCTGGAGTTAATCTTTCTGATAAAGATGTAAAACCTCTAACATCTGTAAATAAAAATGTTGCTTCTTTTTTCTCACCACCAAGTTTTAACAAACTAGGATTGTCTTGTAATTGTTTTACTTGTCTTGGATCTAAGTAATGTTCAAACTGTTTTTTAATTTGTTGACGCAATTTATATTGCTTTTTGTAGTTAATATAGAAGGCAATAGTAGAAGTTATGATTTGTGAGATAAAAGTCCATGAAAAATCTATCAAATAACCTTTCTGAACGCTAAAAGCTTCTAAGAAGCCTGTGGTGAAGAGCAAAATTACAGCGATACTTAGACCCTTAACCACACCGAGATAATTGATTACAAGCCATGTCAACGACACGAAAATTCCAAAAATCAAAATTTCAGCCACCAATGACCATTCTGGAATCCTTGGAGAGTTTTCTATAAGAATTGACTCAGATAATGCTGCTTGAATTTTATGTGGCTCTAATAATCCAGTTGGAGTTGCAATTTGTGGCATGATTCCTGGCGCGGTAATTCCAAGAAATACAAACTTACCAGCAACATTCATTTCTTGTAAATCTGTTTGTGGTGTATCTACCCAACTAATCCACTTACGACCAAGGTTGTCTGTTTTGATCGGTGGTATTCCTCTGACTGATATTTCCTGTATTCCATTATCACTGGTTTTTATAATATAAGTTCTTGCACCTGTTAGTGCTTTTAATACTTCTGTACCAAAAGAAGAAACATAACCATCTGGTGTTTTAAGTAGTAAGGGTATTCTTCTGACTAGATTATCAACATCGGTGGGTGCAGCAGATATACCTTCTTGTATATAGTTAGTTCTAAGGTTGTGAGTATTCTGTACTACACCCTTTGCAAGCATACCACCAACATCAGGTCCTTTGATGACTGTACCAACTGTTTTTGGGTATATTTCATTTGGGTATTCAAATGAAGCCAAAATCGATGTACCATGTCTTAAGGACTCCGCAAAAAATTCATCACCACCAAATCTATCTGGATGCGGAAAACTAACAACCCAACCTACACCTAATGCACCAGCATCTATAATCTGTTTATGTATTTCACCTAGTCTTTGCCTTGGTATAGGCCAACCGCCTTCTGTATCTATATCTTCTTCGGTTATGTTAAGAATAGTAAAGTAGCCAGAAGGATCTTGTGTAGGTACAAGATAGTCAAATACTTTTAGTTTTAATGTTTCTGTTGGCGTTGACTGATATAAGACAGGCAACACTAGTATTATAAGTATGGTGAATAGTAGTCGCTTCATTAATTACTTTGAGTGATTTTGATAGTGCTGCCAGTACCACCATTTATTTTAATAACATTGGATGCACCATCTTGTATAAAGATAACAGTATAACTACCAGCAGAGTCTATATCTACTCTAGCTGTATCACTAACGCTACGCATAAGTGTTAATACTTCTCCTGTTATAAAAGATGTTATTTGGGTGCCTAAGTCTTGACCTAGTTTAGTACCAACAATATTAGTAGATGTAGCATCTTGTGCTAGCTGATCTTCTTGTTGTATTTCTTGTAGTGCGTCTATGACATCTAGTAAATCTTCTAAGAAGTTTACATCAAGATAGTTTATATCTAGCTCTGTAAACTCTAGCTCTTTCTCTGAGTCTAGGAAATCTTCTTCTAAAAAGTCCTCATCTAAACCATCAAAGTCTAATATGTTTTTCTTTTTAGTTTGTGTTGTTTCTTCTGCAACTACCTCTTCTTTAGGCGGATTAACAATAAGCATGTTGTCTATAAGGTCTAGTGTTAGGTCTAAGATGACAGGTGAGCTGGGTGATTTCTCAAAGACATCTACCGTTGTAGCTTCGTAGGGTTTATTTAGTGTAACTGTACCCATGGCTGTAGTTACTAATATCTCACCACTAGAATTACCAAATTCATCTGGTAAAAGTATTAGCAAAGACCTGCCTATTTCATCTACGGTAACTGTAAAATCAGTACCACGAATTGCTATGTTTGCTGTTGGTGTCTTAAGATCTATATTGTTTTTATCTATCTTGTTTAGACCGCCAGTAATAAATCTAGCCGTACCAAGACCAAAGGTAATGGCCATTTTAGATTTGCTGGGGTTGGGGTCAAAGATGTATTCATCTATGGTGAGCTGTGAGTTTTCTGTAAGTCTTACTTTGGAGTCGTCTAGGAACGTAATAGCCATACGACCATTAGTCGTAACTGCTTCATCATTTTGTTGTATATCAAAAGACTCTGTTGCCTTATAAGGCTTGTCTCTTAGTATTTGTGCTGAACCGTTTAGTTCAGATATGTTTCCTATATCAACAGCTTGTGCTTGTTCCGCCATCGTTCTGAACGACACAAATAGTACCGTTAGAACCAGTAGAGTTAATCTGTAGCCAATCAGAAGCAAGAGTTGACGACTGTATGATATTGAATGTTCTGCTGTTTCCTGTTTGGTCAAGATAGAAATATCCACCTGCATATCCGCTTCCTGTAAAGTTTACTGTATTGCTATCACCGTCTACATCCACATAGCTAGTAGCACCATCATAGTTTATATCAAAATCAAACGTGTTTCCGTCTCCGTTAATTATCCAATCTAAATCAAGACCAGAAGCTAATGCTGTTGTACCTGTGTCTAGTGTAAATGTATTAGAACTACCAGTTACATCTACATTGTAGTCTGAGTTATCAATACCATAAGTATTTGTAGGATCAGCTTGTATAGTAAAGGTATTACTATCTCCATCAAACTCAAACAATCCTGTTACGCTATCTCCGTATATATCACCTAAAAATTTATTAGTATTACCTATTTGGTTTATATCTAAGGTTAGATTAATGCCATCAAGATCAAATGCTGTTAGCGTTCCAGCAACAGAGTTTAAACCACCAATAATGTTAGATGATCCTAACTGTTCTAAGTCTATGTTTGCTGTGTTACCGCTTTGGTCAACATATATTTCATTGTCAGCTGCATACGCAGATAAACCAGCAAGGGTTAATCCCAATATGCTGTAGTAACTTATTATTCCTAAATCATTCTTGCTCATCAATATTCCAATATCCTCTGGTTGTTCCTTCTTTAATTGTTTCTAAAACAGCGGTTTCTATTGCTGTTTGTAGTGCTATATTGATTGACTCGTTCCTGACTAAACCGTTTTCTATTTCCACTAGTTCGGTATTGTCAGTAATAAAACGAAATATATCTTGATCGATAGATGCACTTAATATCGTTTTAGTTACTAATACTTCTAGTAACACCCTACCTGTACTTACAGATACAGTTCGTAAAGATATGGTTACGGTGTCTTGCTTGTATTGCCTAGACATTCCAATGCCTAAATACCTAGCGCCTGCACCCCCAGACTTTACATTACTTTCGTATGATATCACGCCACCTTGCATTATCAAACCAGCAAACAATAAATCTGGTAACTTCTGCTTTTCTTTGTTTTGTTGCCTGGCGCTCCTAATGATTTGTCGCTCTTTGGTTACATTGTCTAAACCAACACGCTCAACCACATCAAAGAAGCCATTATTACTACTGCCTGCGTGTTTTAAGGCTCTAATCAGGTAGGCATCTGGTGCCTGCGTTACCGCAGATGAAAAGGTTGCATAAGCACTATTGCTTCTTCTTTGTCCTGTTTGGTCTGTAAAAGAACCTTGATATATAGCTACGACTGGCTTTACTTTGTTGTTTGATTTTATGTTTGCAAGTTCAGGTACAAGCAACGAGCCTATCGTTGGCTTTTCTATTTTTTGAATTGGAGGTAGATTATTTTCTAACGGATCTATTATTAACGCGCAACTAGAAAGTAAAGCTACCGATAGGAAGAGATATAGTTGTCGTATTACCATCTGAGTCAGTTATGTTTAAAGTTATAATTCCGTCTACAACATTATACTCTATAGTATTTCCTTCTAAACTTAAAACACCACTATCACTTGGAGTTTCACCAAATAAATTTTCTACAAGCTGTCTTGATAGTTGTGCATAGATTCTTGACTCTAGGTTTCTTATAAATCTTGCAAGAGTAGTGTTTTCTTTATCTCTTTCTATCTCTTCTTGTAATGCTTTTATTTCTGCTTTAAGCGCTTGCTTCCGATTGAACTGTTGGTTCTCTATGGTTAGATAATGTGCAGATGTGCCTACACCAGAGAATGATGGCGACTTAAACTTATGTACCATCTCGTCTGCATTTAAGCTTTGACCAATAACCATTAAAAACATTATTGCACCCATAAAACAACACCATATAGCTATTCTAGTTTTAGCAGCTTCTTCTTGTTCTATTTCTCTTCTTGTAAGTTTTCTTTTATACACACTTGCCATTAGTCCTTCCTTTTATCTTTTCTTCCTGCTTTGGCAATCTTGTTAGTGTCAATTAACTGAGGTACGCCTAGCATTGTTTTAATCATAGTATCTTGTCTAATGATTTCATTATCCAAAGATCTAACTCTATCTATTAATGCTACTAGAATACCGTGTTGTGTGTCTAGTTTTGTGCCAAGGCGATCTTCCATGGCATTTATGGATGTGTTGACTTTATCATCTACGGTATCAAGTTTAGTCTCCATACCATCAATAATTCTGTTGATAAGCTTCCAAACAAAAGCACCAAGGCCTAGCGCTGCGGCAATAGGAAATCCTAGTTCGGTTATAAGAACTACGACATCATTCATGGTTTACTTTTTCTTTTTAGTTGTTTTTTTCTTTTTAGGAAATCCAGCTTTCATAGCTTTGTAAGCCTTTGCTGAAATAGTAGATTTTTTTTTGCTTCTGCTTGTTCCAGCTTTTTTTCTTTTATTTATGTTTTCATATAATGACATAGTTATCTCCTTATTTTCTTCTTGATTTAGCTCCAGAACATTTCCATCTTTTTCTTGATAGGTTGTTTGGAGTATTGGGATCGTTTTGTTTTTTCTTAGATAATCTTTTCTTTATACCAAGACTTCTAGCGCAATATGAATCACCTTTAGATGTTCCTGGCTTAACTCTAGGGCCACCACCTTTGGCTTTACCTGCTTGACCGTAACTAACCTTTTTACCAGATTTAGTTATCTTTACTTTTGCTTTGCCTCTTCTTGGTGTTGCCATTATTTCTTCTTCCTTGGTCTACCTCTTTTTTTAACAACTGGTGCTGGTGTCATAAGATTGTCAAACCAGTTTAAAAATTTATGTATGGTTGCTTTTAACCATACCCATGCTTTAGTAATATATTTCATTAGTGTATTGTCCTCTCTTCATAATATATGATTTCAGAATCTTTACTTACTTCACCACCTGACATGACCGACATAATTTGCAGGGCATGATTTTTATTTTTTGCTCTTATTTCTTTACCTACATAAACCATGTCATCAACCATTACTTCAATATCAAATATTTTGTTGTGGGCCATTGTTTGTAAATAATCCTTGAGCTTGAGCTTTTGCATTTTGTCTTATTCCTTCTCTATCTCGTTCCATAACTGCATTAATTTCTGCAATGTTTATTTGTGCGCCGTACTTAGCTTGTAGCTCCATAGCTTTTACTCTTAGTTGTGCTTCTTCTATATCTCTTTGTCTGTCATCGTCCATGATGATTTTCATTCTATCTGTTTCAGCATCAATCATAGCTTTCTGTGCGCTTACTTGTGCCTTCATTGCTTCAGCCTGTGCAAGCATTTCTGCTGCATCTGGTTTAGGTGGCTCTTGCGGTTGCGGAGGCATGGGCGGAACTTCTGTATTTACAAAGGATTGTGCATCTTGGAAGCCTGCTAGCTCGATCATTCTTGTTAGGGTGTTAGCATATTGTTGCATTGACACTAGAGGATTCTGTGGCCCTAGTAATTGCAATATTTGTTCTTGCTTTCCTGCGACTTGTGTAAGAACTCCAAACTTTTCTTCGTCTGAGGACTTAGATATAGCTACATTGACTACCATATCCTTGTCTGAGTCCCAATATCTTGGGTCTACAGGTATAAATTTACCGTTTAATCTAAAGACATCTTGTGCGTTTTGGTGCTTGATTACCAAGTTATTTACTGTTTTAAACATAGCTTTTAAGCCACCTTCAGCAAAATGTCTGCATATAAGTTCTACTCTACCTTGCGCACCACTCATAGTAGCAGTTACAGCTGCGGAAGTTGTAGATTGTAATGCTTCTGCGTTAAGTCCTGCACTTGCTTTAGATACACCAGTTCTGTTTTCTTTGGATTCGTCTAAATATCCTAGAACTGGGAAAGCTTCTTTACCAACAAAAGGTACAGCAAATGGTTGTACCATTCCTGGCGCTCTCATTCTAATTGGCTGACCAATATCTGTATTAAGTACATCGTCTATATTTACTTGACCTTCAACCACTCCCATTCTTGGGAAAATAGAGTGACCTAGTGAATCTAAGGTATCACGCATAATTTGTGATTTAGCTGCTTGGATTGGTTTTAAGTAATCAGCAGGACAAGATCCTATTGCTGTGTGTGGCTCTGGGTCAGGACAGAACATACATATTGGTAGTTCATCCCAAGGTTCTACATTGAGAACTTCTAAACCGTTACCTGCTGTGCAGACTCTGATTCGCTCATCAATACCATCACCATCAAAATCATAGTATAGGTAATGCTCAACGTATAAAACATCTTTACCACCAGCATCGTTTCTATCTGGGTATACCATGTTGTCAAATGGGTTTCTTGCTTCTTGTTCTTCGTAGCTTTCTGGGTCAAGTGCGCTACCGCCATAACCTGCATACTGCTCTATCTCTTCTTGGTCGTAACCCATAGCTACTAGGTCGGACACAGATTTAATCATGCGGTGTGCAACGTAAGAAGCTGTGTCTATATCGCGTGCGTGTCTTGAAATTAATATTTCTTCTGGTGGTACAGACTCAATACATACTTGGTCTTTTGGTTTTAATCTTCTAATGGTTAGATCATAACTTGCTGGTATTTCTTGCGTTACCTCTTCACCGCTTATTGGGTCCATGGTTATGATTGTTTCGTTGGTAACTGATTCTTCTATTACCTCTACGTTTTTATCTAAGATTAATGCTTGGTAGGATTGTGGGTCTATGTTGCTATATTCGTGTGTTGTTGCGTTTACGCTGTCATCCCAAAAAACTTTTACAAAACCAGTCTTTCTTACTAGAGCATCTTTAAAAACGTCATACAAAACTTGGAAGCCTGGATTCTTTTCTCTAATCAGATAGTTAATATAATCTGTTTGTTGTTCTGCTAACTGGATATCTTCTGGTCCTTTAGGTACAAACTCTACAATCTTCTTAGTACCAAAGAAAGTACGCATGATAGATGGCAACATAAACAAAACACTTTCTCTAACATCTGTAGATACAAACTCTGATTGCAAGGAGCTAGTTCCTTCTGGCTCTGTACCAAGGTAGTATTCTGTAGACTCAGCTCTTTCTGCGCCGACTTGATGTATAAAGTCTTTAGCATCATCCATCTCGGATTTAATCACGCCTACTAGGTCTATCATCTCAGTTTCTTCTTGTACTTTAGCGATGATTTCTTCTTCGTTATATTTCTTTGCCATAAATTATCCTACTCTGATTATTCTTGATTTAAGCGGTTGTCTGAAATTATAACCTAAAAAGCTCGTGCTTCCACCAAAACTTGCAGCACTTGATGCCATCGTCAGCGCGAGCGCATCCGCCTTGTCAGGAGACTTGATTCCACGCTTGCGCATTTCGTCTTTACTCTCTATCTTAATCTTACCAGTCGAAGTGTATTTATACAGAGGCGCTGCTAGTTCTGCAACTAACTCATCGTCCTGCGGAAGCCTGCAATCTCTTTGCACCAACCAGTCTTTAATCGCAAACCATAATTCAGCGCGTAGGTTTAAATAATTTTTCTTGCTTGATGGTGCTTCGGCGACATTGATTCCGCGCACAGGTAAGTTCTGCTCCGCGAGTCTATCCACCACGCCTGCGCCCAATCCGATTACATCTACCAATATTTCCTGTGGTTTCTCTATCGCAGTAGATTCGTCATACATATTCTTAATCACACCACATAATTGCATAAGATCCATAGACTTAAAGGACTTAATACTCATCACATGGTTTCCTTGCCTCACACATAGCGCAGAGTTATCTCCGCCAAACCTAGCGACATCCAATCCCCATATAATAGGTGCATTAGCTGTAAGAGATACATCCCTATCGACTGCTGCTTTGACTAAAGACATAGGTATGACAGTATCGTCATCCGCGGATGGAAACTCGCCCATCACCTCCACGCGCGCGACTGTGGAATCTTCGCCATACTGCTCAATCATCGTTTGAAAGAGCTTTTGGTCTGTGCCTTCGACCGTGCGCGAGTCTATCTGCTCGTTCTTCCAGAATGATTGCTTGGAGTTAAAGCTGTCGTAGAATGGCCCAGTGTTTCGGCGTGGGTTGGAGAAAGTAAACCAATAGCGGTCGCGCGTGGGTTCGGAGAAGAACCCCTCGCTGACCGAATAAATAGGAGAAGGAATACCTGATGCTTCATCCATAATCAAGCATACGCCGTATGATGAGTGGATGCCTGCAAACGCATCTGGGTTTTCCTCGCTCCATAACTGTGCCTGCGCGTAATAATAACCAGTATCAATCTTGAGGTCGTTTATTAGAGCATCTTCAAACCATTGTGCTGGTTTAATCGTGGTAGCTGTCTTGGTAAACCAATGAGAATTAATAGATAGTGTGAGCCACTTACCTAACTCCGCCCATGTTCTTGATCTAAGCTGTTGCTCGGTGTTAGCGGTTACGATTATGGTAGAACCAAGTCTAGTAGATAACATCCATATTATGATCCATGCGACAAGTGCGGACTTACCAATACCACGACCTGATGCTACGGCTAGTCTAAACATCTCTGGTAAATCTAATACATTGTTTCGCTCAATGTGTATTGCCATTTCTCGTAAAATTTTTTCCTGCCACTTTCTTGGTCCTTTGAAATCTTCAAGGGGGGTGTCTTTCTGTCCCCATGGGAATACATACTTAACAAAGTTTACTGGGTTGTCTTTGATTGGTCCTGACCATAGTTCGGTCATGAGTTCTTTTTCTAGTTTTACGCCGTATTTCATATTAAAAAAAAATTAAAAAATTTTAGTTGAGTAGTTATACATATATCACCACCGCCACGCAACGAAAGGGGGGGTCAAATGCGATATCTTGAGAGAGTAATTGCATTAGTTAAAAAGGGAGTGTAAAAACTACTGCTCGCATCCGCCCCACCCTATATTTATTCATTAACGCCCTCGCCCTCGCTCGCTTGTGCATTTTTGCTCAGCGCTTGCGCTCGCTTGGGCAGGCGTGTTGGCGCGTGATCGATTATGCGCGCGCGTGCGTCAGTGAGAACATTTTTAAGATCTAGGTTGTAATTAATTTCCTGGCGATCCGCCCAGTTGTCTGGGTCGCGATTCTTTAGGAAAAATATCGCGCTTGTTTCTTTGCCATCCATTGCATTTTGAAATACTTTGTTTGCTACCAGTTGAACTGCTTTGTACTTTCCCTTTTTTATAGCTAGTGCAAATTGCTCGTTACGTTTCTTTTCTCTAGTTATTGTTGATATGTTTACATTAAGCAAAGTGGCGATTTGTGTTTCATTTAAGCCATCGCCAGACCATTGAGCTATTTGTTTGTACTCATCTTCAGTTAGTTGGGCGAGCTTTCTTTTTCTGCCTGGTTTTCCCTTTTCCATGCTTTATTTTAGGGTATTTTGCACATTTTAGCTAAATAATTGCAATTAATTACATATTTATTGAGTAAAACTATTGTTTTTTATAAATCTATCTTTATAATGGGTATTACAAAGCAATTAAGCTTTGATACTTTGGAGAAGTAAACATGACAAAATATATATCAACAACAAAAGAATGGCGAGATACTGTTAATGGTAACAGCTACTTTAGTACCAGAATAGAAGATGTACAGAATGACAAAATGTATATCTTACCTTTTCAATATGGATACGGTACTCAATCAGAACATGAAGTGAAAAAAGTTATTAAATGCTTTAATAAAAATGTTTCATGGAATGATATAGAATTTATTAAGCATGACAAATGTTCTAAAAGATCAGTTACACAACACGGCCAAGGAATAGAGGAAAATTATATCTCTAATCCTGGTTATTACTATCAAGATTAATCAAGGGGGAAATATGTATATACCAATAAAAACACATAAAACACTTAACAGCAAAAGTTATATTATGAACGCTGGACTAGTTAAGGGTAGAAACCATCTAATTAGAAACGGCTGGGAATACTGCGCTAATGGAACATCATTAACCAACGGATGGAATACAGGATCTTATAATCGTTTTATGAAATGCTGGACTTTTGACAATGACATTCTTAATCAAAGGGATGTAAATTTAACAGAACATAACTCCACTATGGAACATTTAGGATGGAAATAATGACTATTAAAAACAAATCACACAAAAGCATCATAGGACAACTTCGCAAGAAGTACGGCCTAAAAGATAACACGCCAATACACAAAGTAGAGCAAATAATGACACCAGAGGACTGGCAAGCGTTTAGCATGGCGCTTACCTTTCCTAATGGTAAACCATCACAAAGGGGGAAATGATGAGTATTAAAATAGATAAACGCAGTAAATACTCTACATACATAGAAACTGGCAACTTAACCATATATATAGAACATTCTCCAGGATGTGCTGAAGATTACGTTCATGTATGGCAAAAAGATCCTTATGAAAAATCTATATTTTTAACTAACTTTGATTTTAATAATAATAAAAGAATGATAGAGGTGGAAAATGAAATATCAATATGATTATAAAGTAAAACTTAACTGGCATGACTCGTCTACTGTAGAGGGAAGCGACAAAGATGACGCTTATAAAAGAGCGTACGGACTCATTAAATACGCAATTAAACATGATATTTTAGATGTCAAAGATTTGCTTGATGTAGAGATAACCAGGTTTATACCATCAGAAAGATATCTAAATTGTAAGAATTGCAATATAGAAATAATACAACCAACAGGCAAAGGGCGAGAGAAAAAATATTGTTCAGATGCTTGTAAACAATCAGCATATAGAAAAAGGAGCAAAAATGATAATGCAACAATATAAGATCAGTTATCCACGAGCCGAGTTTTGCTATGCCAGGCATCTTAGAGACAACCTAAAACATGAGGGCGAAATAATATATCCGCATGAGCCATCTTCTAGGCTCTTAGAGGACGGCTCTTGGCTTTTATTAACAATAACAGGGGAAAGGCTAGGCACAGTCTCCCCCAATGGCACAGTGAGGCTTACATGAAGCGAGAGGACATACCAAAACATTTACGACATCTAACCAAAGAACAATTAAAAGCATTGTTCTATTTATTTAGGAATCCAGTATGACAGGTAAAGGATCAGGAAGGCGCATAGAAGATATAAACAAGATACGCAATAATTGGGATAGTATTTTTAAGAAGCGCGACAAGAAACAAATAACCAAGGTAACAATAGAATTTGAAATGCCAGGACATCCCTCAATAGATGAAATGAGGAATTATGTTGAAAAATTACACAAAGAAGATAAACTAGTATTTTTAACCACAACTACCAATGCTTGAACTAATTATTAACATATTCGCAGGAGTAACAATAACATTCGCTGTAATGTTATTTCTAACCGCGCTCGCGATAGTAATAATTGACCGCAAGCAATAAGTTTGAACGCGTGAGAGATATCTTCTCCAAAAGATAACCCCCCCTAAAAGCTCTCGCGCGTTCCTCTACCATCAAAAATAACAATCATAGAATCGTGCATACCTGGTTTATTGGTAACACGCTCGCCAAACGTATTAACCCCAATAAACTTAACCCTACCACGCAAGAAACGGATCTCAGTTGCGTTAGGTTGTATAACATCATGAAACAATATAGTACTTGTACTAACAGGCAAAAGACAAACACATAACTTACCATCATTCGCCACATCAACCGCGCGCTGAACAAAAGCATCTTTTAACTTTCTACTGTAAGGCGGATTAACAAAGTTTCTCTCCCCCCACGCGATAAGCAAACCATCTTTATCTGGTGTTATCTCATCAAAGCATATTGGACACGGATCAAAATCAAAACCAAACTCCGCATCCAACTCATCATATAACTCTTTGGGTGTCTCCCAATTATCACTATGTTTTAAATTCCTATTCTTCACCCCACGCACCTCCTCGCGCTATTCACGAACTAAGTCCGCTAAACCAACCAATAAAAAATGTTTCTTACCTCCGCTCTGGGACTTCCTCAACCGCTTCGGCTCTCCCTCCAGAACAATCCATATCAACCCTGCCTCGCTCAACTCCGCTAGCGCTCGCCCAACGCTTTTCCTATTCACAGCTGTCATCTTAGCGTAATAGCTAATCGCATCATGCGAGGACCAGGTTTCATACCTCCAGCGCTCGCACAAAGACCAACCAACAAAGCGAGCTGTCATTGATAGCGCTTCATTCCCTGCGACTTCGCTACGATACCAATGCCAAACGATCTGGCGCACGCGAGAGAAGTCTGATTCTTTCCGCGCAAGCGCGATAGGTATGAGCGCTGTTTTCTCCTCCGCCTCCGCGTGCGCGGTAATCCACCAATAGGCTTTATCTATTTGTCCAAATCTTCTCATAACTCTCCCTCTCTTTCGGTAGAGTCAATCCCCCTAAAGGGGATTGCTCTACTATGTATATGTATATACATGGATATATGTCCCTCTAATGGTCGAGTGTTGACCCTCTGAGTGTATAGTTTGTCCCTTAGCTTCCCTAGTATGTCCCGCAAGTTCCCAACGATTAATTTAAAATTGGTCATAAAGTGCCATGGGATTTTGTAATTCTTCTAATGGTTCAAGTACGCCATTCTTCCTAAATAATGTTTTGGTACTGTAATCAACATTGCCAGAATTAGATTTAACAAGAGCGGCTTTAACTACGCTCATTCTTTCATACGCCACTCGCTGTTCTTCACAAATACGCTCACAATCCTCCACGCTCGCAAGCCACATAGCAATCGCCCACCGCACGCTGTCGGTAATACTACTTGCACCACGAATCTCTGCTCTATGGCTCATAGCATCATCGCTATCATTTGCTAAAGCACCTTTATTAAGATGATGAATAGTAAGGGTAGAACAACCAAGTCTGGCGCTTATGTTTGCACAATAAGAACCCCATAATTGGCCTGCTTCATTACTGCTTGATACATTGCCTGTTGTAAATGCTTGGAGAGGATCAAAACAAACCAACTTTAAATTTGGTATGGCTTGCAACTCCTCTACTAACTCCTGCGCTATAGGTGTTATGCCTTCTTCTCTTAACAGTATCATTGGTTCTTTTTGTTCTGGGACAGGAAATACATAGACTTCATAGGAGGAGTTAAATCTCTTGCCGTTAGGGTCCAGCAAGTCTAATCGCCTATGTATTTCCATTAAATCATCTTCCGCACAAAATATAACTGTGTTGCCACGCTCTTTCACATCCTTCCCCCACCACCTGCCACCGCACGCCACCGCTAACGCCAACTGTATGACACTTAGGGACTTACCTACGCCACCAACTGCGGCAAGGATTCCAGGCTTACCAATAGGTATCAATCCGTCTACTAAAAACTTCTGTGCTTCTGGTTTACCAACAAGATTACGAATCGCATATTTTTGTATGCCTAACTTATGTTCTATTAGTTCAGCTCTAACTTTATCTAAACCATGTTTTAAATACAGGTCGTTATAATCTCCAACTTCACTAGGCAATCGCACCGCACTATTAACCACAGCACTCGCGCACTCTTGCGCCTTCTTCTCTCCCACTCCACTCTCATCATTATCAAGCGCAAGAATAAATCTAGCACCTGTCAGCTTGCGTAAATTAGAGGCTGCATCCAACAAGAAGTTGGCACTAAAAACGCAAGCTACAGGAATTTGGGTAGCTTCATATACTGAAGCGGCAGTTGAGTAGCCTTCAACTAAAATTAATTTTTCTGTATTGTTTAGATCTTGTAAGGTCGTACCGATTAAAAATACATTACCTTTGATTTCTGAGGCGGAAGCAAATCTTTTCTCCCCTTTTTTGTCTATGTACTGTAGAGAGCGAATCTGTCCTGTGGTATTATATACAGGAACAATTAATCTACCGTTTAATTGCTTCAACCCATAACTTTTAACTTTTTTATTCGTGAGATATTCATGGTCAATGGCTTCGTGGCAAATCTTAAACTTTTCTTGCATTTCAACTGCAACTTCATCTTGTCTTTGCTTCCTTTCGGCACGCGACTTAGCACTAGCCTCTTCCATTTGTTTTTGTAGTTCTTGTCTATCTACAATACTAAGTTGGTTAGTATCTATGCTTGACCACTTGCCCTCAAAACCAGTTTTCCAGTTACCATAAGTGCAGAACATGTGTCCGCCAACCTGGTTGACAGCATAATACCCAGACTTCTGACCGCCTGTATCTGGTTTACCGCCTATTGCTTTTACTGGTACTCGTATTATCTCACCAGTAATTTCTAAGAAGTCTACAAGCAAACCCTGTGCTTGCATCTCGTTTATTAAATCATGTGTACTCTTACCTGTGCTAAAACCAAGGTCGTTATAGAGTATGTCCTTTTTCAGGTACTTTGTTAAATCCATTTGCAGCTCTCTCGTCATCTAACTGCGCTTGCACATTCGCCCAGTTTAGATATTCCCTAACAATAGTTGTAAAGATCCTTTTCCTGTTATCTCTATCCCATTTGTGCAATGGTTTTTGATCTTCCTTTCCTGCTAGTTCTAAATAAATATCTTTGGTTTGTGCTATGGAATATTCTATTCCTGTATCATTCAGTTGTGCTTTGTTGGGTAGTCTTTCTCCCTCCCCAATCTTTTTTAAATGAGCCATACAGCACGCTCCAAGCCAGTGTTCTCCATCCTTTCTTAAAAAAGGCCCAGCTGGTGCTTTACAATAAGCACACAGCGTGGGTCTGTTCTTACCATCAAAATTAAAATGGTGCGTCATCCTCGCTCGCCACTGTAGTACCCATTGCATCTAAGTCTGCTTCACTAGGACCAGCTTTTATATTGTCGTTCTCCACAGGTTTCGGCTTTTGATTAGTAGCCTGCCAAGTCTTACCCCAATCTTCATTAATCTTTAAATAACCATTGTCATCTTTGACTAACTCAGCTGATACACTTTTACCCATGAAGGCAGTAGATGTATCTTTTGGTGGTTCTTTTAAACCCATCGCTTGCGCCATGAGTAGCATTGACTTAACACCGCTATCTACATACTTGGGATTATCGTGGCCAACAGTAAAGGTATGATTCAATCTGATGCTACTACCATCAATCTCGAAATACATCTTGCACCCACGCCATCCGTTTCTACCTTCTACCAACGCTTCTTCTTCGCCTTGCCAATGCAGAACATGTCTACCTGGCTCAACTGCCGACTTGCCTTCGTTAGAGGCATCTACATTAAAATTTGTTAAATCCATTTTTTACTCCTTTTTAAATCCAACATTTATATTCTGAACACTCATCCTCTTTTGATCCACAATGACGACAATATCCGTCCTCATCGTATTGTGGCTCATCATCGCAAAAGTGTTCGTTAAGTTCTTTAGTATCAATCACTTTAACATTTGCTCCCTAATGGCTTGCCATTCAAAAGGCATTTCATTATCAAGACCAAATCTATTCTTAGCTTGGAAGCCAGGTGTCTCTTGTGTAAAGATAGTTCTGTCTCCTTGCTTTAGCTTAGTAGTCATACCACCGCCTTTACCTTTTACTTGGATAGTACCTATCTTGTAATTAGCAAAGAATACCGCGTCACTGTGTTCAATAACCAAGTCAGCTGCTTTTCTATGCAACTTAATTTGGTGTCTGTCATGTGGTTCGCTTGATGGATCTTCATATCTTCTTACTTCATTATGTGCAATCTGTAAAACAGTAAAGCCTTTATCTCGCAACTGATTGAGTAAAGCAAGATACTCTTTCCATATTTCTAAACAAGCGGCATAGCCTTTTCCGTATGCTGGTGAACTGATATCTGGCCAACCATTCTTTTCACAAACATAGTCTTGCATTAAAGTTTCTAACCAATCCAAGCTATCCACTATGACAGTTTTAAATTCGCTATCTTCTTCTATTAAAGATTTTAAGTTTCCTTCTAATTCTGTATAAGTTTTAGCTACAGGAAAATGAGGACACTCAATCTTACCAATGCCATCTTCTGCTTGTACTATGATTGGTTTGTTCATAGTTGCACCAAAAGATGTTTTACCGATTCCACCAGGACCATACAATACTAAGATTGGTGGTTTTAGTTTTGCCTTTTGCCTAATATTAGCTAACGACATTATTGCACCTCAATCTTTTTTTCTTCTGCTGGCTCTAATATGTTTTTCATACGAGCTTCATAAGAACCAAGTAAAGTATTTAAGTCGTCAATATCATTGTTGGCTTTGACAATAAACTCGTCTCTCACTTGTTTTTTCTCCTGCCATCTAGCCATCAACTCTTTTGCATTGTCTGGCATTTCATTTATCTTATGTTCTTTGCCATCATCCGCAAACTTAATCGTTGGTTCTTCAACGCTTTCAGTTTTATTTTCTTCTACCATTTTAGTCTCCCATTTGGTTTTGTTTATAGGTATCACACGCATCTTTAGCATTACACCAACGGCATCCGTCTTTGCTATAGTTGTATGTGGGTATTTCCTCAAAGCAAGCTTCAGCAGCTGGCTTTAAAGTTTCATAGGCCCATTCAACTAAGTTAATAGCTGATATGGAATATGATCTAATAGGACCATCTTTGTGCCAACCTCTTGGTTGTACTATGGTCATTTGAACTGTGCAGTCATCTCCGTATCTTGATAATGCACCTAGTGCATAGATACGCATTTGTGGGTTGTCTGCCTCTACTGCCCACTTACCAGATTTAAGATCTATTATCTCTATCATGTCTTTACCAATAAGAATGGCATCTGCTGTTCCCCATAGGTCTGCATGTATTTCTGGCATGTTAACTCTTTCTTCAATCAATGGTCTTGCTACATCCAAGTCCATCATTCTTTGGTCTATGTAATCTACATAAGTGTTAGCACAATCAATCATCTCTTGGTCTACTGTGATATCAAAGTCCTCTACATGGTGTGTTGTGTCTAAGTAGTATTCTTCTAAGGTAAGGTTGTTTAGTCTACCTTTCAGCAATGTCTCAACCATTTCGTGAATTAATGTACCTGTCGCTGCTGGTATGCCTACTTTATATTCAACCTGCATACTCGCCAAGAGTTGTGGCATGCCAGGGCAAGCCATCCAAATCTTTGCTGCTGAAGGTGAGAGTTTAGCGTGCGCCATGGACAGAAATATAAGAGTCGTTTTCCATTCTTTTCACATCATCAAGATCGTATTTAATCTTACCGCCAATCTTAAAATAGCTTGGACCTTGTCCTCTGTACCTTCTATTATCGATTGTTTTCTTGCTGACTCCCCATCTCTCTGCTAGTTCGTCAACTTCTATGGTATTTGATATGTCAAAATTCTTTTCTAATATTTCCATAAATTTCCCTTTTATTAATATTTTTGTTTATAATAAACCAATATTACTAATTATCAAGTAATATTTAATAAAATTTGGGAGAAATTAATGATGAATAAAACAGTATACGCACATACTAACATAGGAAACGAAAAGGATTGGGATCAAGAGATAGATAAGCTTGCAACCAATAACCAAGTAGCTGGAACGCACTATAAGCAGTCCAAGATACAGCCTATTGATTATATATACGCTAACAACCTGTCTTATAACCTAGGTAGTTGTTTAAAATATATAACCAGAAGTAAAGGAGAGAAACAGGATAGGGTGACTGACTTGTTAAAAGCCAAACACTTTATAGATCTTGAATTACAGATGGTTTACGGAACAGATGCTAAAGGTAATAATATAGGAGATTATTCAGTAGAAGTTTCTCTATAACCATGAGGTAGCTATGAATTTATATGAGTTTGATGATCGTATCTTAAACGAAAGGAACGGAAGAAAGCCTATATATGTAAACAAACATCTTGCTAAAAAGTTTAAGGATTTTTGTGAGAGCGAACAGAAAGAACCACACAAGGTGGTTGAGTATCTAATATCTTTGGGTATGAACTCTGTAAAGCATTACGAAGAACCTAAAGTGTCTGTTGACATCGAAGCTCTTTAAATAGGTTTTTGGTATTCTCTAGCGTGTCCCACGCTTGAACATCCTCGTCTTTAAAACTTATCTGCTTTAAACCATTTGGAAACATAAACTTAACTGTTTGATGTTTTAAAGCAACCAAAGCATAAACATCTATAGCATTTTCTGAATAGAATCTTTCTTTGGTATAAGCACCACGCCTAAAGTCATATATCCATGACACTCTACAGTTTTGTATTTTAGATTGTGTTTTAACCTGGCACTTATATAGAGTATGGTCAACATCAAAGATGATGTCTGCCTCCGCGCTGTGTGGAACTATCATTACAGTGTCTGCGTGTAAAGAAAGTAGCGAGGCTACTAGGTATTCTCCAGATCGGCCAACTCTTTCAGATTGGCGTGGCATGAGTTTATTCTAGTAAAGGCTGTGGTTGAGAAAGAGATTGTAAATATTCCTGTCTTTGCAATCTTTCAGTTGTTGGGGAAACGCTGTTTATAATATTTAAGGTATATTGTATTGCTTGTTTTGATTGTGGATTTGTTTTACCCAGCATAACTAAAGTAGCTACAGCGTCATCGTTTGCCATGATTTTTCCTAACTCACCCATTGCACGCGCAGATTTAAATTCTCCATACTTTGTTGCCAACCTAACCAATGGATTAAAAGTTTTCATCATGGCCAAATCTTTAGCGAGTGTCCTTGCCGCAATACCCTGGACATCAAATCCAGGTTTATTAATATTAGAAATTCTACCAGTTCTATCTAAAATATTAATCATATTTTCAAAACCAACTTTAAAATCTTTTCTATTTACTCCGTGCGCATCTGCAACATTATCTATAACAGTTAAAAAATTATTTCTTTGTTTGCCAGTTTTTGCAATTGATTCTATTAATTTGAAGCCTTGACTTAAATCCTCGCCTTGTTTAACAATTGGAAAAGCGTTATTAATTGCATTTCTAAAATATAAATTTGCAATTTGTTTTGTTGCTTCTGGATTAACAGCATTTAATGTTTTTAATGTATTGTTTATATCTACACTGTCTGCTTTTGCAGAATTAAAAATAAATTTTTCTATTGTATTTAAATCTATACCTTCTTTTGCTAATGTACCAGTATTATCTTTTATAATATTAACTACATTTTTTGTTAAATCTTCGTAAACTTGATTGGCTTTTCTATAATTTGTATTTGTATTTAGTTGGCTTTTTAATACATCTAAAGCACCAGATCCGTCTGAGTTAAATAATTTTGCACCTAAATCTTTTTGCACAAATCTTCTTGGGTCCGCAACATTTTTTCTAGAGTCCTGTACGGCATCTCTGTAAGTTTTAAAGGTTGAGTCTAACTTATTTATATTAGTTACAGGAACTGTATATTTGACACCATCATCTATGCCTTCTTTAACAATTAGTTCTTTTCTTATTTGTTTTAATTTTCTTTGATTCAAACTATTAGGTGAAGAATCTGCAATTAAATTATCAATGTTTTTTATAATATTTAAAACCTGTCCTGGTGCTATTGTTTCAACATTTGAAAGTCTATAACCTTGATTAAATGCTTCCTGCGATCTTCTTTTTTCAGAACTAGTAATAGCTGATTTTGCTGTTTTTTGTATTGATTCTAAAACCCTTCTTTGACTTTCTGGTATATCTGCAATTTTTGCAGCCTTGCTTGTAGCTAAATTTAAAGCATCAACAGGCCTTCCTTTTATAGATTCATATATGTATGGTCCACCTTTTTCACTTCTTAATACATCTTGCGTTAATTGGTTTACCAATTTGTTATCTAAAGTTTCACCAGGTAAAAGCTTTATGCCTTCTGTTTTTGCTAAATTTTCTAACTTTATTGCTTCATCTAGTTCAGCTTTATCTATTCCCTTTAAAGATTTTTCTGATAATCCAGCAGCCGTAGATGGACCAAACAACTTACCAGTAGCTATTGCAAAAGGTAGTGTTATGCCAGTCGCTGTAAGAGGACTGCCTGTTGCGCTTTCTACAGTTTCATAAACACCGCCAGAAGCAGCACCCAAACCAAGACCAAACTTTCTTGCTTGTTTTGTTTTTCCTAAAATACCAGGAGCTGCAAATTCTGGTATAGTTTTTAAATAACCACCCATTGTAGTTTGTGGATCATATTCACCAACCTCTTTCAAACCTGGTACAAACTCTTCTACCTTTTCTCTAACTTCAGCAGATGTTGGAAATATTTTTGCTGGTTCTGTTTTTTTGCCAGTAACTAATTCTCTTATTGGAGTTGTCAAAAATTTACCAAACCTACCTGGTATTGCTTTTCCTAATTGTTCTATATCACCAGCCGCACCAGGTATATATGACAAACCCATATATGCACCACCTGCTGCCGATCTTAAATAATCTTCTGCTTGTTCTTTTCTAGTTAAAGGGGTTGGTTGTTCTTCTATTGTTTCTTTTAAACCAACCTGTTTGTAAAAATCATTAATTGGTATATCTGAATAAAATTTACTATGTAAAGCATCTACAAGCTGTTTATCAGACAAGTCTGTATATTGTGGGTATTTTTGTCTAACCTCTTGTATGGTTATTGCCATTATTATTGCCTTATACCCAAAGGATCTTCAACTGTACCTGTTGTTAGTGTTGGTTGTTGAATAAATGGATTATTTATTTGACCAAAACCAATTGTATACAAATCATTTATTCCAGTAATTATTGCATTTGCTTCTCTGTCTTGTGGGTTTCTACCCAACGTAAGATTTTTTAATTCTCTGGTATAATCTAATTCTGATTTAATTTCAGAACCAACCCCTGTTATAAATTCATATAATGCTGAAGCTTTTTGATCTGCTGTTCTACCAGCTGATATGATTTTTTGGAAATTTCTAAAGTCTTGGTCTGATAATCCTCTACCTTCTTGCCCTCTAACTTTAGCTATTTGATAAGCAAAATCTAACAGCTGTGATTCTGTAACTGCAGTTTGTCCAGCTAATTTAGTAATTGCGTTTCTTATTTTAGGATCTGTATTATCAACAAATTTTGTTTTTTCTTCTTGATTAATTAAAACACCAGCAGCTTTAAATTCTTGTCCTATTTGGTCAAACACCTGTGCAATGTCACCAGTTGCTAAAACTGATTCTGGGTTTTCATATAAATTATTAATTATTCTTTGACCTGTATTCACCAAAGTATTATAAGAAATAGCTCTTTTTTCTAAACCATTTTGGTCATTCCAACCTTTTATTTCACCAATGTCTTTAGCCTTACCAGCCGAAGTAAGTTGTGGTGTTTTATTTAAGAAATATCCTTGTGCGACTAAAGATTGCATTTCTTCTTCTGTTGGGTTAATTAAATCTGTGGCTCTGTTTCCATCTCTATCTGTTACTGCCCATGTTTCTATATCATCATCAACTTTTCCATTTGCAAAAGGGTCTGCTAATGGACCAACAATAAACTTAGTTCTATCTATATTTTCTGCTTCTGATTTTAATATTGTTCTAACAGGTTTTCCTGTAATCTTGTCATATAAAGTAAATCTTTCTACTGAACCAGGTTTAGTAGTACCAGCAGCAAGTCTAGGGTCTAAACCAAGCTCTTGTAGTTTAATCATGTCAGCATATTGTGGGTTATCTAATGCAAATTGTCTTAATGCTTTTTTTTGTTCCGCCATTTGCATTTGCTGTTCAGCTAACTGCATTCTTCTAGGATCACCAGATAATATAGCAGAAGATTTACCTAGGCTTCTTTGTAAAGCAGCTAAACCTTCCTGCCTGCGCATGCGCGCCTGCTCTGGAGACACTTGCTCCATTGGGTCATAACCGCCAATCTCTGTTAGGCCTCTGCCTACTCTTTGACCCAACCCTTTAAATAAATTCTGTATTGCCATATTACATTCCGTAAGGTGTTTGCGTTGTTTGTGATGGTGAGAACAAGTTACTAAATATTGGTTGTGCTGTGTTTAAAAGCCCCATACCAGCTTGGAATTTTTCTAATCCACTAGGACTATATCCAGTTGTTGTTGTTTGTGTTGGCTGCATACCGCTTACACCAGTTGCTAGTAAACCAAGTTGTTGCTGTGGATATTGTAGCGCTCTTTGGAACTCGCCTCTTTGCGCTCCGATAGCTTGTTGCTGTAATGCTTGTTGTTGCTGTCCTATACCACCTAGTAAACCAAGACCTTGTAATTGTTGTCCTGCTAACCCACCAAGTAATCCTGATCTTTGCGCACGCGCTTGCATCTCTAACTGTGGCTGTGCTAAAGCTGCTCTGCCAGCAATGTCTAAGCCACCTAATTGTCTTTGTTGTTGTAGCTGTGCTTGCTGCATCCTTCTTTGTTGTCCTAGTTCTGCACCAAAGATACCTGCTTGTTGACCAAGCTGTGCCTGTTGTAATGCACGCTGTTGCTCTTGACCAGCACCAAATACACCTAATTGCTGTTGTCTTGCTAAATCACGCTCCGCCGCCGCCTGCGCCTGCTGGAATCCTGACTGTCTTAAACCAGCTGCTGTTCTAGCCATTTGCTCTGCGTAAGGTCTTTGTGATTCAGACTCTAGTAATGCAGATCTTGAACCACCGAAAGCACCTGCTCTGATTGCTCTTTCTTGTGCGCCAGTTCTTGCTATGTCAGCTTGTCGCTGTATGTCACCCATTGCTAGATCTATAACTTGTTGTTGATATGGAGATTGATAAGCGCCTATGTCTTGGCTTAATAAACCTCTGAACTGCGGTGTAGATACTGGACCTATTTGAGCTGCGCCTGGAGCTTGTGTTGCTTCTATGGTTGGTGCTTCAAAACCAGTGACAGGTTGTATGGTAGGCTTAAATTGTTCTTGTGCCATACCTTGTAAAGCTTTGGTTGGGTCATAACCCATACCAGATTCAAATAGTCCTCTAGTAGCTTGAAATTGTCGTAGTTGATCTGGTGAGAAACCAGCAACCATTGGTCCTGTATAGGGTATAAAAGGTTGTTGTGCAATTTGTTGCGACCTACTATATAGGTCTTGTTGCATTGCTTGTGTTTGTGGGTCTACCTGTTGTGTAGTTGTTGTTTGTCCAGCAGCTGAACCTCCGCCACCAGTTAAGCTTTTAACTGCGCCTACAGCTCCTGCTACTTTTCCTACTGTTCCTAACGCTGCTAATCCTGCTGCCATCTTAATTCCTCTTATAAATCTTTTTTAACTATATAATCGTGTTCAAATCCTAGATGTTTTATTTTTCTAATCCATCCTTTTCGACCACCGCCATAAAGTCTTTTTACACCGACTTGTTTGGCAAACTCCTCTATATATGGGAGTATTTCTTCCAACTCTTTGTAATTACCACCACAAAACAAAATATTCATTACTTTAATTTGTGGAAATACTACAAATTCTGTTATGTATGCAGACTTTTTGCCTGGCCATAAATGGAATATTCCATTCCTTATTTTATCCTCTATGTCATCAATTGTATAGGAATCTTGATGTTTTACAGCTTTTGCTATATAAGGCTTACACCTTTCCCATTCAACTTCCCAAGGCTCTCTTTTAGCCTCTTGTATGTCTACTACTTTATTAGTCGCCTTTGCCATACTCAACAATACTTGCATAAACAGTTAAATTACCAGCGCGATCTGCTTGTATCTTCACAACATCGCCTTGATGTAAGAACATACTTCTAGTTAAAAGCTCCTCTGTATCATAAGCAGTAATGTTATATTCTTTAAATATAGTGTAAGTAGTACCTGCATTATCTACTGTAAAGGTAATCTTAGTTTGCTGATTATCATGGTCACATACCAAGATAGATTCAATTACAGCACAAGTAAAGTCATCACCACTTGGAGCTGTATAAAATGTTGTTAAGTCTGTAGTTGTAAGTATGCTGTGCGCTACTTCTATTCTTTGTATATATTGTCTTTGTGAGGATAGATCCATTATCTTCTACCTCTGTTTCTTAAATTAAGTCTTATATTACCAACTTGGAAATCCTGTGTTGTGCTACCTGTTACAGTCATTTGTACTTGTCTTGCTGTAAACCTAGCATCGGTATATCCATCGCTTTCAAAGGTAAAACTACCAAAGTCTGTCTCGCTACCTAATGGGGTAAACTTACCTTTAAAACTTATTGTTACACCTGGTAATGTGTTTGCTTCTTCATCTGGAATAATCTGATTACATTGCACATAGTTATCGCCATTACCTAGTTCTATTGGACCACTTGTGCAAAAAGGCACATCACTATTTAAGTTTGGCGAATTAGATAATGTGGTTGATTCGTGTTCGTATATAAAACCATTTGAATCACCAGCAATAGGAAAATCAAACGCACCTTGGTCAATCCAACAGCCTCTATCCATTGAGCCTATAGACCAAGTGTTTTCTAAGTAATTCCAAATTACATATTTGTTTGGTAGATATATACCATCACCGCTTGGGAAACCCCACCATATTTCGTTAAAGTTAGAGTTATGTCCACCCCAACATGCTTTCCTTCCTGGTACATTTAGTTGGTCGTATACATAATCATGCACATCGCATGGTATTTCTCTAACAACACCATCGTAAACAAAGAATGAGTTTTCACCCATCCACGCTAGAAAGTTTCCTGTTTGTACGACTGATCTTCTACTAACTGCTTTACAGTTTGCACCTGCTGCGGTTATACCATAAACAAAAGGTGAGCCTACATAACTCATTCTATCAATACCAGTATCACTAAAAACCATAACATCGTTTTGGTATTTGACTGCTAGTAATGCACGACCACCTGTTGGTATTTGCACATCACCTGCTGTATTGGTAGCTTTAGATGTCCAGTTGTTTCTATCTTCTCTATCACTCCATGCTACCTTTCTAGGGTCACCACCAGAACCAATAGCAACTAAATGCCTTTCATTAGTTACTAGGACAGCCTGACAGCCTGTAGGAGCGTTAGTTACGACTGTGCCAATAGTATCAGCTGTTCCACCTGAAACTGGCCTCCACTTGTATATCTTGCCATCACCAGAAAAACAAAAGACTAAATCCTCACCCCAGTTATCAAAGGAGAAATGACCTGTATCAAGAGGTAGTCCAGATTGACTTCTAGCATCGCCATAATCTTCTACGTTATAGTGGTATGCACCATAACCAAGAGGATCATTAGAAGCATCGTTTACAAAACCAGATGGTGTTATATCAGTCCATGTGTTGTCGTATAAAACATAAACCTTTTGTCTTGTACCAACAGCTAAAACAGATGCACCTAGGTTGTCCTTATAGGCATACATACCTATAGGCTCACCATCAAGTGCTGTAGTTTTTAGTTTAGACCAACCACCAATAGGTTTTAGAAATCCGTTTTCAAAACGCACAAGATTGCCGTCAACCCAACGACCTTTGTTAGCATAGTCAGTACCGTTTTTGACTATGCCAGCTGGCGGAGTTACAGGCAATAGTGCCATTGTTTAACCTATAGTTTTAGTAACGGATGTTGGTGTAATCAATAATGCGATTTGTGCATCTAATCCAGTTTTTAGATTAGCGACTTCATCATCACCCATACCTGCTGTAACCCAACCAGTAACTGTGTCATTGGTAAGATCTGCAAAGGGTACAAAGCTTGATATATCATCTGCATTAACGCTATGAGTACCATAAACAGAAGCTGAATAGTTATTACCTTCAGCGTCTTGTTGATCGCTCTCTGCGTTTAATCGCCAATGTACGTTGTAAACAACGTCTGAATGACTGTCGTGTGTTGGATATGTGTCAACTGTTTTGCAATCCCATGTATATGTATTTGCCATTATTATTCTCCTTTTAATAAGTTAATTTCAGATTGTAAGGCTTCAATCTGTTCTTGTTGTTCTTTCATTCCTTTTACAAGATGTACTACAAGTTTACTGTAATCCATTTGATACATTTCTTCTTCAGAACCTGATACAGCGTTAGGCACTATGTCTAACACTTCTTGAGCTATTAAACCTTCGTCTGCTTGTCCATCTGCTTTCCAGTTGTAAGCTACTGGGTTAAGTTCATTGATGACTTCTAAACCTCTAGCTTCGCCTGTAATATCTTTGAGTCTTGCATCTGAAGATGTGTTAAAAGATGTTGTTGAACCATTAGTTGTTATAGAACCAACTGTTGAGCCATTTCTTTGAAAGGCTGCAAAAGTATTTGTACCTGTTGGTGTATTTATATTTAATCCTGTTTGTCCAGAATTGTATAAAGATAACAAACCTGAAGAAGTTGTAGTTCCCACCAACAAGTTGCCTGAAGAATCAATACGCATGACCTCACTTCCACCAACATCTATTTCATAGCTGAAACCAGAAGCAACATTCATACCCATTGAACCATTAGAATTAAGTTTTACTGAGCTACCACCAAGTGCTTCTACTGATAAGTGTCCAGCACTTGTTTTGAATGTAGTATTACCTGAAGAATCAATACGCATTCTTTCTGTACCATCCGATGAAGCATCACGCCCATCATATATAGCAAATGCGTTTGTATTAGGAACTTGTCCTATTGCCCAATTACCAACACCAGCTTGGGTAAATAATAATTGAGAACCTGAACGAGGAGAACCTCCATAGTTATAAATTTGTTGAAAAATTCCTCTGCTAGGATTATCTCCAGCAACTTGTAATTTATAGCCGCCTGATGAAGAAATACCCATTAAAACGTCACCTGAAGAATCAATACGCAT
>Ga0209232_1000234_pt1 | contig 35268 bp, 28 predicted proteins | sample ETNvirenome_2_60_FD_184066 | JGI IMG/M metagenome (GOLD analysis project Ga0209232, IMG submission 184066) | Marine viral communities from the Pacific Ocean - ETNP_2_60 (SPAdes) (version 2) | ecosystem: Environmental > Aquatic > Marine > Oceanic | place: Pacific Ocean | collected 2013-06-22
TTTTACCTTCTCCTAATCTTTTTTTAAGTTCTGATTTATATGCAGCAACAGCATCATAGTTCTGTTTAATAGGAGCATAACCTTGAGTAAACTTTCTAGCATCCCTCATAACAGAAGTCCCCATAGTTTCGTAATCTCCTCTTCGTGCTCTTTCTGCTAGCTTAGCATTATACTGTGTTGCTAATTGATTTTTTAAATCTTGATCTCCTTCAAAGTCTGCTGCATTCATTGCATCAACAGCTGCAGTTAGCTCATCATCAGCTAAAAAAGCAGCAGTATATCTATCTCTTAATTCTTTGTTTATAGCCACAGACTGTGGGTCTCTATAAACAGATTGATATTGTGGTAAGTCGTATCTAGCCATTATGCTTGTGTATTAAATTGAGTTATATATTTATTAAGATCATCGTCTGACATGTTTTGATATTTTTCATCAGTTTGTCTTAAATAGTTTCTAAGTAAATCTCTTTCATAGATTCCTTGATTTCCATAAGCTTTAGCTAATCTTTCTTGTCCTCTGTAAGCCATAACATCTCCAGCTATTCCAGCTATACCTTGAGCTGCTAATCCTATACCTTGATATTTCATAGCCTCTTGGTCATCTTTTAATTTTTGTCTAGCTTGAGCATTAAGAACACCTATTTGATCCATTCTAGCTGTTTCTTGTCTTTGCATTTGAGCATTAACTGTAGCCGCTTGTTGAGCTCTTTGTAAGTTACTTAACTCCATTTGTTGTTCTAACTGTGCTTCTCTGTTAGCTATATCAATATTAGCTCTAGTTTCAGCTGCAGTAATCTTCATATCACCTGCTTGTTTTCTAGCATACGCAGACATTTTATTTATTATGTTAGCTGGTCCGCCTCCAGAAGTTTCAATAAATCTATTAATACCTCTCATTTCTGCAGCATTAGCTGCTCTTTCAGCATTGTAATTAACTCTTTCTAAATCAGAAGCCTTACCCCTTTCTGCCACAATAGGCTCAGTAAAACCAGGAGTATATACAGCTTGCTCTGCTGCAGGTTGTTTATATGTCATTGCATATACTGCAGGAGCTAATTGTGCGGCCCCTGCTATTTTAGCTAACTCTGGAGTAGCACCTTGAGATAAAGCAGCTTTTCTATAATCTTCAAATTGTTGTTGTTCTGCTGCTATACGATCTGCTTCTGCCTTTCTTGCCTTCGTTGTCATTCTATCTTCACCTAAATAGTTAACAGCCGCATCATAAGCCGCCTGCTCATCTGCATCAAGTGTTCTTCCTGCATCTAAACGAGCTTGTAAATTATCAAAAATTCTTTGGTGTTTAACATCTTCAGATGGTCTTCTTGACTCTCTTCTTTCTTTTTGTTCTCTTTTTCTTTTCTCATTTTCACTTTCTACTTTTAATCCTACGTTTGGATCATTGTCATCTAAGTCTACATCAGAAAATATTCCATCTCCATCATTATCAATCTTAGCAGGTTCTACCTCAACTTTTTCTTCTTTATCTATATTATCTAAATAGTTTTTATAATCACCAATGTATTGGTCATAAATAGCTTGACTGCTTTTACCCCACCCATATCCTCTAGTATTATACCCTTGTGTATTAGCCCAATCTTGGAATGCTCTTTCTTCTTGTTTAGTTGCAAACGGGCTTACATATACAGGCGCATCTTTCTTTTCTTTATTTTCTTTCTTTTCGTTTTCTTCTTTTTCTTTTATATTTTTTTCTTCTAACTCTTTAATCTCTTGTTCTCTGTCTTTACCTTTTTCAGTAGGTGATCCGTCTGCATTAGCATTTCCATCTAAAACTTCTTTATGATGTATTTGTAAAGAAAATATATCTTGATGAGGATAATCAGGATACTTTTCTCTAAGTTCGTCTAAAGTTAAACGATCACTTTGAAATCTTTGTAAAAAGTTAAAAGCGTTTTGAGAATTTTCATTAAGATCAGAAGGATCAATTGGTTCAATCACGTTTGGGTATCCGTCTAAATTAACGTCAGTAACAGAAGCACCGTCATCTATTATTTCATAATTTGATAAGTTTATATTTCCTAAGTTTCCTTGATTATATGTGCTTCCACCTACTTGATACTTTGCTATACCTCCAAGCTTAGCTACTTTTTTAGGATTTCTACCCGCAGCTTTTTCTTGCATTTTAGCTAACATATCAATATCTTTTTGATTACCGCCTTTTCTTAATATATCTTTATGTATGTCTGCAAACGATCTACCTCCTCTTTTTAAATAAGAAGAGAAGAAATAATCTTTTCTTTTACCACCATGTTTAGCCATTGTTACTTGATCCATAGTTTCTCCGCCTTCTACTTCTGTTTGTGGATCAACCATAATACCTCCTTGGTCATGACTTTGTCCTATAAACTCTACCGCATCGGTTCCTGGAATAGGTTGCATTTCACCACCTGGTAACGAAACTCCTCCCATTTGATATGGTATTATACGTTCTCCACCTTCTTCAAAAAGACCGCTTATATAACTGCCAACTTTTTTAATAGCACTTTTACCTTTATTTATTACTTCTCTTCCCTTATCTATACCTCTTTGTTTTAAGTCATCTATAGCTGTGCCGTGCACACCAATCCCTGGGCCTTGAAGAGCTAATTTTGCAAAAGATAATGGATTTGAATAATCAGCATACGGATCTAACCCAAAATGAACTCCAAATTCTGGTTTAGGGCCTTGTGAATTAGGTGATCCCGGACCATACATATTTGTATTTCCTCCAGTATTTCCTCCAGTATGATGAGGTAATTGAAAGTGTTCTGTAGTATTGTTTCCTGCACCCCAATTATTCATGTCTACTCCCCCTTCATGATATATACGAGTTGTTTCATCGTACATCCCACCTTTTTGCATTGAGGTTGGAAAGAATGATGAAAGATCTGGCTTAGCTTGATTAGGATCAACCTTATACTTATCAACATTAATATTAACTATAGGTGCGGCTGTAGTTTCTGAAACAGCAACAGGCGATTTCTTAAGTAACTCTCCTATAGTAGGTCTATTTATTGCAGGATTAGCCTTATATCTTTTATTTTTAGCATATAGAGGATTTGAACTTTGTTGAGTTATATTTTGATTTGCTAATTTTACTTTTTTAGCTTTATCTAAAACTTTTATTACGTTTCCTATTCTAGATGTGTTGCTTGCTGCATTTACTGTAGTTGCTACAGGACTTACAGCACTTTTTATTATGCTTAAAGGGCCAGCAACTCCTGCTACATCAAGTGCTACATTTGCAATATTTTTTGCAGATGGATCTTTATAAACTTCTGTTGCTGAAGTTGGAAGTCTAAGGGCAGAAGGAATTCCTGTAGCTTCAGCTACAAATTGACTAGGTAATCCTGGAACTGCGTCAGGAGACATTGTAAAGTTAGTCATTCTCATAGCAGCTTGATACATTTTATTTTTTATACTAGTATCTGTAGGTTTAAATTTTCCTGTGTTATCAGGCTGTTGAGATACCATATTATTTTGCCTAAGAAATCGCATAAGTTTTGGATCAACTGTTGTTGTTGTACGCTGTCCTCCTTTTTGATATTTTTCCCTTAGTCTATCTATAAACTTTTTTCTAAACATATTATATTATTTTATTTTAAGCGGCTGCGTAACCGTATCTAGGAATTCCCATTCTCATTCCTCCCATTTGTGCAACTACATTTTGACCTAAATTATATCCTGAATAAGTTTTTTGTCCTAACTCCCCTGCTCTAACAGCTGACTTTTGAGATGTGAAAGATTTCATTGTCTCTTTATTATGCTTATCTACTGCCTTTTTAATTTTTCTTTTTTGTTTTCTTTCTGCTTCTTCTTTTTCTCTTTTAGCTTTTTTAGAACCAAACCAAGATTTACCAAGACCATATAATCCCCCAACAATTCCTCCTATTGCAGTACCGACAACTGGAACAACTGAACCAATAGCCATACCTGTTCCTGCACCACTTAATGCACTACCTACTGCATCTCCAGCATCAAAAGTAGTTGGATCATCATCTGCCCAAAGTTTTTTAACTCCATAACCTAAACCAGAAGCTACTAATCCAAGACCTGCTCCAGAGCTTAAAAATGATTTAGCTCCTGCTGCTAAAGCACTACCTGTTCCTCCAGCAGTTGCTCCAGCCACTTGCCCTGTAGTTTGTACACCTGCTTGCGTTCCTGCTACAGCTCCTAAACTTCTAGCTCCCTCAGTTCCTGCTTTACCTACTTGTAAAAGGTCATTAGCTTTTTTAATCATGTTAGCTGATTCTATTCCACCACCAAGTTGAGATGCTTTCTGTGCTAAGTTAGCTGCTCTTTGTATTCTATACGCATCCATTGCTCCTTTAATTGCTCCAGTTTTACCAGCAGCTAATTTAGAAGCTATAGGTGCTTTTGCAGCCATTTCTATTGTGTTTGCTGTTTGCTGAAATTGCTGCGCACCTTCAAATGCTGCTCGATCTCCTAATATTTCTCCTTCTTGCGTCATTCTTTCTGCATCAGCAACAGCTTGAGAAGATGTTTGTCTTAATCTAGCTTCTTCATCCTGTAACCCTCTTATTCTTTGCTCCTGAAGTCTTGGATCAGACTCTTGAAATACAGTTACAGCAGTATTTCTAGGACTCATTCCTTGTCCAGCAGAAGCAACAGTATTATCAGCATACATTCCTCCGTTTGCATACGTACCAGGGCGTGGAGGTTGTTCTGGCATAGGAGGTCCTCCCATAGGACCTTGAGGGCCTGTTGGTCTAATTGGTCTTCCTACACTATCCATTCCTCCCAGGTTATATCTGCTTTTATAGCCACCCATATTATACATCATGGCTCTTTTATTTCTATTTTTTATTTGTCGTCTGTTCATTTTATCTGTATAGTTTGCGTATTACTACATTCGTAGAATACAAATTTAATAAATTATTTGATATATTATCATAAATTAATCTAATTCCTACCCATTTGTCTATAAATTTACGTCTATTAGGCCATCTTTTATTAAAATCCATATAATCTGCGTTTACATCTTCGTTCATTCCACTAATTATAAACATAGGATTTATAGAAGAAGTTGTTACAGTTCCTGTATTAGTTCCTCCTATAACATTAGGATTAGTAGACATATAATAATTATTTGTATTAGGTAGATTTAAATTTCCTGTTTGATCTTGTATTGCTGCTAAATCTCTAAAGGCATTAACCTTCCAACTATTACCTATTCTTCTTGTGTTAACTAAATACTCTAATCTTTCACTTCGTTTATCTCCTGATATTTGAAAAGTATTATAAACAAAGAAACTAGTAAACCCATGTTCTAAAACTGAAATACCAGCTTGATTTAATGTTTCTAATGTATAAGAAAAAGATGATAATAATGAGTCTGTTACTTTAGTTTCATTGTGTATATATTCATATTCAAATAGAAAGTGATTTACAGACACTAGCCAATCTTCATTTGTGTATTGGTTCATAGTATTTTCTTGATACAATATTCCATGATTAGTAGAGCTATTATGCTTCCAAATACCAGAATTTCCAAATGTAGTTCCAGCATAAGCAGGTAGATTTACAGGGTCAAAAATAGCACAAAGAGGATCATAGGCATTAATAATCATAGAATCAGTACAATATGTTATTCTATTATATTGATCAGTTAAAGAATAAAAATCCGTAGAAGTATTAAAATACATATAGGGAATATAATCATGAAAACTTCCCCATATATTTAGTTCAGCATAAAAAGATATTGTCCATCCACTACATGTAAAATATTTACTTTTACCAGAACATCTAAGAGCTATAGGTTTCCATGCACATTTAGGTGTTCCAGCAGGTTGAACTTTTTTCTGTCCCCATATTTGATATTGACACGTATCATCATTAAATCTAATCTTACCATTAGGAGTTAAGCTTTGGCATACTGGGTCTAAAGTTGTTCCAACTAAAGGTTTATTCCAACCATCTAAAAAGTCTTCTGTAGGAGAAATATCTCTTTTAGTCAATAAGATTCTTTTATGCATAGGATCGTATACAGAATGAAAGCCCATACCCTGAACTGGATTGTCTATACTACATCCTGTATAACCATAATCTTCTAATTCAAATTTCATATTATCTTCAAACCAGTTTTCCATTCCTAATTTACTAATCTCATTTAATTTATCTTTCATTAAGAATACTTTTCTAGAATTAGAATCAACAAAAAAGTAACCTGCTCTAGTTGTTAATGCTGCCCATTGAGATTGTGTTCCCCCATAACCTCCTTTAGTTTGGATTACCTCATCAGGGTCTTGCTGGAATATATCTCCACTTCCTACAAAAGATTCTGAACCATCTTTCATTTGTAAAGATTGTTTACCTTTTGCAGCATATAAACTTTCTTGCATATGGAAATATAATAAGTTGTTAAAAGAAGACAATTTCCATAAGTCTCCTCTATTTTTAGGTAAGTCTTTAAACTGATTAGCTTTAAATATTCTATAGTTATCTATTAAACTAGTTGTATCAGCTTTAACACTTCTGTGTGTCCTTGTAGGAAAATCATCTTGATCATCTTGAAGTAATGGTAAAGGAAATGCAGGTCTTATATCATTAACTGTAGAATAGTTACTATTATATTTAATATTATCTTTCTCTGTTAAATCTTCTTTTCCTGTAAGAAGTAATAAATCTCTACCTGATGTTCCTGGAAAATATGAAGATTTAGTATCTTCAATATGTCTAAAGTTTATATTATCTGAAGATTCTACAATTTGATAATAACCAGCTCTTCTAGGTTGAGAATTAGAATCTTGATCTGAGTATGTAATTCCTGTTCCAAATCCATACCTGCAAATAAAAGTATCTCCTCCAAAAATATGAAACTGTTGCCATTCAGGATTGTAAACATTACCACTATTTGTCCTTTGAATTTCTGATTGTAAAGTATAAATACTATAATCAGCAGACTGAGTGGTATTTACAAGGCCTCCACTACCATTATTTATTTGATATGTAATTTCTACAGGCTGTCCTATTGAATAATTAGATGCAGCATTTCCAGGTAAATCATTAAGAGCTTCTTCGTCCCAAAATACAAAATTATTTAAATCATTTCCTATAACTTCAAAACCAGTCCAAACTAGTTCTTGATCATCAATAGACTTATATACATCTGTTTTAAAAGCACATAAATTATCAATATGTACAAGAGCTCTTCTATTACAGCCTGTTACAGGAGTTCCATTTGAACTACCAGATAACTGTGTTAATGGATCTCCTACTAAAAGAAAAGGTCTATCATCCCAACTTGTTGAAGCTAGTGTTCCCCCGTAAATTGAAAAGCTGCCACAGCCACTAGATAAACTTTGTGATAAAGCCTCTTTTTCATGTCTATCTTTTAAACTATATATAATAGTACTTTCTCCAACTTCATTAGTAACTGTTCCTCCAAATCCTAATGCTTCTGCTTTAAAAATACTATCACCTTTTAAATAGCTTACAGCTTTTTGACCAATAACTTTTGGAAGTCCAAATGGAGCTTTTTCATAATACATTCCTTCTGTATGATAAGTTTGCATTCTATTATAATGACATCCTATAAAAAATGCACTTCTTATATTTTTTGACCAGCAATTATATTCTGTGTCATACCCCCAATTTTGAACTAATCTTTTTATAGGAGGAGTAGCACTATTGTCTAGTTGTATTTGAGTAACCATTTTTTTATCCTGTGTTATACTAGGACCATTCCAGACAAAATTATCAACCATATATACAGGTTTAATGTGTGTTACTGAGGCTAAACTATTTTGAGTTCTTAATAAATAAAAATCAGGATAATGAAATGACTTGTATCCATTGTCTGATGTAACAGTATCTATACCATCATATATATTATCATAAACAGGATAACTACTTGACCAATTAGCATAAGGCGCTTTTCTCAGAATGCTTATTCGCTCATCAGATAAAGCAGTCATAATTTCTGCGCTGTTATCATCATCACTTGCATCATGTGCTTCTTTACACATTCCTATTATAGTTTCATCAGGCATCATTGGAATTGAAGGCGCTTGCCCTAAAATAGATCTATTAGCATGATCTCTTTTTGCATAGTAAATTCTAAATCCTTGTACTTTGTCTGCAATAGATTTAGGTATTTTTATATCATCTAAAGTAAATCCCAAGGCTTGTACTTGGTGTTCTACTTTTACATCATTAAAGTGATAAGGTTCAATATCTTGTGCGGCACTTACAACTTCAAATTTAATTTGAGAATGAGAAACATTATTTTTATGCCATCCTGAAACACTGTTATTAAGAATTTCTCCGGTACTACTAAATGCACTATCAAAATCCATACAACCACTAGCAGGCATAAAGTTTATTTCTTCATCAGGATCTAAATCTCCACTTGCATTATAAACTATAAACCCAAAATGTATTTCATCATCTTTCTTTAAATTAAACTCAAACTCTTCTCCATCCCCCATATCTATATTATTCCAATATTTACTTTTAGGAGACTCTTCACCTGAACCATAATCACTACAAGCACAAAATCTACTACCTATAGTATAGTTACCTCCAGAAACATTGCTAGAACCGCCTCCATAATTTAAAAAAGAATCGCCAGCATCAATTAAAAAATGTCCTCCATGAGCACCTTGACTTACACCGCCACCTACATTTGTAGTGGCTCCAGCCCCAGCAATAGTAGGCCAGCCAGTAGGACTAACCCCAGTTGAATAAGATGAAGGGTCATCTCTTTTAACTCTAGCTAAAATAGCAACTCTATTAAAAGTTGTAAAAAGTTGTTGTTCACTTGAAAACCACATGCTTATCCAAGCCTTAACAGTCATATCTTGATCTGCTGTAAAAACTGCAGAATTTCCATCCCAAAGAGCATTAAAAGCTGCTAGTTGTTTTGCATGAGGATGTGTTACAAATGTATTATCGTTTTTATCATAAGTTGGACATCCAAGTGATAAAGCATTATTTGTTGGTAGTTCCTTACTAATATCATAAACAGTATTAGAAGCACTATAATTTTGATCATAAGGTGTGGAATCTTTAAATTCAAATGAATACCATCCTGAATCAGAAGGTTTTAAAACTTTTGATATTAAAGTGTTATTAAGATTAGTAGTAGTAGATGCAAACATGTTAACTTGTGAAGCTGCTATTATTGGACTGTTAGTTGAAATCCAATCATAATTAGTACCGCTTGGACAACCAGGCTTATACCCATACTCAGGAGCATAAACCTGACCACCACTATAATAAAATTCATCAGCTGCGCCAGTTCCTAATTCACATCCATAATTCCAGTGATAACCACCTGCAGGTAGAATACCTTGTGAAGTATTTCCACTTATACCTACAACACCTTGTCTTTTATAATTAGAAAAGGCTCCTAAGCCTATAGCAGACTCAACAAAAGCAAAAAATGTTACATTCCATCCAGGAGTTACAGACCCCAGTTGTAATGTGCTTAAATCTGTAGGCTCTACTTCACAATTAGCCCCACTTTGATCAGCTCCATCAGGAATCATAACTGTTGTAAAATCTTCATTTGCATTTGAAGGAAAGTGATGATGTCTTACATTAACATCTGTAATATTAAATATCCCATCATTTCTTAAACTTCCTATTTTTCCAGTTTCGTCCCATATATCATAATTATCAGTATTAGGATAATACTCAGTAGCATTTTCCCAATAGTTCATATCTCTAGCGCCAGATTCTCCACTTGTATCAAAGAAATGAAAATTTCTAGAGTATGCAGCACTTAAATTGTGCATATCTTCATATACTCTAGTATTATTACCAGATAATAAATCTGCAGAATTTGGTATCATATTATCAGAAGAACCATTACCATCATCACCTAAAGCTGAATGCTCATATATTTTTTTACCATTATATGTTGATAGTGCTGCATTACCATCTATTTCTTGCCTATTTAAATTAGGGGCTCTTCCTGGTATATGATACGCATAAGACATGCTACCATCTTTTAAAATAAATGCTATATAAAAAGCATATACTTCATCTCTCATATAGCCTTTCCAACTATAGATATTAGGTATATATCTATACGATTGAGAAGCATCAACTTTTCTATACTCTCCATTAAACACATTAACTTCACTTTGACCAAATCCAGTTTGTAAATTATCTAAAGTTGCATAAAAAGTATCGAAGTTATAAAATATTTTAGTTTTAGCTGATAGTTTAATATTGTTAGCATATTTTTGATAGCCTAAATCTTTAGAGCCTGTTAAATTTCCAAGGTATAAAACACCATCTAATTGATTTATTGTTTTAGCTGTTTCATAAGATGTTGTATCAATAATCACATCTTCAACAGAGCTTGGAGTAAAGCCTTCTAATCCACTAAACGTAATTTCTTGATCTCCGTGTTTATCAGGATTTATTTCAATAATATTTAATTTAAAAGCCTCTGTTGCTTCCCCCATTTTTCTAATAATAACAGGACTCATATATTTATAATCCGTATTAAGATTAGTTACTTTCCATTTAATTGCTTTTGAAGTTTGGCTTGATGCCTTAGCGCCATCTTTTTTCTGTGTAGGCACTGTATGATCATATTCATCTACAATAGATACTGGATTAGAAATTGATAAATAATTAGTTGCAACTTGATCATCATCTACATAAGCTAATCCTAAATGGTAAACACCTGTCAGAAGACCTCCTCCTGTAGTAACAGATTTTTGAAATACCTCATCTGCCCAATAAATATCGTGTAAAAATATATGAGGTATAGGACCAGAATTAGGAAATAAATTTAATAGATTTAAATGATCTAAATGTGAAGTAGACGGGTCTATTCCATATAACCACTCATATGGCTTTAGGGTTGTTGTATTACCTGTTAACCATCTTTCTTGTCTACTAACATTAAATGCTCGTGGAGGGTTAGTATCATCTGTCCAGTATACTACTAAATCTCCTTTAGAATCAACTTTAAAAGTACCTTCAATTGGATAAATTGTACTAAAATTTAATAAATGTGTTGGAAAGTTATCTATGTTTGGTCTAAACAATACTGAATATTCTCCATTTACCCAAATACCAATTTCAGAAAAATGTGCTCTTCCTGAATTAAATTGTGTAACATTTATAGAAAATAAAATTACTTTATCATTATTTACTTGTACTTTTCCTACTACTTTAGCATGAGGATCTCCTATAGTTCTAAAAAAAGGATCAACTTTAGGATCTCCTAAATACCCTGACAATTCATTACCTCCTTCATTAGAAACAGCTCCTGCGGTATCATTTAATACCATATTTTTAGCATACCTCCAAGTACCTGCAGGTTGATCTATAGGAGCAGTATCTTTAAATAATCCTTTTAAAAATTTTTTATCGTTTGATTGTTTTCCCATTCTTCTATAAACTTTCTCTTGTATTTAGTTGTTCAAAACCTACATCATGCCTATTAATATTAGGTATCATTCTAACCCATTGATTCATATAAGATTCATACTTATCTATGTCTGGGTAATTAGCTGCGTTTCTAGCTTGTGTACAATAGTATTTCCACTGCTGCTCTGCAAAAGAGTAATCTATTCCATTATTTTTAAATTGTGGATTTGATAATAAAATCTTTTTATATACATACCAAAATAAAGCTTCTTTAAAACTTATATCATCTGGCACTAATGGGTAGCAGTCTTCATCTGTTGGAAATGCCATATAACTTAAACATATCTTACCGCTTTGAAAAGATGTTTTTATATAATCATTATCTACTATATAAGTATCTTCATAATTTATATTTTCATTTACACAGTTATCACAATGCATACTTCTATGAAATGTGCTTGCGCCATACTGTAAAGGTTGCATTTGATTGCTATCTTTAAAGTAAACATTTTCTAAAACTACTATTCTACTATTAATTTCATGCAAAACAGATGCTGTTGTAGAATATTCTAAACCATCTGCTTGTGCTGCAACTATTGCATCTTGTAGTTCTGTTACTTTTGTTGTTAATGTGTCTAACTCTTGAGATGCTACAGGTGATACTGAGCTATTAATTGCTACTTGATTAATATAGTATAAATCTGTAGGTAATAATACTTTATGATCTTCTACTGTTAAAACACATTGTTTTTGATTTAATTGTGTTGCAGATCCTATATGCTCTAAAGCTTCTCCTATCCACTCAATAGCATCATCTATCCAGTTATCTCTATCTGGCTTAAGATCTCTAAAGATCTTTCTTATTAGTGTTTTACTTGATGTTGTTTTATATACCGCCATAACTAGTGTTTTCTAAATTTTAAATAAGCTAATTCATCTTTTTTTAAAAGAGTTATTAGTTTCTCTTTATTTCCTTTTATCCCTCTTGTAGCATCAAATCTATATACTGACTTATTTTTTATTTTACATTTACTTTTCCTCCAATAGTACTTACAGTAAAATTTGTCAGTATGATAAATATGCCATTTAACACCTTTACCTGTTTCTGAATTGTATAAAAGTTGACCTTCTTCTAGGAGTTCTTTTTTATACTTATTACTTTCTCCCCAATCTAATCTAGGAGATCGAGGATCTCTATCTTTCTTTATTATAGATAACGTAGACAAATTATTACCCATGTTAAATTCTTTGCCTTCTAGTATATAATCTATAATCATAATATTAAACTCATGACAAATATCTGAAAATATAGCTTTATCTATATCTCCATACTTATCTGTATAGTCTTTATATATATCTGAAAGATTATGTGTCATTCTATAAATCGTCTATGTTAGGAATACCTGGCTCTAAGAATCCACCTGACTTATACATCATCTTTTTCATTCCTCCACCCATCATTTTTTTCTTATTTGGCTTTTTTAAATTTTTTAAATTTTGTTTTTCTTTTCGTTTTAGATTTTTCTCTATTAATTTATCTGTACTTTTTCCCTTTGCTAATCTTTTGTTAAATTTTTCTCTAAACTTAGCTTCTTTTGGAAATTTTTTAGCGTCTATTCCTGCTAATTCATTTTCTCCTCCTGTTTGATACATCATCTTTTTACCGCCCATTCCCATTTTCTTTTTTCCTTTTTTTGCATCAAACTCTCCTCCTGCTTGATACATCATTTTTTCTTTTTTCATTAATTTTCTTTTACCTCCCATTTTATTTTTATTTTTAATTATACGTTCTTGTTCTAACATTTCTTTAGTTGGCTCTTTGCCACTTCCTTCATTTGCTCTAATATTATCCCAAAGACCTCGTTGTGAGTAAGAGCCGTCTTTTCTTTTTATCATTTTTTTTGCCATACTATTTATTCTTTAGTTTGTGGTGGTGCTGCCCCCATATCTTGCATTCTATCATTAGTAGTATCAGATATAGTAGTAGCTAATAATTTTAACTCTCCATTTAATAATCCTTGATTAATTAGGTTTAACATGTCCATAGGAAGAGGAAAGTCAGTAACGCTATCGTCATAACAAATATCACCATCACATTCATCAAAACGAGATACATCTTCAGGATTTTCAAAAACGCCTCTAACATTTACTTTTTCTAATCCTTCTGCATTATAAATATATAAATAATCTCCAATCATATACGCTTTATACTTTTTATTAGTGTATTTGTCAAAAGGTAAAAATTGAATCATATTAGAATTTACCATAGGTATAGTGCTAGTACCAGTAATATCTCCTACATAAGTTATAGCTTCTTCAAAGTTATATCTAACTGTTTTTGGTATTTTTTTAACACTTCTATAGACAGCACAATCAGAAGGTAATTGACAGCATTGTGTAGCATCTACTGGTATTAAGTCTACACATCCTAAATTTTGTTCTGTATGCCTACTGCTAAATCCATTTTTAGCATAATCTCTTCTAATAAAAACAGTTCTGTAATGTTTAATATTAAACTTTATTTGATCAAGAGATATATGCTCATCATGGTTAGATCTTCCTCCTCTAACCAAATTTAATAAGTTATATGCAATTTCATTTAATGTCATTATTTTTTTCTTTTTTCAAGCGAGCGTCCTCCAAAATAAGCACCAATAACGGTGATTAAAACTAATTGTAGCAAGTCAGTCCACTTAGATTCAACGTCAAAGTTTATTGTACCTGCGTCTATAAATATCATTAATACAGTACTAACAACTAAAAAGATTAATACCATAGGTCTTACATTTTTACTTAACCAAGAATCAGAATTCATATCTGCTTTCCATCTATCAGATATTTCTTTTTCCATTTGAGTTTCGTAGCCAGCTACTAACTCTTTTATTTTTAGTTCAGCAGCAAGCTTTTCTTCTTTTGATGTATGTAAATTATCTATAACATCTCCTACACCTTTAACTAAATCTGCAGCTCCTCCGCTAAATATTTTTCCTAATATACTCATAATTTAATAATTTGTTGTTTTTTTATTTTTTTTAATATTGCTTAATTTTTCATGTATTATAACATCTACTGTTGGGCCTGTTCCTGTAAGTTTTATATATAATTTATAATTAAGTACATCATAATTACTTTCATCTTCATTTAAAATTAAAGAAACAGCTGGTGGAACTACTAAAGTTTTTAAAATATAGTACGAATTAACTGTAGGGTCAGACTCATGAGTCCAATCATTAGCTGAGTTAGGCAGTGTGTTGATAACATTAGGATGGTTATCACTAACATATAAATCAATACTTACAGAATTAGAAGTATTTACATTAGCTAATCTAATAGAATGTAGTCCTTCAACTTGTAGATTTCCAGCATGAATACATACTGCGTCAGTTCCGGTGATATTTAAATATATTGAACTCATGAATGTAATACTTCTAATGTACTATTAAAATATGCTACGTTACCCGAATCTTCTGTTTTTATTTGTGTAAAAATTATATCTCCTTCAGCTACAGCTGTTTGATCAAAAGATGTTGTAGAAAAGGTTAGAGTTAAATCATTACCTTTACCATCTATAACTATTTCGTCTAATAACACTGGAGTCATATCACCTGCACTATTATTTGAAGGTGTCCATTTAAATAAACCTAAAGTTAACTCTTTATTATTAGTCATTGTTGCAATACCTCGCCATTTTGTTAATGCACCTGCTCTAGACATTAATTGACCCCCCATTCTTATCATTTCTGATTGGTTAGTACCACCTGAAGCTGGTATTGTTAATCCATCAGCACTACTAGGATCATCATGCTCAAAAGGAGATTGACCATCTGTTAAGTTTTTAGGCATATCATATGTAGAGCCATTCCCTATAGCATATCCTAAAAATTGATAATGCGATAAAAATGTTGAACTTTGTATAAGATCTAGTATAGCAGCTGATGTCATAAGACTGGTGTCATTATCAGCATGTGACTCACTACTAATTTGTACTGCTGCTCCTGCTATATTAACAAAAGCTACTCCTCCACTAGCAATAGATACAGCGCCAGAAGAAACACTAAAATTATCAGAATTAAAGCTAGCTATACCCTTATTAGAATCGCTAGCATCTTCTCCTGCTATAGTAACAGTAGTACCAGTAGCACTAGTGTCTATACCTTCACCTCCAGTAATAGTAAGATCAGCACTTCCTGTGTTATCACTAGCTGTTCCTGAATCAGCACTAAGTCTAACCCCTGTTATATCTCCAGTACCATATCCATATGATAATATTCTATCATCAACAGCAGCAGATGTCATTAAACTAGTATCGTTATCAGCAAATGATTCTGCAGATGTCTGGATAGTTGTTACGTCTACACTGTCAAGTATTAACCCTGTTGTTACTGCTAAATCCCCAGCTATAGTTGTAACGGAAGCAGTTCCATTTCCAATAGTAACATCTACCTCATCTTCTACACTACCACCCGTAATTACAACGCCTGGTTGTAACTCACCATCATGTGACGCAACACGTAATTGCATTTCTCCAGACTCTTCACCATCAGTAGCGTCATGTATTTCAGTAAGTATTTTACCATATTGTAAGTTGCTTGGTGTACCATCATCATAACCCCAAAATTCTATCGAACCAAGATGATCACCATCTTGACCATCAGCACCTCTACTCGTGTTAAACTGAATTCTACCGCTTTCAGCATCATTAGTTGTATTCTCAATAATAAGAGCGGGGTCATTCGCGTTTGCAGAACTAAGAGTTGTGGTGTCACCATTAACAGTTAGATCACCAGCTACAGTTGTCACTGAAGTCGTTTGTCTGCCAATTGTTGCATCTACCTCACCCGCAACACTACCACCAGTTAATATAAGACCAGGCTGACTTGTACCATTATGACTTGCTACACCTAAATTTAATTTTCCAGATTCTTGCCCGCCAGTAGAAACATCTATTTCACTTATAATATAAGAATACGTCTGACTGTTCTGCCCGGCATCTTGACCTTTAAAATGTATTTCACCTAAGTTTTGTCCAACAGCAACTCCATCATCAGCTCTTAACTTATCAAATATTAATTGCGAGGCTTGATCATCATCAGTAGTATTTTTTATTGTTACCTGTGGGGCATCTGCAGTTGCAGACTCAAATGTTGTTGTAGTTCCATTTACTTTTAAATTTCCAGATATTGTTGTATCAGAGGCTGCCCCAGCCCCAACAGTTACATCTATTTCTCCATTTGCATCTTGACCAGTTAATATTAGTCCATCAGTTAAAGTACCATCGTATTCTGCAACTTGAACTCTTACTTTGCCGGTTTCAGAACCATGATCTGTTTCTACAGCTTGAACCATAACCTTACCATATTGTTGAAGAGTACCAGTAGCATCTTCCCCCATAAAATCTAATTCAGCAACACGATCGTTATCAGCTTGAGCATCAGTTCTATTTTTCCGCATTTGAAGTCTAGCGGCTTGATTATCATTTGTTGTATTTCTAATAATTACAGCTGGATCATCAGCGTTTGGAGATTCAAAAGTTATATTGTCACCGGTTACGGCTAAATCACCTGTTAATGTTAAAGTACTTCCATCAAATGTAAGATTACTTTCAACAGTTGCTTCGTCCGCATCTTTATAAGTTAAGACACCATTAGCTGTTGAACCGTCAAAAGCTATACCACCTGCTCCTATGTCTGATTTTAATTCACTTCCTGTTCTATATACAACTTTTTTAGTAGAATCTATAGCAAGAAATCTATCTGGATCACCATCTCCTGCGGTAGGGTTATCTAGATACACATCACTACGAAATCTAGCGATAAAATCCACTATATGTTGCCCTAACCATTTCATTAATCTAAATCTATGTATTCTATTGTTACTCCCTCATTTTCTACAGCTTCAGCTATAGCAGGATATATTCTTTTATAAGCGTTGCTAGAACTACCTATAAAACCATTTGTTTTAATTTGATTATTTTCTTGACTATCACCTACTAATAAACATCCTGCAGTATGCTCATCTGTATTGCCACAGTGTATAAGTATCCATTTAAAATTAGGAACATCTTGTAACCATAACATACCTTTGTGCATGCTTCCATATCTAGAGGCATATTTATTATGATGACCACCTTCTGTTCTTAACTTTATTTCATATGTACCAGCTGGAATTCTAGTTTCACTCATAACCTTTTCTTCTCTTCGTTCATCTTCTAAAGTATATGCTAAAAACTTGATACCATCTGTAATATCAAAAAGTAATCCATTAGTTGAATCAGATTCACTGCTAAATCTTAATACTTGTAATTTCATATTTTATTTATTTATGCTTTTTTCCAATAAGCGTACTCTACATTACAACTAGCAGTATCTGCTCTAGCCTCTAATCCGTTACCATCATTTACTGCGAAGAAAGCAAATTCTCCAGGACCCACTCTAGCGTATTGTACACTACCTGTAGTTTGTAAAATAACGAAGTTAGTTGTATCTAAATTTTTAAAGTAAAAATAAAATACTCCGCTTACTGCTTCGTCTACTAATTCTTGGTTATCAGCTGTTGTTATAGTTGTTCTAGATATTCCTATACTAGGTGTAGTTATACTTAATACATCTGTTACTACAAGATTTAAAGCATCGCTTGTAGCAGTGCTGCTTGTAAGTGTTAATTTTGCTGTTAATGTTGCCATAATTTTATTCTTTAATTATTTGTTTTGTTATTATTTTATTATTTTGTATTATATGTAGCATATAAACTCCTCTAGAATAACTTGATAAGTTAATACTTGTAGGGTTATTTTCTGTAATCAATAATTGACCAAGATTATTATATACATTAATACTAAAGTCTTTCCCAACTATATTTACAATATCCTTAGTTGGATTAGGATATACTATTATTTTATCTTCTAATATTCTAGATGTAGGAAGTTCTCCTACCCATCCATTTTGACAATGATCATATGTTAACTGACATATAGTGTCCCATTCATTTTCACAACAATAATCATCTACAGATATTACCCAAGCATAACACTCATCATTTAAAAAGAAAGGATTACCAGATCCGTTTATACACCATTCTGCTGCATATAAACAGCCTAAAGAGTCATGCCCAAAAGTCATATTTGCTAAAGGATCATAATTCCAAGCGTTAACATCCATACACCCTTGAACCACAGCCACACACGAACCATTTTCAGTATTAGCCAATGGATCAAAGTTAAGAGCAGTACTATCCATACAGCCGTAAATATAAGGAATGCAGCTAAAATCTTCTGTATTAGCGGATGGGTTGTAATTAAGCATACTAGGGTCAGTACAACCATAGATAAAAGGTATACAAGAATTATTGTCAACATTTGCTAAAGGGTTAAAGTTAAACATTGTACTGTCAGTACATCCGTAAATTGGAAGTATACAGCTAAAATCATCAGTATTACAGCTATCGCAGTAATTTAAAGCTATTGGATTTGTGCATCCTAATATAATAGGGATACAGCTTCCATTATCAGTATTTGCTAATGGATCATAATTAAATGCTAATGTATCCATACATCCGTAGATAAATGGAATACAATTACCATTATCTGTGTTTGCTAATGGGTTATAATTAAACATTGTTGCATCCATACATCCATATATATAAGGAATACACGAACCGTCATCTGCGTTAGCACTAGGAGAATAATTCCACATAGTAGTATCTGTACAACCATAAGTTACACCTATACAACTACCATCATCAGTATTAGCTAATGAGTCGTAATTAAAAGCTATAGGAGACGTACAACCTTCTATTACAGGTATACAGGTATCCGCAGTATTAGCATTAGGATTATAATTAAAAGCTAATTCATTCATACATCCTAATATAACTGGTATACATCCGCCATTATCTATATTAGCTGTAATATCATAATTAAATGCTAAAGAGTCTGTGCATCCAAATATTGCTAAAGTTAAGCAACTACCATCATCTATGCCTGCTACGTATCCTTGAGTATAATATTCTAAATAACCTGGATTTGTACAGCCTGGGTCATAATAACATGTATCATTAGTATTTGCTGTAATATCATAATTATAAGCTAATGAGTCCATACACCCATATACTACTGGTTCGCAGTAATTTCCACAAGATGGCATAGCATCATATATATTCCAAAACGGCTGACTAAAAGGCTGTAATGCTCCTTGACCATTGTTTGCAAAAGGATTTGTTCCTTCTGATAATAAAGTGTCTCCATAAGCGTTAATTAATAGGAAAGAGTTTTGCATAGTTTGAAACTCTACTTCTTGTGGAGGTTGTTGTGCTCCAGGAATTTCAAAATAATAAACTTCGACCGGCTCATCTGTTTCTAAATTAATTGAAAATGATTGAGAATAAGAACCTGGACCCATTGTATAAGCCCAATTATTATTTCCTTGAATAATTCCTAAGTATGAGTTACCCCATCCATCAGCTGCGTCATCTTCTATTATTAAAGTGTAGTCACATACTGGTACTAAATCCATTATAGTTGCATTAGGATTGTAATTAAACATAGTATCATCTATACATCCGTAAATATGTAAATTAACACATGAGCTATCATCTATGTTTGCTAATGGGTCATATTCTTGATATGTTGGGTTTGTACAACCAAGTATTGTATCTTGCTCAGCACAAGCAATTCCATTTTGAACTGTTGAGTAAGCCACATTACCAAAATTAACACCAACAGGGTTTTGACTAGCATCAAGCCAAGTTCCTGATGTAAGATACGTTATAGTATCTCCAGCGCAATCATATATAACAACTTCTCCTGCTGAACCTGGAGTACCATTACCCATTATACCGTCGCCATAAGTATCGTTTAATATAAATTCAAATCCAGATTGTTGAACACAAAACTCATAAGTATATGTTTGTCCTATGTCGCCAAAGTCATAAGTTCCAACTGGAGCATCCCCTATGATACCACCACTATTCATTGTCCAAGACGTTTCGCCTGGCCAATTATCTAATCTAATAGTCATTGTTATTTGATATTCATTATCTGGATCACATGTTGCACCAGCACAAGAACCATCATCAACATTAGCAAATGGATTATATGATATTTGAGTTGAATCCGTACACCCTGGTATACAAGGTGATGGGGTATGAGTTATAGTATCTGATAATGTTCCGTCTGCATATTCTAACACTATATAATGTTCAACGCTCCAGTTAGGTGGCATTTGTCCATTACCAGCATTTAAAGCAAAATTATTATACCCATTAGCTGCTGGCCAATATCCCCAATAAGAATAAATAGAACCATTTTCGTTACCATAATGAATTTCAATTACATCACAAGTAGTAGTAGAAGTATCAGACCACCATTCAAATGTTATTCCTGTTTGCGTTCCCCAACATTGGTCATAAGCATTAGAGCTTATAAAACCTCCACAAGGAGGATATGTACAAGAGCCGTCAGGATAAACAGCACTAGGATCATAATTTAAAGCAATTGAATCCATACATCCTATTGCTGGGCTAAATGGATCACTAATCATTAAATCATCTATAGCTATATCACTAGTAAATAAATCACCAGTTACGGCTGTAAACTTTATTTTAAATGAATCAGTTGAAGCTATTGGATAATAAGCAAAAAGCCACTGGTCACCATAGTTGCCAGATTTAATATCTAAAACAGTATATCCATTGTTATCTAATACTCCTATTTCTAAATCACCCATATCCATACCGTACATATGGTACCAGAAAGATAATACTTTACCAGGTGTAGCTGACACATCAAATGTTGGTGTATATGTTATAAGTGTTTTGTTAGGATAGTTTGGCCAAGATGATTCTACATAGTAATATGAGCCACCGCCAGTTGTATGATCTCCAGACGGTCCAGTATTAAAACTAGTTGTTGAACCTTGATTTATTGTCCAATCACCATCATCATTAATTTCTTGTTCTAACCCTATACCGTTATCAAAATCATAAATCCAAGGAAAAGTATTTACTTGACCAAAGATAAATGTAGGTAGTAGTAATAATAATAATATTTTTTTCATTTTGTTTTTACTTTTTCAAACGCACTAATACCAAAACACCCTAATGTTACTAGAACAAAGGAGTTGTATATAGTGTCATTAATAACTAATTCTCCATCTCCTACATAGCCCATAAAAGCTATACCGCTAACTAAATCCGCTATAGCAAATAGTACCATTACAGTAAAAGATATAAAGCCAACTATATTTTTTTCATTTATATTGTTTTTATCTCTAAATATTTTCCACATATTAAAAGTCACTCATTAATAATTCATCTATTGCTTCTTGTACTTCTTCTTTTGTTGCTACCATTTTAAAACTTAAATCAGCCTGAAATCTAACAGCTTCTTCTCCATCTTTAAATATTATAATAGTAGGTACTACGGCTATTTTATGTTTTGTTGCTTCTTCACTGTTTTTAGCTATATCGCTATATCCTAAACTTTTACAATCTTTAAGTCCCATAACCCAAGGAACATCATTAGCGCTGTTCCATCCAGCATTAAACTGAGTTACTGTAATTTGTCCAAAGGCTGTATTAGAAAATACCCCAAACAATATAAAAACAAAATACATAATAAATAATCTCCAATTAACATTTATTTTTTTCATTATCGGTTATATAATTTATCTTCTATTTTTTCTAACGTCTCTTTCATCTCCTCAACATCTTTCTGAGTATCTATAATAGTATTACGGATCATTTGATCTTTCATGTTAAACTCCATTCTAGTTACTTCATCTGGTGGTATTATAGGTAATTCTTTAGCTTCTTCTATATCAGCTTGTAGCATAAACCACATACTAATAAGAGTTGCCATTGCAAAACCTATTGCTATTAAAGTTTTTATACTTAATACAAAACCTGTGTCTTCATTTAATTCTTTTGCCATTTTAATCCCAAAATATTATTTTTCCTAAAATACCTATTAAAACTAGCCATATAGACCAAATAGTTTTTTGAGCTCCTTTTCTAAAAGAAGTATTCTTATTTACTCTAGCTATAGTTCCGTCATCTGGATCTAGTAATCTTTTCTTAATAAATCTTACGTCTTCTTTTAAATCTTGAAGATCTTCGTGTATTTGTTTGTTAGTAATAGGCATATTTTATAATTCAAATCCAAAATTTAATATAATAAATCTATGTTCTACTTTTGGATTACAGTATAATTCTAATATTGTAAGTCTTCCAAGTCTAATAGATATATCATATATATTATCTTTTTTATTTCCTTGTCTCCAACTGTTTATCCAATTCATAGTTTACAACAGTTGTCTGCTCCACAACAGCATGCGCACCAGTTGAAGCATATTAAACCAAAAGTTATAGCCATTACCCATTTACAAATTTTACTTTTCATATTTTAACGTTTTCCTCCAAAGTACTCTACTGCGTGTCCTTCAGAAATTAATAATTCATTTAAATTTATATCTTTGCCTGCTTGAGTTAGTATTAACTCTCCTAAGCACCTTCCAAACTTTCCTACGCCATGAGATTTAACAGTTATAACTTCAGCGTCTTGTAAAAGCTCTTCTACTCTTTTCTTTGCCGCTAATCCTCTAACTTTCTCATCAGCATCTCTTGTTCTAGATTCTGGAGTATTTATACCCATAAATCTAATTCTTTTTTTTACAGAAACATCAAATCCTAAATCTATATTAGCATCTATTGTGTCTCCATCTATTACTCTGTCAACTTCTATTTTATAAGTATACATTTAAAATATTATATAATTAACACCAAATTTAAAATCATACCATTCACGATTCCAGTATTTGCTATATTTACCTTCTGCAAAATATCCCAAATGTTTATTTATTTTAATCCCATAAATTAATCCTGCAGAATAATCATACCATTGATCATTATCTATATAGTTATGATAAGAAAACTCATTACCATCATTATAATGATAAGGTAAAAAATTGCCCCAAGCATGTATCCATTGATTTTTAGAATACTTATAATAGTCAAATCCTACTATAATAGAATGTTGTATTATATTAGCTAATTCATTTCTTTTTCTTTCAGAATAGTCAGATATTACTTGCGGTATTACATTTTCTTTCCAAACTTCTGGGCTAGTTGCAACTATCTTTCCACTAGGATCTTTATACTCACTGTTTGCAACATCAATAGTATAACCTTCTTGTATTGCTAAGTAAGTATAATGTAAATTACCATTGCTTAAAATCCATTCTTGTAACGGGTCATAACCATAAGGCTCAGCTAATCTATGAGCAAGTCCAACACTAAAAGCTAAATCTGCACTCTTTTTTATTCTGTATCTTTCTGATAATTCAAAATACTCTATATCAGCAAATCCATCTTTTAAGTATTCTACTTTTGCAGCAAAGTGATTTATACATAAAGGACCATCACAATTATCATCAGAACTATATCTAATAAAATGATGTTGGTCTATATAATCTATTCCCTGCTGTCTAGCATAATCCATTTCAAATAAATACTCAAATCCTTGTACTTTACCTACAGTAGCAGCGTCAGTATAATTTGATTCAGTGCCATCATAAAATGTATTAGCTCTATTCTCATATCCAAATCTAGCTATTTTTCTAATACCTACAGTAATAGAATAATCATAAGGAGTTTCTATTAAACCTTCTTCTAACTGACCAGATGTTACAGAAAATGTTTTTACATCAGAAATAGATGTTCCTCCATTTACTGCTCCATACACAGTAGAAAACTTTAGATGTTTTTTTAAATTATCTTTTAAACTAAAGTTTTTTATATAAGAGTTTATATCATTTTGTGATTTAGCTATAAATGATACACACATTAAAAATGTTAAAAATAAGGTTTTAAACATATATAATTTTATTCTATTATTTTTACAATATTATTAATTTGTTTAGCAGTTATATCTTCTGGTAAACTATCTTCAGTAAGTATGTGAAGTTTAATTTTTAATTCTTCTTTCATCATTTCCGCTACTTTATCAAGTTGTGCTTTTCTAGAATCTACAAGTTCTTTGTTTTCTTCTTCTAGTTTGTCTACTAACTTTTTAGCATTTTCTTCACTTTCTTTACCTGCAATTTCATTAACTTGTTTAGCTAATGCTAAAAACTCTTCTGTAGGTGTTCCTGCTTCTTCTACGTCTTTGAGTTTTTCATGAAGTATAGAAATATTTTTACTTACATTGAGGCTAAAAGTTTTTCCTTTAACTTCTTGAACTTGATATAATCCATTAATTAGATTTACAAATTCTCCTTTTGTTGCATTAATTGTTTTCATTGTTTTTACTTTTTGAATTGTTTCCATTTGTCTATTTATTGTTTTTGGTTAATATTAACTATTATTAATCACTAAAAAGTGAATTTTTCTTGCTCCTGCTGCTAATGTAGCATCTGAACCATTTTGAAGTAATATATTAAAACTTCCATTTGCTATTGTATTAGTATATGCTAATAAACTTGAATCTGAAGTTTCACTACCTTCTGCTAAAGATTGTACTTGTAATAAAATTACAGAATCTGCTTGTACAGTACTATTAGTAACTACAAATTCTTCAAAAGCTCCGGCCGCAAGAGTCTCTGCACTATCTAAAGTAATTATACCTGATGTTGTATTTAGAGTAACACCTGTTGCATAATTAGGAGTTCCACTAGTTCCTTGAGTAACAGTTCCGCTACCTGTATGTACAATACCTTTTGCACCGTCAGTAATTATTAGATTACCAGTATTTACAGTTACGTTTTGTGTTTCTGCTGCTACTGTTAATCCAGCTGTTGGTGAGCTTCCTGTATAAGTTTTTAATTGTATATCTCCGTCTGTACCACTAGCAGATTGTCCTGAAGTAAGTATTACTGATCCTGCTGTTCCACTACTTGAAGCTGCACCAGCATTTAAATTTAAATGTCCTGATGCACTATTACTACTAGCTCCTGCTTGAATTGTTACATTTGCTCCTACAACACCATCTCCTGAATCATTTGGTTTAATTGTTGGTGCTGAGGTATTAGCAAATCTAATTCCTCCTATTATATTTAAACTGTCTTCAAAAAATGCTGTAGGAGTTGATTGTCCCATAAATACTTTACCAGCAGAGTCTATATTAATACCTTCATGAGTACCATCACCGCTTAACCATCCTGTATGTAGATCAATATCATAACCAGCAGCATCTAAATCTGCAGTTAAAGTTGATAAATTAGCTGCAAGTGTAATTGATCCTGCACCATTAGTAACAGTCATATTAGTTCCTGCTGTAAGAGTTGCTACTGATGGATACCCATTAGTTGCATTACCTATTAGTAAATGTCCATTTGTAGACATTGCTGCAGTAGCGGCTATTTGATCTGTTTCATTTGCATATAGTAAAGCTCCTTTAGCTATAGTAGATAATCCTGTACCCCCATTTGATACTGCACATTCTCCAGTTATTGTTGATGTAAAATCTACACCAGTTATAAATCCTGAAGTAGTATTATTACACAAACTTAAATCTATACCAGCTTCTAAGGCTGTTAATACTATATTATTTGAAGAAGTAGTTACAGTTAGCAATCCTGTATCTCCTGATTTTATTCCTTTAAAATTAAGTTGATTTTTATTAGTAACACTTACAAATAAACTTTCACTGCTAGATCCTAATGTAGAAAAAGATGGGAATAAAGTTTCTACTGCTAATCTTTTTGATTCCCTTGAGTTATCGTTAGTTACTAATAAATAGTCAGTGCTTGCTACACTTGTTTTTGCTAATGTTGTTAAGTCTATTAATTTTGCCATTTTTTATTTTTTTATATTTCTATATTTCCAAAATTATTATCATTTATATCATCAAGTGTATCAGATTGATTATTCATTTCTAATTTAGTTAAACTTACTCCTGGTATAGGTAAACTTAAATTATTATTACAATCTTTACAAAATTTATTTACAAAGTTAATAAAATTATCGATATAGTTTATATTATTACTATTAGATATATATCTCATATTATCATTACAATACCCCCAATACCCTGAAGCGTTACCAGAAGCATTTTCTGGATCTAGCCCAGCTATTAAAGTTCCTTGAAGAGTTGATCCTTGTGCTGGACCATAGAAAATCCAAATATTTCCACTGTTATGATGTTTTATTACATCTCCAGGATACAACTCTATAAGTGAAGAACTAGCAAACATATCAACACTAGATGTAGTTCCAACTGCTGGATCTAATGTATTAACATTCGCATCATTTAATCCTGTAGTAGTTCCTCCTGTTATCCAAAGTTCTTCACAACTTATATACACATCTGCAGCATCGGGAGTATTTACATCTGCACAATTATATATACAATCTAAACCTGTTCTTTTTAATAGATAATCTATTAATGTTAATTTCCAAAAATTCATTACGGAACAATCATCAATTTGTCCTGAAAGTGTTTTTTTATAATAATCAAATCCAGTAGATGCAATACATGTTTCAATTTGACTATAAGTTTGTTGTATAGTTGGAGGTATACATGGTGGTAATAATGGTGGGTGTATACAACTATCTGGATCACAATTTGCTGTTGCATTTGGATTATAATTTATTGCTCCATCATCTGTACATCCACAATACTCACAAGAACCATCATCTGTAACTGCTGAAGCATTATAATTTATTGCTCCTGGATCAGTACAACCACAATTTCCACATGGCTCACCGAATGTAGTAATCTCTAATTGTTGTTGACATCCATTACAATCTTCTAACACAAGAGTCCATGTATGACCAGGACATACGTTGGTTAAAGTTGTTGTACCTGTAGTATATTGTTGATTTTGTATAAAATAAACATTACTATTTGATATACCACAGAAGAAATACATATAAACAATAGTATACGTTGTACATCCTGTAGCAGATGTTACTGTTAAATCAATAGTTGCATCACAATTCCATGTACAAGTAATTGGATCAAGGCATGTAGCCTGAGTTCCTGTAAATGAAACTTGCAATGGAGGAGCATCACAATACTGACAATTACCATCATCACATGGTGGTGGGGTTCCTACTAATTGACCTGCAATATTATACCCATAATTATAAGCTAAAGGATCAGTACATCCACAATTAAGATATTGACATGAACCATCATCAATAGTGGCCATTGGATCATAGTTAGTTGCAGTTGAATCTGTACAACCAAGTACAGCATAAGCACATGAACCATCATCACATGTTGCATTTGAGTTATAATTTGTTGCTCCAGAATCCATACAACCATATACACAATTCCAACAACTACCATCATCACATTGCGCTGTAGCGTCATAGTTTCCTGCACCAGGATCTGTACAGCCAGTAGTACCTAATGCTATATAAGCTGTATTACTATATTTAGTACAGTCAGGCGAATTTGAATATTGACTTAAAAGTACTACCCTATAATTTCCAGTTCCATAATTATTTTGAAATACAAATTGAGGATAAGTTTGTTGTATAAATGATGATGGACTAGTTAAAACTGTCGTCTCTACATCAACCCAAATTCCACTATTATCATACTGTAATGTAACAGTAACAAAATCTGGACTATTAGTACATTGAATATCAACTTGATAGCTAATATTACAAGTAGTTGACATAGCTGTTTGTCCTAGAGTAGGAGTATTACAGCAAAAATTATTTGTTAAATTACAAAGTGTTGAATCATGAAAATATAAATTAGAATCTGAAACTACAACACCGTCTGCTGCTGTAGCTGTTCCACTGTCTACACAGGCAGGTACTGGAACAATTACATCAATAAGTTCATAACACTCTGCTTGTTCTACTGTAGCATCTGGGTCAACCACATAAAGCTTTACAGTATAATAACCATAAGTAAATGTTCCTGCTAAACTACTAGAGTCAAGCGTTTCAACCCAACCAGCTGAAGTAGGATTAGTAATTGTACTTCCAACTTGTGTTGTTCCTGCATTAAATAGAGTTAAATTATTAGCCGAAGACCAAGAAGAATTACCAGAAGCGGTTTGTGTATCCCACTTGTATAATTCAATTTTATAGGTAACATTTTGAATACTACTAGCATTAACTATATTATTTATATAGGTTTGAAAAGTAGCTGATGCTCCAAAGCTAATAGCAATTGACCCATCTGTAGCCGTAGTATTAGTTGGAGAAATAACAGTAATTCCGTTTCCAGAATTAGGTACTGCTACATCGTCAACAAAATTATCATTACCATCAACTAATTGCCCATTAGCTGCCTCACAAAAATGACAAGTAGAAGGAAAATTAATACCAACATTTGCATCATAGTTTAATGCATCAGAGTCTCCACATCCTGTAGTTAAAGGCGGATCAGTAAGTGTTACTGTAGTTTGCCCTAAACAAACAGTTGAGCTAGAATCAAATACGTATACATCATAGGTTCCTGCTCTAAATCCTTCACTATTTGTTGTTCCTAAATCACTTCCTCCAGGCACATACCCTTGAGCTGAAGAAGATGCATAAGAAGCAGTACCTGTTGCTGCTGTTTGAAGAAGTCCTCCATTAGAATTAGACGGGACACTGTTTCCAAAGGTAAAACTAGTATTTGCAACAGCTCCAGAACCAACTCCTTTTCCTGCTGTGTTTCCACACATTGTGTCAGCAGCATCTTGATTTTGTACAACAAATGTATAATTAGCAGTACCTGTAGGTAATCCTTGAGGTATACCACCACTAAATCCTCCATCTAAAATAGTTACATCTATATAACCATCTGTTCCTCCATAAGTAGTTGGATCAACACCGTTAACATTAAGAGTTAAAGGTTGAGTACTATAAGTAATATCATCTGCTGAAGCATGTATACAAGTAGGACAACAACTTCCTGGTGACCAAGTTGCTATACTTGGGTCTGCTATAACATTTGCAGGAATAGCAGTTCCAGCACAATCTTGTCCTGTATATTCCCAATAAGCCATATTATTTGGATCAGTACACCCATCTATTGTCACTATTCTAGGAGTACAATCAGGTAAATTTTCAGCATAAAATCTCCAATGCACAATCCAGCTATCTTTATGATCGCTTCCACCTAAACTACCGTATACACTACTAAATGGCCTATTATATGTTCCTAAACTTACTTCATTAGGAACTTCATAATATATATCGCCTGTATTCATTACACCAAGATCCGTAAATTTTGAAGTTTGTAGTAACTCCCATCTTTGTGGTCCAATTATACCTGGCGCAGGATACCAAAAAGTTCCTGTAGCGTTTGCTATATTTTCATAATTATCCCTAACCTTAGAAGCATAAGTTGCGTTTGGGCCTGTATTTAAAAAACTATAACCAGCGTATTCAGAAAATCTATTATCTGGATCACTGTCAGTATTAGAAAAATTTAATCTTACAAAAGGCCTATTATTTGATATATTAAAATCAAAATTGTGATAGTCTGACCAACTATGAGGAGTAGGCACCGGATATTCACAATTACCAAGTTTAAACCAGTTCGTACTTGATCCAGCAACATTAAACATCGCGTTATTTGGTGCCCATTGGTTTGAAAAAGAATGCTGGAATCCTGGAAGAAACATTGTAAAAGTTTCTACATGATTTGATGCAAATTTAACTTCAATTGTTCTTTCTGAATCTGGAGCTAAACCATAGCCATAATAATTATTAAAGTTAAAGTAGGATAGAGAAAAACGAGTACCAAGACCACCAAGATTGTTTGTATATTGATTGACTTGTGGAGGATAAGTCCCATTACTATCAAACTGGTCTCCTGTTATATCTTTAACAGAAACTGGTAAATCGTAACTACTAAGAGGAGCACCCCCGTAATATTTAGCAAGTACTTGGATATGTCCCATAGTACTTACAGTCATTGCTCCTAGTGCTATATACCTAACTCCACTGCTTTTACTTTTAAAACTATTAGCTTGTGTAGGTTTTCCGGCATAAGACGCTTCTGTAATTTGTGATCTAGGTTTACCAGCCCCTTTACCTGTTTCTTCAATAGTTAATTTTTGAGATGGTGTTGTTGCAGCTTTAACAGAACTACTACTTGTAGATTTAATAATAGGTTCAGTGCTATAAATACTAGCTACAGCAGGTACTGACTTAGTCTTTGTAACTTTTGACTTTGATACTCTAGGTTTAATTGGTTCTTCTGACATAAATAAATTTAATTAGGATTAACAATCACACCCACAACTGTTATCACAAATTTCTTTTGCTTTTATATATTTTTTGTATCCATCTTCTATAAATCCTGGTCTTTGAGCTTCTGCTGAATCGTTTGCTTGCACAATAGCGTAATCAGCGGATTTAAGTAATAAGAAGACTTTCTGAGCTTTTGCTAAAGATGTTGCACATTTTGCACAATCACAAGCACAATCTATAAGCTCATTTGTTAGTTTAGTTAAACAACAGTCAATGTCACAGTGTAGTAATACTGATTTTTTACCACCTGGAATTTCATTTCCTGCTTGCGTCTTTAAAATTATGGTAATAATACCATTTGAAATATTTAATAAATCAACTGGTATTGGATAAGTAATATGAGGAGATGCTGGAGTTAAAGTGAATACAGGATTAACTGTTCCTGATATATCATTTTCTTGCCAATCTAATATCTCTATTACAAAATTAGTAGAAGAAGTTACTTGATAATTTATCCCTACTGTTAAAAATTTACAGCTGTCTGCTGCATTTAAAGTTAATGCCATAATTTTTTATTTTGGTTTATTTAAAAAAAGACCGATAGGGGGACTAATGCCCCCTATAAGTCTTATATTAAAGAATCTGCTTATGCAGACTCAGCTGTTAAGTAATATTGAACATACACTTCAACTACACCAGCAGTTAAAGCAGCTGTTGCAATGGTAAATTGTATACCAGTTGAACTTGTAGTTTTATCTGCTACATCATAAGCAGTTACGTCTTCATCATCAAAAACTCCGTTATCAAATGCTGTTGCAGCTTTACACGTTACACCACCACAAGTGATAGCTAGTGTAGCTGAACCATCACTAGTCATTGCTGTAGTTACTAAAGAATAAGCTTTAGTAATAACTGCATTGTCAGGAATAATTGCTGAATTAGCCGGTACAATAGTACTTATAGCACCACCATCAACTGCAAAGTCGTATTTAGCGTGTGCTGTCATTAATTTTGGATTTGCCATTTTATTTTATTTTTTAAAGTTAATAATTAATTATAGTACTACGCTAGGGAATACTCCTGCAAAGTAACCGTTTAGTTTTGCCTCAAATATTGCACTATCACCATCACCTTCTTTTGCTGCAACGTTAATTTCAATTAAGTTGTCAACTCCGTTAATTTGAGAAGCTGAAGAACCATCTTTAGTTGCTACAATAGAATACATGTCATAGTTAGTACCTGTTGCAGATTCTAAAGTAGGTTGCTTTGGTAAGTGACCTCTCATGTAGAATCCGTGAGACGTACCTTGTAAACTTTCTTCAAAAGCTCTTACTGCAAATCCGTCACCGTATCCTGTTGCAGCATCTGCAACACCGCTATTAGCTGTAAAAACTTGAGTTCCAACATCACTACTTTCAAGAATTACATTAAATACTACAGGCTCATAATCCCAAGTATTACCACTTTGAGCTGCATCACCTCTTAGTGCTCCTGAAAAAGTTACAGTACCTGAACTATTTCCTGCTAAAGGATTTAACCAGTCTGGAATATTGTTTAATGCCTCAAAAGCATCGTGAATATCAGTACCTGAAGTAGTGTTATTTTGTCCACTTGCAATTTCAGTTGAAAAACTAAAGAACTCTGTTCTAGGTCCTGAAGTCTTTACAAATTTAACAACTACAGTACCAGCTGAACTAGAATTACTACCAGAAGCTACTACAGTTCCTGTATGTGCAGTTGGAGCTACATAAGATTTACCACTAAAATCAATTACATCTTTACCGTAAATCCAAGGAGTTACAATATTTTTGCCATCTTTACCACCACCTACAATTCTAATTTGTGGAGCATCTATAATAGATTCACCTATAATTAAGTCAGTTGGTCCAGATGCGCTCATTTTTTGTATAGTAATTGCACCATCTTCAACAGGGTTAGCTGTTCCTCTTGTAGTACCATCACCAATAATTAAATGTCTTGCCATTTTTTTAAATTTTTAAATTAATATTTATTCATTTTTTCTAACCTCAAGTTCATGAGATTGGTATCGAGGATCACTAATCCCCTGTAAAATACTGCTTACTGTTCTATCTACAATCTCTTGATGAGTATGCGAAGGCAGCTCACAGCTAATCCCCAAAGTTAGTGAAATTTCTTTAGGTTTTCTTATATATGTTATTTTTACGTTGTCTATTATAAATATATCACTCGTATATATATCTATATACTCTCCTCTAATAGTAGTTAATGGAGATGATGGTTTTGTAGTGTTAAAAGGGTCATCTAAAAGCTTAAATATATCATCCTGCTGTATAAATTTATTATATGTTAATTCTCTTGTAACTTCGTTTGAAGTAGGAATTCTTTTACCCCCTAAAGTATTTTCGCTATATTGTGGGTATACATAATTATTAAAATCTGCATCGGCAGCACTAGCAGCTCCATCAAAAGCTACAACTAGATTAGTAATTAAATTTGTACCAACAGAAGCATCCCAATTAAAATAACTATGAGTATTAGTGTCTACTATAACTATAAAAGAATTAGGAAAATCTAAATTTCCATACTGTTCCCAAAATACTTCAAATCCAGGATAAATATTACTAGAATCTAGGTAGTGATCTTTTAAAGCAGATATATCATCTGGGTAAACAAAGTTTTGACTAATTCCTATAATAGCGTTTCCAACACTAGGATCTGTAATATCTGCAAATATTCCCATTCCTTCGGATAATAAAGTTCCATCAGATGTTTCTTTTATTAAAGTGTGAAAAGGCACAACAAAGTATGATGCAGGATGATCCTGATCTATACTATATGCTATTGTATTGCAATCATTTTTAAAAATTTCAGATCTCTGATTTACTAAATATAAATAATCTGCAGGAAGTTTAAATTGATCTATAAAAAAATTACGATACTCTTCTTTAAAAAAAGCAGGAGCTTCGTATTCTGTAACTAAACTACGAAGGTCGTCAATTCTTTTTTGACTTTCTTCAAATCCTTTTCTATAAATATTATTTTTCCCGTACTTACTATTAATAAACCTAGACATAGATTTATTTAATTCTATATCTATTTCTTGAGATAAAAGCATATCAGCTTGGAGTGAATTTATTTTATCCACTCCTTGCTGAACTGCTATATGCATTTGATTTACATTCATATTATACTAATGATAACTCTTTTAGTTTTGCTCTTAATATAGTTAATGTTCCAGAATTCTTTTTATCCTTAAGGTAAACAATAGCATTTTCAGTTGTATCACCAATTACTTCATCAATAAAAATAACTTGGTTTCCAATTTTCCTTAAAACACCAGCTGAAACCATTTCTTCAATTTCTGCTCTTAGTTCTAAGTTTTTATCTGTTGCTATCCTTACAAACTTTTTAGGATTAGAATTTTTTAACTCATATAAAGAATTTTCAATTTGATCGTCTGTCATTCTATCTGGATTAGTGTTAGACATTAATCTTAAAATTCTCTTCATATTCTTTAAATTAGAAGAGACTTTAATAAATTCTTTATCTGCATCTTTCTTAAGTTTGATAGTGTTATTTTTAACTTTATCTTCTCTTGAAAGATCTTGAATATAGAATTTTTTAGTAATATCTGATTCCATTTCCTCTTTAGTTAAAGCTACATAAGGATGTTTGATTGCAAAATTATATTTAATATAATCCATAATACTTAATGGATTGCCATCATCATCTTTACCTACTTCTAATTCAACACCTGTAAAGCCTACAGGAATTGTCATATCTGCCCAAAATTTTTTAGAATATCTTGGCCAATCTACATGTTCAGGTGATACGTCAAGTATTCCTTGCATGTACTTTTTTTCTTCTTCAGGACTAAATCCTTTCAAAGGTTGTCTATTTACATAGACACTACTAAGCCTAGTTTTTGCTTCGGCTCTTACTTGTTTAGGTAAGTGACCTCCTAGGTCCTTTCTCCTTAAAAACACTTTTTTACTCATAATACAGTTCTTTTAAAGTTTTAGTTAGTGGATGTAAAGAATAACTCTCCAAATTATATTTATAGTTAATTAAAGATGCGGGGGATTGCTCCCCCACAACCTTAATCAAAAACCAATATATAGACGCACGTTAATGCCAAATTAGGACGCTACACAAGTAATATCAAGCGAAGTATCAAATCTCTTAAGAGCAATACCAGCTGTCTTTAACATGTGAACGCTTGCCCCGTCAACATCAGATGCTCTAGCAGAAGTTGAATCAAATCCTCTAGGAACTACAGATCCAGCTACACACCATCTCATAGACTCACGACCTTTCTTAGAGATCATTTGTAAGTTATTTTGACCATCATAATTTGATTGATCAACAAATACCATTCTATAAGACTCAAGAGAGTATCCAGTTGTTGGGTGCTTAGCACGAGCTTGAGCAACTGCACCATGGTCAAATAGTGGAAGTTTTACCACATTTACCACATGTCCATCTACATGCTCGTACGAAGTAAAGTAACCAGTTAAACCTAATGATCTACCAGAACCTGTGATGAATCTATTCTCACCACCAACTTTCCAGCTATTAGCTGCAGCGCTGAAGTGAGATTTAAGAGCTTCATCAAATTCACGAGCTCCACCAGTACCAGTGTAAAGAGTTACTTGTTTTTGAGCAGCATCAGTCATTGAATAAAATAAATCACCGATGATGTTCTTAAGTTTTGTTTCAGTCATTGTAGAGTAAGTGTCTGTTTCAACAATTTGCTCTAAAAGACCAGGACCTACGATTACAGGTTGTCCATTC